>ENA-OQEN01000988-OQEN01000988.1-human-gut-metagenome-genome-assembly--contig:-NODE-988-length-11306-cov-2.891761_pt1 | contig 11306 bp, 17 predicted proteins | sample MGYA00242791_ERZ504627 | MGnify/ENA primary metagenome ERZ504627 (study PRJEB26092, sample SAMD00036316) | human gut metagenome | host: Homo sapiens | study: EMG produced TPA metagenomics assembly of... | reverse complement strand
ATGCGAGTACCTTTAATATGAAAAAAATAGAAAAAGATGAATAAGGAACAATAATAGAGTTTGGAAGAACGGCATGATAGTGCTTGTCATTTTTACAGTATAGAACAGGAATCGTAATCATATTATCCTGGACACTATCATGATAAGATACATAATGTCTGGAATAATTTTCAAAATATACCAGCTGAGAAGATTTACAAGTAGAATTATTATGAGTGTGCTGTGTAGAAGCATTGATATTATTGAGACAATAAGTTTCAATCCTTTCAACAGTATCAAAATCAGGTTCATCAAAGAATTTGAAATCAAAAGAATTAAAGGCTGACTTGATGTTTAGTGAAAAATCTTGTATCATGTTTCTTGTATCATCAGTATCAACTGACGATTGAAAAGGAACAGTGTTAGAGAGGTCGGATACTTTAACGGGCTGTTTCTTTTCTTTTCCCTTTCTAAATATTTTATATGATTATCATACTACAATCAGATCACAAAAACAGGTGGAAGATTATGCCGTCACAAAAGGCACATTTTCCACCTGTTTATTAATTTAATTTGCGGTTTTATTAGTTATTATTATGGGTAGAGTTTGCGGTTTAACAATATACATCCTTTTGACTTTATTAGAAAAGAGAATCTAGATATAGAAATGCCTGATGTATTAGAAGAAATCAACTATTATTTATCTCATTTACATCCAAGTGTGACATTCTATATCAATGGAAATGCCTATATATTAAGAAAAGAGTCTATTCTTTATTGTGAAAGCTTCAATCATCAAACAGAGATACATTTTGATACATCTTCTATTACTGTCAATATGCAGCTAGGTGATGTAGAAAAGACGATTGATTCTAATCATTTTAAAAGAGTTGGACGTTCTTATCTCGCAAATATGAAAAAAGTGACTAAGCTAGAAGGTACAACATTATATATAAGTGAGCATTACCAGATACCAATAAGTAGAAGAAAGAAAAAGCTTGTATTAGAGTATATGAAGGAGGTGCATCTTTGATGTTAGAAACAAATAATATAAGTTTCATTGCACTATCCTTGATGTTGTTGTCATTCTTCTATTATGTCTATTCTATCAGCATTAAAGAGAATCTAATCAAGTTTATTGGTTCTGTACTATTATTATCATCTGTTTCTATTATTTCTTCTATGTTGATACATAATGGACTTCTTAGTATATGTCTATTAAGTTTATGCCTCATTCTGTTTAAACAGGACAGTCTTCTAGAATGTCTATTTATATCACTCTACTTTATCTTTCTTAAGATTCTTACCTATGTGATTATGACATGGAGTATCAATATTTTTATATATGATCTAGTTTTACCTATTCATGATACAATCTATGGTTCAGATATCCTTTTATGTGTATTTTTACTTCTTACAGGGCATTTATTTAAGAATTATTTACTGCGTATTAAAGAATATACCGCCTTCTATCTTGGTATCCATTCTGTTTTAATACTCATCTATTTGTCCTATCTTATAACTATTTTCAAGAAAGGTTCTCTTCCCATTGAAAGTTCTATAGAAATTGTACTGATTACTATTCTTGTGATATTGATCTATCAGATGGTTAATAGAATACTAAGTATAGAGAAAGAGAATTATCTAGTAAAATTAAACAATGAGGAATTGAAATTCAATAAGAAGAATTATGAAAATATCATTCTCATATGAACGAAATCAGAAAGATTAAACATGATATGAATCATATGTTGTTGTCATTACTGGATGATTGTGAAAAAAAGATTATGAATCACTCCATAATCATATTCATAACCAATTACATACAATAAATAAAACACAAACAGTGGATACAGCAATGCCTCTTTGAATCTTATACTATCTTCTCAATTATCTAAGATTAAAGATAAGAATATTGAATTTATTGCCAGTCAATTTGATGATGATATCCCTATAGATAAAGTAGACTTCTATGTATTACTAGGTAATTTATTAGATAATGCGATTGAGAATTGTACATCAAAGTCTATTAAGAAGATTATTCTTGATATTTATAAAGAGAGTAATGATTTCATTATTGATATTAAGAATACCAATATCAATAATCCTCTTGTTGATAATCCATACTTCAATACTACTAAAGAAGAGAGAGGGCATGGGTTTGGAATGCGTTCTATTATGAATATAGTCAATAAGTATCATGGTGAGATCACCTATGATTACTCATATCGTTATTTTAGTGTTCAAGTCAAACTATAAAGACAAAGATAGAACTACCAGCAAGCGGTTGTTCTTAGATTTAATTAACTACTTCAAGCTTTTCCACAGACTTGAGGTAGTTATTTTTGATTTCTTATCAAGAATTAGTATTATTCCTATGAAAAAAGCTAGAAATTCTAGCTTACTTATTAAACAACGTCTCTTCTATTGCACAAATCTTATCTGCAATACATACAATCCATGCTTCTTTGCATGCTGGAGGAATAGGAGTTAAAGGAAACATATGTCTGACTATAATATTTTTAACTCGTGGTGATAATGTATAATCCATTTCCGCATTTTTATAAGCACATTCTGGATGAGTGAACCCGTGGAGATGTCTTCCTTCCCCATCATGCCAGTCATATAAGAAGTAATCATGTAATAATGCGCCAATGACTAAAGCGTCCATATTGACTTGTATTGGGAGCCATTTCGCAATCTTAACACTCATACGAGCGACATTTACACAATGTTTATAAACAGAAATAGAACCATGCTGTATATAATTCTTCGTTTCATTGATTCGACCACAATTCTCTAGATAACGTAATTTCTTTTGAATAATGTATGTCATTCATTTATCCTCCATTATTGAAACCCTTAATCCGCCTGTATTATAATATAGACATGTAAATAAAAAAATGGTCAGAATAATATATATATGATACTAAATATACATATTTACTAGAAAGTGAGATAAAACTATGGATAAAAAGACAGACAGACGTGTTCTTAAGACAAAACGTGCGATATATAATGCTTTTGTAGAACTTTTATCTGAAAAAGAAATCAATCATATTACAATCACTGATATCTCCAAAAAAGCAGATATCAACCGTAAAACATTCTATAACTACTATTCAAATACCTATGAAGTTATGGAAGAGATAGAAAACCTGACGGCTGATACGTTCATTAAAAGACTTGATGCAATAGAATTTACGAATATGACTGATTTCCTCACAGAAATCTTTAGTCAGTTTACTGAAATCATTAATAGTGATCTAGACTTCTTTAGTCATCTCTTTAAGACAAATAATCGCTCTATTTTAATAGTAAAGATTGTAGAAGCGATTAAAGAATATATTCGTAAACGTATTGAAAAGGAACAGGAATTAGATATACAGAAATTTAATATTGTGGCTGATTTCTATATTCCTGGTATATTATCTGTTTATATGAATTGGTTTATAAATAATCATAATATCCCTATCGAAGAATTATCTCATATTCTCACAGATCTTATTCTTCATGGAACAGAAAAAATGATCAGGCAATTAAGCCTGATCATTGACTTTGTGTCGATATTTAGAGTCAAAGATGTATCGTATACCCCTTTTAATAATGGTAAGGAATGTAGGAGAACGATACATTTTTTCTTTTGGAAAATGATTTCCAACCACCTGTAATGTTTTCACATTATTACGTGTAGAGAAGTAAAATGTCCATTGTTTTTAGTGAATATTGCGAAACGTGCAATTTTCTTATTAAAATATACAGAAGCACTGATATAATCAATTTCTTCCCATGGAATCTGAATAAAGTCTTCTTTATTCTTTTCGTTATAGAACTCAAAGGCCTTGTCCCCTACCATGACATCCCCATAGTTAGTTAAACCATTTAGTGAAGTCGCTTTAATTGAAAAATCAACTTTTGTATTTTGTGATTGTGCCATTTTATTTCCTCCTTAAAGATAAGAGGCAGTAAAACTGCCTCTATTGATTACATAATACCGATAACTCTTGCAACGATACCAACAATGAATAATGCGATGATGATAACGATTGGAGATACCTTTTTCTTTAATAAGTAACAGCATAATAATGTAAGTAATAATGCTGCTAAGCCAGGGATTAACTGATCTAAGTTCTGCTGTAAAGTAGTAACCTTAACCTGATTTAATCCATTAGCACCAAGTGAGCTATACTGAGTTAATGCTTCTTTGATACCTGCAGCACCCTTTGGTAACTTATCCCAGTTGATATAAGCACCTTCAGACTGAGTAACCTGAGATACTACTGGAGTAAAGCTGATAGATACCCATCTCTGTACTAATGCACCGATGATGAACATACCAAGATAGAAGCACCTTCAGTAACTTTACCAAGAAGTCCTCCTGACATATCCTTAGCAATAGAAGTACCTACTTTATAACCGAATTCCTGTGTATACCATAAGAATGCGATACGTACTAAGTTCCATACTACAAAGAATAATAATGGTCCAACAATGCTTCCTGATAATGCAAGTGAAGCACCTAATGCACCTAAGATTGGTCTTACTGTAAACCAGAATACTGGGTCACCAACACCAGCAAGAGGTCCCATCATACCAACTTTAACACCCTGTACAGTCTGGTCATCTACAGGCATGCCATTTGCACGTTCTTCTTCAAGTGCTAATGTAACACCCATAACTGGAGCTGATACATAAGGATGTGTATTATAGAATTCTAGATGACGCTTTAATGCAGCGGCTCTATCTTCTTCTTTTGTATATAATTTCTTGATAGCTGGGATAATTGAAAAACACCAACCACCATTCTGCATACGTTCATAGTTCCAAGAACCCTGAAGGAACTGATGACGCCAGCATACGTCCATTCTATCTTTTTTAGATAGTGTAATCTTATCTGCCATAATGTTCGTCCTCCTTCAGATTAATAGTCATTTAAGATGTCACCAAGTGGATCTCCAGATCCTCCAGCGCCACCATTACCTTTACCAGCTTTGTCTTTTAATCCAAGATAGATTAAAGCAAGAACAACACCAATAATACCTAATGCGATTAATGTAAGTTCTGAGATAGCTGCTAAAACGAAACCAAGAGCAAAGAATGGCCAAGTTTCTTTTGTAGCCATCATGTTGATAACCATTGCATAACCTACAGCGGCAACCATACCACCACCAACAGCCATACCACCAGATAACCAAGCTGGCATAGAATTTAATGCACCTGTTACAACCTTAGCTGGAACGAAGCAAAAGATAACTGCTGGGATCATAATACGAAGACCCTGCATTAAAATTGCAGCAATCTGCCATCTTTCAATAGCCTTATAGTCACCTTTTTCTGCAGCTGCATCCATGAAGTGAACCATAGGGATTGCAAGAGTACGACAAATCATTGTTAAGAATAAACCTGCAACTGATAATGGAACGGCAACAGCGATAGAAGTATTGATAGCGTTAGTAACGTTTGTACTACCACCCTGTAAACCTAATACCATGATGATTGCTGAAGCAACTGATGCAAGAGCAGCATCTGGTGCAACAGCAGCACCAACGTTTGCCCAACCAAGGGCAATCATCTGTAATGAACCACCAAGATAATACCTTCCTTTAAGTGGCCAGTAACTAAGCCGATTAACGTACATGCTACTAGAGGCTGATGGAACTGGAATTCATCAAGAATACCTTCCATACCTGCAAGTAAAGCAACAATCGCAATCAGCACAATTGAAATTGCTGACATAAATTATTTCCTCCCTTATTTAGACAATCCTTCTTTAGCTTTATTAAGGATTGTATTGATGTTATCAGGTGAATCATTTGGTACTTTACGCACATCAAACTTAACACCCTTAGCCATAATCTTTTCAATAGTATCAACATCATCCTGACCCATTGATACGGCTTTAGTACAAACGACTTTACCCTGTGAATGAGCCATAGAACCTAAATTCAATGTCTTAATGTCTACGCCACCTTCGATTGCACGAAGTGCATCCTGTGGGTTTTCAAATAATACTAATGCTTTTGTGTTACCAAAACGTGGATCCTTAGCAACCTGAATCATCTTATCGATTGGTACAACGTGAGCTTTAACACCTGGAGGTGCTGCCTGAATAATCATTTCTTTTCTAAGATCATCATGAGCCACACCATCAGATACTACGATGATACGGTTTGGCTGAGTTGTCTTAGTCCATGCAGTAGCAACCTGACCATGTAATAAACGTGAGTCAATTCTTGCTAATACATACTTGATGTGACCATCACCAATAACTGTTCCTTCAGGAATAGCGCCCTGAGGTGCTGGTGCAGCTGCTGCTGCCTTTTCTTCCTTCTTAGGTTCTAGTGTTTCAGGTTTTGGTTTAACACCATCTCTTGCCACTTCAGTGACATGTGTTGCGATTTCATGAGCTGTTTCCATAGACATACGAGATGCATAAGTTCAATCAACATTGGTAAATTTAAACCAGTGACAATAGCCCACTTATCTTCATGTCCATTAAGTAAAGCACTTGCCTGATTGAATGGTGTTCCACCCCAAAGGTCTACAAGGAATAATACTTCATCCTGATTTTCAAAACCAGCAATCGCTTCTTCCATTTTTCTGCGAATATCATCTGGGCCTTCGCTAGGCATTAATGTGCAGGCTTTAACGTTAGCCTGATCACCAAAGATCATAGATCCTGACTGGAAAATGCCTTCTGCAAACTGTCCATGACTCGTAAGGATAATTCCTACCATTTTATCTCCTACCTTTCATAATTGTAAGTAAGTAGTGAAGATATACTTAATATGTATATGGACATCTATACATACAACTTTTATATTCATCTAATCCCTATCAACTTATACTCATAGATAAATACAGTTCTTCTCAAACATATATCTCCTATTTACTATATATTCCATTATAGCACCATCTCATTTCAGTGCAATAATCCCGATTTAGGAAATATATATACCATACTTTTACACTTAATATACCATATAATTAAAATAGTTGACATTATATTCTATATATGATAGTGTCTATGTACAAAACCTTTTAGTTGTGGATTTTTGTCAGATTCTGTCTTATTTTCGCCACACAGCGTTTTTTTACGTTGTGTGGCTTTTTGTATGTTTAGGAGGAAAATTATGAATCAAGATTATATGAAAACAAAACCTATACTCCCTTTAGTATTATCGATGAGCTTACCAATGGTTTTATCCATGCTTGTCAATTCTCTCTACAATATTGTCGATAGCTTCTTTGTAGCTCGTATTAGCGAGAATGCGATGAATGCCTTATCTTTAGTATTCCCTATCCAGAACTTAATTACTGCGATTGCAGTAGGTTTTGGTGTGGGTATGAATGCAGTTATTGCCTTCTATCTAGCACAGAGGATCATAAGAAAGCAGAAGATTCTATGGCCCAGGGATTATTACTCTCTGCAATACATGGAATAATCTTAATGGTTGTCTGTGTATTATTTATTCCTACATTCTTAAAATTCTTTACAAATGATCCTGTTGTATTAAAGGATGGAATATTATATGGACGTATTGCCTTCTCATTCTCTTTTTGTGATTCAGGTAGGAATCGCATTTGAAAAAGTATGTCAATCATTAGGACGTATGGCTTTGACTATGAAGATTATGATTATTGGATGTGTGACTAATATCATTCTTGATCCTATTCTTATCTTTGGGTTAGGTCCTATTCCAGCAATGGGTATTGCGGGAGCTGCGCTGGCTACGGGTATTGGACAGACTATTCCTTGTATTCTATACCTATTTTACTATAAGGTGGAATTACCACTACGTATCCATAAAGAAGCATTAAAAAACCATAAGTATTATAAGAAGCTATATGGTATTGGTATTCCTGCTACACTTAATATTGCGCTCCCTTCTGTTCTTATTTCTGTACTAAATGCGATTCTAGTAAGCTATTCAGCTATCTATGTCGTTGTACTTGGTATCTATTATAAGCTTCAGACATTTGTCTTTATGCCAACCAATGGGATTATCCAGGGTATTAGACCACTTGTAGGATATAACTATGGAGCTAAAGAATATAAACGTGTTAATAAGATTTATAAGCTTACTTTGTCTTTAAGTTTAATTATTATGATTGCAGGAACATTTCTTTGTTTTGTATTTCCTAAAGAAATCATGGGACTCTTTACTACAAATGAAGAAACACTTAACGCAGGTATTGTAGCCTTACGTATTATTAGTATTTCTTTTGTCTTCTCTTCACTTTCTCTTACTTCCGGTGGTGTACTTGAAGGACTTGGTATGGGTATTCCATCTTTAATTATCTCTTTATGTCGTTATGTAGTCATTATTCTTCCATGCGCTTATATCCTTTCTTCACTACTTGGACCAACTGGCGTATGGCATGCATTCTGGATTACAGAAGTATTTACGGCCATGGTTTCCTTATTTATATATAAGAAGAAAAAGAAGGACTTGTTTGACTAGATCTTATGCAACTCATACAATAGTAGAAAGCGCAGGTGAAACATATGTCACAGATCACAAAACATGCATTGGAAGACTCTTTAAAGACATTACTTTTAAGAAAACCTTTCAATAAGATCACCATTGGTGATCTCACAAAGGAATGTGGTATTAACCGAATGACTTTCTATTATCATTTTACTGATATGCATCATCTTCTTTCATGGATCATCCTAGATGAAGTACATCAATTACTATTAGATACAAATATCTACCCTGAAGGATGTATTCGTCTTCTCTATAAGATGAAAGAAGACCAGATCTATATTATGAATGTATATCATTCCTTACATCAAGAAGAGTTTCAAAGCTATTTATTTCCAATGATTCAAGGACTATTTAAAATGAAGATAGAGGAAGAAGCCCAAGAAATATCTATTAAAGAATCAGATAAAGAGTTTATTGCCCGCTTCTATTCTTATTGTATTGTTGGATTATTGATTGACTGGATGAAAGAAGTCTGAGTTATTGTCTGATAAAATGAATGAAATTATGGATGGATGTATCAAAAGAGCTCTTAAAAGATTTGAAATTCATCAAAACTAATTCTTTGATTAAAATTTTTACACTTGATTGGTCATGATAAGATATTTATCATGGCTTTTTGTTTGTCTAAATTAAAATTTTAATACTTGATATATACTAAAGTCATATCAAGGAGGTATGAATTATGTATTATTCATCAGGAACTTACGAAGCATTTGCACACCCAGAAAAACCAGAGGGTGTTGAAAAGAAATCAGCTTATATTATTGGAACAGGCTTGGCAGGTTTAACTGCTGCCTTCTATCTGGTAAGAGATGGACAGATGCCTGGAAATCATATTCATTTATTAGAAAAGCTAGAACTTGCAGGTGGAAGCTGTGATGGTTATAAAGATGTTCATAAAGGCTTCTATATGCGTGGAGGACGTGAAATGGATAACCACTTTGAAATCATGTGGGATGTATTCCGTGATGTGCCTTCTATTGAAACACCTAACGTATCTGTATTAGATGAATATTATTGGCTTAATAAGCATGACCCTAACTATTCTTTATGTCGTGCAACAGTGAATAAAGGGGAAGATGCCCATACTGATAAGCTATTTAAATTAGATAAAGATAGCGCAATGGCATTGTCTCAGCTCTTTATTACGCCTGAAGCAGATCTTGAAGATAAGAAGATTTCAGATGTATTACCAGAATCATTCTGGGAAACTAATTTCTGGCTATATTGGCAGACTATGTTCGCGTTCCAGAAATGGTCTAGCGCATTAGAAATGAAGCGTTATTTATGTCGTTATGTACATCATATTGATGGTTTACCAGACTTCAGTGCTTTAAGATTTACTAAGTATAATCAGTATGAAAGTATGATTTTACCTTTAATTGAATATCTAAAGAAGCATGATGTAGAAGTTCAGTTTGGTATGGATGTTAAGAATGTCGTTATTGAAGAAGTCGATGGCAAGAAGACAGCTAAGGAACTTATTTATGTCAAAGATAATGAAGAACAGTCTATTCCTTTAACTGCAGATGATTTAGTCTTTATTACTAATGGATGTTGTACTGATACATCAAGTTATGGTGATCAGACACATGCCCCTGATTTATCTCATATTGTGAATGGTCAGGGTGAATCATGGGATTTATGGAAAAAATATTGCGAAACAGGCTAAACATGACGAATATGGACATCCTGATGTATTCTGCAGTGATACAGAAGCGACTAACTGGATGAGTGCCACTGTAGAAACATCTAATGAAGATATCATTCAGCATATTATGAATATTTGTAAACGTGATCCTCGTGCAGGTAAGGTCACTACAGGTGGTATTGTGACTGTTAAGGACAGTGTAAACAATTGGTTCTTATCATGGACTATTAACCGTCAGCCACAGTTTAGATCTCAGAATAAAGATACAGTACTTGTATGGCTCTATGCTCTTCATACTGATACAGAAGGTAACTATATTAAGAAAGCTATGAGAGATTGTACAGGTGAAGAAATCTGTCAGGAATGGCTTTACCATATTGGTATGGATGAAAGCAAGATCAAAGACTATTCAGAAAATGCATGTAATACAACAACATGCTTTATGCCTTATATCAATGCCTTCTTCCAACCTAGAAAGAATGTAGACCGTCCTAAAGTTGTACCAGAAGGTGCAGTGAACTTCGCATTTATTGGACAGTTCGCAGAAACACCAAGAGATACTATCTTTACGACTGAATATTCTATGCGTACAGGTATGGAAAGTGTCTATACATTACTGAATGTCGATCGTGGTGTACCTGAAGTATGGGGTTCTCAATATGATATCAGAGAATTATTAAGAGCAGCTTATTATGCAGTAGATAAAAAGAAGATTAATGAGTTGCCATTAAACTTCAAGGAAAAGATGCTTTTAAAGACTGTATTAAAGAATGTAAAAGGTACAGATCTAGAACTCTTATTAAGAGAGACAGGACTTATAGATTAAGGGCTGTAACAGGTAAACAACTCATTACAGTTTCATAAAAAGCAAAATGCGGACTGAGGTCCGCATTTTGTGGTATATTTGATTTGTAATGATACGCGTTATGAATAATCAAACATATGCGCTACTAGATTTTCATATTTCTTTTGAAATCTAAAGTGAAAGGTTAAATTCCACTTTAAAAAATGTATAAAGTGTAGTTTGTAGTATGGACATCCATCCCAATTTTTATTACTATAATTATAGGTAACCCTCCTTATTTGTTTGCGGTAATCCCACAATACTATGAATTTTTGTTTCTACTCAAAGTATAATGGTAAATCCACGATTGAACAATTAAGGAGAGTTACTCTTTTTGTTT
>ENA-OQEN01000987-OQEN01000987.1-human-gut-metagenome-genome-assembly--contig:-NODE-987-length-11313-cov-1.447881_pt1 | contig 11313 bp, 13 predicted proteins | sample MGYA00242791_ERZ504627 | MGnify/ENA primary metagenome ERZ504627 (study PRJEB26092, sample SAMD00036316) | human gut metagenome | host: Homo sapiens | study: EMG produced TPA metagenomics assembly of... | reverse complement strand
CAGGCGACGCGACCTGCAGATAGCCTTTCAGGGTAAACTCCCACGGAAAATACATGACGGTCAGAATCGCCGTCGCGATGCATCCGATCGCAAGGAGCGTACTGTGCGCGCGATAGATGAAAAGATAGATGATGCCGGCATATAGCCCCAGAAACCGCCGCCGATCATCAGATTGTGATAATAAAAGACAAGCGACAGTGCCGAGCACATGATCGCATATTTCATACCTTTCATAAAGGGACTCCTTTGTTCATATTTATTATTGGCATATCGCAAAAGGGTGCCGGATCCACCCTTGGACGGCTCACCCATGATCTTCTTAGTCTTCTTTAAACAGCTTGCTGTACACGTTCAACGACGCCTTGCCATGGTAAGGCAAAAAATCTGACTAAGGTGTGATCCGTGTTTGCCCGGTCATTTCCCTCCTACTACCTTTTGGAAATCCGCATCCCCGCGGAGCCATTCAAAGTGATCCTGACTGAGCGCCTCGGGGCGGACATGCTCAGGGTCAAGCGCCATCGCCTTTTCAAGATACGAGAGTGCATTTGCCTTATCCCTTTTATCCGCATAGTTCGTCGCGATCCCATAGAGAGACCACGTATTCTGCGGATCGACAGCGAGCACTTTTTGGAAGTAGGAGATCGATTCGTCATAGTGTTTGGCAAGCTTCTGCGCCATCGCCATATCATAAAAAGCCTGCGTGTAATCGGGATTGATTTTGAGCGCCTTCAAAACCTGTCCGATCCCCTGCTCCGGCGAGACATCGAGCGCCAGAATGAGCCCCTTCAGAGAAAGCGCTTTGTAATTCTCCTGATCTATTTCCAACGCCTTATCACAAGTGAGAAGTGCCTCTCGATTTTTCCCTTTGGCGTAGAACGCAGAGGCCTCCTGAAAGATGGTTTCCGAAGCAGGAACGATCTCATGGATCTTTTTCAAGGCGCAGTCTCCGAAGAGGCTGAAGAAGCGGCAGAAGCGGCTGGGCTTTTCGTATCTACTCCGCAGCCGGCAAGACCGACTATCAAAAGCGAAGAAAGAAGGATGGCATAAATTTTCAAAATGATCCCTCCTTTCTGATGGGAAATCTTGTCATCTCATTGTATAATCATTATAGCAGAAACGGGAAAGTGTTTCATGAAATTGCCCATACAATGACTGCTCATTGATGTCTCATTCTATTGGGGGACAATTTATCCAAGGAGGTTTTCTTATGAATCCATACGCATTTATCACCGGTGCCACGAGCGGTATCGGCCTTGCCACTGCCAAAGCGCTGGCTGCCTCTCACTACGACTTGGTACTCGCTGCCAGAAATACAAAAAAAACTCGCGAGCGTGAAAGCAGACATCGAGAAAGAAAGCGGCGTGAAAGTCACGACCTATCCCTTGGACGTACAAGACCGCGAGGCAATCAAGGAAGTCACCACCAAAGTACTCGATACCTTCGGTGCGCCGGATGTGCTCGTGAATGACGCAGGTCTTGCCAGAGGCCTCGAGCCCTATCAGGACACAGCTCCGGAAGATACGATGGAAATGATCGATACAAACATCAAGGGCCTTTTCCTCGTCACCCGCGCCTTCCTTCCTGCAATGGTGAAAGAAAATAAAGGTCACGTCGTAAACCTCGGCTCCACAGCTGGTCTTTATGCCTATGCCGGTGCGGCAGTCTACTGCGCGACAAAGGCGCTGTCAAAACCTTCAGCGATGGCCTTCGCATTGATGTCATGGCCAGTGATGTAAAAATCACCGCCATCCAGCCGGGCCTTGTGGAGACACCATTCAGCGAAGTCCGTTTCCACGGCGATACGAAACGTGCCGCTTCTGTCTATGCAGGCATTGATGCGCTGCAGGCCGAGGACATCGCGGATGTCATCGCATTCGTTGTCAGCCGTCCGAAGCGAGTCCAGATCAGCGACGTCGTCATCATGGCTGCCCAGCAGGGGACAGCTTCCTTGTCAGCAAGAAATAGCGGCTGGTGACCGGAGATTCAATTTCTGACTTCACTAAAAAAATCCTCACTTCTTTCGAAGTGAGGATTTTCCATTTTCATTTATCCATTCGAGCGGAATTTCAGGAAAAAGAGCTGGATAGCAAGCATCATGACAAGCGCCACCACGCCGCCTGCCAGACCGTTTCCGGTGAATCCATCTACCAGGTAACCGACGACGCAGCTCGAAGCGACCACCATGACATAGGGATCTGAGTCGAGACATGGTCGATATGGTGACACTGCGCGCCTGCCGAAGCAGGATCGTCGTATCGGAGATCGGAGAAATATGATCGCCGCCGACAGAGCCAGCCAGCACCGCAGCGACCGTCATGACCATGAGATTCTGGTCATTATTCACGACAGCAGCACGATCGGATCAGGATGCCGAAGGTCCCCCAAGAGGTACCGGTAGCAAAAGCAAGACCGATAGCCACCAGGAAGAAGAGTGCCGGAAGCATGATAGCCACCGATGCATTATCACTGACCACATTTCCTACATAGCCGCCGATATTCAGATATTCCTTACCAACGACACCAGAGAGCGTCCATGCGAGCGTCAGGATCATGATGGCCGAGGTCATCTGCTTGAAGCCTTCGCCAAAGCAGGAGCAGAACGCACCAAAGGAAAGCACCTTTCTTGGAATATACAGGACAAAGGTGAATACAAGCGCAATGAAAGAACCGATGACAAGACCTTTTGCGGACTCACAGTTTGCAAAAGCATCCGCGACGCCTTTGCCCTCCAGAATACCGCCTGTATAAAGCATACCGAAGATACAACCGCAAATCAGGACGAAGAGCGGGAGTACAAGGTCAATGATGCGGCCATTGCCCACCGGCGCACTCGATTCGTCATCTGCATACTCTTCCGGAATCACCAGCGTGCCGCCGCTCTTCTTTTCAAAACCAGCCATGCGGGAAAAATCCTTTCCCGACCAGATAAGGACCAGCATGAAAATGACCGTCAGCCATGCATAGAGATTCAGCGGAATGGTCGAAAGGAAAAGAGCGAATCCATCGATCTCACTCCCCTCCGGCAAAGAAGATGTGACCGCCGCCGCCCAGGAAGACACCGGCGCGATGATGCAGACCGGCGCTGCTGTCGCATCGATGATGTAGGCGAGCTTCGCACGGGTGATCTTAAATCGGTCTGTGACCGGACGCATGACCGTACCGACCGTCAGACAGTTGAAATAGTCATCAATAAAAATCAAAATACCAAGCACCATGTGACAAAGAGTGCGCTCTTTTTCCCCTTGATCGTGCGCGCTGCATAGTCTCCATATGCCTGCGAAGCCCCTGATTTCTGAATGGCCGCTACCATGATACCGAGCAGCACCAGAAAGACCAGGATGTACACATTGCCCCCGACCTTGTCCGACATGATCTTGAACATCGTATCAATAGCCCCAAGTACGCTGAAGCCGGTGAACATGAAGGCACCCATGAAAATGCCTATGGCCAGCGACATGTAGACTTCCTTCGTCGCCAATGCAGGATAATTGTCACGACTGGTGGCAGCAGTGACAGATGGTTTCACTCATTCCCTCATTCCTCTCTTCTAAAAGCAGCACCTCGCTGCAATGTAATATTTTGTTTATTATACTCTAAATGCCCCTATTTGTACACCAAGCTGATCATTCTCCTGCCGTCTTTTCATTTTCAAAAATACCCGGCGCTGCAATAGCAAGGAGAACAAGCAGGATGCCAAAGCCTTGGACAAAATTGAAATGGGTATGAAAGATGAAATAAGACGCAATGACAGAGATCGCCGGTTCGATGGTCGCAGTGACGGAAGCCTGTGAGGCCGGAAGGAACCGAAGACCTGCATTGTAGCAGGTAAAAGATAGCGCCGTACCAAGGACGACGATCCAGAAAATATCGAAGCGGACTTCCGGAGCAAAGAAGCCGGAAAAGTCCCCATGGGATTGATGATATAGGAAGCCACGGCTCCGGTGAACATGCCCAGCGCGAGGACGAAGGAATTATCCAGTACACCGATGAAGCGCTTCGGAAATACACAACAGATCGCAAAGAAGACCGCGGAAGCCAGCCCCAGATACACGCAGTCTGCAGGTACCGAGAGACGCTCACATCTCCGCCCGTCACCAGAAGGAGGACTCCGATGATCGCCAGTACGACGGCCGCGAGCTCCCCTGCCAGCGGCAGCCGTCTTTTTTGAAAGGAGACCCAAAGGATCACCATCGCCGGACAGGTATATTGGATGACCGTTGCCGCTGCCGCATTGCCGGCGGCGATCGAAGCAAAGTAAGTATAGTGCATCAGCATCAGACCGACTACACCGTAGAAGATCAGTCCCCACCAGAGAGATGGCTGCTTTCCCAGCTTCCGCCAGCTGTCTTTCAGCTGTCCTTTGGCAATAGTCACAAGCAGCATGATGCCGCTCGCACAAAACATGCGGAAGAGCGTAAGATCCATCGAGTCGAGTGTACTTTTTTGGAAAAAAATCCTGCGCCGCAAGCCCGCACCCCGCCCACATGATGCCTGCTGTCATAACGAGAAGAATAGCGATAAGATGCATAGAGGTCACCTGTTATTATAAAAAGGAGCAAAATACGCTTTCAGAGTCAGTTCTTGGAGTGAAAAGGAGATCTAAGGAAACGCTGATTCAATCGCAGAGTCAGCTTCTACATGGATTTTTATACACGGCTTCGTCATCATCATCCTTAAATAGCTCGCTATTCGCGTCAGATGATTCCTCGCCCTGTATAAAAATCCAAGAGTAAAATCTGGCAACGATTGAATCAGTGTTTCCTTAAAAAGAGAGACTAAGAGACTCGAAAAGCATGAAACGGGACATTCCGTAAGCCGCTCTTTCACCATTGGCCTGATCTCGGGCATGAGTCAGCTTGATTACCGTCACTTCCAATTTCCAGCCACCTACTTTTATATAGCACAAAAACCCGCCATTGGCGGGTTTTTTCATGGTGGGACTATTTGGATTCGAACCAAGACCTCTTCGATGTCAACGAAGCGCTCTAACCAGCTGAGCTATAACCCCATGTCAGATGAATGTATTATACACGACATGAGAGAAATATGCAAGATGCTTTTTGCAATTTCTTGCATATAGTGAGTTACAGATGCGGTATCTCCACGTTGCAACCCGCCATCTTGTTTATATGGATCGCAGTTTCGGCGGTCGACTCCGCCGATCCTATCTGCTTTATTTACAGGATAAGAATCTCGCCATGCCGTAAGATGACAGGATCATCGTTCCCGCAAGGACGAGCTTACGGCGGACAAGATACGGATCTTCTTCAAATCCATCTCCCAAAAGCGAACAAGATGCTTCTCTGCACTCATCCAAGTTGGTTGTATGTGGGGATATCTCAGAAATCAGAACTCATGATACAAGCGAATACCCCGCTGCAGGATCCTGTAAGGCGGGGTATTCGTATCATTGTAGTTTGGTGGGACTATCTGGTTCGAACCGGAGACCTCTTCGATGTGAGCGAAGCGCTCTGACCAACTGAGCTATAGCCCCATGTGATACTACGTATTATAGCACCACATGAGAGATTTGTTAATAGTCGTTTTACGAAGAAGCGAGGAAGATCTTTGGATCACATTTCATCTGCTACATATGAATGAATCCCAGTACATTGGCAAGGGAGGAGATGAAAATAACAGCCAGACAGATCGGCGCAAGGAAGCGGACGAAAAGACCATAGACACATTCATAGCGGAATTTCGAAGACTGCTTCACTTCGTTCTCGATCCACTTGATGCCGACAGTCACCACGATGAGGACGCAGGTCGCAAAGGCCGAGACCGGCATCATGATGGAATTCGTCAAGAAATCAAAGAACTGAGAATATCCATGCCAAAGAGGTGATGGATGCAAGAGGCCGAATCCGAGCGAAGAGAGAGAGCCCAGCACGATCATCAGGATGAAGACGGCAAAGGTCGAGAAATTACGGCTCCAGCCGCATTCATCCTGGAAGGTGGAGACGCTGGTTTCTGCCAGAGAAATCGCTGAGGTAAGAGCAGCAAAGAGAACGAGTGTAAAGAATACGACACCCACGAGGTACCAAGCCCCATGCTGGCAAAGACTTTCGGATGGTGATGAACATGAGAGACGGGCCCGCATTCAGCATTGACGGATCGCCGCCGGAGAACGCAAAGACTGCAGGGATGATCATAAGACTGGCGAGGACCGAAATCCCTGAGTCGAAAGCGATGACCTGAAAGGTCGCATGCTCCAGATCAAATTCCTTCTTCATGTAAGAGCCATAGGTATAGAGAATCCCCATCGCAACAGAAAGAGAGTAGAACATCTGCCCCATCGCAGAAACGACCGTCATCCAGGAAAAATGTTCCAGGTTTGGCACCATGAAGTAGGTGACGCCTGCCCACGCACCGGGCAGCGTGACGGAGTAGCCGGCCACCATGATCGCGAGCACAATGAGTACCGGCATCATGATTTTGGATACACGTTCAATACCATTCTTGACGCCGGCGAGAATGATGGCAAGGACGCCTGCGGTGAAAACGATGAACCAGAATTCAGCCGCCATGCCGTCAGAAACGAAGGCGCCGAAAAAGGTATTCGTCGCAAGCAGTTTCGTATCACCGGCGAGGTATTCGAAGAGATAACGGGTGACCCAGCCGCCGATGACGCTGTAGTACGGCAGGATCAGCATCGGAATGACGGCATTGATCCAGCCCCCTGCGGTAAAGAAGCCGTTCTTCCCGAAATGATGGAAAGCTCCGACCGGACTCTTTCTCGTGCCACGTCCGAGCGCGGTCTCAGAAACTATCATCGTATAACCGAAGGTGACGGCCAGCAGAAGGTAGGTCAGGAGGAAAATGCCTCCGCCATACTCTGCAGCAAGGTACGGGAATCTCCAAATATTCCCGAGGCCGACAGCGCTGCCTGCGACAGCCAGCACATATCCCATTTTGCCGGAAAAGGTACTGCGGCTATTCCCATTTTGATTTGTCATATGATTGCCCTCCTGTAGAGTATTGAGATTTTTTGTGAATGGTGATCAGGAATCAGATCCAAGAGATTCTGCGACTTCTGAAGCACGAGCGGGATGGCGGGCCATACGCTGATGACATCACGCAAGTCATTTAGCCCCTTACTATCCGCGTCCGCCGCTTTTATCCCCTTCTGCTTCCCGCTAATAAAAATGGCCAGCCCAAGTCTCTATGTCCTAAAAAGCACGGATATGGAATGCCTTATGGCTGACCATCAATGTATACACAGGTTCTATGGATTCGTTGAACCGTTAGCCCCCCTTGAAGGCGCTGAACCTGTTTGTCCATTCATCCAAGATAAATGCGCATCACAGGATAACGGAAGAGTCTCCCATTATTCTCCGAGCGGTACCCACTTGCCGCCCTTGACTTCGAGGACTGCGAGGTCCATCTTCGGATCACGGTTTTCATCGAATGCAAATTTGCCGGTAGCGCCTTCGAAGTCGCTGATCTTAGCCAGGGTATCGCGGAATTTCTTGCGATCGGTGGTGGTGCCGGACTGTTCGACTGCCTGATGGAGACATACATCGCATCATATGCCTGAGCGGCGAACTGATCCGGTTCATGTCCGTATTTAGCCACATACGCTTTACGGAAGTTCTGTGCCTTGTCGGTCTTTCTTTCCGGGTTCCACGGAGTAGCTACGACGGTGCGGTCAGCTGCTTCGCCAGCCTGTTTGATGTATTCCGGGCTGTTGAAGCCGTTGCCTGCGAGAACATACTGGTTCATGCCCATTTCACGCGCTTTCTTCACGATGAGAGCGCCTTCCTGATAGAGACCTGCGACAGCGATGACATCCGGGTTTGCTGCCTGAATCTTGGTCAGCTGAGCGGAGAAGTCGGTATCTTTATCTGCGAAGGTTTCATCGGCAACGACTTCAAGACCGAGCTTCTTGCAGGCATCCAGATAGAACTGGTGTTCACCGACCATCTGGTCATTGTTATTGGAGTACATGATAGCGATCTTCTTGAAGCCCAGTTTCTTCTGTGCTTTTTCTACCACCTGCGGGATATTCATTTTGCCCGGGATTGCATTACGGAATACATAGTCGCCGATTTCCGTAACTTTCGGGCCGGTGGTGCCAGTACCAAAGACAGCCACTTTGGACTGCTGGGCGATCGGGTCGCAGCCATCGCTTCGCCGGTGGTCATCGGGCCTTCGATAGCGAGGACTTTATCCTGTTCGATGCACTTCTTCATAGCGTTGATCGCTTCATTCTTGACGAGCTTGGTATCATACACCTTAAGATCGATCTTGACCTTGGTGTTCGGGTCCTTTGTTGATTTCCTCGACTGCGAGTTCCGTGCCTTCCTTCATAGCGACGCCGTAAGCCGCACCAGGACCGGTATAGGCGGTGATGAAACCAAGTTTTACGGTTTTGCCGGCATCTGCGCTGCCGGAAGCTGCTTCTTATCTCCGCCGCAGCCTGCGAATGCACCTGCCAGTGCTGCTGCTGCCATAACTGCTGCCATTCCTTTGAGCCATTTTTTCTGCATAATTTTCTACCTCTTTCAATAATCAGCTACTCCCCCCAAAAGATCGTATGAAGAAATAAAAAACTCCGCCGGCTTTTCTGCCAGCGGAGGCGCGAACGCGGTACCACTCCGATATTTCACTCTATGCCAAGCCAATGCGGGTAAAAAAAGCCCCTATCTTCTTTTGAAGATAGGGGCGAAGTCTCGCGGTACCACCCTACATTGTACTTAGCAGTCTTATTCGTAACGTGAATGAAACGCCTGTCATTACTCAGTTCACGACAAGGGCTCTCGAGGGATATTATACAAGGCTCTTCGCCGATTCTCACCATCCATCGGCTCTCTTTAGAAGAGATCAAGTACTTTTTGTCTCGTTCATAGCTTTCTTTTGGGGTATTGGGTTTTAGATTGTGATTATTTTACTTCCTGCTTCATGAGTTGTCAAGAGGGAATTTGAAAAAAAGTGACCAGGGACTAGGGATTAGGGATTAGGGATTAGACTTCAGACGTCAGATTTCAGACCTCTGATGTCTGATATCTGACGTCTCCTAGTCTCTTAGTCTCTTAATCACGAGTCACTAGCCACTAGCAGCCAGTCACCAATCAGTGTCCGCAGCTGCCCTTGTATGACAGATGCTTCTCGAAATCCTCGGTCGTCTTTCTCGACTGGTCATAGCCTTCCTTCAGGTGATCCGAGAGGCGGCCCGTCTTGAATTTCTTCGGGTCATTATCATCCCTTGCATCATTCATGGTAAGGATGTAGTCCAGCGCCTCAGCCGTATACTGAGCCTTATCTGTCATGTGCATGATGAGGATGGATCCCTTACGCACATTTCCTTTCTCATCATAGATCCCATGAGAGATCGCCCCGATCATCGCCTGCAGCGATGGGATGGCATAGTCATCCGTACTCTCGTAGCCTGAAACGATATAGCTGAATCCCGCATCCATGATAGATCTGATACCGCTTTTGCTGATGGCGAGCGTCGGGGGACGAAAATAATGTGTCAGCGCTGGTTTCCCATCGACCATGACATCTCCTACCGTTTTTTGGAGCTCTTCATAGGACAGTCTCACATCCTCCGCATACTCCTCCTCCGTCATCGGCGTCATGTTTCCGCCATAATTTGACGTCTGCCACACCATCGGACGGTGGCGATTCGTATGAGAAGCGATGTCATGCCCATCTTCTGCGATGGCGCGCAGCAGATTCGGATTGTTCTTCACATTCCATGTATGATGAAAAAGGTTCCCTTCGCGTGATGCTTGCGAAGGACATAGAGCAGATGATTGATTGAAGCATCCGTCCCCCAGTCATCAAACGTGAGGAAAATAGTATTGTCCCTGACGTCCTTGACGATGCCTGTACGATCCATCTGCTCCATTTCTGCCTCTGAGAAACCGCGGATGCGATCCGTTTCCTTTACTTTCGGAGAGCCGATATACCGCGCAGAGAATTCATGACGGAAAAGCGATCTGTCCAGGGTTTTCTTCGTTTCTCTCCCCTTAAAGAAAAAAGCACCTTCTCCTCCGGCACAGGATACGTCCAGCGATGTGCCTCATCACCAAGGACCTCCCGGACAGCCCCCATGCTATAGGCTGAGTCATTCTCTGCATTCGTCTCAGGACTGTCCAAAAGCGTAGCATATGTCGCGCTGTCTACCTTGTTCTTTTTGATCCAGTCCAAGAGGCCACCCGTAAGCGTGGGATCGTCCAAGAAATCCAGCGTCCGTAGATGATCTGCCCCCGCCCCATGTGCAGGTTGGAGTTGACGATCTCCACCTCACGCCCCCGGCGGCGAGCTCCTGGGCGATGTGGGCGGGCACCTCCCGCTCCAGCTGGACGTGTTTCCCGCCGGTCCACTGGAACCGTGGGGCATCCAGGGCGGCCTGGGGGTTCAGATGGTAGTCCACGGTGTTCACCGCCACCAGCACGTGGCCCTGGGGCTGCATGAAGCCGCCCATTACCCCGAAGGGCCTATGGCCTGGCCGTCCTTGGCCAGAAAGCGGGATGATGGTGTGATAGGAGCGCTTGCCTCCGGCCAGGCAGTTGTCGCTGGCCGGGTCCAGGGAGAAGTTGGCCCCCCGGTTCTGCAGGGAGATGCCGGTACCGGGGATGGCCACTCCCGCCCCGAAGGTGGTGTAGTTGCTCTGGATGAAGGAGACCATGTTCCCCTCCGGGTCGGCGGTGCACAGATAGATGGTCCCGCCGCAGGAGGGGTCCCCCGCCTGGGCAGAAGGGCGGTTTCCCCGATGAGGCGCGCCGGCGGGCGGCGTAGTCCTGGGAGAGCAGGTCCTCCACACGGGTTTTCATGTACCGGGGGTCGGCCACATAGGTCTTGGTGTCGGCGAAGGCCAGCTTGATGGCTTCAACAATCTTGTGGTCAGTCTCGGCGCACTCCTTCTCCGGCGCAGCTCAAGCCCCTTCAGGATATTCAGAGCCATGAGCACCGTGATCCCATGGCCGTTGGGCGGGATTCACACACCGTATAGCCCTTATATTCCACGGTGATGGGCTCCACCCACATGGGGCGGTAGGAGCAAAGTCCTCCTCTGAGAAGTAGCCCCAGGTCTCCCGGCTGAAGGCGACGATCTTCTCCATGAGGGCCCCGGTAGTAGCTCTCGCAGTTTGTGGCCGCCAGCTCCTCCAGGGTCTGGGCGTACTCCTCCCAGCGGAAGATGTCCCCCGCCCGGTAGGCTCCCCGTTCTTGGTGAAACTTCTCCCACCAGTAGGCGTGGGGGCGGGGTTCTCTTTCATAGCCGTTTCGATGCGGCGGGAGTCCTCCGCCCACATGGGCTCCAGGTTGACGGCCACGGGCACCCCTCCCGGGCGCTCCGGATGGCGG
>ENA-OQEN01000986-OQEN01000986.1-human-gut-metagenome-genome-assembly--contig:-NODE-986-length-11316-cov-2.199571_pt1 | contig 11316 bp, 26 predicted proteins | sample MGYA00242791_ERZ504627 | MGnify/ENA primary metagenome ERZ504627 (study PRJEB26092, sample SAMD00036316) | human gut metagenome | host: Homo sapiens | study: EMG produced TPA metagenomics assembly of... | reverse complement strand
CCCTATCTGCTGCCACGCCGAGGCGATGCTGCCGGATAGCCGTGCAGCACCGCGAGCCGAGCGAGCCGATGTCTATGCCGAGCTCGAGCGCGTTCGTCGAGACGACGCCCTTCAGCGCGCCGCTGCGGAGGTCGGCCTCGATTTTGCGCCGCTCCTTCGGCAGGTAGCCGCCGCGGTAGCCATAATCATCATCGGGTCCGCGCCGCGCTTCGCTAGCCCGCCGCGTATCGAGGTCAGCAGCAGCTCGACGTTGAGGCGCGAGCGCGTGAAGACGATCGTGCTGATGCCGAGCGAGAGCGCCTCCGTCGCTATGCGCGCCGTCTCGAAGAGCGACGAGCGGCGCATCCCCGTGTTGTAGTCGACAATCGGGGGATTGTATATAATGAGCTCCTTTTCGGAGAGCGGAGCGCCGCTCTCGGTTATCAGCTTCATCCTGCGCCCCGTCAGAGCCTCCGCGTGCTCGGCGGGGTTCGCTATCGTCGCGGAGCAGCAGATGAAGGTCGGGCGCGAGCCGTAGAATTCGCAGATGCGCGCGAGGCGGCAGAAAAGGTTCGCGAGGTGCGAGCCGAAGATTCCGCGGTAGGTGTGCAGCTCGTCTACGACGATGTATTTGAGATTCTGGAAATAGTCGGACCATTTCGTGTGGTGGGGGAGGATGCCGGAGTTCAGCATGTCGGGGTTCGTGATGACGACGTGCCCCTCGGTGCGCGCGAGGCGGCGCTTCACAGGCTCCGTGTCGCCGTCGTAGACGAAGCCGTGAATCTTGCCGTCCGCGAACGACGAAAGCTCGCCGAGCTCCGCGAGCTGGTCCTGCGCGAGCGCCTTAGTCGGGAACAGATAGAGCGCGCGCGCGAAGGATTTTGCAGCACCGCGTGCAGCACCGGAAGGTTGTAGCAGAGCGTCTTGCCAGAGGCCGTCGGCGTCGCGATGACGCAGTCCTCGCCCGCGAGCGCGCACGCGACGGCCTCGCTCTGATGCGAGTAGAGCGCTTCGACGCCGCGGCGTTTCAGCGCGTTTACTATCCTGTGGTCGAGCGCGCCGAACGAGCCGAAAGCCGCGGGCCGCGCCGGGAAACGCTTCACCGCGGGCCGCCGCCCTCCGAGCTCCGTCACATAACGCACGATGTCCTCAACGTCCGGCTTCTTCTTTGAAAAATAATTCTCAAGCATAATTCATCCCCCGTTCCCCGCCTCAAGTATAGCCCAAAAGCGCGCGCGGCGCGCGCCGCCGCCGCGCCGCAATTCGCATTTATGCGTAAGCCGCCGCTTATGCCGAAACGCGGTTTTTCCAGTTAGCGACTGCATATCTTTGGCCTTCGCCGTTGCGCCTGCGGCGGCGTTTAGGTTAGAATAAAGCCGTGTCGTCGATACGATGGGTGAATTTATTGAACGGCGGTGATTTCAATGCAGGAATCCGGCGAGATGTATCTTGAAACCATATTGGTACTTAAAACTAAAAACGGTTCGGTCCGATCCGTCGACGTCGCGCGCGCCCTTTCGTTCAGCAAACCCAGCGTGAGCCGCGCCATCGGCATACTGAAGGACGACGGATACGTAAAGGTGGAGGACAACGGCGAGCTCAGCCTCACCGAAGCGGGCCTCGAACGCGCGGGGGCCATCTACGAGCGCCACCGCTATATAACGAAGTTCCTTTCCGAGGTTCTCGCGTCCCACACGAGACGGCCGAGGCCGACGCCTGCCGCATAGAGCATATCGTGAGCCAGGAGACTTTCGAAAAAGTAAAGGAATACCTCGCGCGCGGCAATTATTAAGGTATTGCAAGAAGAATAATTGTAAGTATAATCCCTGTACATATCTTGTAGAGATCCGGCTCTGTTTCCCGGGTCTCTTTTGATGTTGAGATATGCGGCGCGGAGGCTCGGCCCCCGCAGCCGGAAGCGAATACGAGCCCCAAAGGGGCATAACAAAACGTAGAAACAAATACAGGGAGGCATTTTTAGTTATGGCAAAGGAACATTTTGTACGTAATAAGCCGCATCTTAACATCGGTACGATAGGCCACATCGACCACGGTAAGACGACGACGACCGCAGCGATCACGAAGACGCTCGCCCGTCGCGGCCAGGCCGACTTCACGCCGTTCGACATGATCGACAAGGCGCCTGAAGAGAGAGAGCGCGGCATCACCATCAACATCGCCCACGTCGAGTACGAGACCGAGAAGCGTCACTACGCTCACATCGACTGCCCCGGACACGCCGACTACATCAAGAACATGATCACCGGCGCCGCCCAGATGGACGGAGCCATCCTCATCGTCTCCGCCGCCGACGGCCCGATGCCCCAGACCCGCGAGCACGTCCTTCTCGCCCGCCAGGTCAACGTCCCGGCCCTCGTCGTCTTCATGAACAAGTGCGACATGGTCGACGACCCCGAGCTTCTTGACCTCGTCGAGATGGAAATCCGCGACCTGCTCAACAAGTACGAGTTCCCCGGAGACGACATTCCTATCATCCGCGGAAGCGCTCTTAAGGCCCTCGAGTCCGATCAGGACAACGAGTGGACCCAGGGAATCATGGACCTCATGCAGGCCTGCGACGACTACATCCCGGCTCCTGAAAGAGCTCTCGACCAGCCCTTCCTTATGCCGATCGAAGACGTCTTCACCATCACCGGACGCGGCACCGTCGTTACCGGACGCGTCGAGAAGGGCGTCATCAAGCCCGGCGACGAAGTTGAAATTGTCGGCCTCAAAGACACCCAGAAGACCGTCGCGACCAGCCTTGAAATGTTCCGCAAGATCCTCGACGACGCGGAAGCCGGAGACAACGTCGGAGTACTCCTCCGCGGCGTAGGCAAAGAAGACGTCGAGCGCGGCCAGGTCCTCGCGAAGCCGGGAAGCATCAAGCCGCATACGCACTTCAAGGGCGAGGTCTACGTCCTGAAGAAAGAAGAAGGCGGCCGCCACACGCCGTTCTTCAGCGGATACAAGCCGCAGTTCTACTTCCGTACCACCGACATCACCGGCGAGATCAAGCTTGCTGAGGGCGTCGAAATGGTAATGCCTGGCGACAACAGCACCTTCGAAGTCAAACTCATCGCGCCGATAGCGATGCAGGAAGGACTTCGCTTCGCAGTCCGCGAAGGCGGCCGTACGGTCGGCGCCGGCGTCGTCACCGAGATAATCGAATAACGCCCCGGGAGGGGAATATTTTGGCGAAGAAGATTCGTATTAAACTTAAAGCTTTCGACCATCGCGTCCTCGACGCTTCCGCCAGTCAGATAGCCGACACGGCGCAGCGCACCGGCGCGAAAGTTTCCGGCCCCGTGCCTCTTCCGACCGCTGTGGAGCGCTTCTGCGTACTCACTTCCCCGCATGTTGATAAAGATGCACGCGACCAGTATGAAATCAGGACGCACAAGCGCCTGATTGATATAATAGACCCGACCCAGAAGACGATGGAAGCTCTTATGGAGCTGAACCTGCCTCTGGTGTGGATATACAGATTAAGCTATAAGTCTGCCTTAGTCTGAAAAGGAGTGAAACGTTTATGAGTATGGGGATACTGGGCCGCAAGGTTGGGATGACCCAGGTCTTCGACGAAAACGGCAAAGCGGTTCCTGTTACGGTTATCGAAGCAGGCCCTTGCACGATCGTTGAAATCCGGACACCTGAAAAGAACAGCTACAGCGCAGTGCAGCTTGGTCTCGGAGAGGTAAAGCCCGTCAAGGTGACAAAGCCGATGAAGGGGTACTTCGAGAAGCAGAATGTTGCGCCTAAGCGCTGGCTGAGGGAGTTCCGCGTGGACGACACGACGGGCTACCAGGTGGGACAGGAGATCACCGTTTCTCTGTTCCAGAATGGCGAGGTTGTTGATGTTATCGGCGTCAGCAAAGGTAAGGGCACAGCGGGCGTTATGAAGCGCCACGCTTCGGCGGTACGCCGGCGAGCCACGGACATTCCGTAACGCACCGTCACCCAGGTTCTATCGGTTGCAGCAGCTTCCCCGGCCGCGTTATGAAGGGCCGCAGGATGGCTGGGCGTATGGGAAACGAGCGGGTAACGACCAAGAATCTTAAGGTCTTCGCCGTAGACGAAGAGAATAACCTTATCTTGATAGCTGGACCTGTACCGGGCGCTCGCGACGGCCTCGTTATGATTCGTAAGACTGCTTAGGTAGGAGCTGAAGACGATGCCTGTAGTAAAAGAAGTTAATTTCAAGGGCGAGGTTATCGGGGAAGTAACGCTTTCTGATGCCGTCTTCGGTGCCCCGATCCATGTGCCCGCGATGCACCAGGTTGTAGTCGCCCATCTGGCGAACTGCCGCCTCGGCACGCACAACACCAAAGACCGCGGCGATGTCCGCGGCGGCGGCAAGAAGCCGTGGCGCCAGAAGCACACCGGACGCGCCCGCTCCGGTAGCTCGCGTTCCCCGTTGTGGGTTGGCGGCGGCGTCGCGCACGGTCCGCATCCGCGCGACTATCACCAGAAGGTCAACAAGAAGGTCCGCCGTCTTGCGATACGCAGCGCGCTGACGCTTAAGGCACAGGCCGAGAACATGATCGTCGTCGACAAGTTCGATATGGACGCACCGAAGACGAAGAGCATGATGGCTTTCCTCTCCGCCGTACAAAACGGAAAGAAGCCCCTTCTCGTCCTTCATGAGACGAACATGGCGGTCGTCAAGTCTGCCGCGAACATCCCGGGCGCTTACGTCCAGCATGTGGACAGCGTAAACGTCTACGATCTGCTCAATCACGATCAGCTGATCGCAACTCCCGAAGCAATTAAAAAGCTCGAGGAGGTATTTGGTTAATGAACGCCACATCTTATGATATAATAGTTCGGCCCGTCATAACGGAGAAGACAAGCCGTCAGATGGAGCTCGGACAGTACACGTTTGAGGTACTTCCGAAAGCGAATAAAATTGAAATTCGCAAGGCAGTGGAGGAAGTATTTAAGGTGAAGGTTGTAAAGGTCAATACGATCCAGGTCCGTTCCAAACCGAAGCGGATGGGTGCTTTCTTGGGTCGTTCCCGTTCCTGGAAGAAAGCGGTAGTAACGCTCGCCAAAGGTGAGAAGATCGCTTTCTTTGAGGGCGCAAACGCCTAAGGAGAAGGGGGAAATATTTAATGGGTATAAAAAAATATCGTCCCACTACGCCTAGCCGCCGTCAGATGGCGACGCCCGACTTCGCCGAAATAACGAAGTCGAAGCCGGAACGCAGTCTGGTCGTTTCGCTTTCGCAGTCAGCGGGACGCAACAACAACGGGCGCGTCACCATGCGCCACCGCGGCGGACGCGGCAGAATCAAGTATCGTATAATCGACTTCAAGCGCGACAAGTTCGGCGTGCCCGGCAAAGTCGCAGCAATCGAGTACGATCCCAACCGTTCCGCGCGTATCGCTCTCATCTCCTATAAAGACGGAGAGAAGAGATACATTCTTGCTCCGATCGGCCTTAACGTAGGCGACGTCATTTTCGCCGGAGAAGGCTCCGACATACGTCCCGGCAACGCCCTTAAGCTTAAGGACATCCCCGTCGGTACGGTCATCCACAATGTGGAGCTCGAGCCCGGACGCGGCGGCGTCCTTGTGCGCTCCGCCGGTTCCTCGGCGCAGCTCATGGCCAAGGAAGGCAAGTACGCTTTGTGCGTATGCCTCCGGCGAACTGAGACTGGTCCTTCTCGAGTGCATGGCGACTGTCGGTCAGGTCGGAAACGAAGAGCATGAGAACGTAATATCCGGCAAGGCGGGAAGAACTCGCTGGCTCGGCATTCGTCCTCATATCCGCGGTATGATCCAGAACCCTGTCGACCATCCTATGGGCGGTGGAGAAGGAAAGAGCAAATCTCACAAGCATCCTGTCTCTCCGTGGGGTACTCCGGCGAAGGGTTACCGTACTCGTAAGCGGAAGCGTCGGACAAGTTCATCGTCCGTCGCCGTAAGAAGTAGCCCGTAGGTTGTAGGAGGGAAATTTAGATGGCTCGTTCACTTAAAAAAGGTCCGTATGTTGACGCTAAGCTGCTTCGCAGAGTAGAGGATATGAACGAATCCGGCAAAAAGACAGTAATTAAGAGCTGGGCACGCGCCTGCTCTATTACGCCTGAAATGGTTGGACACACGATAGCCGTACATAACGGCCGTATTCATGTCCCCGTATACATCAGCGATAATATGATCGGACATAAGCTCGGCGAGTTCGCGCCGACCCGCAAGTTCGGCGGTCATGCCGGTCAGGAACGCACTACGAAGGTAAAGAAGTAGGAGGGCTGCGAAAATGGAAGTAAAAGCGTCAGCAAAGCAGCTTCGTGTTTCTGCTAACAAGGTGCGCAGAGTATTAGCGCTGATTCGCGGCAAGAACGCCTCTGAGGCTCTCATGATCCTCAAGTACACGCCCAACAAGCCCGCCCGCTATGCGGAGAAGGTCCTGAAGAGCGCAGTCGCGAATGCGGAGCATAATCACGGCCTGGACATGGACAAGCTCATAGTGAAGTCCGCCACGGCCGACCAGGGAACTTATATGAAGCGCTTCCGCCCCGTTTCGATGGGCCGCGCTCATGCGTTCAGACATCACACGTGCCACATTACCGTGGTCGTGTGCGAGAAGTAAGGAGGGGTGAAGCAGTGGGTCAGAAGGTTCACCCGGTAGGATATAGACTCGGCGTCATCTACGATTGGGAGTCCCGTTGGTACGCTGACGGCAAAAAGTATGCCAAATTCCTTCACAAAGATCTCGAGCTCAGAGAGTGGATTAAGAAGCGCTGGGCTCAGGCCGGCATCAGCCGTGTGGAGATTGAGCGTATCGGAGACGTTATGCGTTTCACAGTTTGGACCGCCCGGCCTGGTGTTGTAATTGGCAAGCAAGGTGCTGAAATACAGGCAGTTCGTGAAGAACTTCAGGCTATGACCGGCAACCGGGTAATGATAAACATTCAGGAAATGAAGAATCCTGATGTTGAGGCGCAGGTAGTCGCGGAAGGCGTCGCTTCCTCGCTGGAGCGCAGAATCAGCTTCCGCCGCGCCATGAAGCAGTCGATCTTCCGCGCGATGAAGTCCGGAGCCAAGGGAATTAAGATCCAGTGCGGCGGACGTCTCGGCGGCGCTGAAATCGCCCGCACGGAATGGTATCTGGAAGGCCAGCTTCCGCTCTCGACGCTCCGCGCCGACATAGATTACGGTTTCGCCGAGGCTCACACCATTTACGGTGTCATCGGCATCAAGGTCTGGATCTACAAAGGCGAAGTTATGGAGCGCAAGCCGATTCCCGAGGCTGAGCCCACGACGAAGGATAGGGGGTAACGCACGATGCTTTCTCCGAAAAGAGTAAAATATCGCAAACCTCACCTGACTGCGCTTCGCGGGTACAGCAAGGGCGCAACGAAAGTAGACTTCGGCGAGTATGGACTTCAGGCCTGTGAGAACGGATGGATCACCGCACGTCAGATAGAAGCCGTCCGCGTTGCCATCAGCCGTAAGATGAAAAAAGGCGGAAAGATCTGGATAAGAATATTCCCGGACCGTCCAGTTACGGAGAAGCCTCTTGAAACTCGTATGGGTAAGGGAAAAGGTAACGTGGAATACTGGACTGCAGCGGTAAAACGTGGACGCGTAATGTTCGAGATAGCGGGTGTTCCTCGCGAGCTTGCAGAGCAGGCATTCCGTACGGCGTCATTCAAGCTGCCCATCAAGGTCAAAATGTTAACCCGAGAGGGAGCAGGTGAATAATTATGGATCCTAAGGAACTCAGAGATCTCAGTATTGCTGAGCTCAAAGATAAACACAAGCAGTACAAGGAAGAATTGTTCAACCTCCGCTTTCAGAACGCGATTGGACAGCTGAACAATTCAGGCCGCATTAAAGAAGTAAAGAAGACTATCGCCCGTATCCTTACGGTCATAACCGAGAAAGAGACAGGCATAGATCATTCTGGAGCAAGGAGGTAACCGGAGATGGAAGAACGCACTGCTCATCGCAAGGTCCGCACCGGTACTGTGGTTAGCGACAAGATGGACAAGACCATAGTCGTTCGTGTCGACCGCATGGCAAAACATTCACTCTACGGTAAGCCCGTTCTTAGTTCCAAGAAGTTCATGGCGCACGACGAGACAAACGACTGCCGCGTAGGCGACACCGTAATGATCGGCGAGACCCGCCCCCTCAGCGCGAAAAAGCGCTGGGAGGTCCTTGAGATAGTCGAGAGAGCGCCTATACTCGGCAACGCCGCAGAAGAGGAGGCTGAATAATTATGATTCAGCTGCGTACAGTACTCAACGTTGCTGATAATTCCGGCGCGCGCAAGATTCTCTGCGTTCAGGTAAAGGGCGGCAGCTTCCGCAAAGTCGGTACAGTCGGCGACGTTATAGTCGGAGCGGTTCGCGAAGCCGCGCCCAACGGCAACATAAAGAAGGGCGACGTTGTCAAGGCCGTAATCGTCAGAACGAAGAAGGAAATCCGCCGCAGAGACGGTTCCTACGTCCGCTTCGACGATAATGCAGCAGTCGTCATCGACAACAACGGCGACCCCAAGGGAACACGTATTTTTGGACCTGTAGCAAGGGAACTGAGAGAAAAGAAGTACATGCGCATAGTCTCTCTGGCTCCCGAAGTAGTTTAGGGGGATACCGCTCATGTCTAAGATGAGAATTAAAAAGGGAGACCGTGTCCGCGTTATTTCCGGCAAGGACGCTGGTAAGGAAGGTAAGATTCTCAGCCGCAACATCCAGAAGGATACCGTGATCGTCGAGAATATCAACTTCGTTACGAAGAGCGTGCGCCCGACCCAGAAGGATCCCCGCGGCGGACTCGTAAAGAAAGAAGCGCCGCTTGCGGCGTCCAAGGTAATGCTCGTCTGCCCGAAGTGCGGCAAAGCGACCCGCGTCGGACGCGCCTTCCTCGACGATGGAAGAAAAGTCCGCGTCTGCAAGAAGTGCAGCGAGATCATCGACAAGGCTTAGAAAGAGGGACATCATGACACCGCGTCTTTTGACAAAATATACGGAAGAAGTCCGTCCTCACCTTAACGAGCAGTTCCAGTACAAGAACGTAATGGAAATTCCTCGCCTAGCCAAGGTCGTAATCAACATAGGCGTCAACGAAGCCAAGCTCGACCAGAAATACATGGACGCTTCCATCAACGAACTGACCATTATTTCCGGACAGAAGCCTGTTTTGAAGCGCGCCAAGAAATCCATCGCAGGATTCAAGGTCCGCGAGGGAATGCCGGTCGCATGCGCCGTCACCTTAAGAAGCGCGAGAATGTGGGAGTTCGTGGACAGACTCTTCAGCATCGCTCTTCCGCGTATCAAGGACTTCCAGGGAATTTCGAAGAAGGGCTTCGACGGCAGAGGGAACTTCAACCTCGGCCTCAAAGAGCAGCTTCTCTTCCCTGAGATCGACTACGACAAGGTCATCCGCCAGCGCGGAATGAACATTACCTTCGTTACGACGGCCAAGACGGATGAGGAAGCCATGGCTCTCTTGAAAGAGCTCGGCATGCCTTTCGCCCGCTAGGAAGGAGAAGGAAATGGCTCGTAAATGCATGGAGAACAAGGCCGCTCTTGAGCCGAAGTTCAAAGTTAGAAAATACAACCGCTGCCCTATCTGTGGGCGTCCCCACGGATATATGCGCAAGTTTGATATGTGCCGCTGCTGTTTCCGCAGGCTCGCGCGCGAGGGGAAAATCCCCGGCGTTGTAAAGGCCAGCTGGTAACAATAGGGCATAGAAGGGAGGATCCTTTAATATGCATATTACCGATCCTGTCGCGGATATGCTCACTCGCATCAGAAATGCGAATGTTGTTTACCATGAAATGGTAGATATGCCTCTTTCAAAGATGCGTCTGGAAATGGCTCGCATATTAAAAGAAGAAGGATATATCCGCAATTACAAGACGATCACCGACGCGAAGCAGCCGATGCCGATACTGCGCCTCACGATGAACTACGGTCCCCAGAAGGAAAGAGTCATCCAGGGACTTCGCAGAATCAGCAAGCCCGGCCGCCGCATCTACGTCGCAAGGACGAGCTGCCCAAGGTTATGGGCGGACTCGGCATAGCTCTGATTTCGACCTCTGCCGGCCTTATGACCGACGCGTCGGCCCGTAAGCTCGGCCTCGGCGGCGAAGTCATCTGCTACGTCTGGTAGGGAGGCCTGCGAAATGTCTAGAATAGGACGCAAAGCCATAACGCTTCCCAAGGGCGTAGACGTAACGGTCAACGGCCAGCATGTGACCGTCAAGGGCGCTAAGGCACCCTCGAGATGGATGTCATGCAGAACATCTCCGTCGCCGTCGCTGACGGTACAGTTTCCGTCACGCGCGCAAACGACGACAAGGCCGTCCGCGCCGCCCACGGCATGACGAGAGCCTCATCAACAACATGGTCGTCGGCGTCACCGAAGGCTTCCAGAAAGTCCTCGAGATCGTCGGCGTCGGTTACAGAGCCAGATGCAGGGCAAGAACCTCGTGCTCAGCCTCGGCTTCTCGCATCCGGTCGAAGTCGTTCCCCCGGCGGGAATCGAGTTCGCCTGCGAGAGCCCGATCAAAATCGTCGTACGCGGCATAGACAAGCAGCTCGTCGGACAGGTCGCGTCGAACGTTCGCGCTATCGCCCGCCCGAGCCTATAAGGGCAAAGGCATCAGATACGCCGGCGAATATGTAATCCGCAAAGCCGGTAAGGCCGGCGCCAAGAAATAAGGCGAGGTGAAGGACGTTGATTAGTAGTCGCAGTCGTAACGAAATGCGGGAGCTCCGCCACCGTCGCCTCAGGAGACATCTCTCCGGCACCGCTGAGCGTCCGCGTCTTGCGGTCTTCGCAAGCTTGAAGCATATCAGCGTGCAGGTCATCGACGACGTAAAGGGACACACGCTCGTATCCGCTTCGACGGTTCAGGATAAGTTTGACGAAGTAAAGGGCACCGGCAACCAGGAAGCTGCAAAGGCCGTCGGCAAGCTCATCGCAGAACGCGCTCTCGCTCAGGGAATCACGGAGGTCGTTTTCGACAGGGGCGGCCATGTCTACCACGCAGAATCAAAGCCCTTGCGGAAGCTGCCCGCGAAGCCGGTCTGAAGTTCTAAGGGAGGCGCAATATAGTGGCGAAAGAGACACAGCAGAATACAAAATCCTACAGCAGCAGGGGCCTTGAGCTTTCTGAGCGCATAGTTTCCATCAACCGCGTCAGCAAAGTCGTCAAAGGCGGTAAGCGCTTCCGTTTCAGCGTTCTCGTTGTAGTCGGGCGACGGCGTCAGCCAGGTCGGCCTCGGCACCGGCAAGGCGAAGGAAATTTCCGTCGCTATGAAGAAAGGCATCGAGCACGCAAAGAAGAACATGATCGACCTCAAAAAGACCGGTCAT
>ENA-OQEN01000985-OQEN01000985.1-human-gut-metagenome-genome-assembly--contig:-NODE-985-length-11316-cov-2.314058_pt1 | contig 11316 bp, 11 predicted proteins | sample MGYA00242791_ERZ504627 | MGnify/ENA primary metagenome ERZ504627 (study PRJEB26092, sample SAMD00036316) | human gut metagenome | host: Homo sapiens | study: EMG produced TPA metagenomics assembly of... | reverse complement strand
TCCACATTGTGGCGGATGCACTCCTCCACGAGGGATTCCCTCCGGTATTCCATTTTCACCGGCAGATGAGCTGCCGTATGTAACCGCGCCAGCGCGTCCGAGGCGCGGATAAGATCCTCACTGTTTCCCGTCTCACATTCCCGGCCCGGTACCAGTTCCGCACAATGTACGTTCCTCCGTCGTCCCCGCGCGTTGCAAGCGCTCCCTCTTCGTTCCGCAGAATCTGATCGCACCGCAGGAGCCCCGACTCCGTGATGCGGCACTGTAGAAGATACCGCTGCTCCAGTTTTTCCGCCGCCGTCCCGAACTCGCTGATCAGCTTATCCCCCTGTTCGGTGTGGCACAATAAAGCGCCCCGCACCCGCATTGTGCCGGAAGCCGTAAGACCGTAATGGGACAGCACACTCAATCCATAATCATACAAGAGCCTGACTCCTTTCCCTGTTGTGATCTGTTTTGGGGTCACGATTCAATGTATGCGTATCCGCCCTGTGCCATGCATACTGGTTTTCTGTTTTTCTTTCATCATAACTGCTCCTCCTTCTTATTCATAACGCCCATCTGGAATAGTGAAATAGCCACAATTACAACAAAGAAAATTACTGCGTTTGCACTCTGGAAGCCAAACTGTCCTCCATCCATACCATTTCTGTAAATCAGGTATGAGATTGACTCAGTGCTCTGCGCCGGGCCGCCCTTTGTCAATGACATAATCTGGTCAAATACCATGAGGAAGTTCTTTGTGCTGAGCACCAGATTGATTGTAACAAATGGCATAACGAGTGGAAATGTAACCTTCCAGAACTGTTCCATTTGCCTGCTCCGTCGAGCATGCTGGCTTCGTAAACATCCTCAGGCACTGTCTGCAGTCCGGATATATAAATGATGGTATTCATGGCAACCGCCTGCCATACCCCGACAATCAGCACACCAATCCATGCATATTTTTCACTCGCCAGAATACTGTTTTGTAAGAAACCGATGTTGAAGGTATTTCCTACTACCGGCAGAATATATGTAAAAATAAAGCTGAAAATGTAACCAATAACCAGTCCGCCAAGGATATTCGGTACGAAATAAACACCTCTTAATGCACTCTTGCCGCGGATATTGCTGTTTAACGCAACTGCCATTACAAGGCTTAATACATTTACAAGTACGGTTCCTGCAATCGCATATTTAAAGGTAAACAGATAGCTCTTTCCGACTCTGGCGTCGGTAAACAGGTCTGTATAGTTTCTAAGTCCGACATAATCATATGAGCCATAGCCCTTGTAGTTTGTAAAGCTGTAAATCACACCCTTTATCATCGGCAGTGTGTTGAATGCGAAAAATAAAACCACAACAGGTATCACAACGGCCCAGAATGTCTTGTCTCTATTTGACATTTTCTTTTTCATTTTGCATCCTCCTGTTCCTTCTGGTAATCCTGTACTTCACGAATCAGATCTCTGTTGTAACGCTTCCAGTCTGAATCAAATTTCTTTAAGAACTTCTCCTTTGCATTGTCGCCTGTGTCAAGCAGATATGTCTGAATCATGGCATCCACGCTCATCTCACTTGGATAATGATGATCCTGATAATCCGACATACGGTTGTCCTTTATATACTCCTGCATATCCTTCAGTGTATCCGGTATTGCGAAATCTCCATCCTTGCAGGCAATTCCGCCCTGGTCATCCAGATATGTCTGAATTGTCTCATCGCTGTACAGATATTCAAGCACCTCGTATGCTGCTTCCTTATTTTTGCAGGCCTTCATAACTGAAAACTGTAAATCTATTCCTGAATTTAACACATTGTCAGCCTCATTATCATTTGCCGGGAAAGTAAATGAACCGATATTCATATCAGGATTAACCGACTTAATCTGAGGAATAGCATAGCTTCCTATCGTGTACATGGCAGCTTCACCTCTGGCAAAGGCTGTACATGCGTCATTATAGCTGTAAGCATATGGATTGTCCTCTGCATAATCAAGTAATGTGCGTATCTTGTCGGCAACCGGAGAATATGCCTCCTCAAATGTCGTATTTCCCATATTTACCTGATTACAGGTGTCTGAATCACAAAGGCCTACTGCAAGAGCATTCCACGGTGCCAGACATGTCCATGTATCCTTAAAGCCCAGATACAAAGGAAGTGTTCCGCTTTCCTTTATCTCATCGCACAGTGCTGTAAACTCACTCCAGGTTGTAGGCACCTTCCAGCCATTCTCCGCAAACATATCCTTGTTGTAAAGCACTCCTGCTGCATTTGCGGCGTAAGGAAGTGCATAGGTGCCATCCTTTGGAATGAACTCAAGCTCCTTGTCCATATCCAGATATGCCTCTTTTACAGTGTCCACTACATCCAGATCTGAGATATCCTCAAACAAATCTGCATCCAGGAAATTTGAATAATTGATATCTCCACCTATTGCAATGATATCCGGATAATCCTCACGGATGAAGCGTGTCTTTAAAATAGTCATAGCCTCATTCGGAGATGAGATAGTCAGATGAATATCATCGTGAGTCTCATTAAATTGCTTCTCAATCTTCTCGAAAGCCTTAACAGCCTCCGGCTTATAAGAAACCACCTCAATCTCAGTTTTTCCGTCCGCCCGCTTTTCATTTCCACATCCGGTCAGTCCTGTCGTGCACATTCCGAGTGCCAGCACAACCGCCATAGCCTGACAAATCTTTCTTTTTGCCATATTTTTTCACTCCTTTTCTGTTTTATTTGCTCTTTTTCCTGATAAACCGATTATAACATACCATTATGTATACAATAAATACCCTTATTTTTGCTTTTTTATATCAATATGCTATAAAATATGCTATAATTGCATATAATGTCGCATAAGGGTATATTTATAGTATTAATCAATAAGGAGTGACTCACATGGACAAGCTTTCCTTCAATATTTTTCCAAATGTAAATTTCATAGATTTGTGTATGTACCAGTTCGGCCACGAGCAGTGCGAACCTGGACACTCATTTGGTCCTGCCACAAGAAACCACTATCTATTCCACTATGTACTGTCCGGCACCGGCACTCTGATGGCCGATAATGCAAAGGGCATTACACAAACCTACAACATAAAAAGCGGGCAGGGCTTTCTGATTTTTCCCGGCCAGATAAATACCTATATCGCAGAGACAAGCTTCCCTGGGAATACATATGGATTGAGTTTGACGGTCTGCGCGTCAAGGAGGCTCTCACCACAACAGAGCTTACCAAAAATAATCCTGTATATCACACACACTCAAAGGATATCCGCGAAAAGCTTGTTGAGGAAATGCTCTACATCACAAGGCACCCCTCAGAATCACCGTATCACCTGATTGGGCATATGTACCTTTTTCTGGATTATCTGATGCAGTCAGCCAAATCATCAAAACTCGTTCCAGGTGGGAAAATGAGTGATTTTTATATAAAAGAAGCAATGAATTATATCGAGCAGAATTTTCAGAATGATATATCAATCGAAGATATTGCCAGAGTCTGCGGCATAAACCGAAGCTATCTGGGCAAGATTTTCAAAAATTCAGTTGGACATTCACCTCAGGAATTTCTCATGAATTATCGTATGATAAAGGCCACAGAGCTTTTAAAGCTGACCTCCTTATCCATCGCAGATGTTGGTTCTGCCGTTGGATACGAAAATCAGCTTCATTTCTCACGCGCCTTTAAAAATATCTACGGAGTGGCTCCGAGGGAGTGGAGGAACGAGCATAAATAAGCTCACTGTTCATCCTTCACAAATTCATTTACATTGTCATGGGTCACCTTCTCATACGGCAGATAAACATACTTTTTATCCTCAAACTTTATGTTTTTCATGCTGCCCCCGGTGGCTGCCAGATAAGCAAGCTGAGCCATAGCCCTTGCCTGTCCCTCCTTGTCATTGTAGACTGTTGCCGCAAGCTTCGACTGCTGCACTGCTTCAAGCCCATCGTCTGTGCCGTCCACTCCAAAAAATGCAGGTACATTCGACTCCGTCACACCAAGCTTTTCGTATGCATCTATCGCTCCGAGTGCCATTGCATCGTTGTTTGCAATAACCAGCTCTATGCTGTTTTTATACTGACCTATAAGCTGTGTCATACGGTTCTGCGCCTGAGCACGATTCCAGTTTGCTATCTGACAGCTCAGCTTTTCTATCTGAAGACCGTTATTCTTCATGCTCTCTGTCACACTCTCTGTCCTGACGATGGCATCCTGATGTCCCATCTCTCCCTCCAGGATGACGTACTGTATCCTGCCATCACCGTTTTTATCCACACCCGGATTATTCTTTATATAATCGGCGATGAGTTCCCCCTGCATCTGACCTGACTGCTTTGCCTTGGCCCCGACATAGTACAGCTTATCCCAGCGATTTAAATCCTCATCAACCGGCTCCCTGTTAAAGAAAATAATCGGGATGTCCTTCTCCATTGCAGCATTTATAATATGCGACAAATCTGTTCTGTCTGCCAGATTAATACACAGCACATTGCAGCCGTCCTCTATCATCTCCTGCACCTGGTCATCCTGTGCACGCTGTGAGCCTGCAGCATCCATGATTGTCATGCTGATATCGTATTTGTCTGTATCAAGACTTGCGCACTCCTTTTTGAAGGTTTCTATCAGCTCCCCGATAAATGTATCCTTCTGGTCATAGCATGTCACGCCTATATATATCTGTTTTTTCTCGTCAACTCTTGTGCTGCTGCACGAGACAAATGACAATATCAGTGCAAAACACAGTATTATCATAGTATTTCTTATTCTGCTTCTCATTTATTGTTCCCCCACTACTGGCTGATTGCATACAAAAGCTTCTTGTTTTCTTCATCAAACAGATTTTTTCTGGTAAGAAGCTGGTAAGATACCGGCTTTTCCTCTACTGAATATTTTCTACTGCCACGCAGCATATCCACCAGTCCTACAACACTTTTGTATCCGGCAGCAAATTCATCAGGTGTGATAAGAGCCTCTGTCCAGCCCGAATCGAGATAATATATGGCTTCTGTTGAGTTTCCTATTCCATATACCAGTGCACCCTGCAGATTATTATCAGAGGCTTCCTTTGCCGCATCAACCACACTTGCATCATCTATTGCAAGAACTATGTCAACCTTTCTCTGTGACTGCAGATTTATTTTCTCCCCGGTATCCGAAACACCTGATACAATCCACATCACAACACAGCCGCTCTCCGCGAGAGTATCCTTTATGCCATCAATGCGTTTTTTACAGGCATCGGATTCAGTGTTTTCACAATAGATTCCTATTTTTTTACCTGAAAGTGTTCCGTTGTTGTCAGCAAGAAGCTTTTGTGCCAGTTTGGCACCCATGCTGTACTGGTCAAACTCCACTGTATTTAACGACTTAAAGCTCTCGCTTCCCGCCTGGTCTCCGACTACCATTATCGGTGTCTTTTTATTTATCCGGATAAGTGTATTAAGGCTTTTTTCTTCTGTCATTTTTTCTGCTGTCGGCTTGAACGACGCATCAGCTTTTTTGTTTATCTCCTGCTTTATGACATCAATTTCATCTGACATGTTGTTCAGATTTTCCTTACTTATCATAACTACATCCACACCATACTCAGAGGCCGCCATTTTCATGCCATATTTAAACGCAGCACTGTGGCTTTCATCCACATCAGCCATCACAACTGCAATACGCTCCGGTTTTTCATTGAGCTTATTGTATGCGATAAAACCTATTCCTATCACAAGTAGTACTCCCAGCAGCAGCTCTGTTATGATGAAGTTTCTCTTATTCTTGCTCATATTTGTCCATTTATTTTTCACTGTCACTCTCACACCTCCCATGCAGCAAGGCAATTGTACTTGCTTCATGCTATATGATGCTCCTCAAATTGAAGTCTGTTTTCCTCTGAATAGACAATTGCCGGGATTTTGATTGTCACAACTGTTCCCTCATCAAGCTCACTTTCTATATGCAGGCCATAGCGCTCTCCAAACAGTATCTTTATCCTGTTATTTACATTGACAAGCCCCACTCCCGAGCCCTTCTTGTGAACCCTGTCCGTATTTGTCAGCAAAAGTGGAATTTCATTCTCCGGAATGCCCATTCCGTTGTCTGATACCGTTATGATGATATCCTCTCCCACTTTTGGCCTCCGACTACTATCTCTCCGAAATCGTCCAGCTCTCTGATTCCGTAATTTAGTGCGTTTTCCAAAATCGGCTGAAGCACCAGCTTCACCGCACAGTAGTCCATTATTTCCTCGTCTACATCAAAGCTCACCTCAAATTTGTTCTTATAGCGCACCTTCTGAATATTCATGTAGCTTTTTGCGTGCAAAAGCTCATCTCGTACAGGTATTATGGTATGTCCCTTCGACAGACTGATACGGAAAAGTTTTGCAAGCTGCGTAATCATAAACGAGGCCTCCTCGTTTTTGCCTCCTTCAATCATCCATGTGATGGAGTCAAGAGTATTATACAAAAAGTGCGGATTAATCTGGCTTTGAAGCACATCAAGCTCGATCTTCCGTCTCTCGTTCTGCTCCCATACGATCTTTTCATGAGCTCATTGTTCTGCTTATATGAATTACGTATAGAGTATCCCAGATGCCGTATCTCTGAGGAACCACCTACATAAATATCTGCTTCATTGCCATTCTCATACCTTTTCACAGAATCATCCAGCTTCATTATCGGCTTTGAAATACGTATAGCTATCACTCTGTTTATCCACACAAACATCATAGCCATAATAATCATTATAACAAAAACAAACTGCTTCACATCCGCCATCTTATTGGTAAAGATGGAGTATGGCATCACACATACAAGCTTCCAGCCTGTGTAGCTGATTGTATCTACCATAATCTTACGATGCACTCCATTCAGATAATCATCATATATACTGTTTTGCGACTTTGCCGCAACCTCGCTGTTTTCCGGAACATCTCCATCAAACTGTATCTGATGCGGATGGTAAATAATATTGCCCTTTGCATCACACAGATAATAATACTGTCCTTTTCCCGATGTATTTATCCTCTCAAGCATCCTTGATACACTCGAATAATCCATGTCCACAAGCATCACACCCATCTGTGATTCTGAACCGGAGGTCAGCTCCACGGCACGGCTTGATGATATGACCAGATGATATCTCATGGAACCATCGTCAAACAGATTCTGTACATGAGGTGTTGAAAAATGTATATTTTCCATGCGCTCCATAGCTTCTATGAACCAGTCCTGTTTTGTCACATTCGGGTCCTCCTTCTGGGACACAACAGGCTCTGCAGCTATAAGGCTTCCATACTGATTATACAAGGCAATACTGCGCAGATATTCCTTGTTTGACTCATAGAGCAGGCTCATGCCATCGTGTATGCTGTCAGACTGCTTTAAAATATCATTCTCCTTTATTACATTATAATACGCCGAATCCGAAACCTGCCTCATATTGACCAGATAGCTTTCCACACTGTCTATTGTCTGGTCCATCACCTTATGATTGCTCTCTATGATACTGTCCTGCGATGCATCGGCAAATTTTATATACATCACCACAACTGTGACAAGCATTATTGCAAGCGACAGCAGTGAGAATGAGAGCATTATTATGGATTGTATATTGCCTGATTTATACCTTATTCTTCTCATACTCTGTCCTGTACCTGGATGGGGAAACCCCATACTTCTCTTAAAAACATAACTGAAATAGTTCGGATCCGCATAGCCTACATTCTGGGCTATGACATAGCTCTTGTCGTCTGTCTCCACAAGCATTCTGGCAGCCTTGTCCATTCTGTAATCAGTCAGATACTCCACAAACGAGCTGCCGGTTTCCTTCTTGAACAGACTTGAAAAATACGAGTTAGATACTCCTAATTCCTTACATGTATCGTCAAGTCCAAGGTCCACACTTCTGTAATTCCTGTGCACATAATCCTTTGCACTGTCTATGAGTGACTTCTTGGAGTTGTATCTGGCATCAGCCATATCATCGTGCAGCCTGCTTGAAAAATCCAAAAGCCACTGCTTGAGCACCACCGGCTCAAAATTGGAGAGCTCATTATAAAGCCTGCCTACACTTCCCGATATTTCCTGCGCATTTAGCTCATTATTGCTCATGAAGTGATATAGCTCACTGATAAGCTCCATTACTGCCACATGGTAGTTCTCAAGTGACTGCTGCGACATAAAATTGTGCTGCATATACGCTTCAACAGCCTGTCCCACATCCTCTATCTTGCCGATACAAATCATTTTAAATAAATATGACAGCTCATTTCCCTCATCGCCATCCTTTGATATACGTCGCTGTGGCTCAACCTCTGTCATGTTTATTGCCCTGTTGCTGCCATAAAGCACCCTGTAGGATACTGCCTCCCTCGCACTCTGATAAGAGCTCACCAGCTCCTGTACATTTTCGCACACCTGTCCGATTCCGACAGTTACCTTTGCTCCCATTACATGATTTACATATTTGCAGAATCTGTCGCACTCATCTGTCAGCTCAGAGATATCCTCCTGCTGCATAAGCTGGGCTATCATGACCGTATCACCGAGATAGTTAAAAATCCTGCCATTCCAGCGCTCCTTTAAATCAGCCTGTGCCTGTCGCTCTACTGACACTGCAAGCAGTCTGATATCCATGCCCTGCGGCATCTGACTTGCGGAGGTATGTATGATAATACAGCAGTAATATGGTCCCTCAAGCACAATCTTATAGTCACGCATGTACCTGCCCAGCTCATTTTCCGGTATGCGTCCCTCGATAAGTGTCGTATAAAAGTTTGACTGCAAAACAGGCAGTGATGCTGCATAATACTGCTTCAATATGTCTGTGTTTTTCTTCTCGTTCAGCTCATCATCCAGCTTTGTCTTAAGCTTTTTGAATACCTCCGTGATTTCAGCCAGATTGAGTGGCTTTAAAATATACTCCTCTATCTCGAGATGTACTGCCTCCTTTGCATACTCAAATCGTCAAATCCTGTGAATAGCAATAGCTTCGTCGCAGGAAACCTCTGCCTGATGTTACTGCACAGCTCAAGTCCGTCCATGTAAGGCATACGTATGTCAGTCATCACAACATCCGGTGCATGTCCTCCATCATTTCAAGCGCCTTGAAGCCATTTCCCGCATGTCCTACCACATGAAAACCAATCTGCTCCCAGGATACCTTTCTCTCGATTACCTCTATTACATCCTCTTCGTCATCAACCAGTAATAATGTATACATTTTATGTCTTCTCCCTGCTTGTAATTATTGAACTGCATACACCATAAAATCCGTGTGTAGCATAAATTTATCCCCCGGATATTAAAATGTGTCTGTATAGTATTATACCACATCTGATAAATTCTTTTGTAGCTTTACATAAATAAAAGTGTAACTATTAAAGCAAAAAGCAGAGATGCCACCCTGACATCTCTGCTGATCATTTTGGAAGTATGAAAAAGAAATTTTCTTGCGATATTATTTCTTCTGAACGTATTTCAGACAGTCAAGTGTAACTGCTACAAGAATGATAATTCCTGAGAATACGAACTGAAGGTTTGTATCAATACCAAGGATTGTAAGAGAGTATGTGAGTGCTGTGAAGATACATACACCGGTTACAACACCTGATATCTTACCGATACCACCTGTGAATGATACACCACCAACTACACAGGCTGCGATTGCGTCCATATCCCAGCCCTGTCCATAAGCTGCTGAGCCTGAACCAACCATTCTTGCACACTCAAGCCATGAGCCAAATCCATAAAGGATACCGGCCATCACGAATGCGCCGAGAGTTACTGCAAATACTGAGATACCTGAAACTGCTGCTGCCTCCGGGTTTCCTCCTACTGCGTAGAGGTTTTTACCAAATGTTGTCTTGTTCCAGATAAACCATACAATTGCGATTGCTGCTACTGCCCAGAGGATGATGGTTGGGAAACCATTTAACTTTGGAATAATCATGTTAGGAATAACCGGCTCAATAGCACCGAATGAAACTCCCTTTGTAGCATATGTTACGATACCGAAGATAACAAGCATGTTGGCCATGGTTGAAATAAACGGATGCATCTTAAACTTCGCTGTAAAAAATCCTGCAATACTTGTGAAGAATGTACAAAGCACGATACATGCAAGTAATGCGATAACCACTCTTGCACCTGTTGGTACTCCTGTAAAGTCAAATATATGACCGAATACAGAACCTGTATTAATACCCTGATGCATGATGATTGTGGCTGTTGTCATACCCATACCAACCATTCGTCCAACAGAAAGGTCCGTTCCTGTTAAGAGGATAAGTCCTGCAACACCAAGTGCTAAGAACATTCTCGGTGAAGCCTGCTGAAGAATATTCAGTATGTTGTTGTATGTCAGAAGAGGTGTGCCCTTCTTTATCGGTGTTATGACACAAAGCGCTATGAATATAAGTATAATTGCAATATAAAGACCATTCTGTAACAGGAAGTTTCTCCTATTGAACGTATACTTGTAATTCTCCCATTTCTGAGCTCTTTTCTCCATAAATGTGAACTTTGAAAGACGAAGCATATCAATCAGGTGATACTTGTAGCTGTATGCCTCATGCTTTTTGTCCTTGATCGTCTGATACTCTTTCTCGAGCTCAAGCTTCTCATTGGAAATACGATTCTTGTGTACGTAGTTTTCTTCCTTTATCTCAGTACTGTCTGATGTCTTTGCAAGAGCAGCCTTGTGCTTTTTATCAAGCTCTGCCATTCTCTCATTATGAGCAGCAAGCGCCTCTGCCTTTTCCGCCTCACAGCTTGCCTTAACGGCATTGTAATACTTTGAATCAAAATTTTCCTTTTAAATAGCTTTCAGCCTTGGCAATGAGCTTTGAAATCTCATCCTTGTTCTTTGCCTCAACAGCCTTTGCCTTTGCAAGCTCTTTCTCGCAGGCTGCTATTTCTGACTCTTTCTCGCCCTTTGAAAGAGTTTTATCTCTCTTGATGCCTGCTATCGCTGACTGACACTCTACAACCTTTGTAGTTCCGTCTTTTCTGAGTGCATCAATTTCTTTTTGTATTCCACCAACATATTCGTCGATAGGCTGGCGCAGAGCACGCTCCTGCTCAGCGTTAAAATCTTACTATTAGCCATATCCGTCTTCTCCCTTTATTATAGGTACTTTGCACTGAGTCTCAGCAGTTCTTCCTGATTGGTTTCCTTTGTATTGACAATTCCTGAGAGTCGTCCGTTTGACATGACTCCGATACGATTTGTTATACCAAGGATCTCAGGCATCTCAGATGAAACTACAATGACTGTCTTACCCTGCTTTGCCATATTGATTATCAGCTCGTAAATCTCATATTTGGCAC
>ENA-OQEN01000984-OQEN01000984.1-human-gut-metagenome-genome-assembly--contig:-NODE-984-length-11316-cov-3.635714_pt1 | contig 11316 bp, 8 predicted proteins | sample MGYA00242791_ERZ504627 | MGnify/ENA primary metagenome ERZ504627 (study PRJEB26092, sample SAMD00036316) | human gut metagenome | host: Homo sapiens | study: EMG produced TPA metagenomics assembly of... | reverse complement strand
TCTGATTTCTAATCTAATTATAGAACAGATGGAAATTTCGTGTGTCCGGTTCAGCTTCATGAACGCCGTTTAATCGGTGCTTATGAAATTTAATTTTCACTAACCTGTGGTTTGTGGGTATTCAAAACAAGTTTTATTATTCCAAGCAATGTAGAAAGATATTATCCATATGGAAATTTTGGTGGAAGTTTACATTTGCCGGATTCACTCAATACATTAGAAATTAATACTGATTATCCTTTTAAAAACGATAATTATCATTTTCATATTGTTTCAAATTATTTGTCTAAATTAAGTTATGGAGAAAATGTTAAAGATTTAAGTGGTTTTTCTTTAGATTGTAAAAACTTATCAGAACTAAATTTTTCAGAAAATTTGATTAAGATGCCTTGGATAATTGAATCAGAAAAACTAAAAAAAGTATATATACCAAAAAATGTTGAGGAAGTAAGTTGGTTTGATGATGATAACCTTGAGTCATTTGAAGTGGATCCAAATAATAAGACATTTAAATCTATCGATGGAGTTCTTTTTAAAGGCGATATGTTGTATAGATATCCTAAAGCTATCAATAATGAAAGATATGAAGTTCCTGAAGGTACTACTCGTATCGCTGAGATTGGTAACAAATATCTAAAGGAGTTAAAGTTACCTTCTACAATAGAAAATGTAGATGATATGACTTATTGTGTTAATTTAGAATCATTAAATATTCCTGAAAAAATGGATGATACTTATCCTAGATTGGATGCGTTATTATCTAATTGTTATAAATTGAAGAATGTTATTATTGATCCTAATAACAAAAATTTTATCCTTGAAAATGGGGCTATCTATCTAAGGATTATAGTGAATTATATAAATATCTTGATAACAATGAAAAAACATTTTCTATTAATGAAAAAACTTCAACTATTGGTGACTATGCATTTGCGAATAATGAAAGTATCGAAAATGTTGATACTAAAAATGTTACTGATATTTGCTATTTTGCATTTATAAATTGTCCTAAGTTAAACAAAATAATTTTAGAGAATATAAAAGAATTAGGCGGTTATGTATTTAAAGGCTGTACTTCATTAAAAAATGTTGAATTACCTGAATGTTTGGAAGATTTAGGATGGAATAGTAATTTCAGGGGATGTACAAAATTAGAATCTATCAATATTCCATCAAATATTTCTTATTTAAATGAGGATACCTTAATTTATTATGAACTTGCAGATTGTTATAATCTTACAAATATAACGGTAAGTAAGGATAATAAATACTATATGATTGATAATAATGTACTATATAGAAAAAAAGATGGTAATGACTATGGTGCTTTAGTTAGACAGTTAGATAGAAGTATTACATCATTCAAAGTTAAAGATAATACTACTTCAATTTCAGGACAAGCATTTTATGGATGTGATTATTTAAAGAATGTTGATTTGAATAATGTAAAGTAATAGATGTTTCAGCTTTTGAAGGATGCAAGAATTTGAAATATGTTGTTCTTCCTAAATCAGTGACATATGTTGAAGCATTTTGTAATAAGAGTATAGATTGTAAATTATATGTTTATCCTGGTTCAAAAGCAATAGATTCTATAGAATCATGGAATAATAAGTACCACCGTTATTTAGATTACCCTAAGATTGATTATACAATTATCAGTTCCTTTGTTGATGATAGTTCAAATGTTGAAGTAAGTTTGGATTCACAGAAAAATGATAGTGATTCAGTTTTAAAAGTACAACAGCTTACAAGTGGTAATAGTTATGATGAAGTTGCTAAGTATAGTGACAATTTTAATCTCTATGATATTTCATTCTATAAAAATAATGAGAAAGTAACTATTGATGGTACTGCAATTGTAAAAATTCCAGTAAAGGAAGGCATGGATGGAAACAAATGCAAGGTCTACTACAATGAAAATGGAAAGTTTACTGATATGAATGCAGTTTATAAAGATGGTCATATGGAATTTGAAACAACTCATTTCAGTGAATATGTACTAGTAGAAGGCTCATTACCAACATTAACCATGGGAGATGTCAATGGAGATGACAAAGTGAATGTCCTAGATGCAGTCATGGTATTAAGACATGATGCAAATATTATTAAATTAGATGATAGCCAATTAAAAGCAGCAGATGTTAATAGCGACGGAAGAGTAGATGTCTTAGACGCTGTTATGATCCTTAGATATGAAGCTGGAATTATTAAAAGTTTTGCAAACTAGAATAGATATTTCTATTTTAGCTTTCTATAAATTTAAAAAAAGGAGGAATGAAAAATGCTAAAAAAATTGAGTATTATTCTGATAGTTTACTTAATGATGATTACAGGTGCATCAATCAATGTTGGTGCATTAGATTCTAATGGGTTTACTTATACGTTGGATAATGATGAAGCAACTATTACTTATTATGAATGTAATGAAGATATCGATACACTAAGAGTGCCTGATCAAATAGATGGTCATAAAGTCACAAAGATTAGTATGAATTTTGCGACATATATGCATAAAATTAATTCATTAGTATTACCAAATACAATAAATGATATTTTGGTCCCTGATAGTAATAGTAATTATATGTTTTATGGAATTGATTCTATAAAGTTTGAAGGCATAAATAATAATTTTTACATAGATAATGGCTGTGTTTATAGTAAAGATAAAAGTATTTTGTATTTTATTCCTAGTGGTCTTAGTAGTCTAAAATTACCTAATGAAACAAAATCAGTTAATTTCGGTAATTTAAAGAATACTCATCTAACAAGTTTGAATATTCCTGGGAATGTAGAAAAAATTTACAGTTATAGTTTATATTTGCCAGATTCATTGGAATCATTAAATATAAATACAAATATAAATATATCTATTGTTTCCAACAACTTAGCAAGTTTAAATTATGGGGATAATGTTACTGATCTATCTTATATTAATATTGAATGTGATAATTTATCAGAATTAAATTTTTCAGATAGTTTAGTAAAGATGCCTTCTTGTATTTATTCTAATAAATTGAAACAACTTAACATTCCAAAAAATGTTGATAAATTTGTTGATCTTTTAAATTTAAATAATTTAGAAGAATTCATAGTAGATTCAGCTAACAAGAATTTTAAATCTGTAAATGGTGTCTTATTCTCTGGTGATACTTTAATTAAATATCCAAAGAATTCTCAACTTGAACATTTTGAAGTTCCGGAAGGAACTAAAAAAATTAATGAATTAGGAAATAGTAATCTAAAGAGTGTAAAATTGCCAAACTCACTCGAAGAAATTAACTCTGAAGCAATGGACCGATGCATTAATATTGAAACTATAAATATTCCACAAAATTTGGAAGGAGATTTAGATGTATTATTATGTAATTGTAATAAGATTAAAAATCTTACTTTAGACCCAAATAATAAAAATTACGTGATAGCAGACGGTGGAATTTATTCTAAGGATTATAAGACGTTGTATAAGTACCTAAATTACAATGAAAAAACACCTTTGATTAATGATAAAACGACTAAGATTGGTAGAGATGCATTTGACTCTAAAGAAAGTATTGAAAGTATTAATTTGAAAAATATAACTAAAATTGCATACGGTGCTTTTAATGAATGTACAAAACTAAATGATATTAGCTTAGATAATGTAAACAAACTAGGGAATTATGCATTTAGAAAATGTATTTCACTTAAAAATGTTAAATTGTCTGAAAATTTAGAAACTTCAACGTTGTGGGGTACCTTTTTTGGTTGTACAAATTTAGAATCAATTAATATTCCGTCTAGAGTTACAGATTTAGGGGAAAATTCGTATAGCTTGTTTGTTTTCTCAGACTGCAATAAGCTTACTAATTTAACAGTAAGTAAAGATAATAATAATTATGTAGTTAAGGATAATGCACTTTATACACAAAATTATGGCACTTTAGTTAAACAGTTGGATAAAAGTATTACATCATTTGATGCAAAAGAAGGAACAACTATTATCAGAAGCCAAGCATTTTTGGATTGCAAAAAACTTAAAAGTGTTAATTTGAACAATGTAAATGAAATTGATGTTTCAGCTTTTGAAGGATGCGATAATTTGAAATATGTTGTTATCCCTAAAACAGTGACTGAAGTTACATTAGATGGAAATAAGGACATAAGTTGTAAATTGTATGTTTATCCAGATTCAAAAGCGCTAGATCTATAGAACAGTGGAATAGTCACGAGTGGAATAAGCACATTGATTATACAGTTATTAATTCATTTGATGATAATTCTTCAAGTATTAAAGTGGATTTATTAACACAGAATAGTGGTGCATCATTAAAAGTAGAGCAGATTACAAGTGGTAATAGTTATGATGAAGTAGCTAAGTATAGTGATAACTTAATCTCTATGATATTTCATTCTATAAAAATAATGAGAAAGTAACTATTGATGGTACTGCAATTGTAAAAATTCCAGTCAAGGAAGGCATGGATGGGAACAAATGCAAGGTCTACTACAATGACGATGGACAGTTTACTGATATGAATGCAGTTTATAAAGATGGTCATATGGAATTTGAAACAACTCATTTCAGTGAATATGTACTAGTAGAAGGCTTATTACCAACATTAACCACGGGAGATGTTAATGGAGATGGTAAGGTGAATGTCCTAGATGCAGTTATGGTATTAAGACATGATGCAAACATTATTAAATTAGATGATAGCCAGTTAAAAGCAGCAGATGTCAACGATGATGGTAAAGTAGATGTTCTAGATGCTGTTATGATTCTTAGATATGAAGCTGGAATTATTAAAAGTTTTAAAAGTTAGGACAAGTTTTCCTGTTTTAGCTTTCTACTATAAATATTAGGAGGTGTAAATGATGATAAAGAAAGTACTTGCAATAGCAACAGCTCTTGCCATGACTATATCTATGGCCAGCTATCAATCATATAATGCTGAAGCAGCTGATAACATATATGAAACAAGAGAAGTATTTGTTGCAGACAGTATTATAAAAGGCACATTGGATAAAAATGGAAATGTGCTCAATAGTTATAGTGCAGTATCCAATACGATAGCACGTAAATATTCATACAAAACATTGGCTGAAGCACTTATTGATAACAAGACATTAGTATTTGATAGCAGTTTCTGGCTAAATCTTGATAATGCCTTAGACGGAAACTTTAAATCTGTGTTTAAACAAAGAGAAGTATTCTATGAGACAGTTCTGATGGATTATCTCCTTTATGGTGATAATAGCGGAGAAAACACTAAGACATTTGATAGCGAAACTGCAAACAATTTCTATAAAATATCAAAGAAACTAATAAATGAAGCTAATGATACTTATGAAGATAATTTAGACGATATCATTGCCAATCAGAGCCTTAGCGATGCAATAGAGTTCTCCAATAAGTATGGGTTTATTAATGAATTAAATGGATTTACAAAAATCACAGACAGTATTAAGAATTCAGTGACAACTGCGAAGCAGTATTATGATAGACTTGCCAGTGCCCTTACTATCAAGAATGCCTGTGTGAACAGGGTAGAATTCTTAAAGAAAATCAAAGCAAATTCTAGTGACAACACAGAATTATGTACTGCCATAGATAATCTTGTTAAGAAATATGAGAGCGGTTATGCAAGCCTATTATTCAATAAATTTGTGAATGATGCTGTGAAAGATCTTTCAGATTATGTATGGGGCAAGGTGCTTACAGAAGTTCCAGGCTTAAAGGAACTTAAAATGGGTGTCGGCAAGCTTGATGAGATATTCAAGAGCAAGGATCTTGCTACTTGTAATCTTAACTTGTTGTTTGTATATATCATTAACAGTAAAGCTATGGCTGCAACAACAAGCTTAAGATCATCATTCAATGATAATAAGAATACTTTAAACGGATATAGTTTTATTAATGGCTATATGGAGTATGTAAATTATCAGAAGTATGCAACAACAGTAGCTAAGTCTTATGTGAACACGGCCAAGTCAGCCTCACCAGGCACATCCTATAGTGCATTGGAAAAGAGCATCACAGATGACGATTCGATGTCTGATTCTTATCTAAGATTAATTAATACATACTATAATCTTCATGATAAATACTACGGAGAACTCACAAAAACAGTGGATAGTGGTACTACAGATGAAATGAATTGGTCATTAAATGGTAAAGGTACATTGACTATCAGTGGCAAAGGAGATATGAAATACTACTATTATAGCGATAGACCATGGCATAAATACAAAGATAAGATAAAAAAAGTAGTAGTAGAGGATGGAATCACTAGTATTAGTAGTAAAGCATTTTATGATTGTCCTAATTTGACTGAAGTAAGTATTGCGAATACTGTTACTAATATAGAAAGTTCTGCCTTCAGCAACTGCACGAGCCTCAAGAACATCTCATTCCCAAGCAATGTGACAAAACTAGGTGACTATGTGCTGAATGGATGCACAAGTCTTGAAAATGTCAGCATACCAGGAAGCGTGACAGAAATAGGGGATTATGCATTTGGCAACTGCACCAGTCTAGAGAATCTGGTGCTTCCTGAAGGTGTGAAGAATCTTGGATATGGAATCATCTACAACACAATCATAGAAAGCATAACCATTCCAAAAACAGTAACCTATAGTGACTATGATTCTAACGGTGGTGCGCTTGCAGGAGATCAGTTCCTGAAAGATGTTGTTTTTGAAGATGGTATCGAATCTGTGCCTGCTAATATATGTAAAAAGGCAGGAAGCATAGAAAGAGTCACTATTCCAAGCACAGTAACAAAAATTGGTTATTCTGCATTCAGAGAATGTACGGAAATCTCAAGCATAAATATTCCAAAAGCGGTAAGCTTAATAGATGACAATGCATTTAATGGATGTACATCTCTTAAGAGTGTAAATATAGAGGAAAACACAAAGAAACTGTTCAAGACTGAAATTGGTTCTGCCTTCAGCAACTGCACGAGCCTCAAGAGCATCTCATTCCCAAGCAATGTGACAAAACTAGGTGACTATGTGCTAAGTGGCTGCACAAGTCTTGAAAGTGTCAGCATACCAGGAAGCGTAACATATTTAGGGGATTATGCATTTAATGGATGCACTAGTCTAAAAAGTATTACACTTCCAAGTAGCATAACAAGTATTGGTAATTCTATATTCAATAATTCAGCCTTAGAAACAGCTAGAGTATATAAAAACTCTTATCCTTTAACTTATTGTAAGAATAATAACATCAATTACCAAATCATTGGTTCATTTGATAAGGCTACTTCAATTCAAGTAAGCAATGGATCATGTACAAATATTGATGATAACACAGAATTAAAAGCTAGCCAGGTTAAAACAGGAACAGATTATGATAGCGTATCTCAATCTTTCGATAACTTTAATTTATACGATATTGCATTCTATAAGGATGATGAAAAAGTTACTATTGACGGTACAGCCATTGTAAGAATTCCAGTTGGTGAAAATATGAATATTGATAAATGTAAAGTTTATTATAATGACAATGGTAATTACGTTGATATGAATGCTGTTTATAAAGAAGGTTATATGGAATTTGAAACAACTCATTTTAGTCAATATATCATCACTGATACACCATTAGAAACAGAATCAGATTTAACTGTGGGAGATGTCAATAATGACGGTAAGTAAATGTTTTAGATGCAGTTATGGTATTAAGACATGATGCAAACATTATTAAATTAGATGATAGTCAGTTAAAAGCAGCAGATGTCAACGATGATGGTAAAGTAGATGTTCTTGATGCTGTTATGATCCTTAGATATGAAGCTGGAATTATTAAAAGTTTTAATTGAGTGGGTGCCATATGAAAAAATAATTAAAATTTTACTAGTATTTTTAATGGTATTTTCAGTTTTATCATCTCAAAAAAGTGTTATGCAAGTAATGAGCAATTAAATTTAGAACTATTACCTTTAGTACAAGATACAGAAGTTTCTTCAATAGCAACTTATTCAACAGAATATAGTGAAGACGAAGCAAGAAACATTATAGGACAACGTTTAAAAAGTGCTTATCTAAATGGAGATAGTGAAGTTTCTATTGCAGATTTAAATTTATCTAAAGACAAGCAAATATTTGTTAGCTATTTAAGATATTATTTTCCATTCATATCAAATGGAGCAGAATTAAGTAGTCTTTCATATAGAAATAATATTATTACAAAAATTAATATAAGTAACACTATGACAATAGATGAAACTAAGAATTACTTTAGTGCTATTAATCAAGAGGTATCTTCAATTATTTCGCTTGTATCACCTGATATGGATGATATGACGAAAGCTCTAGTCATTCATGATTATTTTGTTAATTATTGTGAATATCAATTGCAAAATCTTGACGATGATTCATTCAGAAGCGGTGGCATTATTTATAGAAAGACAGGTGTGTGTCAGGCTTATGCATATGCTTATCAATATATTATGAACCAGCTTGGATTAAAGTGTTATATTACATCAAGTACAAACATGAATCATGCATGGAATATTATTCAAATAGATAATCATTATTATCATGTTGATGTGACATGGGATGATCCTGTTATTGACCACTTTGGACAGGTATGTCATAAGTATTTCTTGTTAAGTGATGAAGCAATAACAAATCAAGAGCATTATGATTGGGATAGAACCGATCTGAAGTGTGATGATACTAAATACAATGACTATTATTGGAAAGATGTTACTTCTCCAATTGTTTATGATGGAGATTATGTTTTCTTTGCTAGAGACAATGGATTTTATAAACGTAATAACAAAACTCAAGAAGAAATCTTAATTAAAAAAAAGTGATGAATGGAAACTGTGGGACAAAAACAACTCTTATTGGCAGGGGAATTTTTCAGGGTTATTTATGAAAAATCATAAATTATACTATAACACATCTACACAAGTAAGATGTATGGATGAAAATGGGGAGAATGATGAAATCATATGTGCTCCAGATACATCTAAAGGTCTAATTTATGGGATTAGATATGACAATGGTTATATTTATTTTGTACTTCAAGAAGAACCAAATACTTCTGAACAAAGGTTTTATAAACTAGTATTACCAGTGAATATTACCCAAATTATTATACCTAATAAATTGGAATTACCTGTTGGGACTATTAAAAAGTTAGATTATAGTATTTTACCTACTGATTACAATGAAAGTGTTACATGGAGTTCTGATCGTCCAGAAATTGTTCAAGTTGATCAAGAAGGAAATATTCAATGTAAAGCTCTAGGAGATGCAATTATTACAGTTACTTCAGAGACGGGACTTTCATCACAATGCCAAATACACGTAGTTGAAAAACAACAAGCCTTTGGTGATGTTAATGATGATGGAAAAGTAAACGTTTTGGATGCGGTCATGATATTGAGACATGATGCAAATATTATTAAATTAGATGATAGTCAATTAAAAGTGGTAGATGTCAATGATGATGGTAAAGTAGATGTTCTAGATGCTGTTATGATCCTCAGATATGAAGCTGGAATTATTAAAAGCTTTGAAAGCTAGAATAGATATTTCTATTTTAGCTTTCTATAAATTAAAAAAAGGAGGGAGCAAAAATGTTAAAGAAGTTAAGCGTTATTCTGATAGTTTATTTAATGATGATCACTGGGGCTTCAATTAATGTTAGTGCATTAGATTCTAATGGATTTACTTATACATTGGAAAATGATGAAGCAACTATAACAAACTATAAAAGCGCTGATAAAACTATTGAAAACTTAAAGGTACCTAGTCAAATTGATGGGCATAAAGTCACTAAGATTGGAAATGGTTTTTATGCAAAAATATCTAATACTAGTGAAGTTAGTAAAGTTAATTTATTAGTTTTGCCAGATACTATTACTGAGATTGTATCACCTAGTGGATATACTTCTAGTTTGTTTGAAGGAATTAATTCTATCAAATTTGAGAATACAAATGAGAATTTTTATGTCAATAATGGTTGTATTTACAGTAAAGATAAAGCAAACTTATATTTTCTTCCTACAGGACTTAGAAGTTTAACAATACCTACAGAAACTAAAAAAGTAAACCTTATTAACTTAAAGAACACACAATTATCAACTTTGGTTATTCCAAATAATGTAGAAAACTGTTTCGTAGACTGGGTCAACTTTTCAACACGCTTGGATTTGCCTGACTCACTCAATACATTAGAAATAGATACTGATTCAGCTTTTGAAGAATCTAATTCAGGTTTTTATCTTTATTCAAATTATTTATTCAAATTGACTTATGGAAATAATGTTAAAAATTTAAGTGGTTTGTATATAGAATGCAAAAATTTATCAGAGCTTAATTTTTCAGAAAATCTTGTTAATATGCCTCGAAGTATATATTCTGAAAAGTTAAAAAGGATAACTATACCTAAAAATGTAGAATATGTATGTACCCTTAACACGGACAATTTAGAAGCATTTGAGGTTGATCCAAATAATAATAAATTTAAGAGCATTAATGGTGTATTATATTCTAAGAACACTTTAGAAATGTATCCAAAAGCTTTGAATACTGAAAAATATGAAGTTCCGGAAGGCATTACTAAAGTTAAAGAGGTGGGAAATAAGTATTTAAAAAATTTAAAACTACCTTCTTCATTAGAAATTATATGGAGTAATGCTATGCTAGATTGTAAAAATCTAGAATCAGTTAATATTCCTGAAAAGATGAGTGTTCCATATAATGATGAGCAAGAATTAGATATTCTATTGTCTGAATGTGGTAAATTGAAAAATGTTACTGTAGATTCTAATAATAAGTATTTTATGATTGCAGATGGTGCTATTTATTCCAAGGATTATAAGACATTATATAAATATCTTGATAACAATGAGAAAACACCAGTAATCAATAATAAAACTACAAAAATAGGAGAAGGTGCTTTCAATTCTGAAAATATTATTGAAAGTGTTGATGTAAAGAATGTTACAGAAATTGCATATGCTGCATTCATAAATTGTACAAAACTAAATAATATTACTTTAGGTAATATAAAAACATTAGGTGGTTTTGTATTTAGAAACTGTACATCAATAAAAAATATACAGTTACCTGAAAGCTTGGAAAAGTTGGGATGGGGTGGCAATTTTAGTGGATGTACAAGCTTAGAGTCAATCAACATTCCTTCAAAAATTGATAATTTGGAAGAAGAAGACATTGATTATTATGAATTTGCTGATTGTTATAAACTTACAAATATAACTGTCAGTAAGGATAATAAACGCTATTTTATCGATGATAATGCACTTTATGGAAGAAATCTTGATTTTAATATAGATCACAATATTGTTATTA
>ENA-OQEN01000983-OQEN01000983.1-human-gut-metagenome-genome-assembly--contig:-NODE-983-length-11318-cov-2.527388_pt1 | contig 11318 bp, 18 predicted proteins | sample MGYA00242791_ERZ504627 | MGnify/ENA primary metagenome ERZ504627 (study PRJEB26092, sample SAMD00036316) | human gut metagenome | host: Homo sapiens | study: EMG produced TPA metagenomics assembly of... | reverse complement strand
CAGGAAGTGGAAGCTGGGGAAAAAGTCAATCTGAAATTGGAGATGCATTATCCGGGAGACTCCTTCCGCCGGATGCCATTACTGCTGTGACAACGATTGACGGAAAGCAGGAAGTTAAAGTATTTCTGAACGATTAGTATTTATAAGTCCACTGCACTTTCAGATTATTACAATCCCGGTCGATTGCACATACAATACAAGTATCACTTCACAAAACGGAGGGTACTTGTACTATGGTGGACTACGCCGACATCGGAAAACGTATTCGTGCCTGCCGCCTTGCAAAGGGCATGACGCAGGAGCAGCTGGCCAATGAGGTCGGCGTGGTAGTTACGCACATCAGCCATATCGAGACGGGCAACTCGGTGCCTAGCCTGAAAACGCTGATCGACATCATTAACGCACTGGACTGCTCCGCAGACGAGCTGCTGTGCATCGAGATCAAAAAAGCAAAGCCGGTGTTCGACAGCTGGATGACCGAACAGCTTGCAGATTGCTCCGCCGATGAGGCAAAGATCATCAAAGAAACGGTGGTCAGTCTGAAAAAATCGCTCCGGAAGGTGTATGGAAAGTCCTCTAAATACAGATATGACTAAAACTTCAAAAACTGAATGCCAGTTGGTAGGCATTGAGTGTCTGAAAGAACACCAATAAACAGAATGAACCGCCTCGGTTTCCATAGTAGGAAGCCGGGGCGGCTTTTTATACAAAAAAGAAATCGTTTTTTTTGTAGCTTTGATGAATTGGCGCGGAGCGTTGACAGCAGAAGGGCAGAAGCGTATCTTTGGAACAGAAGGCGGAACAGGGCCATAAATAGCAGTTTTCTTTACCTTGCAAGGACACTTTCGTTTTGATGAGGCACGCCCCGGTGTGCCGCTTTTTTCATTTGCGGAGATAAAATGCAAAAAGTACGGATTATAGTACACATTATCTGCTATGCTCGGTACACGGAAAGCACACACCGGAAAAGGAGCAAAAATGCGCTGGACGTTGAATAAAACAAGGCTTTTGGCTGGTAAAACGGACCCGGAGAATACCAGCCTGTGGCTGCCGCTCTGGATGCACCTGTGGGATACGGCGGGCATCATGGAGCGGCTGGTCCGGCAGTGGCTCCCGGAAAGTGCAAAACGGGCCATGGGCTTTGAGCGCGAGGAAGCGTTGCTCGCGCATGCCCGGTTTCTGGGCGGGATCCATGATATAGGCAAGGCTACGGTAGCCTTTCAGGCAAATATCCTGCGCACTCTGCCGGAGGCGCGGCAGCGGCTGGAAATGCTGACGCCGCTGGACTGTCCTGAACAGAACCGCCGGGAGTCGCCGCATGCCCGGGCGGGAGAGGCAATCCTGCTGTGGGATGATTGTCCCGGCGGGCTAGCTCCATTGTGGGAGCGCATCACGGCAGGCCACAGAGCTGCGCGGCGGTCGATGACCAGTTGGAGTGCTGGGAGAGCAACTACTACCCCAAGGGACAGGAAAAGGTCTGGCAGGGCTTCTGGACAGAACTGCTCATGACTGTTTTGCAGGACTGCGGCTTTGATGATACGGCGGAACTGTACGACCTGGACCCGCAGGAGGAAGTGCTTCTGACCGGACTTCTGATCATGGCAGACTGGATCGCCAGCAATACGGAATACTTCCCCCTGATCCCGGTAGAGGAGCTGGGCAGCATGGAGGATTACCCGGCGCGGGTGGACAGGGCTTGGGAAAAGCTGGCGCTGCCCTTCCCGTGGGAGGCACAGCCGAGCATCGCAGACCCGCAGGAGTTTGCGGTGCGGTTCGGCTTTGCGCCCAATGCGGTGCAGAGGGCTGTTCTGGAAGCTGCAGATACCGCAGCGGAACCGGGCATTCTGATTTTGGAAGCACAGATGGGCGTGGGCAAAACCGAGGCGGCGCTGGCCGCTGCGGAGATCATGGCCAGCCGGTTCGGGCTGGGCGGTGTCTTTTTCGGGCTGCCCACACAGGCCACGGCAAACGGCATCTTTCCCCGGCTGCTTGGCTGGGCAGACACGCAGTCTGAGGAGACGCTGCCGCAGGCTATAAAGCTGGCGCACGGCATGGCGGAACTGAACGAGTGCTATCTGCGGCTGCAGGGGCGCGGGGTGCAGCTGGAGGAGGACGCGCAGGAAGAGCATCAGGTGCAGGTACACCAGTGGTTTCGGGGAAACAAGCAGGCACTGCTGGCAAACTTCGTGATTGGCACAGTGGATCAGCTGCTGCTGGCGGCACTTGCCCAGAAGCACGTTATGCTGCGGCATCTGGGGCTTGCGGGCAAGGTGGTCATTATTGATGAGTGCCACGCCTACGATACCTACATGAACTGCTATCTGGACCGCGCACTGGAATGGCTGGGCTGGTACAAGGTGCCGGTCATTCTGCTGTCGGCCACCCTGCCCGCCCGGCGGCGCACAGAGCTGGTCGAGGCCTACCAGCAGAAAAAGGCCGCCCCGGACGCTCCGTGGGAAACCAGCTGCGGCTATCCGCTGCTGACATGGACGGATGGCGCAGAGGTAAAGCAGACGGCCATCTCATCGGCTGCACCCGGTCAAACGGTGCAGCTGACTACGCTCACAGAGCCGGAGCTGCCCGCGCTGCTGCGCCGGAAGCTGGCCGAGGGCGGCTGCGCAGGAGTGATCGTAAACACGGTCAAAAAAGCGCAGAAGATCGCGCAGCTGCTGCGGGAAAGCCTGCCGGACAAAGAGGTGCAGCTGTTCCATGCGCAGTTTCTGATGCCGGACCGCGCGGCGCGGGAAAACCAGCTGATGGCACGCATCGGCAAGGAATCCACGCCGAAGGAACGGAATGACCTGATCGTGGTGGGCACGCAGGTGATGGAGCAGTCGCTGGACATTGATCTGGACGTTCTTGTCACAGAGCTTTGCCCCATGGATCTGCTGCTGCAGCGCATTGGGCGGCTGCACCGCCACCACCGCAGCCGCCCCGCTCCGTTGCAGCAGGCCTGCTGCGCGGTGCTGGACACCGGGGAAGATGCCTTTGACGCGGGCAGCGAGGCGGTATATGGACAGTGGCTGCTCTGGCGCACCCGGAACTTTCTGCCCCGGAGCATTCGGCTGCCGGAGGAGATCTCTCCGCTGGTGCAGCGGGTCTACGGCTGGGAGCGGGAAGCTCCCGGCGGGGCGCAGGGCGAGGAAATGCGCTGCGTATATGAGCAGACACAGGAGAAAAAGAAAGCACGCGCCGAGGCGTACCTTGTGCCGCAGCCGGAAACGCACCGGCTGGCGCAGCTGAACACGCTGGACGACTGGATGCAGAACGAGGGCGCCTGCTCCGACCCGGCGGCGCGGGCGGCAGTGCGGGACGGCGACCCTCGGTAGAGTGCTGGTAATGCAGCGTCGGGCAGACGGCAGCATCCACTTTCTGCGTGGCAGGAGGGCGGCAGTGCCGTAGCTGTCGACAGCCGCCCCCGCCGGAAACGGCACTGAAGATCGCCCGGCAGAAGCTGCGGCTCCCGGCGGTGTTCGGCAAGGCGTGGAAGGTGGACAGGGTCATCCGGGAGTTGGAAGCGGACAACCGCAGCCGCCTTGCGGCGTGGCAGCTGTCGCCGCTGCTGCACGGAGAACTGATCCTGCTGCTGGATGAAAACCTGACTGCCCGGCTTGCGGGCATGGAACTTTGTTATGACCGTGAAAACGGCCTGTATTACCAAAAGGAGGAGACGGATGAAGGAAATTGAATTCAACCTGCTGACCGAACCGTGGATACGGGTGCGGCTGCGGGACAACACGGTGCGGGAGGTGTCCCTGACCGAGGCGCTGGTGTCGGCGCAGGATTATGCGGACCTTGCGGGCGAGATGCCACCCAGAACGCCGCCGTGCTGCGGCTGCTGCTGGCGGTGCTGTTCACCGTGTTTTCCCGGGTGGATGTAAAGGGAGAGCCCCGCCCACTGATGCAGAGCGATGATGCACTGGAGCGCTGGAGCGCGCTGTGGCAGCTTGGGCATTTTCCGGCGGCGCCTGTCCGGGACTATCTGGAGCAGTGGAAGGACCGCTTTTGGCTGTTCCATCCGACACACCCCTTCTGGCAGGTGCCGCAGGCAAAGATCGGCACGGAATACGGTGCGGCCAAACTCAACGGTGAAATGTCGGAAAGCAGCAATAAACTCCGGCTCTTTCCGCTGTATGCGGGGCAGAGCAAGGAGCAGCTGAGCTATCCGCAGGCGGCGCGGTGGCTGCTATGCGTGAACGGCTATGATGACACCTCCGCGAAGCCAAAAGGAAAGGGTCTTCCATCCGTAGGAGCCGGGTGGCTGGGCAAGATCGGTTTTATTCAGGCACAGGGTGATAATCTGTACGAGACCCTGATGCTGAACCTGACGCTGCTGCGCGACGGCCGGGAATGCTGGGGCGAAAGCAAGCCCTGTTGGGAATTGGAAGCACCAAAGAGCGCGGAACGGACAGAAATTTGCTGCCCGGATAACCCGGCACAGCTGCTCACCCTGCAATCCAGAAGGCTGTTGCTGCACAGGACAGGGAGAATGTAGATGGGTTCTGTCTGCTGGGAGGAGATTTCTTCCCCAGAGAAAACGTCTTTGCCGAACAGATGACCATCTGGCGCACGATGCCAATCAAGAAAAATGAACCGGTGGTGTTTGTGCCCTGCCGTCATGACCCGGCCAAACAATTCTGGCGGGAGTTCCCGGCGGTTTTTTGTCAGGACAGCGGGCATCGCCCGGGCGTTGTATGCTGGATCGAAAAGTTGCAGGAAAAGAGATTGAAACTTCTGGATCCCCGCAGAAAGGTACATTTCCGTATCTCCGGTGTCCAATATGGCGATAAGGACTTCTTTGTAAATGATTCTTTCAGCGACAGCCTGACCTTTCAGGCAGGGATTCTGGATGAGATAGGCGCCATGGCAGAGCCGGATCGTCAGAGAAATCGAGCGCTGTGAACAGACAGCGGCGCTGATCGGGCGTTTTGCGCAGGAACTGGCAATTGCCGCCGGTGACCGGAATGAAAATGCAGGCGGCGCGGTTCGTGCACAGTTCTACTTTGCAGTGGACCGGCCTTTCCGGCAGTGGCTGCAGGCGATCGACCAGGAGCAGGACGACCCGGATGAGGCAGCACTGCGCTGGCAGACACGGGCGCGCAGCATCGCGGAAAAGCTGGGAAAGCAGATGGTGATGGAGGCCGGGAATGCCGCCCTGAAGGGACGCCGCATTGTGGTCGATAAGGACAAAAAGACCGAGCGCACCATCCTGTATACCGCGCCAAAGGCCTATAATCATTTCCGCACAAGGCTTTGGGAAATCTATCCCAAAACAGAACCATAAAGGGGGAATTGTATGAAAACACAGGATGTCAAACTGTATGCGGCGCAGCAGCTGCACAGGCTTCAGGCTCTGCCGGACAACCAGCGGCGGGCAGAACTGGCAAAGCTGCGGCGGGGTATCGGCCACGCACCCGGCGAGCTGCCGGAGCTGTGGGGATGCTTTTTGCTGGGAATGCCGGAAAGCTTTCAGGGCCGCAGTGCTCCCTCGGCGGCAGAGTGGGCGGTCTACCTTGCCCTGACCCTGTATGCTGTGCATCAGCAGGGGAATGACCGCCCCATGAACTGCCCCGGCAACACGCTGGGGCGTGCGGTGCGGCAGCTGGCAGAGCGGAACAGTGCCGGACAGGACTGGACCGAGGCCAGTGTGCTCCGGCGGTTCAATGCGCTGGCCACCGCAGAAGAAATTACCGAGATCAGCCACCATCTGCGGGGCATGATCCGGCTGCTGAGCGCGGCAAAGGATGGCGGCATCCCGCTGGACTATCCGCAGCTTGCGGCAGACCTGTATGAATTGCAATGCACCGACCCGCGGTATGCACAGATTCCCGCCAATGTCCGTCTGCGGTGGGGGCAGGATCTGTACCGCGACCCGAAGCCTGCACCGGAAGAGAAAGAAAAGGAGACTTGACCATGAAGAAGCGCCTGTATGTTGATTTCCACATTTTGCAGACCGTCCCGCCCAGCTGCATCAACCGGGACGATACCGGCAGCCCCAAAACGGCAGTGTACGGCGGTGTGACCCGTGCCCGGGTATCCTCACAGGCATGGAAGCACGCCATGCGTGCAGCCTTTGCGGAGAATGCTCAGCTGGACGTGGGCAAGCGCACCAAAAAGGCCGCAGAACTGGTGAAGGCGCAGATCCTTGCACTGGCCCCGGAACTGGATGCGGACAAGCTGGCAAAAAAAGCGCTGGAGAATGCGGGCATCAAGAGCGACGATAAGGGCACCAAGGCACTGTTCTTCATGAGCACTGCACAGGCAAAGGCGTTGGCAGAGCTGGCTGTGGAGGGCTCTGCGGATAAAAAGCAGTATCGGGATGCCCTGAAAGCGGCGCCCTCGATGGACATGGCGTTGTTTGGCCGCATGGTGGCAGATGACCCTTCTCTGAACTATGACGCCGCTGCGCAGGTGGCGCACAGCATCTCCACCCATGCCGTGCAGAACGAGTACGATTACTTTACCGCCGTGGATGACTGTCAGGCAGAGGACAACGCCGGTGCAGGCCATCTGGGCACGGTGGAGTACAACTCCTCCACCCTGTACCGCTATGCTACGGTGAACGTGATGGAGCTGGCCGGGCAGCTGGGTGCAGCGCAGGCAGCGGAAACGGTGCGGGCCTTTGGCGAGGCGTTCCTCTTCTCCATGCCCACCGGCAAGCAGAACACCTTTGCAAACCGCACTCTGCCGGACGCGGTATATGTGACCCTGCGGAGGATCAGCCGGTGAACCTGTGCGGCGCATTCGAGCGTGCCGTGCCCCGCAGTGCGCAGGGTTACGCCGCACCTTCCAAGGCGGCACTGGCGCAGTATGCGCAGCAGATGTACAGCAGCTTTGCCGAGGCTCCGGCGCAAAGCTTTACCGTGGGCAGCGGGCTGGAGGTGCTGGCTCCGGCGCAGACGGCAAAGGCGATGCTGGACGCACTGGAAAAGGCTGTCCGGGATGCGCTTGCCGGAAATGAGGTGGGGTAATGGCAACGCTGTTGCTTCGGCTGGCAGCGCCTTTGCAGGCGTGGGGCGCGGACTCTAAATTTGAGACCCGCAAGACGGGCCGGGAACCCACCAAGAGCGGCGTGATCGGTCTGCTGGCGGCAGCTCTGGGGCTGCGGCGGGACGAGAGCGAAGCGCTGACCCGGCTGACCGGGCTGCGGTTCGGCGTCCGCGTGGAGCGGGAAGGCAGCTGCTGGTGGACTACCACACGGCAAAGACGCAGGACGAAAAGACCTCTTATGTGACCTACCGCCATTATTTGCAGGATGCCGTGTTTCTGGCCGGCATTGAAAGCACCGACACCGCCCTTTTGCAGCAGCTGCAGCAGGCACTGCTGCACCCGGCGTTTCCGCTGTATCTCGGTCGCCGCTGCTGCCCGCCTACCCTGCCGCTCTGTCTGGGCGTATGCCCGGGCAGCTTGCAGGAGGTGTTGCAAGCGGAACCGCCCCTGTGCCCTGGACGGCAGAGCCGGATCCTATTGGACGCCGATCCGCTGGAGCCGGGCACGGCTCCGCAGCGGGATGTGCCGGTGAGCTTTGACCCGCATCATCGGCAATACGGCTACCGCTCGGTACGGGAACTATGGCAGAAGATGCCGGACAGCCCGGAGGCTACGGAGCACGATCCGTTCCGGGAATTGTAAAAAGGGGGCGAGAGAATGTATTTATCACGGTAGAACTCGATCCCACCCGCCGCAGCACCATGGCTGCGCTGGCGGCACCGCAAAAACTGCATGGCGCAGTGGAAAGCGCTTTTGCAGGGGAGCGCCGCCGCAGGCTGTGGCGGTTGGATCGTCTGGGAGAGCGGCTGTATCTGCTGCTGCTCAGCGAGGACGCGCCGGAGCTGTCCGGCGTGGTGGAGCAGTTTGGCACCGGAGCGGCTGCGGAGACCCGCAGCTACGACCGCTTTGCAGCGGGTGGAGCCGGGCAGCTGCTGGCAGTTCCGGCTGACTGCAAACCCCACCAAAAGCTGCAAAGACACCCAAAACCCCGCAGCGCGGGGAACCGTGGCCGCACATTGCACAACACAGTACCAGAAGCAGTGGCTGTTGGAGCGCGCCGCAAAGCGCGGCTTTGCCTGCGGGAGGAGGGATTTACCGTGACCCGGGTGCAGTGGCAGCATTTTGCCAAGCACGGCACCCGGCCGGTGACCCTGTTGGCAGTGACCTATGAGGGCGTTTTGCAGGTGACCGATGCAGAGCAGTTCCGGGCACTGCTGTGTCAGGGCATGGGGCGCGGCAAGGCCTATGGCCTTGGGCTGATGACCGTTATGCGCGCAGGAAACTGAGAGGAACGAGATGCCGGGCATGATCCTGCCGGACCTGCAGGCGCTGCCGCAGCATTTTCAGCTGGCAGAAAAAGTGGGGCATCGCGCCCTGCCGGACTGCCATTTGATACAACAGGTTTATTGCAAACTGAAGGAAACAGCGGTACAATAGCAACGGGAGGCACGGTGCTACGGGATCTTTTTAGTCTTTTCCCCGCATACGCGGGGGTGATCCTTGCGGTTCGTTTTGTACGATTAGCGTTCGCGCCTTTTCCCCGCATACGCGGGGGTGATCCCATGTGATAGTGTGGTCTTGCTGTCTGCTCTCCCTTTTCCCCGCATACGCGGGGTTGATCCTATGCATATGGCTGACTGCAAGCGTCAGGTGGCCCTTTCCCCCGCATACGCGGGGGTGATCCCACAACACAGGGGTAGAATGCCATGGTGTCGCGCTTTCCCCGCATACGCGGGGCTTACCAAAAGACCCCTCGCAAGGTTTTGCGTGAGCGCCTGAAAAAGCACCCCTAAAGCAAACGAACCGCCCCGGTTTCCGTGATGGAAGCCGGGGCGGTTTTGTATGCAGGAGGCGGGAGCAAGGGCAGTTCCTCCGACCTTGCGCTTTCTGGCGTTTCAGGGAAAAATGCGCAAACAAAAAGCAGGCAGTGTCGTGGAAAGGAGGAGGAAAGCGACACTGCTGCTGTATAGGAACCCCTGAACATTGCGGCTTGGTCAGGAGGGATTTGGTAGTCTGTCCGCCGTTCTGGCTATTGCCTCGCATAGAAACGGGAGACAGTTTTTTATGGGCCTGCGGTGCGCCGCTGCTGCGGCCGCACCCGCAGGGAAATGTGCCTGCATGGGCTTTTGCGGGGAGAACCTTTCGGAGGTTATGGGGGATGTCCGTTCCGTTCTCCCTGAGTGCACCCTTATTATGCCAGACAATCGTGGCAATTCTTTGTGGTAATTTTGAACAGTTTGCAAATAAACGCCTTGCCCATGAAAAAAGACTGCTGAAAAGTCCGCACATTTCAGCAGTCTGAATCTGTAATTTTTCTGCGTTACACCCCAAAGAATTCCTTGGCGATGTCGGCGCTGCGCTTGGCGTCCTTTGCGTACCAGTCCGCGCCGATCTTTTCGGCGTATTCCGGGGTCAGCACGGCACCGCCCACCATGATCTTGCAGTCCAGCTTAGCGGCGCGCAGGGCGGCGATGGTCTCCTCCATGCTTTTCAGGGTGGTGGTCATCAGTGCCGAAAGGCCTACCAGATGCACGTCCTTTTCCCGCACGGTGTCCACCACCGTCTCCACCGGTACGTCCCGGCCAAGATCCAGAACCTCAAAGCCGTAGTTTTCCAGAATGACCCGGACGATGTTCTTGCCGATGTCGTGTACATCGCCCTTGACGGTGGCAAGGACGATACGCCCCTTGCTGGCGCTGCCCTCGCCCTTTTGGGCAATGGCGGTCTTGATCTCCTCAAAGGCGCTCTGGGCGGCGCTGGCAGCCTGCAGCAGCTGTGGCAGGAACAGGTGCCTTTTTCGTACTTGGCACCCACGATGTCCAAAGCGGGGATCAAGGCTTCGTCCACCACCTCCAGCGGCTGTTTTTCCGCCAGCAGGGTGCGGGTATGGGCGGCGGCGTCACCCTTCAAGCCCTTTTCCACCGCTTTCATCAGGGCAGCGTAGGGACCGGTGAGTTCTGCTTCGGCGGCACTGGCGCAGGCACGGCTTTTGCAGCCTGTGCCAGCGCGGTGCTGGCAGGCACACGGTCGGCAAAGCGCTCGATGTACTTTGTGCTCTGCTTGTCCCGGTTGGTCAGCACGTTGTAGCGTACACCGCCGCCATCATCTCCTCGCTGGAAGGGTTCATGATGCAAGGTCCAGCCCGGCGTACATGGCCATGGTCAAAAAGGTGGTGTTCAGGTAGGTGCGGCATGGCAGACCAAAGCTGATGTTGGACACGCCCAGCACGGTGCGCACTCCCAGCTCCTTTTTGCAGGCTTCCAGCGCTTGTACCGTGGCCAGCACATCCTCCTGCTGGGCGCTGGCGGTCAGGGTAAGGCAGTCGATGTAGATATCTTCCCGAGGGATGCCTGCTGCCAGCGCTGCCTCGGTGATGCGGCGGGCAATGGCCACGCGGTCTGCGGCTTTGGGCTGGATGCCTTTTTCATCGATGGCCAGTCCCACGATGGCGGCACCGTACTTCTTGCACAGCGGCAGGATGGCGGCAAGCTTTTCCGGCTCGCCGTTGGTGGAGTTGACGATGGGCTTGCCGTTGTACACCCGCAGACCCCGCGCCAGCGCCTCCACGTTGGAGGAGTCCAGCTGCAAAGGCAAACTGGTCACGCTTTGCAGCGCCTTGACCACCTGCTCCATCAGCACCGGCTCGTCCACGCCGGGCGCGCCCACGTTCACGTCCAAGATCTGCGCCCCAGCCTCTGCCTGACTGACGGCCTGTTCCAGCACATAGTTCATGTCGCCTTCCCGCAATGCCTGCTGGAAGCGCTTTTTGCCGGTGGGGTTGATGCGCTCGCCCACCACCGTGATGCCGTCTACCGTGACCGTGTCCACCGGGGTGCACAGCACTGAGGGCATCCGGTGCGCGGGACGCCCCGGGGTGCAGCCTGCAAAGGTGCCGTTGAGCAGCTTGATGAACTCCGGGGTGGTGCCGCAGCAGCCGCCGGCGGCAAACAGGTGCAGCTCCCGGTAGGCTTCATCTGCAAGGCAAACAGCTGCGGGGTGATGTCGTAGCCGCTGCCGTCTGCCCGGGGCAGACCGGCGTTGGGCTTGACGAACACCGGGAAGTTGCCGGGTACAGCCTCGGCCAGCCGCTTTGCCATGGGGAAGATCTCTTTGGGTCCCAGCGAGCAGTTGATGCCCACGGCGTCTGCCCCCAAGCCCCGGGCGGTGGCGGCAAAGCTTTCCACTGTGCAGCCGGTAAAGGTGCGCCCGCCCGCTTCAAAGCTCATGCTGGCCAGAATGGGCAGATGAGTATTCTCCTTGGCAGCCAGCAGGGCGGCTTCAACTCGTACAGGTCGGTATAGGTCTCAAAAAAGATCAGGTCTGCCCCG
>ENA-OQEN01000982-OQEN01000982.1-human-gut-metagenome-genome-assembly--contig:-NODE-982-length-11321-cov-3.631588_pt1 | contig 11321 bp, 18 predicted proteins | sample MGYA00242791_ERZ504627 | MGnify/ENA primary metagenome ERZ504627 (study PRJEB26092, sample SAMD00036316) | human gut metagenome | host: Homo sapiens | study: EMG produced TPA metagenomics assembly of... | reverse complement strand
GAAGAGGGTGTCCAAGAAAAAGGTGTTACTTAGGGGTGTGTTTATAAACAGGGATACAAATGGTGAGGGTGTCCTAAAAGTAGGTACTACACTAATTCGTGTGTCCACTGTTGTGGGTATATTATAAGGGTATGACTGTAACAAGTCAGGAAGAAAGCATGATTCAGCATTTCCGAGAGCAACTTGAGCGAGATAAAGAAAGTTCTGCATATAGTCAGATTTATAACAAGATTGCAAGCGGTCAAGAATTAACAGCTTCAGAAGAAGATGCTATTCGTCAGAAAGACCCTAAAGCCTATATGGAATATAAAGCGGCAAGAATGGAACAAGAAGCTTATGAGCGTAGGTTGGAGAGATGTAAGACAAAAGAAGAGGCTCAAAGGCTTCAAGTAAATGAGATGAATGGAAATTTGGCAGAACTAAAAAGTATCGTGAATAATCCAAATATTCCAAAGAGTGAAAAGCTTAAGGAAGCTCAACGTATCATGGGAAATACTTTTAGAGCTGTAGAGTCATTCACAAGATTTGTAAAAAGTACAGAATATAGGGATTTGCCAACAGAAGAGGAAATTGTAGAGACATCTATAGAAAAGGGGCAGGTTGCAGAGGATTCAAACGATACTGAAATGTCTGAACAGTTAACATCAGATACAACTGTTTCAGTAGATGAGGCAGCAAAAATAGTAAATGATTCGAAGCGAGATTTACAATTAAGTGATGTTCACCAAATTGAAAAAGATGTTATAGAGGAAATGAAGGATATCGAAATAAAGCATTTTGGTGAGAAGAAATCATCGGTCAGAATAGACATTACGGTATAGGAATAGTCTGCGTGAAATTTCAGTTTCATGTTGCTTTTAATAATTGAATATTGAATGATTTTACATAGCCGTTAAGGAGTAATTTTTGCTCCCTAGCGGCTTATTTTATTTTTCAAAGTAGGAGGTGAGAAAATTGAAAATTAGAAAGGTTGATGACAAACCGATGGTCATTCACACCAAGGAGAAAGCCAAGATTCATGCCCACGAACCGAAGGGAGCCAAGATTAAGGGGAGTAACATCTATACAGTAGAGAGAGGTCCTAAGACAGCTGGTGCAAAGGTAACTGATATAATTGTGCGAGGGGAGTAGATAAAAATGAATGAGCACCTAGCAGCATTTGTGGGATACCTGACAGATAAAGAAAAATCGAAATCAACGATTGAAAGCTATACCAGATATGTCAAAAAATTTTTGAAATATGTGGATGGAAATGAGATAACAAAGGAGCTGGTTATGCAGTATAGGGAGCTATTGGAGCGTGAAGGCTCTGCGTATTCCACGATTAACCTGATGCTTGTTTCCATCAATTGTTATTTAGAATATGTACAAAAGTCGAATTGTCGGGTGAAACTACTGAAAATCCAGAAGAGAAACTATGTGGATGCAAGGATGACGGAAGCAGAATATGAGCAGCTGTTATCTTATGCACATACCCATAAGGAAACGAAATATTATCTGATTATGAGTACCCTCGGTACAACTGGTATTCGGATACAGGAACTTTCCATGTTTACTGTGGAAGCGTTATCAAAAAATAATGGAAATATCGAGATACGAAACAAAAATAAGACCAGAACCGTACCAATCCAACGCATTTGAAAAAAGAACTTCTAAGCTATGCAAGAGAGAATAATATCACGATAGGTGCAATCTTTCTTGGCAGTCGTGGTACTCCGATTACAAGAGAAGCAGTCTGGAAAAAGCTAAAGAAGATAGCAGAGGAAGCAGGCGTTGATTCAGATAAAATATATCCACATGCATTCCGGCACTTCTTCGCTTTCTCATACATAAAAGAATATCACAATGTATGCACACTGGCAGATATCCTCGGTCATTCAAGAGTAGAGACAACCAGAATCTATCTGCAGCAGACATTGGATGACACCAGAAATCAGATAGGCAGCATGTATGCGTTACACAACCGGCATGTCAGAGAACTGCAAAAAAAGAGCAGGGCATCATAATTCCATACCATCAAAAAACTCATTAATTGAAACATTGAAAATCTGTGCAAGGGCAAGAAGTTCAGATACCTTGATATTGTAAAGACCGCATTCAAGTTGTGCATAGGAACCTCTTGAAATCTCAACGCCCAGAAGCTGCATTTTTGCTACAGTTTCTTCCTGGGTTAATTTATGGGAATTGCGTATTTTACGGATGTTTGCACCTATATTGTATTTGTCCTTATCTTGGCGGATTTTCAAAATAACACCCCATTCCTGTTAGCTATAGACGGGACGTACTTCATTTGATAAAAAACTGAAAAAACAGCGATTTACATCAAACTTACATCAATTGATGCAGAAATCGGTGCAAGCAAGAAAAAATCGCATAATTGGCAGAATGAATGGGCAGTCCTGAAATCGGGATTGCCCATTTTTAGAAGAAAGACGAAAAACTCTTGACCTGCACGCAGCGTATACGCTTATACTATCAACATAAATCATAAGGAGGTGCATCGGATGTTATTAAATGAAATTATAAATGAGGTTGGAATGACAAAGCGTGCAGTTAAGTATTATGAAGAAAAAGGATTGCTGTCAGTGGATAAAGATAACAATGGTTATCGTAACTATACTGCACAAGATGTTGAAACTTTAAAAAAGATTTCAGTATATAGAAAACTCGGTATTAGTATTAAAGACATACAGAGCCTTTTGGAAACTGGCGACAAAAGTATTCTTCTTCGTATTTATCAAGAAAAAGTGCAGGAAAAAGTTTTAAAAGACTCAGAACTTGAAGCTTTGAAGCAATTTATAGATGATGGTGACGCAGACAAAGCAAATGAGGCACTTGATTATCAAACCGTTGAAAATGCAATTGAGTCTTTGCTACCGGGAAAAGAATGGGGAGATTATTTTAAAAGTCATTTCAAACCATTTCTTAATGTAAGGTTGAAGACTCTGGAACAGAAGCAGGCACTACAGAATATATTAGAATATTGCGATGAAACGACATTGAAAGTTCCTTTTATTATGGGAATAGGTGCGAAGATTATAGGTGGGATTGCACAAGAAACCAGAACCGCAGATGAGATGATAGCCTATTATCGTGATATGAGTGAAAGTGAATATGAAAGACTAAAAGAAAAAGTATGGAAAGGTGCTAAAATGAAAAACGGTATAATGAAATACCATCCAGCATTTATTGCACAGAGAAAAATGCAGAAAGAGTTACAAAATAAAGGATATAACGATATATTCATTCCTAATTTAATGGTTCTGTCTCCAACGTATGCAGAATATAAGAAAGCGTTAGATAATTTGAACGATAGAATGTGTAGAGAACTTGGACTGTATTATGATAGCAATTATAACTTAGTTATTAAAAAAGATAATTCTAAGTAAAAGTTAAACTACCCTTTGGGAGAGGAGAAATCCTTTTCTCAAAGGGCTTTTTCTATTTATACGGATATTCGCAAACTACAAGATAAAGCCAAAACTTCATATACTCTAAGCACAAGGAGGTTGAGGTTTGGCTATGAACAACAGTTTAGCAGAAGTACACCCGGAGCTTGTTTCGGAGTGGTCGGAGAAGAACTTACCGCTTATCTAATCTTGGAAATGGCTGGGGCTATGAGATGACACCAGCGGAACTTGCAAAAAAAGATGAATTTTATTCTATTTATTGGAGCGAATATAATTTAGTAAAAGAGAGTGGAAGTCCAGAACTTTATGATAAGATTCATAATCGAAACAATTATGCCGATATATAGAAAAGAACAGGTAAACGGATTTACGATGTGATATGTACAAGGAGGACAACGGATATGTCAATGAATGTAAGCACAACCACGGCTGCTTATGCAAATTACCAGAACAACTACAAGACTGGTACAGCAAATAAGAAAAAAGAAACAGCACAAACAACAGAAAATACGAAATTAAAGGAAAATACAACTGAAAGCATCGCTGAAAAAAATCTCAGTAAAGCGGCACAAAAAATGCTGGAGAATTTGCGTGGATCAAGAAACGACATGGATTTTATGGTTGCCGATTTTGAAAATGGTGATAATGCCAAAGATATTTTAGCCCAAAGTGATAAGGAATATACAGTTATTTTCTCAAAGGAAGAAATGGAGAAGATGGCATCAGATCCAAAATATTATGCTGAAAAAATGCATAGTATTGAAGGAGTTTTGCGTATGACAGATGAAATCAATGCCCAGTTCGGCTTTGAAAGAGCATTTGGTAAGACTAACGATAATGCAGATGCTGATACAAAAATAACAAAATTTGGCATATCTTTTAATAGTGACGGAACTACAACCTTCTTTGCACAACTGGAAAAATCATCAGCCAGTCAGAAAGAATATCTTGAAAAGCTTCAGGAAAAGAAAGCTGCTGAGAAGAAAGAGGCAAAGAAAAAGGAACAGTCAAAACAAACCGAAGTAAGAAAAACTACGGTTCAGGCAAATTCAAAAGAAGAACTTTGGATAAGATCAAAAACATTGACTGGGATTCTATCAAACCGGAGGAGAATAAAATCGGTGGAAGGTTTGATTTTTCAATCTAGTGAATTTGGAACAGATGAAATATATGCCAATATGGAGGAATATATTATGCAGATAACAAGAGATAATTATTCGCAATATGCTCAAATGGTTCAGCAGATGTTCGGGAAAAAAGCAAGTTCAAATGATCCGTTAGCACAATGTGATTATGGTAATTTCTCATTAAGATTTAAGCCTGTGGACATTAATTTTACCAAACCAAACTGGGATACTATCATGACAAAACGAGATAAACCAGCGATGTCAGAGGAAGAATTTGACGAAGCAATAAAAGAACTTGCAATAAAAGAGTTTGCTACTGGAAAAAGGGATGATGATGCTTATCGAAAATTGTGTATGCAGCATGGAGAAACAGTATCTCCTGATAGAAAGGCTATATATGAATCAAGCATGAAAAAAACTGGTGGCAAAATGAATGCTGCATGTATGTTTTGGGATTCAAAAGGTAATAAAACGCTTTCTTATAATCCAGAGTCAAGAAACTGGAAAGCTATAAGTACAGATGAAGAATTTGCAAGAGCAAGAGTGTTTACATCAATTTATAATGATGAGTTAGCTCGTTTGAAGGAAGAGTATGGCGAAAAAGCGAAAGGAAATGTTTCTTATAGCAAAATAAAGGTAGATATATCCGCAGAGAGATCAAAGGAAAAGAATAATAATGAAGGCAATACTATTGATTTGCAAATTTAGATTGTTGATTGCGTTTTAGCAAATAGTAGATAAAAAACGGAAAGATATTCGTCGCTGGTAGCAGCATTGAGTTCATAAATTACTAGTGTTAATAATTACATCTACCTATTCGGAGGTGCATTAGCGTCATAATTCCGATTGCGGAAGAGACTGAAAAAGGTTAGGTGGTTGGAGTTGTGGTGACATATAAGAAAAGATAAATTGATGGTTTATTCCATACGGGAATAAATCTTCATCAAATCTTTATTTTTTTCTGTTAGGTTATATTTCAGTAAGAAATGAAATATAGAAGGAAGGATAGTAAAGATGGAAATGATGTTACAGACACAAAATCTATGTAAATATTTTAGAAAACAGAAAGCGGTAAATAATGTTTCACTTAATATCGAAAAGGGACAGATTTATGGACTGCTTGGACCGAATGGCGCTGGTAAATCTACCACATTGAAAATGCTGACCGGTATGATGAAACCAACTGCAGGAAAGATTTACTTTGATGGAAAACTTTTGGATAGGAAAGATTTATCAAAAATAGGAGCGTTAATTGAAAATCCGCCTATTTATGAAAATCTTTCCGCCAGAGAGAATTTGAAGGTAAGACAATTATTGCTTGGTACAGATGAAAACAGAATTGATGAGGTCTTGCAGATTGTATCACTTACAAACACCGGAAAGAAGAAAGCAGGACAGTTTTCTTTGGGGATGAAGCAAAGACTAGGCATTGCAATGGCATTGCTTGGAGAACCGGAACTTTTGATATTGGATGAACCTACGAATGGATTAGATCCAATAGGCATCGAGGAATTACGAGAGCTGATCCGGTCTTTTCCGGAACAGGGAATCACTGTAATTCTCTCCAGTCATATTCTCTCAGAGGTACAGTTACTTGCAGATAAAGTCGGGATTATTTCAGGTGGAATCTTAGGATACGAAGGAGCATTAAAGCAGGGAGATAATCTTGAAGATTTGTTTATGAATGTGGTAAGAAAAAACCAGAAAGCAGGTGAAATCCATGGTTAATATTATAAAAGCAGAACATCAAAAAGCCAAAAGAACCATGCGAAAAAAGTTTATCTGGGGATTTCCTCTTCTTACATTTGTCATGGCATTTATATTTACTCTTGGGATGACAAATGCTTATGCAGAAAGTGTTTGGAACTGGTGGTATACACTTTTGCTGCCGGGGATGATTGCTCTATTTTGTTATCTTTCTGTGGCGCAGGAGAAAAAGATAAAATACTATCATTTAATGACTATTCCCACAGACAGAAGAAAATTGTTGCTGGGGAAAATTATTTATATTGGGTACATGATTTTGTTTTCTAATGTGATTGTGTTTGCAGGAGCAACGCTTGGAGGCTTTCTTCTAACGACACATGTTCCAGTTGGAGGAGCGTTGATTGCAGTATTGTTTCTGACGGTTTCTGAGTTATGGGAGATTCCGGTAGCTTTATTTTTAAGTGAACGATTTGGAATGATTGTAAACCTGTTCGTCTGCCTATTTATTACCGTCAGCGGTGTGGTAATATCACAAACCAGAATCTGGTATGTACTTGTTTCTGCAATCCCTATGCGAATGATGTGCCCGTTGCTTCATGTTTTACCAAATGGACTTGCCGCAGAAGCAGGGAATCCTCTTTTGGATACGGGAGTCATTGTTCCGGGAATGTGTCTCTCAATCATCTGGTTTGTTTTTGTAACGGTTCTGTTTTTGAAATGGTTTGAGAGAAGAGAGGTGAAATAAGATGATTGGAAGATCTCTTAATGCAGACTTGCGAAAGATGAAAGGAACATCTGTGATTCTGGCACACTTACTGATTCCGATTATAACCAGCGTTATATTTTTAATATATTACTTTTTTCACCATGGAATGAAAATATGAAAGTGATTGCATTTTATCAGGCAATAGGAGCAGGACTTCCGGTACTTATTGGAATTTTTACAGCAAGTGTGATGGAACAGGAACAAAATGCAGGTGATTTTCAAAATCTGTTGTCTTTACCGGATAAACCTGCAGCATTTTTATCGAAACTGTTGATGCTACTGGTTTTGTGTCTGTGCTCTATCCTATTGACAGCAATCATATTCGGAATTGGATTTGGAAGAATCGCATCAAGCGATATCGAAATCATGAAAGGATGTATATTTGCAGCATTGCTGCTGTGGGGAAGCAGTGTTCCACTTTATCTGTGGCAGCTGATTCTGGCTTTTCAGTTTGGAAAAGGGGTATCCATTGGAGCAGGGATTATATCAGGACTAATTAGTGCATTGATGCTTACCGGACTTGGAGATTATGTGTGGAAATATGTATTTGTCTGCTGGACGGGTAGAGTACCATATACTTATCTGCAATCTGTATTGGGAGAAACTAGTGTAGGTGAATGGTTGTCATTCATACCAGGTTGCTTAATATTTACAGGGATTAGTATGGTATACTATTTTTGGTGGGTAAACCACTGGGAAGGAAACAGAATATCGGAATAGAATCGAGGGAAACTATGGCAAAAATACTGGCAGTTGATGATGAACCGGCAATTCTGGAAATGATAGAAAGCATTTTGAATAAGGATGGACATCTGGTTACCAAAGTAAGTAATCCGCTGAAACTTAATATGGAAGAATTACATCGTTATGACCTGATTTTACTTGACATTATGATGCCTGGAATTGATGGCTTCGAATTATGCAAAAGAATCAGGGCACTTGTGGATTGTCCGATTTTGTTTCTTACGGCAAAAACGGAGGAAAACAGTCTGGTAAACGGACTTTCTTTAGGAGCAGATGATTATATTTCAAAGCCATTTGGAGTGATGGAACTTCGGGCAAGGATTCATGCACATCTTAGAAGAGAGCACAGGGAACATTCTGTCCGGATGGTTTTGGGGAGGGTCTGTATTCAAATATCTCAAAAGAAACTATTGGTTGATGATAAGGAACTTCCTCTTACGAAAGCGGAGTACGAAATCTGTGAATTTCTGGCTAAAAACAGAGGACAGGTTTTCTCGAAGGAACAGATATTGGAAGCGGTCTTTGGCTTTGACAATGAGAGTAATGACAGTACTATAATCACGCATATCAAAAATATAAGAGCAAAATTTGCGGATTATGATTATACACCGATAAAAACAGTCTGGGGGATTGGATATAAATGGGAAGAGTAAAGAGAAGCAATGCACTCAGCAGGATTTTTATGAGATATGTACTGGTCATGCTTGGATCATTAGTTGGTTTGGTGATTGTTGCTTATCTGCTGCTGTACCTTTTGATTAGTGTGGGCTGTATTTATCCGGCAAATTATGCAGAGCAAAAGATTAATGAAGCATATGATACGATTCTACGTGCAGATAAAGTGACTGCTGAGATGATTCCCGCACTTTGTGATTATGTAATCTTTTCAGAGAATGGAGAGAAAATAGGTGGAGATCTGTCAGAACAATACGAACAGATAGCATGGAATGTTGCAAAGTACGGAAACGCATCCGGGAAATATTTTTATAAAGTAATTGTAAGGGAAAATGAATATGTTGTATTGCAATATCGCCTGACACCTCAATATCATTCAGCTTTTTTGAGGGAGCATTTTATAGGACCACAGAATGTGATGATTATTATGTCTGTGATTGGAGCGGTAGCGATTATCATCATTCAGTCCATACGTTTTGGAAAAAGAATCAAAAAGCAGATGCAGCCTGTATTAGACGCAATCGGACAAATAAAGGATCAAAATCTGGAATATGAGACATCCTGTTCCGGTATCAAAGAGTTTGATGACTGTTTATCGGCAATCGATGATATGCGAGATGCATTGCGAGAATCTTTAGAAAAGCAGTGGAAAACAGAGCAGGAAAAGAAACAGCAGATGTCTGCTTTGGCGCATGATATTAAAACACCTCTTACGATTGTACGGGGAAATGCAGAACTACTTTCAGAGACTGAACTGACCACAGAACAGAAGAAAAATATCACTTATGTTTTGAACGGCACAACACAGATACAAAGTTATGTAAAACAGTTGATAGATGTCACAAAATCATGGAATTGCAGTGATGTTACCTATACAACGGTGAGGTTAGAAGATTTTTTCGCAGATATAAAGGAACAGGCACTCGGACTGGTAGAAATCTATCACCAGAAGATAGATTGGAAGGCGGAACAAAGTGATAAAAAGGTAACGATTGCTTATGATCCAATGTTCCGGGCCGTAATGAATATGATTCAGAATGCAGTGGAGCATACAAAAGAAAATGGAATCATTTATATTGACGCAAAGGAGCAGGATGGCCGGCTGACATTCATTGTGGAGGATAGCGGATCAGGATTTACAAAAGAAGCATTATTGCATGGCACAGAGCAGTTTTTTATGGATGACACAAGTAGAAATGGCGAAGCCATTATGGGATGGGACTATTTTTTGCAAAAACTGTGGCTGAAAAATATGGTGGAGGTATTAAACTTTCAAATTCTGAAAATACAGGTGGGGCGAGGGTAGAAATATTTTTCCTGAGTAGTCAAGAAACAAGCTAAATAGACCGCAATTAAGCTATGTAAAAGAAATTTTACATGCTTTTATCTAATATGTAAAAGCCTTTTGATAGACATTACTACTACGTTTGCTGTAATCTCATGGAAGAAGGAGGCATACAGAATTATGATAGCTGATAAAATTAAAAATGCTCGTACTATTCTTTATTACATAACTATCATTATAGTTGGGATTATATGCACATATAAGAAGAGAATAATATAACTTTTGTTATGATATCAAATGATTTTTTCATTTAATATATTCCTTCACAATCCCACAAACATCTCAATCACATACTCCACTTCCTCATCCGTCAATTTCGTATGCAGCGGCAATGTAATCTCATTTTCAAATCGCTTATAAGCATTCGGGTAATCCTTAATGTCAAATCCCATATTTTTATAAGCAGTCATCATTGGCAGTGGTTTGTAATGTACGTTGCAGGCAACGCCTTTTTCTGCCATTTTGACGATGATCTCGTGTCTCTGCTCCAGAGTGATTCCCGGAATTCTGGTGATGTACAGGTGTCCGGAGGCTGATGCTCTTCGTTGTAATGATCCAGCTTTCGAATGCCAAGTGGTTTAAATGCTGCATCATATCTGTCTGATGATTTCTTTTCTTCTTGCAAGCAAAGCTTTATACCGTTTCATCTGCGCCAGTCCGATTCCGGCAACTACATCGGTCATATTACATTTAAACCAAGGTCCGATGATGTCATACTCCCATGCTCCAAGCTGCGTTTTGGCAAGGGCATCCTTTGACTGACCATGAAGTGATAACAGCTGATACTGATGATAGATTTCTTCACTATCAATTCCTTCGATATCTCTCCATGCCACAGCGCCGCCTTCTGCTGTTGTAAGTTTTTCACTGCATGGAAGCTGAAGTTTGAAAAATCCGCAATGCTTCCCACTGGTTTCCATGCCAGGTTGCACCAAATGCATGTGCTGCATCTGCCATTACAATGACTCTTCCGATTGCTTCCTGAAGCTTATTGTCTGGATGGAAAAGCTTCTTTTTCTCTTCTACGATAGAGAAAATCCTGTCATAGTCGCATGGCACTCCGCCAAGATCCACCGGAATGATCACTTTTGTTTTTTCTGTAATAGCTTCTGCCAGCTTGCTATAATCCATTTCCAGAGAATCTTTTCTGTGTATCAATCAAAACAAGTTTTGCACCGACATGGCACACCACAGATGCACTTGCAGTATAGGTGTAAGCACATGTGATCACTTCATCTCCTTCACCAATTCCCAGAAGACGTAATGTCATTTCCGCACATGCTGTCTGTGAATTCAGGCAGACTGCACGGCTGGTACCACACAGATCCGCTACTTCTCTTTCCAGTTCTTTTGTTTTCGGTCCTGTTGTGATCCATCCGGAACGCAGTGTTTCCACAACTGAGTCGATCTCACGTTCTGAAATATCCGGTGGAGAAAATGGTATGTTCATATAAATCTTCCCTTCTTATTGTGGGTGATACGTATCACAAACTTTTCGATTTCTGCTTTGATTGTATTCCCATTTTGATATGCTATATGAATCAACT
>ENA-OQEN01000981-OQEN01000981.1-human-gut-metagenome-genome-assembly--contig:-NODE-981-length-11327-cov-1.636518_pt1 | contig 11327 bp, 12 predicted proteins | sample MGYA00242791_ERZ504627 | MGnify/ENA primary metagenome ERZ504627 (study PRJEB26092, sample SAMD00036316) | human gut metagenome | host: Homo sapiens | study: EMG produced TPA metagenomics assembly of... | reverse complement strand
AGCCTTCCGAGCCTGAAGCTCAGACCGAACCCGCAGCTCCGGCGAAGCGCGACAGTCCAGATACCGTCCCAGCCCGCAGCCGCGACGGCCGCTCCTTCCGCTCCGGCCTCCTCTGCGAGATGCCCGCTGGCCGTCCGCTGAACCCGTCGCCCATGCAAGCCGGAACGCCCGAGACCAGAGAGAGCATCCTTGTCAGCGCCGACTGGCTCAAAGCCAACATCAAGAACGTCGTGCTCGTAGACTCACGCCCTGAAAGCCTCTACCTCGGCGGACACATCCCCGGAGCGGTCAACGCGCCGTGGACCTACTTCGCCAACATGAACGCGAAGCAGGGCACAGATAAATGGGGGACTATATGCCTGAAGCGACGATGGCGAAACGCATAGGCGCGCTCGGCATCAACGGCAAAAAGACCGTAGTCGCCTACTGCGACGCGGGCGGCTGGGGACAGAGCGGCTGGACGCTCTGGATACTCCGCCAGGCCGGAATAAAGAACGCGAAGATACTCGAGGGCGGCATAGGCGCGTGGAAGGCCGCGGGCGGACAGCTCGCGAAGAACAAGGTCAAGGCCAAGACCGTCGCCTTCACGATAAGCAAATACGTGCCGAACTACACCGCGACGACGCAGTGGATAAACGACAACCTCGGCAAGCCGGGCCTCGCGATCATCGACGTGCGCACGCAGCCCGAATTCAACGGGAAAATCCGCCCGTTCCAGGAGAAACGCGCGGGACATCTCCCCGGCGCGGTCAACATCTCGCGCGAGAACTTTGTGACGGAGCAGGGACACTTCAAGAGCGCCGAGGAAGTCGCCGCGCTTCTCGCCCCCTACGGAATCACGACCGACACCGAGATAGTCGTCTACGATACGGCGGGCGTCCGCTCGGCCTTCGTCACGATGCTCCTGCGCTACGCGGGCTTCACGAAGAGCCAGAGTTACGACGCAGGTTTCCAGGCCTGGGCCGGCAACCCCGACCTTCCGCTGGTGAAGCCGTAAGCGCCGCACAAAAAAGCGAATAATACTCAAAGCCGCCGCGCCGTAACGACGCGGCGGCTTTTTCATGAGTGTGACGTTTTGATCTAAAATAAACTTTATTGAACTAAGATGGAAATAATCCCTACCGCTCCGCCCCCTTTTTCAGCATTCTCGTCAGCGCTATGCCGCGCAGCTCTTTTTTGAAGCGGCGCAGGACTTCGAGCGAGAGGAGCGCGGCGAGCAGCGCCGTGCCCGCGAAGTTGAGCCAGAGGCCGGTGAGGCCGAGCGGGCGGAGCAGGAATATCAGGAGCACTGGGAAGATAAGGCCGTCGATAGCGATATTGCGGTCGCGCCGCGGGGCGTTCTACGGCGAGCATGTACTCTGCGTAGCGAAGGAGAACCAGCGCAGCAGGTATGTCGCGCTGAAGAGACGCATCGCGTAGACGGCCGTTTCTGTGAAAGCCGGGCCTGCGTTCGATATGAAGAGCGAGGCTATCTGCGCCGGGAATATGAATATCACGGCCGCCGATGTGAGCGAGACTGCCGCGCTCGAAGCGAAGCAGTATTTTTCGATGGCCTTGACGCGCCCGTAGCGCCCCGCGCCCCAGTTGTAGCCGACGGCGGGCTGAAGGCCGTCGCATAGGCCGTAGCAGAGCGCGAGTACGAGATATTCGATGGTCATCAAAATTCCGTAGACCGATACAGCGTCCGCGCCGCCGAGGCGTATCAGCAGCATGTTCATCATTATCGAGGTGACGCGCCCCGCGATGTTGTTGAGAAAGTTCGGCGCGCCGGCCGCGACGATGCGCCGCGTCATCGCGAAGCTGAAGCGCGGGCGGCGGAAGCGCAGCTGCGCCCTGCCGAGGAAGAAGGCGCGAAGGCTATCGCGGCGCTCACCATCATGCGAGGCAGGTCGCGAGCGACGCGCCCCATATCCCGAAGCCGAGGACGCCGAGGAACAGGAACTCGAGCGCGCAGCTTATCGCGGACATGAAGATGTTGAGCGCCATGCTGCCGCGCACGTAGCCGCATACGCGCAGGTAGTTGTCGACGGCGAAGATTATCGTCGTAAGCGGCGAGCAGATCGCGTAGACGCGCAGATATTCGACCGCGAGGCGCGCCAGCTCGCCCTCCGCGCCCATCAGCCGCGCTATCAGCGGAGCCGCGAAGTACAGCGCCGCGCCGATTACGGCTCCCGCCGCGACTATCATCGCGCAGGCGCACGAGAATATGTTGTTCGCCTGCTCTTCGTCGCCGCGCCCGAGGCTTATCGAGATGGGCACGGCGGAGCCGACGCCTATGAGGTCGGCGAGCGCGAAATTTATGACGACGAACGAAAATATAAAGCTCTGCGCCGCGAAGGCCGTCGAGCCGAGGAAGCGCCCGACGAGCACGCCGTCGACGCATGCGTAGAGCGACGAGGCGAGCATGCTGACCGCGCCTGGCAGCGCGACGGCGAGGAAAAGGCGCGAAGGCCGCGTCTTCGCGAAGAAATCGTGCATCTCGCCCTTCACGCGAGCCGCCCCTCCTTCCCGCGCGCCGGAAGCCTGTCTATCTCGGCGCAGTAGTGCTCCGCGTAGCATTCGAGCGCCGCTATGAACTCGTCGGAAAATTTCTCGACCGTCTTCGCAAGCGCCGCCTGCTCCGCCGCGTGGACGCCGCCCATAATTTCCTCTGCGAGGCGGCGGCCCTTCTCCGTCAGGCGGATAGTCTTCTCGCGCCCGCCCTCCGCGGGGAGCAGCGCCGCGCAGCCCGCGGCGACCAGCTCCTTGACGCTCGTGTTCACCGTCGTCTTCGGCATCAGCCAGTCGCCGCAGATCTGCTTCTGCGTGTGCGGCGCGCCGTCGTCGAGCGCGTAAAGAAGATCGAGCATATTCTCCTTCACGCCGAACTTCTTCGCGCACATGTAATAGGCCCCGTCCATCCTGACCGCCGCCATTCCGAGACGGCGCACCAAATCGTATCCGTCAGCCATAAATTCATCCTCCTTGTACGAATTCGTACCGCGCGGAGAACTATAGTACGGATTCGTACCAAAGTCAAGAGCGTTTTACGCGCTCCGCAGCGGCGCGCGGTGTTGATACAGCCGCCTTTTCACAATATAATTCATAACGCGCTTTCGGCTGAAAGCCGCCTGAGAAGAACATGAATCACGGCCCGCGCGAAATTGCGGCGGGCGCGATAAATTGCCAAAAGGAGCAGACGATGAGACAGATAATATTGACCGGCGACCGCCCGACGGGCCGCCTCCACGTTGGACATTACGTAGGCTCGCTCAAGGGCCGCGTGACGCTCCAGAACTCCGGGAAATTCGACGAAATCTACATAATGATAGCCGACGCGCAGGCGCTCACCGACAACGCCGAGCACCCCGAGAAAGTCCGCAGTAATATCCTTCAGGTAGCGCTCGACTACCTCGCCTGCGGCATCGACCCCGAGAAGTCGACCATCTTCATCCAGTCGATGATCCCGCAGCTGACGGAGCTGACCTTCTACTACATGAACCTCGTCACAGTCTCGCGCGTCCAGCGCAACCCGACCGTCAAGGCGGAAATCCAGATGCGCAACTTCGAAGCGAGCATCCCCGTCGGCTTCTTCTGCTACCCGATAAGCCAGGCGGCGGACATCACCGCCTTCCGCGCGACAGTCGTCCCCGTCGGCGAGGACCAGGCCCCGATGCTCGAACAGTGCCGCGAAATCGTCCACAAATTCAACGCCGTTTACGGCGAAACGCTCACCGAGCCGGACATCATGCTCCCGGACAACCAGCCTGCCTGCGCCTCCCCGGCACCGACGGCAAGGCGAAGATGAGCAAGTCGCTCGGCAACTGCATCTACCTCTCAGAAGAGCCCGAGGAGATACGCCAGAAGGTCATGTCGATGTACACCGACCCGCTGCACATCCGTGCGCAGGACCCGGGACACATCGAGGACAACCCCGTATTCATCTACCTCGACGCATTCTGCCGCCCCGAATACTTCGAGCAGTTCCTGCCCGAATACGCGGGCCTCGACGAGCTCAAGGCGCACTACCAGCGCGGAGGCCTCGGCGACGTAAAGGTCAAGAAATTCCTCAACAACGTAATGCAGGAAGAGCTGCGCCCGATACGCGAACGCCGCAAAGAATGGGAAGCACGCCTCCCCGAAGTCTGCGAAATCCTCCGCAAAGGCAGCGAAGTCGCCGAAAGAAAAGCCGCCGAAACCCTCGCCGACGTCCGCCGCGCAATGAAAATAGACTACTTCGAGGACGGGAACCTGCTGAAGTAGAACAAACAGGCTAAACCCAATTCATACCAGACAGCCGTCTTTGCAGATTCTTCGCGCAAAGACGGTTTTTTTGTTCAATACAAAAACGCCGGGGCCATGGTTCCGGCGTTTTTTTTAGGGAGAGCGGCCGGATCGTTCCGGCCTCATGTTTATATGCGTAATCGGTCGCGCGGCGTTTTTTCACGTCATGCGGAACACAAGCCGCGTTTCAGAGCCACCGCAGTCAGAGCATAACGTTTTTATAGACATAAGTAAAACAATAAAATATTATATATATCATAATAGTTTGTTATGAATTGGAGGCACGGACGTGGACGCCAAGAGCTGCGCGATTTTTATCAAGGCTGCGGAGATGGGAAGCATTACGAGGGCGGCTCTCGCGCTCGGCTATACTCAGGCCGGCGTGAGCCTCGTCGTGCGGAAGATCGAGGAGGAATGCGGCTTCCCGCTGCTGATACGCGAGAAGAACGGCGTGCGTCTCACGGACGCCGGAGAGCGGCTGCTGCCGGTTATGCGCGAGATAGCGCGATGGGACGAGCGTTTCCGCGAGACGGCGGCGGAGATAAACGGCGTGAATGTCGGAACGGTGCGCGTCGGCTGCTATTCGAGCATAGCCTATCACTGGATGCCGCGCGTCATACGCGCGTTCAGGCGGGATTATCCGAAGATAGCGATAGATATTCTTGAAGGGAGCGTAGACGAGATAGAGCGCTGGATAGAGGAGCGCCGCGTCGACGCCGGTTTCCTGAGCGCGCGGCGCGGGCAGAAGTTTCACAGAGTCGCGCTCGCGGAGGATTCCGTCCTCGTGCTTCTGCCGCCGGAGCATCCGCTCAGCGCGGCGGAGACCTTTCCGCTTTCAGAGCTCGGAGGCGCGCCTTTCATCGTTACAGACGATTCTGACGCCTATCCGGTCGTGAAGGCGTACGAGGAAAAGTACGGCCCGCTCCCGGATATGAAGGTCTCTTCGACGGGCGACGCCACGGTTTCGATGGTCGCCTGCGCCTCGGCGTCAGCGTCCTTCCCGCGCTGATGCTGCGCGGGCACAGCGCCGGCGTCGTCGTGAAGGAAATCTCGCCGCCGTTCTTTCGGACGATTATCATGGGAATGCGCTCGCCCGGCGAGCTTTCGCCGGCGGCGCGGCGTTTTTTGAACTACGTGACGCAGTGCCTGCCGGAGCTCACGGCAGCCGCGGACTAGAACCTTCCTGTGCGCTGCAGGTATTTCTCAAGGCGTTCGCGGCGTTCGGAAGTTTGTTTTTCGAGACGGCGCGCGACAAGCAGCAGAAGCTTCTCCATGTTGCGAGGTAGCCGATGTTTGAGTCCAGGTAGCCCGCGCCGCCGCTGCGGCTGAGGATTACCTTCGCGGCTCCGCGCGCGGACGGCGCGGCGAAGCTGTCCGTCATAGCTATGACGGGGCATCCCGCGTCGCGCGCCATCTGGGCGGCGAGCGACGCGTCGCTCGAATAGCGCGCGAAGGATATGACTATCATGCGTCCTCGGGCGATAAATCTATGAGCTGGTCGACGAGCGGGCGGCATTCGCCGGGAGTCACGACGCTGCACGCAGGCACGAGAGCTGCACCGCCGCGGCGGCGGCGAAGCCGCGCAGGCGCGGAAGCCCATTATGTAGACGTTCCGCGCCGCGGCTACGATCTCCGCCGCTTCGACTATTCGGCGGTCGTTTTCGGGCGTCGCCCCCGCCGCTATCGTTTCGCTGAGATTTTCCGTATATATCGCGAGGGCCGCGAAGTCGCCCTCTGCATTCATCGGCAGCCGTTTTGCGCTGCGTGCCGCGAGCGTCGGCCCCTCCGCCCCCGCGACCTCGGCCTGGAGTGCGCGCCGGAAGGCCGCGAAGCTTCCGTAGCCGAGCTTCTTCGAGAGGCGCACGACGGTCGAGGGGCTCGTCCCTATGCGCGCCGCTATCTCGTATGACGACAGGAAGCAGGCGCTCTTTTTGTTCGCCACTATGAAGTCCAGCGCCTTTTTGTCGCCCTCCGTCAGCCCCGCCGCGGCTGCGGCACGCTCTTCGAGTATCATTTTCATTGTCCGCGTCCCCCTTTTAACGTAATTATATATGACTTGTATGAATCACACAAAGCCTTAAATGCTTGACATGCGTCACGCGCGAGGCTATCATGCTTCGTGTGAAGCATAAAATTTCTTAAATGACGCGTAAAAGTCAAAGGAGGGCGGAGCCGTGCGCGATATGACGAAGGGAAGCGTCGCAGGGAATATGATGGCCTTTGTCTTCCCTCTGATGCTGGCGAACGTTTTTCAGCAGCTCTACGCAGTCGCAAATTCCGTTGTCGTGGGGCGGCAGATGGGCGCGGCGGCGCTCGCGGCGACGGGGACGGCTATCCCGATAGTCAACGTCATGGTCTTTCTGCTGCTCGGCGTGACGATGGGCGGCTCCGTGCTGATGGCGGAGTTTTTCGGCGCGGGGGACAAGCGTTCGCTGCGGGACGAGCTTTCGACCTCGGCTGCCGTGGGCGGGGTTTTCACGCTCGCGCTGTCTGCGGCTGGGATTTTCTGCGCGGAGCCGCTGCTTGCGCTGATACGCACGCCCTCGGAGCTCGTGCCTGCCGCGTCGGCGTATCTCAGAATCGTCTTCGCCGGGCTTATCTTCACTTTCATCTATAATCTCCTGTCGTTCGCTATGCGCGCGGTAGGCGAGTCCGCCGCGCCGCTCGTCTTTCTGATCGCCGCCTCGCTGCTGAACGTCGCGCTCTCGGTCTTTTTCGTGCGCGACCTCGGGCTCGGCGTCGAGGGCGCGGCAGCGGCCTCGGTGCTCGCGCAGGCGGTTTCGGCGCTGTTGTCCTTCCTATATATAAAGCTGCGGATGCCGGCGCTCGTGCCGGAGTCGTGGACGCACGTCAGCGCGCCGCTGCTGCGCCGGACGCTGTGCTTCGGCGCGGTCTCGGGCGTGCAGCAGGCGGTCACATATTTTGGCATACTCGTGTTGCAGGGTGCGGTGAACCCGCTCGGCGTGGCGCAGATAGCGGCGTTCAACGCCGTCTCGCGCGTCGACGGCTTCGTACTCGCGCTGAGCGACGGCATCGCGGGCGCGCTGATGATGTTCGTCTCGCAGAACCGCGGCGCCGGGAAGGGCGGGCGCGTCGTTCTCGGGCTTCGGCGCTCGCTTGAGATATGCGCCGTACTCAACGCGCTTTGCGCCGCGGCTCTGCTCATTTTCCCGCGTGAAATCGCCTATGTTTTTCTGCCGTCGGGCGAGAACGACGCCGCCGTGTGCGCCGCGTCGTTCATGCGCATCATGGCGGTATTTACATGCTCGCCGTGATATGCAACCCGTTTCAGGCTTCTTCCGCGGCGTCGGGATGATGAAGACCGTCCTGCACGCGACCTATATCCAGATCCCCGTCCGCGTCGGCGTCACCTACGCGCTTGCGCGCAGCGCCGGCATCAACGCCGCCGCCGCGGGCATAACGGCGGGATGGCTCTGCATGGCGGCCTATCAGCTGTTCGAGTATCATAAATTTGTAAATTCCGGGTGCGCGGCGCGCCACGAGAAAGGAAGATAAAATCATGGAAAAGCTGTACGAAGATAAACGGGACTGCTGCGGCTGCGGGGCGTGCGAGGCGGCATGCCCGCGCGGCGCGATTACGATGCGGGCCGACGAGGAAGGTTTTCTCTATCCCGCCGTCGACGCGGGCAAATGCGTGGACTGCGGCCTCTGCGGGCGCGTATGCCCGCTGAAGCATGCCGAAGAGCTGAAAGCGGAGCGCGAGCCGCGCTGCTTCGCCGCGATACATAAATCGGACGAGGTGCTCATGCGCTCGACCTCTGGCGGGGCCTTTACGGCGATATCGGACGTGATACTCGCGCGCGGCGGCGCGGTCTGCGGAGTCGATTTCGACGAAAAGCTGCGCGCCGTCCACCGCGTGAGCGATACGGCGGCGGGGCGCGACCGCATGAGAGTGTCGAAATACGTGCAGAGCGACATGCGCGGAATCTTCCGCGCCGTGCGCGAAGAATGCGAAAAAAGGCCCGTCATGTTCAGCGGCACGCCCTGCCAGTGCGCGGCGCTGTTGTCGTACCTCGCGAAGGCCGGAAAATCTCTTCGTCTGTGACCTAATCTGCACAGCATACCGAGCCCGCTCGTCTGGGAGGAATATAAAAAGCTGCTCGAAGCGGAGCGCGGCGGAAAAATCGCGCAGGTCTGGTTCCGCTCCAAGCGCCATCCGTGGGGCCGCGCGAACAGCAACAGGGGCTTCGCCTACCGCATGGAGGGCTCTGACGAAATTTTCGAGGACAGCCGCTTTTACAGCCTCTTCATCCGCGAACGCGTCATCGCGCGCCCGTCATGCTCGGCCTGCCGCTTCACCGACACGCGCCGCGTCTCCGATATGACGATAGCCGACTGCTTCGGCATCGAAAAATACGCGCCCGAGTGGAACGACGCGCGCGGCGTATCGCTGCTGCTGACGAACACCGCGAAGGGCGAAGCGATGCTCGAGGCGATAGCTCCAGCGATGAGGCTCGACGAGCGTCCGCTTGCGGAGAACACCGCGGAGCAGCAGCGCCTGTCGCGCCCCGTGGAATTTCCGGAGAACCGCGCGGAGTTCTGGGAAAAATTCCGCCGCGATGGATTGGCGGAGGCGCTGAAAAAATAACGGCGCGCCCGTCGCCGCAGCCGCGCGCCTATAGTTAATAAAAGGCAAACAGATTTATCTCTTTTCAGCAAGCTTAAGACCGTGCCGATGCGCTCACGGAGAATCCGGCACGCCGCGGCGCGGCCTTAAAATCAACGGCGGCGGGCGTGAGTACGCCTTTGTCCGGAAATTTTCAAAAAGGTCAAAATTAGTCAGAAAAGTATTGACAAAGATTGACCAATAGCTATAATACAGCATGAGAGAAATGAGAGATGCCTAAGGCGGCGGGAAACCGAAAAAGCCGAGGACACCCGAAATTTTAAGGGGGTTAAAAACCATGCTACCGAGAATTTTCAGACAGAACAGTATAGACAACTTCTTTGACGACTTCGCCTTCGACGCGCCGTTCGGAATCGCCCACAGGGACGCCAAACACGAGTGGAACGGCCTGATGAAGATGGACATCCGCGACAAAGACGGACAGTACACCGCAGACATCGAGCTTCCGGGCTGCAAGAAGGAAGACATATCGATAGAGCTCAGCAACGGCTACCTGACAGTGACCGCGAACAGCCGTTACGAGAACGACGAAAAGGGCGAGGACGGCAAATTCATCCGCCGCGAACGTTTCACGGGCCAGTGCTCGCGCAGCCTCTTCATCGGTGAGCACGTGAAACAGGAGGACGTGAAAGCCAAATTTGAAAACGGCGTGCTTTCGCTCACCTTCCCGAAAGAGGGCGAGGAAGCAAGAAGAGCACGACCATCGCAATCGAAGGATAATCGAGAGAGAAATCTTCCGAAGAAAACGCAACGCAAAGGGGGACGGCTTGAGGGCCGTCCCCCTTTTGGTAAGTTCGGCAAGTTTTTGTTAAAGGGTCGATAGTGTGGCTTCCGCTTCAGGAAAATGAATTTCCAATTTTGCGCTGCCGCCGATTCCTTCGATAAGACGTTTCAACGTGGAAAGCCTCATATCGGGCTCGTTTTCCATCGCGGCAATAACCGGAAGCGAGACAGATAGTTTTTCGGCCAACTCTTTTTGAGAAATATTGCGCGACTCCCTCAGTTTCTCCAGTTCAGCGGCAAAGATAAGCTCTTTCGTTCTGTTTTGTATTTTAGCGATCCGTTCTTTCGGCAAATCGCGCATGACGTCTTCGTAGGTGCGCATCGTTGACCCCCCTTTATAAATTATTCTCCTTTAAATATTTTTCGTAGACGGCTTCCGCTTTTGGAATATTCTTTTGATACCACTGCTTATTCCCAGATTTATCTCCGCCTAGCAGCAATACGGCATTACGTTTAGGGTCAAAGATATACAGAATTCGATATGCACGTTTTTTAATTTCCGTCCTCAATTCTCTCATACTTTTATATTTAGACGGGCCTTCAATCTTGCTGCTGTATGGATATGGCGTTGCGACGCCCATCATACTAAGCACGCCGATAAGTGCATATAATTCATCCTGTACATCATTATCGTTTGATTGCATCCATTCGTCAAATTCATCGGTAAATATAACCGTAGTTTTTGGCACAACCAACACGCTCCATTAACGACCATGATACAGCCCTATATTATCATACTATACGGCCGCCAAGAAATTGTTCGAGCAGATACTCCATAAACTCCTCGACGACGCCGGGGAGTTTTTTGATTTTTGCAGATTAGGTTGATTTTGCGTACCGTGTGCTCGCCGTCGAGTCGGTAGAAGCAGAGGCCGCCGTCGCCGTATTTCATCAGCTCGGCGCGAACGAAGGCCGCGCCTATGCCCGCGGCGGCCATGTGGTAGGAGGTCATCAGCTGGTCTAGCGTCATGATGACCTTCGGCGCGACGCGCGCGCGACGGAAAATTTCTAGCGCGCGCTCGTGCATATCGTTGCCCTTTTTCAGCAGAAGAAACGGAACGTCCGCGAACTCCGTTATAGAAATTTTCGGCGCTCCGGCCTCGACCTTCAGCCCGTCGAGGTTCTCCGCGCCGATGCGGAAGTCCGCCAGTCGGCGGTTTGCGGGGAAAGAGCGCGGCACGGCGAGGACTATCTCTTCCTCGCCTATCGCGGCGCTTTTATAGGCGTTCGCGGGCCATTCCTCCACTGCGATGCAGAGGTCTATCGTCTCTGACTGGAGGCAGTTCGCCAGATCGTCTACGCCGGCCTCGATTATGTTCACCTTTGCGTCGAGATGTTCTTCGCCGAATTTTTTCACGATCGCGGGCAGCACGTAGGTGCAGAAGAAGGCTGGAGCGCCGATGTTGAGCGTCCCGCGCCGCTCGCTGAGAAAGCCGTCGAAGTATTCTTCAAGCTCCCGCTGTTCGCGCATCATGTGCTCGACGGCCGCGACGTAGCGCCGCCCCGCTTCGGTCGGCTCGACCGGCGTACGGCTCCTGTCGAAGAAGGCGCCAGCCCAGCGCGCCTCTTCGCGCTGTATCGCCGCGCTGAGCGCCGGCTGCGAGACGTAGAGCTTCTGCGCGGCCTTCGAGAA
>ENA-OQEN01000980-OQEN01000980.1-human-gut-metagenome-genome-assembly--contig:-NODE-980-length-11348-cov-4.005704_pt1 | contig 11348 bp, 14 predicted proteins | sample MGYA00242791_ERZ504627 | MGnify/ENA primary metagenome ERZ504627 (study PRJEB26092, sample SAMD00036316) | human gut metagenome | host: Homo sapiens | study: EMG produced TPA metagenomics assembly of... | reverse complement strand
TTTTTAAATTGTCCGCATTCGTTTCCGTCTCTTGGCGGCGACGGGTTCGACTGTTTTGTTTCCTTCCGCATTTACACATGCGCATGAACTCATCGGAAACACGCATTGCTCTGCAAATCGCCAGCGCATCACGCGGCGGATTCACATCGCTTGCAACGCGATACAAGCCGTAGTCCATAAGCTTCGGCAGCACGGAAGCCCTTGAAGCATCGTTTCCCGCCAATGCTGCATCAAGCACGGCAGGTTCAACGTTTTTGAGCCCGATGACCTGATAATGCATGGGCGCACAGCACGCAACATCGTCGAAATGCGTTGTTATCAGCGCAAAACAGCCGCGTCGATTGTTGAAATACTTCACTGCCGCCCGCACAAGCGCCGCACCTTCATGCGGGTTCGTGCCGCGCGCAAACTCATCAAGCAGAACGAGTGCAGTGCTTTCGGTTTTTATTTCGGAAAGAATGCCGTCAAAATGAATCATCTCCCGCCGAAACTCGAAAGTCCGCCCAAGCTGTCCTCCATGTCCTCACAGAGCAAGTGTATGCCGGCAAAATGCGGCAATTCTGCTTCCCCGCAAAAAACGGGGAAACCGCACAGCGCAAGCAGCACGTTCAGCGCAAGCGTTTTGACCGCAACGGATTTTCCGCCCATGTTTGCGCCCGTGATAACGGTTGAGCCGGATAAAAGCTCGATGCTGACCGGGGTAAACTTTCGCCCCGACGAGTGCAGTGCATCGGCTGTCTGCGGGTTAATCATTTCGTTAAGAAGAACCCGCTGCCCGTTTGCATAAACTTTCGGAATGCTGCCGCCCCTGCTGCACATAAGCCTTGCTTTTGCAAGCGCAAAATCGAACCTTGCAATGCTTTTAATCACCTGCTCCGCCTCGTTGGAATATGCAGCAAAAGCTCTTGTCATCTCCGTGCGGATGCGCAGTTCTTCGCTCTCCTCCCTTGCGGCAAGCAGAGTTCTTTCCGCTTCAAGCGCATCCCGCCCCTCGACAGGATCTCGGCGCAGTTCGGCGTCAACCCGTTTGCGCTCGCGCCGAATTCGCAAGCTCCGCGGATGCGCTGTCGCTCACGCGAAAAGTCATTGCACGCATTCCGTCCGGGTCAACTATTGAAAGCGCATGCGGCAGAGGGTGAATATCAATTTCGTTCAGCCTTTCGCCGCAGGGAATCTTTGAAAATGCCTCCGCAAGCGCATCAAGCTTTATCAAAAAACGTTTAATTTCGAAGATTCAACGTCTGTAAGCGTCATTTCGCGGCTTCGCGCGACCGAACGGCGAACATCTTTAAGCTGCATGAGCGCACGCTCGGCGGCGGACAGTGCCTCCCTTGCGGCATCGCTGCGGACCGTTTCCGCAAGCAGGCGAACGTTTTCCAGTTCGCGGCAAAGCCGCGCATTCTCTTCACACGGATACGCATGGGTATGCCGCGCAAGCTCCTCTCCGAAGGGGGAACAAGTCTGCAAATTTTCAATTATGTAGGCAAATCCTATCGCTGCCTGCTGTTGTTTGTCAAGCATAGTCTTATAATGTCAATTTGTTTTTTATCATTTATTCGTGAAAGCGCAGGAGTATCGATTTTACGCGCACGGGTTTACTCCGCTGCCTCGCAGCCGAATTCGCTCACAACATCAAGCACCGGCACGCGTCCGCCGAGACCGCTGCACATGGCATCGTAAAACTCCGTTTTGTTGTAATGACTGCCTTTTGCGGAAAACGGGTTGACCGTCACCGCAAGCAGCCGCGTTTTGTTCATAACGGTAAATCTTGCACCTGCACGAACAAGTTTTTCATAGTTTTTATGCGAAAGCAGCAGCCTGCTGCCGTCCTCGCAAATAATCTCAAGTCCGTTCAGCGCACGTCCCGCCGCAATAAGCGCATTTGCCGCCGAATCCGGCACCCCGCCGCGCATCAAAACAGCCTCTGCGCCGCCTTTTCGAACAAGTTCCGCCGCTCGGGAAAGCTCCGAAAACTCCGTTTGCTCTCCGCCATGGGTTCCGCTGCCGAAAACACGCCGTATTTTTGTTTGCATTGACGCACATATTCCGTCCGCTCCGTTTGCGGAAGCATCATAAGCTCCGCCGAAAAGCATGTATCTTCAACAGTTTTTCGAATATCCGGGGAATAGCTTGCACCCGAGCACAGTATTGCCGCATCACTGACAGCCGGCATTGCAAGCGATTTTCGGCTCAGCGCACCGTCGATAATGACTTTTGCCGCGCCGAGCTCAAACATGCGTTTTTTAAGCCGCGCAAGCTGCGCCGTCATGGACGGACCCGCAAGCTGAATAAAGCCGTCACTGCATGCACGAAGGATAATGACCTCTCCCATAGGCGTCGGCATTCCTGTTGTGTCCAGTATTTCCCGGGAATACCGCTGTTCATGCCGTTCTTTTGCGCATCATTTCCGGAATCGGACAAATTTCCGCCCGCAAAAAGCAGCTTTTCGGCTGTTGCAATAATCGTGCCGTCGTAAACGAAAATTTCGGGCTTTTTCGTGTTCGTCACAAGGTCGCTTCGCTCCCCGTCCCTTCCGATGGATGTCAGCGCAATGCTCTCGTCCATCCTGCGGCAGTCCTTTATCAATCGATTAAGCACCGTTGTTTTTCCCGCATTTTTGCACATGCCGATGAGCGAAACGGAACTATAAGGTTTTATAAGCTCATATAACAAAGCCAAACTCCTCCGATAGTATTATAGCATACCTATACCGAAATGAACAAGGGTAAACACCCCCTCTCAAACATCTTGTTTCGTATATAAGTTTTTAACGTGCTCTTGTGTGTGCCGGTTTTAAATTTTCAGCAGTTTTGCAACTTTTGCGTGCCCGCAGCATATTCTTGCAGAAGGGAGGGCGGCGATATGGTAGGATTCATCACATTACGCGGAAGTTTAAGCGGGTCGATTCGGCTGACAACAGTTGGCAAAAGCACGCGCTTTGTACTGAAACTTCGTGAAAAACCCCCGCACGGCGGATTTACCGTTTATCTTATTGACAGAGAAGATTTTGCATCATTTCGGTTTTCCGATGACTCCGATGAGTTCAGCGGTACAGCCTTGTTTTCATGCGTTCGTGCCGCCGTAATTGCAAACTCCTTCGGAGATTTTATCGCGGAAGGCAGCATCGGTGCGGTGCGGCATGATTATCAAGCCGTTAAGGCACGGATTCGGGCAGCAGCCTTCTCGAAAGAGCGAAATGCAATGCAAAGGAACCGGCACGACAGCACTCAATGCACAGCCGATTTGCAAATTTCGGAAAATTCAGCCGAAAACAGCAAACACCTTTCCGCCGCCGTTAGCGGAAGGGCGGGCGGCACAGAACCGGGGAAATCGGGGCAAAAGAGGCGTGACATGCGCCCAAGTGAAAAAAAGCGATCGCTCCGAACTCTGCCCTGCCGCCGAACGGCTTGCAGTCCGCAAAATCTCCCGTTACGGAAGGAATCCTCGGCAAAGCGAAAGAATTGTTTGCGGGAAGCGGAATTTCCGCAGCAACCGGCAATCCCGCCGAGAATTCGAATCCTGCCGTTCACCGTTCCGATTTTGATGCGGATATCGGTGCCCTTTGCGAAAGCTGCGCCCGCTCGGACGAAAGCGCGGCCGAAAACCCGTTCCCGCAGCTTTCCCAACTCGTATTGGAAAAACGCCAAAACGACCGTCGTCTGTTCGGCAAAGCTCGCGTTCGCGGCGTAATGTACGGCATCGTCGCCGTGCCGAGTGCAAGCCGCCGCCCTCCCGCAGGTCTTTGCGGAAACCTTCGCCGCGTTCGTTCAAACAGCGGCAGTTGGTTCTGGCTCGGTATACGCCGTGAATGAATTGCATTTTTCGGAACAGCGTTTGCTTACTTTCGGCCTTTGTGCCGCTTGTGCGAACAGTCGGTAATCATATTTGCCGTAACGGTTCCTTTTACAGCTGTTCCGTCAACCGCATTTTCAGACGTGCCGCTTCACGACAGGCAAAAAACGCAGAAATCTCCGCAGCAAGGAGCTTTCTGCCGTCTGTTTTTAAAAATACGGTGATGAAAAAACCAATTTAAGCCGAAGCCTTCCGCAGGTTCTCAATCTCACTCGCCGAGCCGTTCAACTCTTCCGCCGTGCAATCCTCGCCGAGCATGAAAATTCCGCGTGCAATGCACATAAACGTGTTTTCATCACCGAACGGCCGCCCGACTGCGGTGTTCAAAAGGCTTTGGACAAGGCAAAGTTTTGCCGTGCGAATTTCCGGCGGCGCATCGATGATGCGGCGAACATCATAATCCTCCGTTCGTCCGCACGGTGCGGCACAGCTGCTGCAATCCGGAACAAGCCTGTGCTTCTCGGCATGGATTTTTTCAACAGCCTCGGGAAGTTTTGATTTCAGCAATTCTGCCTGCGTCATCTCCGCCTCGGTTTCGCCGACCGTATCCGCCAAACAAACCGCCTCGGCAAACTGTTTCAGCAGTGAAAAAGCCTTTATCAGCAAAGCGAAAGTTCCTTCATTCGTGCGTGAATTCGAATCCGCCGCGCGAACAAGCCCGACAGCCGCTCCCAAAAGCTCCCCCGCACAGGGGACTTTGAGCATTGCTTCGACGACCGTTGTTTCCCTGTCATTTCTTTCAATCTGCATTTTTGTCACTGCCGCTCCTTTACAGAAAATCATTCATTGCTCGCTTCATCGGCAATTTTATAATATGCATCCGCGTGTTGAAATCGTGAACACTTCAACGGGCAAAGACTTTCCCGCTGCCGCAGCTGCTTTTTTGACGGCAAGTTCAATGCCCCCGCAGCAGGGAACTTCCATCCTTGCAACCGTTATGCTCTTTATTTCGTTATTGCGAATAATTTCAGTCAACTTTTCGGAATAGTCAACTGAATCCAATTTCGGACAGCCGATAAGAGTTATTCTGCCGCTCATGAATCGCTCATGAAAGTTCGCAAACGCATATGCAGTGCAGTCCGCGGCGATCAGCAGCTCCGAATCATCAAAAAAGGCCGCACGAACGGGCGCAAGCTTTATCTGCACCGGCCATTGGCCAAGGCATGAATTCGATTCTTCCGCTCGTTTCGATTCTTCTTCCGTCCGTTCTGACCTTGTTCCGAATGCAAACACGGGCGTTCTTCTTCCGCCGGCCTTCAATGTGCGCGCCGCCGTCCCCGGACAGCCGCAGGGTGCCGCAATCGAGTTATGCGCTGTTTTCGTCTGTTTGTCCGCAAGCATTTTTAAACGCATTTGATTTTCGCGAACAGCCGCTTCATCATACGGAACCGCTTCGCGTTCAACAAAGCTTATCGCTCCCGCAGGACAGGCGGGCAGGCAGTCTCCGAGTCCGTCACAGTAATCATCACGCAAAAGCCTTGCTTTTCCGTCAATCATTCCGATTGCGTTTTCATGACATGCCTCCGCGCATTTGCCGCAGCCGCTGCATTTTTCCTCATCAATAACAACAATTCTTCTTATCATTCCGAATCTCCCTTCTCGTGCCGCATCTTCTTTCGGATTTGCTTTCCGGTGTGCCGCCTGTTTCGCTTTATTATAGCATAATCAAGGCAAAAAATCCGCTGTTTTCCGTGAATGCCGTAACATTTCCCTTTTGCTGCCCACTTTTGCTGCATCTCGAATTTTTTCTTGCCAAGTCGGTCTCGAGATGTTAAACTAAAGTAATGTATTTGGCGCATAAAGTCAAAAGCGGATTCACCCCCGTTTTTCAAAACGATCTCTGTGCGAAAAGTTTTGAGCAGCGGTTTGAAAGCAGCAAAGGAGAATTTATAATGGATAAGCGTATAAGCAAAGACGAATATTACCTTTCGATCGCGGCAGCCGTTGCAAGACGATCCACCTGTCTTCGTCGTCAGTACGGAGCCGTGATAATTAAAAACGATGAGATAATTTCCACAGGATACAACGGCGCGGCACGCGGCGAACCTAACTGCTGTGATACGGGCGAATGCTGGCGCGAAGCAACAACATTCCCCACGGTGAACAATACGAAAAATGCGTTGCCGTACACGCCGAGCAAAACGCAATAATTTCTGCCGCACGCCATGAAATGCTTGGTTCGGTGCTTTATCTTGCGGGATTTGATTCCAACGGTGAGCTTTCTGCACCCTCGCCCTGTGTCATTTGCAGCCGACTGATAAAAAACGCAGGCATTGCAGAGGTCGTTTCCCGCGGTGCGAACGGGGAACCCGTGCGCACGCAATACAATCAATACAGCTGATTATTCTGCCTGTTATGTTAGTTTTTGCATGAGGTACACAAATGAGAATAATTAACCCGTCTTTTGAAATCATCAACCGCCCGAACGGGCATGAAGTGCTGCGGCACCTTGAACTTTGCGGACGAGTCTGCTATAAATCCGAGGATGCAATATCGGACGAATCCGCCGAGCGGCTTATCCGCATGATGCTTGACCGCGGGCATGAAAGCCCGATTGAGCATTTCAGCGTGAGCGTTCGCATAATTTGCGACCGCGGAGTTTCCCACGAGTGGTTCGGCACAGGATTGCCAGTTTTTCTCAGGAAAGCACCCGATATTGCAATTATCAAAAATCAAAATTCGGCAGCGAGCTGACATTTATCCGTCCTTATTTCGCCGAAGAGGGTTCAAAGCTCTTTGATATTTGGAAAAGCTCCATGCAGCAGGCGGAAACGGCGTATTTCGAAATGCTGAACTGCGGCGCAAAGCCCGAGGATGCGCGGAGCGTGCTTCCGAACAGCCTTAAAACGGAGTTCATCTGCACGATGAATCTGCGCGAATGGCGGCACTTTTTCCGTTTGCGCTGTGCGCCCGCCGCACACCCCGCCATGCGCGAAATAAGCATTCCGCTGCTGCACGAATTTCAAAAAATGATTCCCGTGCTTTTTGACGGACTTTGCTGAATTTTAATTTGAGTTTCTTCGGATAAATCCCGTTCCGATAATTAAACAACCAAAAACTGCGCAGTGTTCCGAATAAACCCACTCGATTTGATTCAAGCGGGTACGGGTTCGCTGCGCAGCTTCCGGCTGCATATCGTTCACTGTTCGGACGTTCGTGTCCTTTATTCCGCATTCGGCGCGCTCTGCGCGGGCACGGAAAGATATGCATCGATGATTTCGCCGACATCCGCCATGCTGTGCCAATACTCTTTAAACTTTTCAGTTGTCACAAAATCATACTTAAACTTTATGACATAGCCTTTTACCGCATCAAAGAACGCTTTGCTGCCCAGCTTTCCGTAAATTGCATACAAGAGTCCCGCTCCTTTATCATAAATATCGGAATAACCCATCGGATCCTCATCATTCCAATAATACAGCGACTTTGTCAGGTCCGTTGTATCGTCCGCATAACTCATGTTCGCATCACGCCCGATTCCCGCAACACGTGCAGCGCTCAGCTTAAGTCTCATCTCCGTTTTGAAGCCGCTTATATCAGCGGTGAACTCCGGCGGATATGCTTCATCGTAAACAAATTCGCAAAATCGGCAAAAGCCCTCATCGAGCCACGCTTCTTTCACTTGGTCATTGCCGACAATACCGTAAAACCATTGGTGCGCAACCTCATGACAAACGGAATGATCCATTGAGTAAACCGTTGCGGCAGCCGATTCGTCCGTTTTAAAATCCAGACCCATTTTCTCAAAATCATCAAGCGAAATCTCCGGCGCTATCATAACAAGGGTTGGGTATTCCATTCCGTTCACCCCGCCGGTCAGCCCGTTAAGAACAACACTGAGCGTGCTGTAGGGGTACTCTCCGAACTTTTCCCCGTAGAGAGCGAGCGATTTCGCTGCAACATCAAGCACCCTGTTCGCCGTTTTCGGAAGCGTAGAATCATAGTATACGGTTATTTTCGTGTTTCCCGTGTCTTTTGTCAGTGTTTCGAATCTGTCGCTTGCGCAGAATGCAAAATCGCGTACGTTTTTTGCGTGATACATGCCGTCCGCTCCGAGCTCACCCGTTGCAGCAATCTTGTATCCCTCAGGAACATTTATCCGGACACTGTAGTTTGCAATGTCCGTATAAAACGCGTCGCCGATATCAACATACGGTTCAACTGCATAGGCTCCGTTTTCATACACGGCGGGTGTGATTACAAAATTGCCCAAGTTGAAAATGTTTTCCTGCCAACCGAAGCGATTCTTTATGTTCGGAATCCGAACGCTGTATCGAATTTCTATCCTGCAGCGTTCGTCCGCGGCCAACGGCGAGGCAAGAACAGCCTTGAACACGGTCCCTTTAACGTTTTCAAGCTGTGACTCACTGCCGTTCAGCTTTATGCTTTGAACAGCTGCACCGCCCCCGTCCGCACTGAATGCTTCGGGATAGATGTTGAAGTATATTTCCGAAAGATTTTTTCCCGCCGGGTTTAGATAATCCGTCGTTTGTTCAACCGTGAGCATATGCTCATCCGTTGAAAGGGTAACATCAAGCACAAAACTGCTTGCTTTTTGCTCGTTCTCATTCACCGAAAGCGATTCGGGCACGCTTGTCGGCAAAACCAAATCCGTCGGCAAAACCGCCTGCGTCGGTTCGGCGGTAAACCGTATCGGGTCTTTTTTTCGCCCGGAATCAATTCCGACTGCGCCTTTGCAGCCCGAAAAACATACGGCAGCGAGCATTACCGCCGCTGTCAATACCAGAACAATTTTTCTCATTCAAGCACACTCCCTCGTTTACTTAATCACCGACCGTACACGAAAATTCCGTTCGCCTCTCCGATTCAATCAGTGACTGCTTAAGTTCTGCAAAGAGTGTATACCCCGATTATTTCCGAAATGTTTCCGTCAGCGCTCCAAGCCGATATATATTATTTTGTTCTCATCGTCAAGCACAACATTGAGGAACAACCCGACCGTTTCGGAATAATAGCGTGAGCCGTTGTATTTCCAGTCCGGCAGAACATCCAGCGTGCTGTATTCAAGGTATTTTTCCATGAATTTCAGGCGTTCGCTTTCCGAATCCGCAATCGATATTTCTGCGCTGAACCGAATGCTGAACGCAACCACTTTTTGAGTCCCGTCCTCAACGGCTGCAACGACCTCCTGTGCGGGCAACACATAATCTTTATTATAGCAGGTGTATGTTTTCACGTGTTCGGTTCCGTATGCATCGCAATATGAGGCTTCGTTCAAAGAACACATGACTGCAATTTTCGTTTCTTCCAAGAACGGCATGGCAGAAAGAAAATCGTCCAGTGCCGAAATCATTTCCTCCACGCCGCACTCTTCCGCTGTCGTTTCGTAGGCTGTGCCGCAAAGATATTCTTCCGCACCTTTCAAGAATTCGATCTCACTGCTCCCGATTGCAATTTGAGGTAGTTCATCCATTGTAAATTCCCTGTTCAGGAGCAATTTATCCGATATTTTAAAATAGATTATCGGTGCCGCAGCAAGTCCCGCAACAGCCGCTGCGGCAAGCAATGCTGCCAAAAGCCGCAACGCATGCTTTTTCATTCAGTCACCTCCAAATCAAACGAAACGCAGGTTCCCCTGCCGAGTTCGCTTTCAAATTTCAACTCTGTTTTAAAAAGCGTGCATATGCTTTTGCAAATGGATAATCCGATTCCGTAACCCGCTGCGCTTCTGGATTTGTCCGCCTTATAAAAAGGCTCGGCAGCGCGGCGAATTTCTTCTTGAGTCATGCCCCTTCCGCTGTCCGCAACGCCGAAGCGGCAGCAGTTACCGCTTCTTTCGATTTTCACAATTACTTTTTGCCCGTCAGAAAATCTGAACGCATTTTCAATCAGATTGCGCAGCAGGGTCAGCAGCAGATTGTAATCACAAAGTATCTTTATTCCTTTTTCACTGTTGATATCCAAATTTTCTCCGTTTTCAAACATCTGCCGTATTCCGCGCTCAATGCGTTCCGACTCAACGGGCTCAAGTGTCGGTTCCGTTTGAGAAAGCTTCAGCATTCGCAGCATTTTTACCGAAAGGTTTTCCATTCGCTTTGCGTTTTTAAAAATTCTGTCCGCATACATGAACTTGTCATGCTCATCAAGGACATGCGTTCTCAAAATATCCGCATACCCGATAACGGAGGTCATCGGCGTTTTAAGCTCGTGCGAGAAATCGGCAACAAAAGCCGTCCTGTTTTCAAGCTGCTGCTCAAGCTCGGCAACCATTGCATCAAAACTTTTGCTCAGTGAGCCGATTTCATCCCCGGAATCAATCCGTGTACGAAGCGAATACTCTCCCCCGCTGATTCGGTTTGCCGTTTGAGCCAACCGCTCCAAAGGCCTTGTTATCCGCTTTGTTATGAAGAAGGCAGCAAGCCCGGAGCAGAGCAAAACAGCCGATTCAATCAGCAAAAATGCAATGTATTGGCGTTTTCTTTCGGCAAACACATACGAAATATCATATCGCATGATAATGTTTAATTCCGTTCCGTACGAACTCAGCGTTGCATTGAAACAATTGAAATACCCATTTCATTTTTTTCAACGGAATACGAGTTTTGCCGAAGAACCGGCGCATCTCCCTTAAGGTTTGAAAAAATAACCTGCCCGTTTGAATCGATAATTTCAATTTCTTCTCCCGTTGCATACGCAACCATCTTATCAGCGTACCGCGCAAGCTCGGTTTTATCCGTTTTTCTTCCGTTCAGCCTGTCGGCAAGCAGTTTGCTTTCAAGTGCATAGCAGCTCATTTGCTTCCGCCTTGAATTCTGTGCAACGGATTCCGCAAGAGCCGCTCTGCTGTTGGTTGCAAGCAGAACCGTTCCGCCCGCCGAAAAAGCGGCGAATACAACAAGAGTTATTATTATAATAACTTTTTTTGAAAGACTCATGTTTTCTCCCGAATGATGTATCCAAGCTTATGTACCGTTGCAATCTCATTTTCGAGTCCGAGTTTTTTTCGAAGCCGTGTGATGTGAATATCCAGTGTTCGTGTATCGCCGCTTTCCCCGTCATTCCACACGCGCTCGTAAAGCGCGAAGCGCGAAAGAGCAACACCCTTATTCCGCAGGAGAAAATGCAGCAGCTCAAATTCTTTAGGCGTCAATGTTATTTCTCTTCCCGCTTTTCTGACAATATGTGCTTCCGCATCGAGTTCAACATCCCCGACGCGAAGCAAGTTGTTTTTGTAGCCGTGCAGCCGCAAAATGTTTTCGGTTCTCAGAAGCAGTTCCTCAATTTCGAACGGTTTAACAATGTAGTCATCCGCACCCATGCGAAATGCCTTCCGCTTGTCGTCCAGTTCCCCGCGCGCGGTTATGAATATCACCGGTATTGAATACTCATTAATATATGAAAACAATTCGTATCCGCTAATCTGCGGCAGCATAATGTCCAGCAGGCAAAGCTCAAATTTTTGCGTTTCCAGCAGATTTGCACCCTCCTGCCCATCAAAAGCGGCAAAAACGTCATACCCTGCATTTTTCAGCGCG
>ENA-OQEN01000979-OQEN01000979.1-human-gut-metagenome-genome-assembly--contig:-NODE-979-length-11350-cov-3.132941_pt1 | contig 11350 bp, 13 predicted proteins | sample MGYA00242791_ERZ504627 | MGnify/ENA primary metagenome ERZ504627 (study PRJEB26092, sample SAMD00036316) | human gut metagenome | host: Homo sapiens | study: EMG produced TPA metagenomics assembly of... | reverse complement strand
CCTCACTCCTCACTTCTCACTGGCGAGAAGAGCTTTCATCCGCAATCAAGGGACGCCCCGCCTCATGGGCTACCCCCTGAACTTATAATTCTATCAACAAATGATTCGATTTATGATAATATAATAGAGTACATTCATGATGGGGTGGTGCGCGCAAGGAGGCGGGAGCGATCGAAAAAGAATATCAGGTGAATCTCCCTGTCTTCGAAGGGCCGCTGGATCTTTTGCTGCACCTCGTGACGAAGAATCGGATCGATATTCACGACATACCGATCCATGAGATCACCGAGCAGTATCTCGCTTACCTTAGGAGAGCGCAGGCGTTCGATCTGGAGCTTGCGAGCAGCTTCTTCGCCATGGCTTCGACACTCATCTTCATCAAGTCGCGGATGCTGCTCCCGAAGCGGCGGCAGGAGGCAGCCGATGAGACGGAAGACCCGAGAGCCGAGCTCGCAAGGTCACTCGAAGAATTCAAGCGGATGAAGGAGATCAAGGGACGCATCGAGGAGCTCATTGATGCCGAAAGGCCGTACTGGAAGAAAGAACCCGAGGCTGTGAAGGGCGGGCTGTATCAGGGGCGGATATCCCTCCTGAAGTTGCGCGCGGCCTTCCTCTCGCTCTATGACTCTCTCCATGAAGAGAAGGAAGAGATCCTCGCCCCCGAGGAGGTGTCGATGGAGCAGGAGATGGAGACGCTGAAAGAGACGCTCTCTTGCCTTCATCGTGTGAACTTCACGCAGTATTTCCGGCGGCTGAAGACACGCCTCCGCCTCGCCGTCACACTCGTGGCACTCCTTGACTGATTCGCCTTGGCGAGGCGAGAGTGATCGAAGGGGCAGGGGGACTAGAAATCGTGAGGGATTAGGGGTTAAGGTTTAAGTTGTCGGGCTAATCCTGAAGTTTGAAAGCAGAGATGGGGTTCACGGTTCAGGTTGATGGGTTCAGGGTTGTGGTGGCAGCTTCGCTGCAAAATATATATTTGTGGCGAAGCCGCCACCTTCATTCCTAATTCCTAATTCAAGCAGAGCTTTTATTCAAAATCAGTGGACGGAGCCGCCCCACGGGCTAATCCTGAACCCCGAACCCTGAACCCTTAAACCCATAACGCAACAAAGGACATTTATGACAAACACTCTTATACAGCTCTCAGCGCTTATTGAAGCCTTTCTTTTTGCGAAGGGGAGCCCTGTCTCCCTGACCGACATGGCAAAGGCCGTGGGCGAAGACTCTCAGATGATCGAGAAAGCACTCACGCTGCTGACTGAAAAATATGAAAAGCCAGACTCCGGTTTGACGCTCCATCATACGGGTGCGGGGTACATGCTGGCGACGAAAAAGAAATACGACACCTGGCTCTCCTCCCTTCTGGGGAAACAGACGCCGCTCTCGGCTGCGGCGCTGGAGACGCTGGCGGTGGTGGCCTGCAAAGAGCCTGTGACGCGAGTCGAGATCGAGAAGATCCGCGGCGTGACGGCAGGCCGTGTGCTGGGGCTCCTCATGGAGAAGGGCCTCATCGAAGAAAGAGGACGTCTGGATATCCCCGGACGGCCGATCCTTTATGGCACGACGAAGCGTTTCCTCGCCTGCACCGGGCTTTCAGATGTGAATGAGCTTCGGATGCGCTGGCGAGAAGGACTGGAAGAAGGAGAACTATTTTGAAAGAACGTTTACAGAAGGTATTGAGCCATGCGGGCATCTGCTCCCGCCGCAAGGCTGAAGAATTGATCGCAGCGGGACAGGTCCGTGTGAATGGCAAGGTCATCCGCGAGCTGGGGAGCGAAGCTGATCCCGTTTCCGATCGCATAGAGGTCGCCGGAGAACGCATCCGCCTGAGCGGAAACGCTATTTCCTCTTCTATAAGCCGGATAATGTCATCACGTCTGTCACCGACCCGCAGGGGCGGCGCACGGTTATGGACTATTTCAGAAATATACGTGAGCGCATTTTCCCTGTCGGACGTCTTGACTATCACTCCGAAGGACTGCTCCTCATGACGAATGACGGCGAGCTCGACAACATCCTGACGCATCCGAAGCATGAGGTCAAAAAGGTATATGAAGTCACAGTCCATGGGAAATATTCACTGAAGCTGGCAGATAAAATGTCGAAGGGCGTGCGCATCGACAGCGGAGTGACTGCACCGTGCGAGATCGAAGTCCTGGGCTATGACAAGGAGAAGAATAAGACAAAGGTACGCATGACGCTCCACGAAGGGAAGAACCGTGAGATCCGTAAAATGATGGCGGCATTCTACTATCCTGTATTCGGACTGAAGCGCGTGCAGTACAGCTTCCTGACGCTTTCTGGCGTCTCCCGCGGGGAATACCGCCGCCTGTCCTTGGAGGAGGTCAAGAAACTGTATGAGCTCCACAAATAAAAAGATCGCCATCATCGGAGCCGGCGTGGCGGGACTTCTGGCTGCTGTCACGGCAGCGGACCGGGGAGCCAAGGTCATGCTCTTTGAAAAAATGCCGAAGGTCGGCCTGAAGATGGGCATCACTGGTAAAGGCCGCTGCAATCTGACAAACAGCGCGCCCATCATGGATTTCATCGGGAAGACTCCGGGCAATGGGAAATTTCTCTACAGCGCCTACGAAGCCTTCTCGAATATAGACCTGCTGGAGCTGCTCCATGGCTACGGTCTTGTGACCAAGGTCGAGCGCGGCGGACGTGTCTTCCCTGCCAGCGATGATGCACAGGAGGTGCGCCACCTTTTCATGCGCCTTCTCAAAGAAAAGAAGGTCGAGCTTCACTTGGAGGAGCCGGTGTCTCATATCGTCGTCATAGACGGCAGGGCGAAGGGCGTCGTCACGAAGAAGGGACGCTATGATGCTGATGCGTGATCCTGACGACCGGCGGCGCTTCGTACCCGCGTACGGGCTCGACGGGAGACGGGTATCGGATGGTCGGGGAGATCGGGCACAAGGTCACGACCATCCGTCCTGCCCTCATCCCTCTCGTCACGAAGGAAAGCTGGCCGAAAGACCTGCAGGGGCTCTCGCTCAAGAATGTCACGCTGTCTCTTTCCGCCGGCGGGCGCAGAAAGGCAGAGGAATTCGGAGAGATGCTCTTCACCCATTTCGGGATCACCGGACCATCGTGCTCTCCCTCTCGGATAAAGCCTCCCTCTGGCTCTCACAGGGACATCCCGTGGAAGCGACGCTCGATCTCAAGCCTGCGCTCACGCAGGAAATTCTCGATAAGCGTGTCCTGAGAGATCTGGAAAAGCATCACCTGAAGCAGATGTCCGGCGCTCTTGTCGAGCTTCTCCCTCATCGCATGATCGACGTCGTGCTCTCACTGGCAGGTATCCCTCGGGACCTTCCTGTCAGCGAGCTCAAGAAAGCCCAGCGCGCGTCCCTCGTGCAGACGATGAAGTCCATGAAGCTCACCATCACAGGCACTCGTCCCATCGAGGAAGCCATCGTGACAGCCGGCGGCGTCTCCGTCAAAGAAGTGAATCCGTCCACCATGGAATCAAAGAAAGTAGCAGGGCTCTACTTCGCAGGAGAAGTCCTTGACATCCACGCCTTCACCGGCGGCTACAATCTGCAGGCGGCCTTCTCGACCGGACGTCTGGCAGCGGAAAGTGCAGTAGCATCATTAGGGACTAGGGACTAGTGACTAGTGACTAGGAATTAGTGGCGCAGGGGGGACTGGCGACTAAAAGACTTCAGACTCCCGCATCGTCATTTCGAGCGAAGCGAGAAATCTTCCTTGCAGACCGCTAAACGAAGAATGTGTGAAAGCAGAAATACGTAACACCAAGACGTCGTTTCCCACCAGTGCCTATGTGATACTAACCGCGGTGCCATAGAGATAGAGGGTTACGCTCGGGATGACGATACGGGAAAGGTATATTCCCCAAAAAGTTTGAAAGCAGGGATGAGTGGCTAGGGATGAGGGATTGGGGATTAGAAATCTCAAGTGACTGCTGACTAAATACCACCTTCGGGCATTGCCACCATCTATACTTCGCGGCGCTTAGATCCTTCGACTCAGTTCTCCTGTTTCAGATAAGCCATTTTCTAACATACGACGTTTTTCTCCGCTCAGGATGACGAAATGCGCCGCACCTTCCCCGTTGAACCCTCAGAACCTATAGAACCTGCTGAACCTCTTCGCCTGCGGTCAATGGAACGGCACGCCACAGAGGCTAACCCTGAACCCTGAATCAACCATCAACTAATTCATATAAAGGAGATCATCATTTATGCGAAAATTATCCATCGCCATCGACGGCCCGGCAGGGGCCGGCAAGAGCAGCGTATCGAAGATCCTTGCATCACGCCTTGGCTATGCCTATCTCGATACCGGAGCGATGTATCGCGCCGTCACCTATGAAGCCCTGAAGAAGGGTCTGACAGATCCGGCGGAGATCACCGCTATGACAAAAGCCCTCGATATGGAAGTGAAGCCCGGCATGGATGCCATGCACGTCATCGTGGATGGCGAAGATGTGACACCTTTCATCCGCACGCCGGAAGTCTCCGGGCATGTATCGGAAGTTTCCGCCATCGGCGGCGTGCGCACGGCGATGGTCGCCATCCAGCGCCGCCAGGCCGAAAAGGGCGGTATCGTCCTTGACGGCCGTGACATCGGGACGACTGTCCTGCCGAAGGCTGATGTGAAGATCTTCCTCACCGCCTCCGTCCACACCCGTGCGCTGCGCCGCTTCAAAGAGCTCGAAGCCCAGCATCCGGAGCTTTCGCTCGAAGACATCGAAGCCGATGTGGCAAAGCGCGACTACATGGACAGTCACCGAGAGATATCCCCCCTGAAGCAGGCAGAGGACGCCATCCTTCTTGATAATGGCGACCTCACGCTCGAAGGTACTGCAGAAGCCATGATCGCCATCTGTGAGAAAAAGTTTCCGGGGTTTGGCAAGTAAGTGACTAGGAATTAAGGACTGGACATAGAGATTGGGAGACATCAGAAGTCAGAGATCAGAAATATAAAATCAGAAATATAAAATCTGAAATCTAAAGTCTTATAGCCTCCCTGTCTTCTTGCGCTTTATCAACGGCAAACGGCTAACAGCCGACCACCATTTTCAAACGAGGTGAATCCTATGGGCTATGCTATTGTCAGAGCCATCTTAAATTTCTTCTTCTTTGTCATCTTCGGGCTCAAGGTCGAAGGGCGGGAGAATGTGCCAAAGACCGGGGCCATCATCGTTGCACCGAACCATAAAAGCTACTGGGATCCCCCTGTCGTCGGCGTGGCTTTTAATACCCGCATCATCCACTACATGGCGAAAGAAGAGCTATTCAAAAATCCATTCTTCGCCTGGCTGATCCGTCAGTTCGGCACCTTCCAGTGAAGCGCGGCAGCGTCGATCGCACTGCTGTGCGTCAGGCCATCAAGGAGATCAAGGAGGGCAATCCCCTCGGCATTTTCCCGGAAGGCACCCGCATCAAGAGAGAAGGACTCGGCCGTTTCCACATGGGCATGGCATCCCTCGCACTCATGACCGGTACACCGGTCATTCCTGTCGCTGTCCTTGGCACGATGGATCTGCCTCGTAAGAATGGTCCGTTGGCCGTCCTCATCGGAAAGCCGATCGAGGTCAAAAAGCAGCGCCCGACCGATGAGAAGGTGGCCGAGCTCAATGACATCGTGAAGGCAGAGATCCAGAAGCTGATGGATGACTATAAAAAGTGACTGGCAGCTGGTAACTAGGGATTAGTGGCTAGGGATTAGGGATTAGGAGTCTCAAGTGACTAGTGACTGGAATGCCAGCACAAGGCATTGCCATTATTTATACTTCGCGGCGCTTCCATATTTTCATGCGCCGCACCACCATTTCGCATTTCTCATTTCTAATTTCTCATTCAATCGAGGCTTTCAAACGTAATCAAGGGGCGGCACGCCCCCGGGGCTAATCCTGAACCCTTTATCTTGCTATTGAACTTTTCTATTTCAAATATAAAGCCTGCTCTATAGCGGGCGCTTCAATTGAGAATCAAAATCATGGAAATCTATAAATCGAAAGTGATGGGCTTTTGCTACGGCGTGAAAAGAGCATGAAAATCGCGGAAAATGCGGCAAATTCGGGCATTAAAGCCGTTACCTACGGCCCCATCATTCATAACCCACAGGTGGTCGGAAGGCTTTCTGAAAAAGGCGTCCATCCGGTGGATGATCTGGACACTTTGACAGATGAAACTGTAATAATTCGCTCGCACGGAGTGGGCCCTTCGTGCTATAATAAACTCAAGTGCAAAAATCTGGCCCTAATGGACGCGACGTGCCCTTTCGTCAAAAGGAACCAAGAGATCACCAAAGACCTCGTGGCTGATGGAAAGACCGTCGTACTCATCGGTGAAAAGAAGCACCCGGAAATGAAGAGCGTAGCGGAGTGGGCAGTGGGTCATTCCTTCCAGGTAGAAACCCTCGAAGATGTAGACCGGCTTCCAGACATGGAAGAGGCGCATATCGTCACGCAGACCACATTTTCGGTGGCTTTGGCTGACCAGCTGGTGCAGGCGATCCGGCAACGGATCCCGCATGTGTTTCTTCACAAATCCATTTGTGATGCGACCATGCAGCGACAGCAGGCGGCGCGTGAGCTGGCGAGGAAAGTAGATGTGATGATTGTCATCGGCGGGCGCAATAGCGCTAATACCGGCCGACTGGCAGACGTATGCAGGAGCGAAGGCGCCTGCGTTCATCATATCGAAACGGCAGAGGAACTAAAATCTGAATGGTTCCAAACCCGGGACAAGATTGGCATCACCGCCGGTGCATCCACACCGGACTGGATCATAGAGGAGGTAGTTTTTATTATGGAAAACATGAAAGAAATGCTGGAACAGGAAGAAATGAACCTGGACGTGCATAAAGGCAGTGTAGTAGAAGGGGAAGTTGTCGACGTACTCGACGACAAAGCCTATATTTCCTTCGGCTACAAAACAGAAGCTGTACTGCAGGCTCATGAATATGCATACCCGGCACCAGCATCTCTGAAGGACGTACTCAAAGCTGGCGACAAACTTCGTGTACAGATCGTCAGCGGTGTCAAAGAAGACAGCACCATTTACGTATCCAAGATCAAAGTCGATCGTCTCGCTGACTGGGACGTTGTCGAAGAAGCATTCGAAAAAGGCGAAGCTGTCGAATGCGAAGGCATCGAAGCTATCAAAGTTGGTCTGCTCGTTCAGCTGAAGTCCCTTCGCGGCTTCATTCCGCTGTCTCAGGGCGACCTGCGCTTTGTTCACTCCCTGCAGAACCTGGTCGGACAGAAATTCCCGGCTAAGATTCTCGAAGTCGACCGCGCTAAGAATAGACTGGTTCTCTCTCGCAAAGCAGTACTGGAAGATGCCAGAAACAATGAAATGGATGAAATCGAAGCTGCTTATGAAAACGGCGACGTTCTTCAGGGTACTGTCAAGAAGATCATGCCATACGGTGCTTTCATCGGCATCAATGGTGTAGAAGGTCTGCTCCACATCTCCGACATCTCCTGGAAGAAGATCGGCAAAGTGGAAGACGTCCTCAAACCGGATCAGGTGATCGATGTCAAGATCAAATCCTTCGATCGTGAAAAACAGAGAATCTCCTTCTCTCACAAAGACTGCCTCCCGAATCCATGGGAAACCGCTGTCACCAACCATGCTGCTGATGACATCGTAGACGCTAAAGTCGTCAAGATCCTGGAATTCGGCGTTATCGTTGAACTCGAAGACGGCCTCACCGGTCTGCTTCACATCAATGAAATGACCGATGATCACAACAAGAAACCGGGCGACATCTGCCAGGTCGGCGATGATCTGAAAGTCAAGATCATCAACATCGACGAAGCTCGCAGAAGAATCTCCTTCTCCCTCGTCGAAGCACCGGCTCATGATGCTGAATAAGAGAAAATGATAAAAACCGCATTGCGAGAAGCGCAATGCGGTTTTTATTGGTCCGGATAGGACATCTCATAAGACAACGCTATAGCCCCTGTGACTTTGCGGGGATCATGGGACGGCCGGAAGTGAAAAGCGGAGGATCACTTGACTTTGACTCCTTGCTATCATACAATTTTATTTACAGTGAAAATGGGGAAGTGTTGCTTCTACCTTTTGGAATGGCCGGTTCTTAGAAGTTGGCAGGCAGCATGCTCCCTGGTTAATAGATTTCCATAGAAATAGAAAGGAATGGGCTCATGAGTAAACCTCTCGTAGCCATCGTCGGGCGCCGAATGTCGGCAAATCGACCTTGATCAATGGGCTGGCGCAGCGTCGCGTGTCCATCGTAGAAGATATCCCGGGCGTCACCCGTGACCCGCATCTATTGTGATGTGAAATGGCTGAACCGTGAATTCACGCTGATCGATACCGGCGGTATCGAGTTTAGAAATGGAAAAGACCAGATCTCGAGCGGCATCCGACAGCAGGCAGAGCTGGCGATGGAAGAGGCGGATGTGATTCTCTTCGTCCTTGATGCACGCGCCGGACTGACGTCAGATGATGAGATCATCGCCGGGATCCTGCGCCGCACGGGGAAGCCGGTCGTCGTGGCTGTCAATAAAGTGGACAGCGAGAATCAGGAGATGGATGTATACGAATTCTATTCGCTGGGGCTGGGGGATCCGATCGGGATCTCCGCAGTGAACCGTCTCTCCTTCGGCGAGCTTCTGGATCGCATCACGGAAGGATTCCCGGAGCAGACAGAGGAGGAGTCGGAAGATATCATTCGCACGGCCATCGTAGGACGCCCGAATGTCGGGAAGTCCACCCTGATCAATTCGCTTCTGGGCTATGAACGCTCGCTCGTGGCGGATGAAATGGGGACGACGCGAGATGCGGTCGATTCTCTCTGGACCTACAAGGGCAAGACCTTCATCCTGGTCGATACAGCGGGCATGAGAAAGAAGAGCAAGATCGATGAGCCGCTGGAAAAATACAGCGTCATCCGTTCTATCCGTGCCATCGATAACTGTGATGTGGCGATCTTTGTACTGGATGCGGTCGATAAGCTGACGGAGCAGGATAAGAAGATCATCGGCTACATCCACGAGGCAGGGAAGGGCCTGCTCCTTTTCGTGAACAAATGGGATGCGGTCGCCAAAGAGACGAATACGATGGTGGAATTCGAGAAGGAGATCAAGAATGGTCTGCCATTTGCGTCCTATGTGCCGATGCTCTTCGGCTCGGCGCTGACGAAGCAGCGTATCCATCGTCTCGGGGATATGATCTACAATGTGGCGGAGCAGCAGAGTCTGCGTATCCCGACATCTGTCCTGAATGACCTTTTGGAGGATGCGAAGATGGTGAATCCGCCGCCGGCACATTCCGGCCGCGTGGCGAAGATCTACTACATGACGCAGGTGGGGATCCGTCCGCCGACGTTCGTCATGTTCGTCAATGATGCGAACCTGATTCATTTCTCTTATGTCCGTTTCATCGAGAACCGGCTGCGTGAGTCCTTCAGCTTCGAAGGTACGCCGATCCGCATCGTGGTACGAAGCAAGAAGGATGGTGAAGAGCCGTGATGGATGGCATAGTTTGGATCGTGCTGGCGTACTTTATCGGCGCGATACCAAGCGGATATATGATTGGTCGTGTATTTTATGGCGTGAATCTGAAAAAGGTGGGGAGCGGCAATATCGGTGCGACGAATGCGTATCGTGAGCTGGGCGCCGTCGCTGGTCTTTCCGTCTTTATCTGCGACTTTTTGAAGGGATTTCTTGCGGTGCATCTGGGGATGCCGGATCCCACGCTGGTACTTGCGTGTGCGATCTTTGTGATCGTCGGCAATGACTGGTCCGTTTTCCTGAAGTTCAAGAGCGGCAAGGGCGTCGCCTGCGGCGTAGGAGCCTTCGCTATATCTGTGCTCCGGCAGTGCTGGCAGCTTCCTGGTATGGCTTGCCATCTTCAAGTGGAAACACATCGTATCCCTTGGCTCCATCGTGGCAGCGCCGGTCGTAGCGATCGTCATGTTCTTCATGGATAAGCCGATCGAGTATGTGGCATTTGCTGCCGCTGCCGCCATCATCATTATCGGTAAGCATAAAGACAACATCGGGCGGCTCCTTCGCGGAGAAGAGAAGCCGATTCCCGGGAAAAGAGGTAGCAGATGAAAGTAGCTATGATAGGCGCCGGCGGCTGGGGGACAGCGATGATGATCTCCCTCGCGGCGCGGCATGATGATCTTTTCATGTACTGCAGAAATCCCCAAACAGCGCAGGAAATACAGAAGAGCCGCGAAAATAAGAACTACCTTCCGGGCTGCCGCATCCCGCTCCACGTGAAGATCACGAGCAGTCTGGAGACAGCGGTGAAGGGGGCAGGCTGTGTCATCCTCTGCACCCCGTCACATGCGGTCGAAGCCATGGCGAAAGTCTCGTACCGTGGCTGGAGAAGGATACCGTAGTCGTCTGTGCGTCCAAGGGACTTGCAGATCATGCCGGTCATCGACTTTCCGAGGTCATCACGGATAAGGTGAAGGGCATCACGAAAAAGATCGTCGTCCTCTCCGGACCGAACCATGCCGAAGAAGTCGGCCGTGGGCTGCCGTGTGCGACCGTCGCCGCGTCCGAAGTGCCGGAAGCGGTGCAGGTGGTGCAGGACCTTTTCATGAGTCCGGTCTTCCGCGTGTATCGCAGTGACGATATTAAAGGCGTCGAGTACGGCGGCGCGCTGAAGAATATCATGGCGCTCGCCTGCGGTGTGCTGGATGGCATTGGTCTCGGCGATAACAGCCGCGCCGCTCTCATGACACGCGGGTTGGTCGAAATGACCCGCTTCGGCGTACATTTCGGCGCACAGATGACGACCTTCTTCGGCCTTTCCGGGATGGGAGATCTTGTCTGCACCTGCACATCTGTCCATAGCCGCAACCACACTGCCGGTATGATGATGGCAGAAGGCAAGACAGCGAAGGAGATCACGGAAGGCACGAACATGATCGTGGAAGGGATCCGCACGGCTCGTCTGGTGCATGACATCGCTGTCCGCGAGCATATCGATATGCCGATCACGGAAGAGGTCTGCCATCTGATCGATGGCGACCACACGGCATTGGAGGCTCTCGAAGCCTCATGCGCCGCGCCAAGAAGGCGGAGTCTGAGACGTATCCAATGTAAAAAGCGGGTTCAGGGTTCAGGTTGATGGGTTCAGGGTTAGCCCGTAGGGCGTTCCGTTCACTGATTGCGTGCGAAAGAGGTTCAGCGGGTTCTATAGGTTCAAAAGGTTCAACGGGGGTGGTGCGGCGCATAAAAAATAGAAGCGCCGCGGAGTTTTTGATTGTTATGCCTGAACCCCGAAGTTTGAAAGCAGGGATGAGTGGCTAGGGATTAGGGATTAGAAGCAAGCGGTGATTAAAGTGGCGCAGTTGGCATGCTGACCATTCTGCAATGGAG
>ENA-OQEN01000978-OQEN01000978.1-human-gut-metagenome-genome-assembly--contig:-NODE-978-length-11363-cov-3.897561_pt1 | contig 11363 bp, 14 predicted proteins | sample MGYA00242791_ERZ504627 | MGnify/ENA primary metagenome ERZ504627 (study PRJEB26092, sample SAMD00036316) | human gut metagenome | host: Homo sapiens | study: EMG produced TPA metagenomics assembly of... | reverse complement strand
AGACAACAGAATTAAAGAAGAATCTACAGGCAGGTGCATATGATGATGTATTGCTTGATATCTATGTGGATGCAGATGTGCTTCCATATCAGAAGGATCGTTATGTGGCAGCGATTGAACGTATGAGAAGTTATATGGAGCAGATGCAGTGGAAATCTATAGTGCACCGGGCAGAAGTGAGATTGGCGGAAACCATACTGATCATCAGCATGGTGAGGTACTAGCAACATCCATCAACTTAGATGCAATCGCAATCGTGAAGAAGCTTCCGGACATGCAGATTCGTCTTGTATCGGATGGCTATGATGAGATCGTAATTGACGGAAATGATCTTTCTCTTAAGGAAGAGGAGAAGGAAACGACAACCGCTCTGATTAAGGGTGTGCTTGCGGGAGCGAAGGAACGAGGCTACGCAGTTGGCGGATTCCAGGCATATATCACAAGTGATGTCTTAATCGGTGCAGGACTTTCCTCTTCAGCGGCCTTCGAGACAGTGATTGGAACAATTGTTTCTTATCTATATAATGATGGCACGATTGATGCAGTCACAATCGCAATTATCGGACAGTATGCAGAGAATGTGTATTTCGGAAAGCCTTGCGGATTGATGGATCAGATAGCATGTTCGGTAGGAAATCTTGTACACATTGATTTTGCAGATGTGAAGAATCCAAAGGTGGAGAAAGTAGCGTTTGACATGAATGCATACGGATACAGCCTTTGTATCACAGATACGAAGGGCTCTCATGCAGATCTGACCGCCGATTATGCAGCCATTCCGACAGAGATGAAAGCCGTTGCATCATATTTTGGCAAGGAAGTCCTCCTTGGACTTACGATTGAGGATATCTTAAGCCACGCACAGGAGCTGCGCGAGAAGCTTGGTGATCGCGCCGTATTGCGAGCCTGCATTTCTTATGTGAGGATGTGCGTGTAGAAGAGGAAATAGATGCGTTAAAGGCAGGTAATATCGATGCATTCCTGCAGAAGGTAAAGGAATCCGGCGATTCTTCGTTCAAATATCTGCAGAATGTCTACACAAGCCATGATGTGATGCATCAGAACGTGTCACTGGCGCTGGCGGTCAGCGAGATCGCGCTTGCAGGTGGAGCTGGCGTTGCCCGTGTGCATGGCGGTGGATTCGCAGGTACGATTCAGGCATTTGTGAAAAACGAGGCTGTATCCGGATATCGTGCAGCGATGGATCGGTTGTTCGGTGCAGATGCGTGCAAGGTGCTTAAGATCCGTAAGTATGGTGGTATGAAGGTGCTGGCGTAATTTTTGTATATAAAATCGCTGGTTTAGATGAAACGGACGTTTTGCTTGTAAAATAAGATGGAAGATAAAGAATGGAGGAATCACTATGATTACAGATCTGATTCGTGAATTAGTGATATATGGTAAGAAGAATGGGCTGATCTGCGAGGCAGATGAGGTGTATGCGACGAACCGTCTGCTGGAGTTGTTCGATGTAATGGAGTACGAGGAGAATCCGGAGATTACAGAGTCAAGAGCTGTCTGTGAGATTTTAGAGGATATGATGACATATGCGCATGACAATGGCATCATGAAAGAAGATACTATAACGGCAAAGGATTTGTTCGATACGAAGATTATGGCTGTATTACGCCACCGCCAAGTGTAGTACGGGCAGAATTTGCAAAGCGTTATGCGGAAAGCCCGAAGGAAGCAACCGAATATTATTATCAGTCAGTCAGGCTACGAATTATATCCGGAAAGACCGTATCGCAAAGGATGAGAAATGGGTGACAGACACCGAATATGGTCCGATCGACATCACAATCAATCTGTCCAAACCGGAGAAGGATCCGCGCGATATCGCGAAGGCCGGACAGGCGAAGAAATCCGGATATCCGGCTTGCCTGCTCTGCAAGGAGAATGAAGGCTACGCAGGACATTTCTCACACCCGGCAAGACAGAATCACCGTGTGATTCCAATCAAGCTGGATGGACAGAACTATTATTTACAGTATTCGCCATATGTATATTACAACGAGCATTGCATCATCTTCAATGAGCAGCATATCCCAATGAAGATTGATTATGCGGTGTTCCGCAAACTTTTGGATTTTGTCAGACAGTACCCACATTATATGGCTGGTTCCAATGCAGACCTTCCAATCGTCGGTGGTTCGATCCTGAGCCATGACCATTTTCAGGGTGGTGGCTATGTGTTCGCAATGGCAAAGGCAGATTATGAGCGTAAGTTTGTGATTCCGGGATTTGAGAGTGTCACAGCCGGTATTGTGAAATGGCCGATGTCAGTCATCCGTCTGCAGGGCGATGATATGGAAGTGATGGCGAAAGCTGCCGACCATATCCTTACAAGCTGGCGGGCATACACGGATGCGGATGCATTTATCTTCAGTGAGACGGACGGTGTCCCACACAATACGATTACACCGATTGCGCGGATGCATGACGATAAGCTCGAATTGGATCTTGTACTCCGTAACAACATTACAACCGAGAAATGTCCGTGGGGCGTTTATCATCATCGGCAGACCTGCATCATATTAAGAAGGAAAATATTGGTCTGATCGAGGTTATGGGACTTGCCGTACTTCCAGCACGTCTGAAGGGCGAGATGGCAGAATTATCCAAGGCAATATTAGCAGGCGAGGATATCCGCAAGAATGCACTCATTGAGAAGCACGCAGACTGGGTAGATTCATGGATTGGCAATTATGAGATTACCGCGGAGAATATCACAGAGATCCTGCACGACGAGATCAGCAAGGTATTCGTAAAGGTACTTGAATGTGCAGGCGTATATAAGCGGACAGAAGAGGGACAGGCTGCGTTTATGCGGTTTGTGGATTCTTTGTAGAAATTTTGTAGAAATAATAATTGAACATTCTGATAATTATAGTTTTGATTGTGGATATGATTATTAGATATGGTTATATAGAGTTTTTAGAAATTATGGCGGAGACAGGAATGCGGTTTATGAAAGGCATTCCTGTTTTCACTTTATGAATTCCTGCTGGCAGGCTCTCCAAACGCGGACGCAAATAGGGACTCATCCAGTGCGCGAGACGGTGCATGGCGTCTAGTGGACGCCACGCTTATGCACCGATCGAGTCGGCAGACAACAAGATCGAACCTTCGAGCATAGATGCGTTCAAATATAAAAAAGAGGATATCTCATATGGATATCCTCTTATATATAAAATATAAAAGAGCGCGAGACGGGGATCGAACCCGCGACCCCCTCCTTGGCAAGGAGGTGCTCCACCGCTGAGCCACTCGCGCATTTTGTCGTTTCGTACTTCGTACCGACGACGTGTTATATATTAGCATAGTAGTTATATATGTGTCAACAATTTTTTGTAAAAAATTTTAAAATTGTAGCTTGCTTTATACAGGCATTTCTCCTATAATTGAGTATCATTATAAAGATTATTATTGAAGGGGCGGTAAAATGTCTGAGAAGATAATAAAGGATCAGGAAGAAACAAAAGAAGAAACGAAAATCGGGTCTGAAGAAATCGTAAAAAATGGAGAAACGAAAACCGGGTCTGAAGAGATTGTCAAGAATGAAGAAAAAGAAGTACCTGAGAAAGTGGATGCAAATTCATCGTTCTGGTCAAAGGTAAAGCATTTTTTGAAATATTCGATTCAGACATGGATCGCACGGTGTTTTCTGATTGCATTTGGCCTGGAGCTTCTTATGGAGATATTGGGCAGGCGGTCGCTGGTACTTGGTGTGAAGTTTATGGTATCTTCGCCAATTGTGTTCTTATATAATACCTCCATCATATTCTTTACCTTATTGTTTGCGCTGTTCTTAAGAAAGCGGGTATTCGGTATCGTGCTGATCAGTATTGTCTGGCTGATCTGCGGTTTTGCAAACTTTGTGGTACTTGGCTATCGTATCACACCATTTGCAGCGATTGACCTTCTGATGGTGAAGGATGTGATATCCATGCTGGACGTATATTTCTCCAAGGTACAGCAGGTGCTTCTGGTCGTGGCAGCGGTGGCGGCGATCGCCGGAATCGTAATCCTGTTCCGGAAATCTCCGAAGTTTGAGGGGAAAAAGCATGTCATGCGGACGATGGTTGTCTGTATTGTTATGTGGATTGGCATTATGTTCTTTACGAACTTTAACGTGAGCCATAACATTATCTCGGATGATTTTGCAAATCTCGGTATGGCATATCAGGATTATGGGTTTGCGTATTGTTTTACGAACAGTATTATTGACAATGGTATTTCGAAGCCGGATGATTACGATGAAACGACGATGCTCCATTTGCGGAATAAGCTGAACAGTGAGGAACTGGAAGCAGATACATCGAAGAAAAAGACACCCAATATTATCTGTGTACAGTTAGAATCGTTCTTTGATCCTAAGGTTGTGAAGGGATTGACGCTTTCGGAAGATCCTGTTCCGAATTTTACAAGATTGAAAGAAAAATTCCCGTCCGGATATCTGACGATGCCTGCACTCGGTGCAGGTACCGCAAATTCGGAATTCGAGGTTTTGACAGGCATCCGATCGGCGTATTTTGGAGCAGGAGAGTATCCATACAAGACGACGGTGAATAAAAAACCGATTGAAGGCATGTGCAGCCTGCTTGAGAAGGAAGGCTATCATACTTTCGCCATGCATAACAACAAGTCCTCGTTCTATGACCGGAAGGATGTCTATAATGAGATGGGGTTTGAGCGCTTTATCTCGCTTGAATATATGTACAATGTAGAGAAGACTTCAACCGGTTGGGCGAAGGACGAAATATTGGTCAACAATATTAAAAACTGTCTGCGGAGTACGGAAGGTCAGGATTTTGTATTTACAATCAGTGTACAGGGACATGGAAAGTATCCGGAAGAGTTAGGCGCCTGTGATGAGAAAATCAAGGTCAGTTATCCGCAGGATCCGGTAAAGGAAAACCAGCTCACATACTATGTAAATCAGATTCATGAGATGGATCAGATGATCCATGATCTGATCACGGCTCTGGATAACACTGGCGAGGAGTATGTGTTGTTGCTGTATGGCGATCATCTGCCAACGATCACATTTGACGATGATCAGCTTCCACATAGCCAGTTCCAGACAGAATATATTCTGGTCAATAACATGAATCTGGACATTCCGGATGAAGATATTCGTGCAAGTGATATATCAACGAAGATATTTAAAGCATTGAATCTGAATATGGGATATGTGCAGCGGGCACACTGCTTGTATCAGGATAACGAAGAAGAACTTGACCATGCGGTGACATTGCTGGCATATGATATGCTGTTTGGAGATGATTATGTCTATGATGGTCAGTCGCCGGTTCCGGAAGTTGGGGAAAAACCGATGATTATGGGACTGGAGGAGATTGGAATCAGCCGGGTTTCCAATGAGGGCGATCATGCGTGGTACGGGGAAGAAACTTCAATGAATATTCCAAGGTGTATGATGGCGAGGATCAATTAGAAACGGTCTATGTTGATCGAAATACATTGATGGTACAGGATCAGACATTAAGCGATGGAGCCTTAATCACAGTCAAACAGGTGGATGACTCGGGACATGTTTTAAGCTCATCTTCGGACTATACATTTCATTGAGGTACAGATACACGGATTTAATGACAAAATTAACAACAATTTGGATTTAGTGTTTGAATACTCGATAGAGGTATGCTATAATTATCGTTAACCTATTTCAAATTAATACTAAGGAGAGGGCACATGGTACCTGCAATTGATGTAAAGCACATTAACCCTTTTTTGCAGTCGAGTATTTCTATTGTAGAAAGTGTTACTCAGGTGAAGTTGACAGTTGGCAAGCCTGAGATGACAGATTTTCATTTACATGACAAATATTATGCAATTCAGGTCGGCGTAGTGGGAGAAATGAAAGGTCAGGTAATTCTGGCAATCCGGGAGAACAATGCAAAGGATATTGCATCCCGTATGATGTTCGGAATGCCAGTGAATGAGTTGGATGAGATGGCATCCTCCGCATTAAATGAACTGGGGAATATGATTATGGGGAATACGGCAACGATTTTTTCCACACTTGGAATTATCATCGATATTACGCCGCCGCTTGCTGTATATGGCAATGACTTACAGTTGAAGTCGGATATAGATGGAATTAAAGTACCTTTGATGTATGGCGGGGAAGAATACATCGGACTTTACATCTGCGTTTACGAGGATAAGTAATACCTGAACCTTCATCGGTTCGAATTACCTAATATAATCAGACTAAAGAAAGGAAAGGAAAAAGACAAATGGGTAAGATTATTGGTAAGGGAATCACATTTGATGATGTTTTATTAGTACCACAGTTTTCAAGTGTTATTCCAAATGACGTTGTTCTATCAACACAGCTCACAAAGAAAATCAGGTTGAATATTCCTCTTATGAGTGCCGGTATGGACACTGTCACAGAGCACAGAATGGCAATCGCCATGGCCAGACAGGGTGGAATCGGAGTTATTCATAAAAACATGTCGATTCAGCAGCAGGCAGAGGAAGTTGATAAAGTAAAACGTTCAGAGAACGGAGTTATCTCTGATCCATTTTCTCTTTCACCGGAGCATACACTTGATGATGCAGATAAGCTGATGGCGAAGTTCCGCATTTCCGGTGTGCCGATTACAGAAAACGGCAATTGGTAGGTATTATCACGAACCGTGACTTGAAGTTCGAGACAGATTACTCAAAGAAGATCAAGGAGTCCATGACATCTGAGAATCTCATTACAGCAAAAGAGGGTATCACACTCGAGGAGGCAAAGGCAATTCTCGGAAAAGCCAGAAAAGAGAAGCTTCCTATCGTCGATGATAACATGATGTTGAAGGGACTTATTACAATCAAGGATATCGAGAAGCAGATCAAGTATCCAAATGCAGCCAAGGATGCACAGGGCAGACTTCTCTGTGCCGCAGCCGTTGGTGTTACACCGGATATCTGCGACAGAGTAGACGAGCTTGTAAAGTCCAAGGTAGATGCAATCGTTATCGATACAGCACATGGACATTCTGAGAACGTTCTTAAGACATTTGCTATGATCAAGGAGAAGTATCCGGATCTTGATGTTATCGCTGGTAACGTAGCTACAAAGTCCGGTACACAGGCTATGATCGATGCAGCGTGGATGCCGTAAAGATCGGTATCGGACCTGGTTCTATCTGTACAACGCGTATCGTAGCCGGTATCGGTGTTCCACAGATTACAGCAATCATGCAGGCATATGAGGCAGCACATGCAGCAGGAATCCCAGTTATCGCAGATGGCGGTATCAAGTATTCCGGCGATATCACAAAGGCACTTGCAGCCGGTGCGAATGTATGTATGATGGGTAGCCTCTTCGCGGGTACGGATGAGAGCCCTGGAGATTTCGAGCTGTATCAGGGAAGAAAATACAAGGTATACCGTGGTATGGGTAGTATCGCAGCGATGGAGAATGGTAGTAAAGACCGTTATTTCCAGGCAAATGCAAAGAAGCTTGTACCGGAAGGTGTCGAAGGTCGTGTGGCATACAAGGTACGTTGAAGATACTGTATTCCAGTTGATTGGTGGACTTCGTGCAGGTATGGGTTACTGTGGTGCGAAGACAATCGAGGAGCTTCATGAGAAGGCAGAGTTCGTTGAGATTTCAGCCGCTTCTCTGAAGGAGAGCCATCCACATGATATCCAGATTACAAAGGAAGCACCAAACTACAGTGTGGAGTAATCGGAAAATCTCTATATAAAAATCAGAGACATTCTGTGAGAGAAATCTTGCAGGATGTCTTTTTTATGCATTTTTTTCCGTATGTATGATTGTATCAAATTCTATACAATTATCCCCCAAAAATATATTTACAAATGATAATTGAAATGTTATATTGCGAAATGGATGGTATTCGAGAGAAACTATACTGGGAAATGAATATGGTGCACACCCCTTTGGTCAGAAAGAAGAGGTGATGGTATGAAGATTGGATTGATTGGAGCTGGCAGAATGGGCTTTACGCTCGGCAGACATTTATCCGATTTCGCAAAGTCACATGCAGAGATGCTCTGTGTGGAGGGCTTCTATAGTCGGAATCCGGAGAGTGCGAGAGAGGCAGCGAGATTTACTGGTACGAAATACTATGAAGACATGGAGACATTGGTTCAGGCGTGTGATACTATATTTTTAACGGTTCCGGACGGACAAATCGCGAACGTGGCAGAAGAAATTGCAGCTAGTTCGGTGTGTCTGGATGGAAAAACGATGATTCATACAAGTGGGGCTCTTTCCTCACGTATATTTTCTGGTATGGGTAGTCGCGTAAGCGGGTATTCAATACATCCTATTTATGCAGTGAATTCGAAGACGGATTCCTACATACATTTCCAAGACTGTTACATGACGATTGAAGGCGAAGGAACGAAGATGCAGGAACTCATATGCCTGTTTGAGAAAATGGGACATACGATCCGGCAGATTTCCGCAGACCAAAAGGCGAAATATCATGCATCGGCAGTATTTGCAAGCAATCTGGTGATCGGACTATATAAGATGGGGACAACCCTTCTTTCGGAGTGCGGATTTACACCGGAGGAGGCAGAGCACGCACTGATGCCGCTCTTTGCAAATAATGCAGAGAATATGGAACGCTTTGGCTGCGAGAAAGCATTGACGGGACCGGTCAGCCGCGGCGATGTGGCAACGGTGGAGAAGCATCTGCAGGCACTCGACGGCGATGCGCGTGAGGTGTACCGGCTGCTTTCGAAGCAATTGTGCAATGCGGACAGTCAGGCAATTCAAACTATATTGGATATGAAGGAGTAAACCATGAAAAAAACAGTAACTACTTTTGCAAAGGCAAAGGCTTCCGGCGAGAAGCTTACAATGTTGACAGCGTATGATTATTCGACAGCCAAACTGATGGATGAGGCAGGTGTGGATTCGATTCTGGTCGGCGATTCCCTCGGAAATGTCGTGCTTGGATATGAGGACACAGTTTCCGTAACAATGGAAGATATGATCCATCATGGCGCCGCAGTTGCACGTGGTGCGAAGGAAGCTTTGGTCGTAATCGATATGCCGTTTATGTCTTATCAGACATCGGTCTATGATGCGGTTGTTAATGCGGGACGTCTGATGAAGGAAGGTCGTGCCAATGCAGTGAAATTAGAGGGTGGTGTGGAAGTAGCACCACAGATTAAAGCAATCACACAGGCAGGTATCCCGGTGTGTGCACATATCGGACTTACCCCACAGTCTATCAATGCATTTGGTGGATTCAAAGTACAGGGAAAGACGGAAGCGGCTGCACAGAAGCTGATTGACGATGCGCTGGCTGTACAGGATGCGGGTGCATTTGCAGTGGTACTTGAATGTGTACCGGAGAAGCTGGCTACGCTTGTGACAGAGAAGTTAGATATTCCGACCATCGGTATCGGTGCCGGAAATGGCTGCGACGGACAGGTGCTTGTATATGCAGATATGCTTGGCATGTTCAGTGATTTCACACCGAAGTTTGTGAAGCGTTTCGCAGAGATTGGACCGCAGATGACCGACGGGTTCAAGTCGTATATCAAGGAAGTGAAAGATGGCACATATCCTTCTGCAGAGCATACATATGCGATTGCAGATGATGTAATCGAGAAATTGTACTAAGGTGCGAAAACATTTACGTGTTCTAAAAGAGTTGTACATAATTTCAAATTCCACGCAGACGCGCTCTCGCTCGGTTCAGCACGCAGTGGTACTAAACTCGTGACAACAGGTTGTCACTTGTTAAGTACCAGCGTGCTTCAACGGTCTGCGCTAAAATTTGAATTATGTACAACTCCATATACACCTATTATGTTTTCGTTGCTTTACAATAAAACTTTGAATATTGAAAGGAAGAAATAACATGGAAATCGTAACAACAGTGAAGGAAGTTCGGGATAGAGTCAAGGCTTGGAAGAAGGAAGGCAAGCAGGTTGGTCTGGTGCCGACAATGGGATATCTGCATGAGGGACATAAGAGCCTGATCGACAAGGCAGTTGCAGAAAATGATGCGGTTGTAGTCAGTGTATTTGTCAACCCAATGCAGTTTGGACCGACTGAGGATCTGGCAAGCTACCCAAGAGATTTAGAGGCAGATGCAAAGCTGTGCGAGGCAGCCGGCGCAAGTCTGATATTCCATCCGGAACCGGAGGAAATGTATAAGGACGGTTTCTGTTCTTTCGTTGATATGAACGGACTTACCAACGCACTGTGTGGATTGTCCCGCCCGGTTCATTTCCGTGGTGTATGTACCGTAGTGAATAAGCTGTTCAATATCGTACAGCCGGATAAGGCGTATTTCGGTGAGAAGGATGCACAGCAGCTCGCTGTAATCAAGCGTATGGTTACCGATCTGAACATGGATATCGAAATCGTTGGATGCCCGATCATCCGTGAAGCAGACGGACTTGCAAAGAGCTCCAGAAATACATACCTTTCCCCGGAGTCCAGAAAGCAGGCAGTGATCCTGTCCAAGGCAATCTTCCTTGGTAAGAAGATGGTAGAAGATGGCGAGCGTGACGCAGCGAAGATTAAGAAGGCTATGACCGATCTGATCAACACAATGCCGCTTGCAACGATCGATTATGTGGAGATCGTAGATGGTATGACCATGCAGAGCATCGACACATTGAAGGGTGAAATCCTGTGTGCAATCGCAGTCAACATCGGCGGCGAGGCAAGACTTATTGATAATTTCCACTATACAGTTTAGAGGAGGAAACATGTATGACAGTCAATATGCTGAAAAGTAAAATACATCGCGCAACGGTTAAGCAGGCGGAACTGCAGTACGTCGGCAGCATCACGATTGATGAGACTCTGATGGAGGCGGCTGGCATCTTCGAATATGAGAAGGTGCAGATCGTCGATATCGAAAATGGAAATCGCTTCGAGACGTATGTGATCGCCGGTGAGCGTGAGAGCGGCATGATCTGCTTAAACGGCGCTGCCGCAAGACAGGTGTGTGTCGGAGATAAGATCATCATTATGTGCTATGCAGATATGACGCCGGAAGAGGTACAGACACATAAGCCGAAGGTTGTATTTGTGGATGAGGAGAATAAGATTTCGAGACTGACAAATTACGAGAAACATGGTAGACTAGAGGATATGTAGAACAAATGTGAAGCCAACTGTAATTAACAACATATATTTCAACATGATTCACTTCATATACAATGTATTGAGAGTAAGAAGTTCTAAATGTTCTGATGAACATATGATAAATATGCGCCACCGCCACCAATTCGCCATCCATGGTCAGTGGCGGCTTGTTTGAACATCGTGTTCAAACATGGCTGGTATAATTACAGAACATTAAGAACTTCTAACTCTCAAACATATCGTATATGAATAT
>ENA-OQEN01000977-OQEN01000977.1-human-gut-metagenome-genome-assembly--contig:-NODE-977-length-11373-cov-7.341722_pt1 | contig 11373 bp, 13 predicted proteins | sample MGYA00242791_ERZ504627 | MGnify/ENA primary metagenome ERZ504627 (study PRJEB26092, sample SAMD00036316) | human gut metagenome | host: Homo sapiens | study: EMG produced TPA metagenomics assembly of... | reverse complement strand
CAGGTTGTCGTAGAGCGCCTTGCTCTCGCGCAGGAACTCCGGGCTGAAGAAGATCTTGCTGTCGCCCAGCCTCTCACGCAGGCCCGCGGTGTAGCCCACCGGGATGGTGGACTTGATGACGATCCAGCGTCCGGGTTCACCGAGCGCACGGCGGCGATGGCGGCCTCGACGGAGCTCGTGTCGAAGAAGTTCCTGTCCGAGTCATAGTTCGTCGGCGTCGCGATCACGGCGTAGTCGGCGCCCGTATATGCCTCGGCCACGTCGACGGTGGCGTGCAGGTCGAGCTGGCGCTCCCCCGCCTTGGCCTCCGCCAGGAAGCGCTCGATCTCGTCGTCCTGGATGGGCGATACGTAGCTGTTGATCTTCTCGACCTTCTCGGGCACGATGTCCAGTGCGTGCACCTCGTTGTGCTGCGAGAGCAGGACGGCGAGGGACAGGCCGACGTAGCCGGTACCGGCGACAGCAATTTTTAATTTTTCAGTCATAAAACGACTCCTCAGAAAAATTGAAATTACGGTTCATAACTCGTAGCTAAGATTTACTTTTCCTAAAGAATCCAAAAGCTTCGGTAACGCAGGCACTCGGCGACGCAAAGAAAGCCTTAATCGCATAGCCGAACGCATCCATATATCGTCGACTACGCTTCATTGCAAAAGCCAAAACAGCGTTATGTCGAAACTCTATATAGTTGATATCTTTCTTATCGAGCTGTGGGTAATAACTTTGAACAACCTTGTGTCTCGCCACTTCGCCTTCGATCTTGTTATTTCCCAGAGAAAGGCGCTCGCCAGAATGCAGATACTGATGCACATGAACTTCTGGCATATAGCCAATGCGCGCACCGGCCTCAATACAGCGAAGCATTAGCCACCAGTCTTGGCCCGTAGCAACTTCGCCGAATCCTTCAGTCGCGTCAAACAGGCCTTTCTTTAGCATGTAGATTGACGTGGGAGCTATTGGTGTTAATAAATGCGCCCTGAGCAAACCCTGTTTTGAAAAATCATCACAATGATTGAGACGGCGATGCTCCACGAGTTTACCCGACTCGTTATACCAAGAGACATCCTGCCAGCACATATCGAGGCCATTTTCCAATATATAGCCGAGCTGCGTTTCAACCTTATCTGGGAGAAACTCATCATCATCATCAAGAAATGCCAGATAATCGCCCATTGCTTGGCGACACGCATAGTTACGTGCGGCACCCCCGCCCGTACGACCGGCAGTATGGATTGTCCTTAGACGCGAATCTTCGTATGTCGAAAGTACTTTGTTTGTTTCCTTATCCCACTCGGAATTCACTTCATTGTCGTTAACGACAATAATTTCCAGGTTCTTATATGACTGATTCGAAATAGAACTTAACGCTTTTGTTAGCCGATCTGCCCTTTTATAGGTTGGAACAATAACGCTAACTAGAGGTCCATTCTCAATAGCCATCTATCGCCCCGTCCTCTTCTTGCCGAACATGGCACCAAAGGTGCCGGTAAAGCATTTCCAGTCCATGCGGAAGCATCGGTTACGCACGTAATGAAGCTCGATCTTTTGACGCAGGCCGCTCTCGAAGGTCGCAGCGTTGCGGTCAGTCGCCTGCCACAGGCCCGTAATGCCGGGCTGGACAGAAAGCAGTTCAGCCTTTTCCTCATCGGAAAAGTGCTGTTCAAGTTCGTCTCTTGTAATGGGGCGCGGTCCGATGACAGAAAGGTCGCCGTTCAGAACGTTCAGGAACTGCGGCATCTCGTCAATCGAGCACTTACGGATAAACTGGCCGACTTTGGTAATGCGAGGATCGTCATCGACCTTGCGCTCGACTTCCCACTGATGTAGCTGCTCAGGACTCAGATACTTCTGTACGTTGCCGGCATCCGCAACCATGCTGCGAAGCTTAAGGATCTTGATGGTCTTACCGCCCTTGCCGACGCGCTCCTGTGCGTACAGCGGGTTTCCGGGAGATTCAAGGGAAATGAACGCACAAACAATGGCCACTGGAATTACCAGAACCACGCTCACGCAAAGACTGAACACAAAATCGAACAGCCTCTTAAAGAAACGGTAAGCCAGCGTACCGCTCGGTTGTATCTTTTGAATAACCAGTGACTCCCCCATGGAAGCACTGCTTTCAGTCATCTCTTTAACAGTCAAGCTCAAATCCACGTCCCCGTTCCCCAGGGATCCCCCCCCATCGATGAATTTAAAATGCGAATGAATTGCCAGCGCGACGTCCCCTTACGTTTTGCTGGGAACGTCCAACGCGAGCAGCTCCCTAAAAGCGGAGTTGCCTTCGCCCACGTCTACCAGGCACCAGCGTTTATGACGGTCGATCTTTTTAATTCGGGCCTCTTGCCCCACCAGTGGGCCCTGCTCTATGTGCAGCACGCCGTCTTCTATGCGGCTACGCTGTTGCGCACCACGCCGTCGTCGTCCAGCACGCTGCGATACCAGTCCTGTGCATCGTCCGGCATGGGCATGTACGCCCGCTCCCTACTGCCGGCGATGCGACAGCCGAAGCTCAACTGGGCTAGAGCCCTATCGAGCGCGGCGGCATCGTGCGTGGCGACGAAGAAATATTCCTTGTACATAGGTTTGGTTTGGAGCGACCACGCGCCGTCCCGCTTAAACCAGAACTCCTTTTGCATCACAAAAGCGTCCTGCATCAGCTCGTGCGGGATAATGCGGCGAACCTTTTCGCAAGTCTCGCGCTCTTTACCGTTGGGGGTGTGGATCAGATACCAGCGGACGCGGCCGCGCTGGCTGTTGGTAGTAGCGCCACTAAAGGCACCGGGCAGCTGCTCTTGGCGCCGCATCGTCTGTTCCATCTCTCGCCCCCTTCCTTGCTCCGCGACACACGCGGATGCAGGGGCGTTAAGAACAGGCTTCTCGCTCACAGCTAGGCGCAGTCGCAAAAGTACAGGTTTTTGTAGAGGCGTATGGAGATGCACCCATTCGCGCGCATTTTGTGCAATCTGGGAAAACGCGAGCAGTTTGCTCGTATAATGAGCAACGTTGAAAGATACAAAAACCTGTACCTTTTTGCACAACAAAAAAGCCGCTCTGACCAGCGGCTTTTCTTCTATAGACAACAAAAAAGGCGACCGCCCTATAGGACGATCGCCTTTATTAATTCTTGTATTGTTTGTGCTAAGCGCGAGTCTTGATCTCCTCGAGCACCTTGGCCACAAACTCGTCAACGCTCATCTGTACGGTCTCGTTGGAACGATCGCGGACGGAGATGTTGCCGGCCTCGACCTCCTTCTCGCCCAAGATGAGCATGTAGGCACGCGGTCGATGCTGCGGGCCTCGCGGATCTTGTAGCCGATCTTCTCGTCGCGGTCGTCGCAGACCACGCGAATGCCGGCCTCCTCCAGCTTGGCGCACACCTCGTGGGCGTAGTCGCGGCTCTTCTCGGAGACGGGAAGTGCCTTGACCTGCACGGGGGCCAGCCAGGTGGGGAACTTGCCCGCAAAGTGCTCAATCAGAATACCGATGAAGCGCTCGATGGAGCCAAAGCACACGCGGTGCAGCATGATGGGGCGCTTCTTGGTGCCGTCGGCGTCCACGTACTCCAGATCAAAGTTGAGCGGCATCTGGAAGTCGAGCTGGACGGTACCGCACTGCCAGGTACGGCCGAGCGAGTCCTCCAGGTGGAAGTCGATCTTGGGGCCGTAGAAGCGCCGTCGCCCTCGTTGACCTCGTAGTCCATGCCCAGCTTCTCCAGAGCGGTGCGCAGGCCCTCCTCGGCGCGAGCCCAGTCCTCGTCCGAGCCATGGAGTCCTCGGGGCGGGTGGAAAGCTCAACGTGATACTTAAAGCCAAACTTCTGGTACACGGAGTCGATAAGGTTGACCACGCCCACGATCTCGTCGGTCAGCTGGTCGGGACGCACAAACAGGTGGGCGTCGTCCTGGTTAAAGCAGCGCACGCGGAACAGGCCGTGCAGGGCGCCGCGCAGCTCGTGACGGTGCACCAGGCCAATCTCGCCGGCGCGGATGGGCAGCTCGCGGTAGGAGTGCGGCTTGGAGGCGTACACCAGCACGCCGCCCGGGCAGTTCATGGGCTTAATGCAGTACTCTTCGTCATCGATGACGGTGGAGTACATGTTGTCCTTGTAGTGATCCCAGTGACCCGAGGTCTTCCACAGCTGCTTGTTCATGATAAGCGGCGTGGAAATCTCCACGTAGCCGGCCTTGTGGTGGATCTCGCGCCAGTAGTCCAGCAGCGTGTTCTTAAGGACCATGCCGTTGGGCAGGAAGAACGGGAAGCCGGGGGCCTCGTCGCGCATCATAAAGAGGTCCATCTCGCGGCCGATCTTGCGGTGGTCGCGCTTCTTGGCCTCCTCCAGCATGTGCATGTGCTCGTCGAGCTCTTCCTTGGTGGCAAAGGCGACGCCGTTGATGCGGGTGAGCATCTTGTTGTCCTTGTCGCCCTTCCAGTAGGCGCCCGAGACGCCGGTGAGCTTAAAGGCCTTGAGCGCCTTGGTGTAGCAGATGTGGGGGCCGACACACATGTCGATGTAGTCGCCCTGCTGGTAGAAGGTGATGCGGGCGTCGTCGTCCAGGTCGCCAATGTGCTCGACCTTGTACTTCTCGCCGCGCTCCTCCATAAGGGCGATGGCCTCGGCGCGGGGCTTCTCGTACACGGTGAACTTGAGGTTCTCCTTGACGATCTTCTTCATCTCGGCCTCGATCGCGGGGAAGTCGTCCTCGCTGATCTTGACGCCTCGGGCAGGTCGACGTCGTAGTAGAAGCCGTTGTCGGTCGCAGGGCCGTAGCAAAGTCGGCCTCGGGGTACAGGCGCTTGATGGCCTGCGCCATGATGTGCGCGGCGGAGTGGCGGATGACGTGCGTGACCTCGTCCTGCGGGAGCTCGGCCACCGAACCGTCATTGTAGAGTGCCTTCATGGGTATGTTTTCTCCTCTCGGATGCCTGATGCAAGTGCGTGCGATGCGCTCGGCGTTTTAACTTGCATCATTATAGGCAGGTTGCCTTGGTATACAAGCGCCGCCGCACCTTAATGGCACGGCGGGCGATTTTCTACGCATGCTTCATCGTGTGGGGCGGGGTGTGGGGCGCGCGTGGGCTTTCGGTGTGCCCGTGGCTTGCACCGGCCCGGCCGATGGATGCGTTACTGGATGCGAGTTCGGCAGTAGGGGCAGACCTTCCAGTGCGCATCGAGCGGGCGATGGCAGCTGGGGCACACGTTGCGAACCTGGGTGTCGCACACCGGGCACACGACAAAGTCCTTCTCGATGGGAGCACCGCACTGCGGGCAGGTGCCGTACTGGGCAAGCTGGCGCTCGCGCAGGGCCATGTCCAGCTCCTGCTCCTCGCGGTCGGACGCGTAGGAGTGCGGGCGCAGGACCAGGTAGGCGATGAGGCCCACAAACGGAATGAGGGCGATAATGCCCCATGCCACGTAGGCGCTGGCGCCGCGGCGGCGAGCGTCGATGAACACATAGACGACCGACAGCACATACAGGGCGATGATAAAGCCAACGAAGGCATAGACGACGCCCATAAGCTGCGGCGACATGAGCTCGGAGATGTACTTGGACATTACGGGTACCTTTCGGATTATTTACAGTCCAGTCAAGTTTACCACGGGGTTTGTTTATATGGGACTACGGCTGGGTACGGGGCTGGCGCGGACACAAACATCTCAATCTGTAACAGGTGGGAGCGGAATCCGGGTCTAGACGTTACAGATCGAGACACAGGGGTCCCTCCCAGACTTCAATCTCGATCTGTAACATCTTGGGCCCCAAAACCCCTCTTACTGTTACAGATCGAGACATTCAAAATCCGCCTGAAGGTTTGTCTCGATCTGTAACATCTAGAACCCAAATCATCAGCTAACTGTTACAGATCGAGACGAAAGGTTGCCGTAGTTGTCGGCGGACGAGGTTGTCGACGTTGCCGCGTCTCCCCTCTTCTGCCGTTGGCGGGTGTTGCGGGGCTGTTCACCGCATTGCCGCCGCGCTGGGGGTGTGCAGACCGTAGGATAGTTTTATTGACAGCCTGTCAACTCGTCTGGGAGGCACCGTGGCAGAAACGTTTGATATCGCAATTGTGGGCGCGGGCATTACGGGGTGCGCCATCGCGCGGCAGCTCGCGCGGTTTGACCTGTCCATTTGCGTGGTCGAGGCAGCAAACGATATCGCGCTGGGCGCGTCGAAGGCCAACGGCGGCCTGGTGCACGCTGGCTACGATCCGGCGCCGGGCACCGTAAAGGCGAAGGTCAACGCCCGTGGCTGCGAGTTGTACGGTACGTGGGCGCAGGAGCTGGGCTTTCTGTTCCGCCGCACCGGGTCGATGGTGTTGGGCTTTAACGACGAGGACCGCGCGCATCTGGAGCAGCTACGTTGCAACGGCCATGCCAACGGCGTGCCCGAGCTGTCGATTGTCGGACCCGACCGTATACACGAATTAGAGCCGCGCGCCAGTGCCGATGCAACGTGCGCGTTGTGGTGCCCCTCGACTGGGTTTGTCGACCCGTTTGAGGTTGCCATCGCCGCGCTGGAGAACGCCGTCGCCAACGGGGTGACGTTAATGCGCTCCGCACCGGTGGAGGCGATTGAAGTCGCGGGCTCGGGCGACGACGCGCGCTTTACGCTGGCGACCCCCGCTGGCAACGTGCGCTGCCGTTACCTGATCAACGCCGCGGGCAACGGTGCCGCGGACATCTCGCATATGGCCGGCGCCGAGGAGTTCCAGATGGTCTGGCGCCAGGGGAACATTGTGGTGCTGGACAAGGAGCCGCGCACGCTCATGCCGCTCTACCCCGTGCCGACGCCGATATCGAAAGGCGTCATCGTGACGGGGACCGTTCATGGCAACACCGTGATCACCGCCACGGCCGCTGTGCGCGAGCCGAGCGACACGCAGACCTATGCGAGCGATGTGAACGCGCTGCTGACCGGCGCGCACAAGCTAGTGCCCGACCTGGACACGCGCCGCGTGGTGCGCGCGTTTGCCGGCGGCGCCCGGTCATTCAGGGAACGAACGACTTCTTTATTGGACAGTCAGCCGTGGTGCCGGGGCTGTTCCAGGCGGCGGGCATTCAGTCGCCAGGCGTCGCGAGCGCGCCGGCCATTGCCGAGCGCATGGAGCAGGTGTTGCGCAACGCCGGCGTGCCTCTGCGCGAACGCGCCGATTGGGACCCGATCCGCCACGCGCCGGACGACTTTGACCGCGAGACGCTTGCGCGCAAGGAAGAGCTCATTAAGTCCGACCCCGCGTGGGGCAGATCGTCTGCCGCTGCGAGACGGTGCCCGAGGCCGAGATAGTGGCCGCGATCCGACGCCACCCGGGCGCGGTTTCGGTCGAGGGCGTCAAGCGCCGCTGCCGAGCCGGCATGGGTCGGTGCCAAAGCGGCTTTTGCCAGAGCCGCGTGGTGGCGATCCTGGCGCGCGAGCTGGGCTGCGACCCCAGCGAAGTGCTGTTGGAAGATGCCGGATCTTGGTTGGTCGAGGGACCGCTGAAGGGGGTGCGCTAGAATGGCGACGTTTGATATGCGCGACGAACGCGCGGAGGCGAGCGCCGTGGCAACGCAAGCCTTCGACGTGGTCGTTATCGGCGGCGGACCTGCCGGCATGGCGGCCGCGCTTGCCGCGCAAAAGGCCGGTGCGCGCGTGGCCATCGTGGAGCGCGAGCAGCATCTGGGCGGTATCCTGCGCCAGTGCATCCACCCCGGCTTTGGCCTGTCGCACTTTAAACAGGAGCTCACCGGTCCCGAGTATGCGCAGCGCTTTATCGACCAGGTGCACGCAACCGACATTGCGCTGTTCCTGAACAGCATGGTGCTTGGGATTGATTCGGGTGAGCTTACGGAAGACACCGCAGTCCACACCGTCACGCTCATGAGCCCTGCCGGCATGTTGCAGCTCACCGGGCGCGCGGTCGTCCTTGCCATGGGTTGCCGCGAGCGCACCCGTAGCGAGATCAAGATTCCCGGCAGCCGACCCGCCGGCGTGTTTACGGCCGGCCTGGCGCAGCGATACATCAATATCGAGAACCTCAAACCCGGCTCGCGCGCCGTCATTTTGGGCTCGGGTGACATCGGGCTGATCATGGCGCGCCGTTGCACGCTCGAGGGGATTTCGGTCGAGGGCGTGTACGAGCTCATGCCGTACGCCAACGGCCTGCGCCGCAATGTCAAGAACTGCCTGGACGACTTTGGCATTCCGTTGCACCTGTCCACCACGGTGACGCGCGTGATCGGGCACGACCGCGTGGAGGCCGTCGAGGTAAGCCAGGTCGACGAACACCTGGCGCCCATTCCGGGTACCGAGCGCATTGTTCCGTGCGACACGTTGCTGCTTTCGGTGGGCCTGATTCCCGAAAACGAGCTTTCGGTTGCCGCGGGTGTAGAGCTTGATCCGCGCACGCGCGGCGCCGTGGTGAACCAGAGCCTACAGACGGGCGTGCCGGGTATCTTTGCCTGCGGCAACGTACTGCACGTGCACGACCTGGCCGACAACGTGACGACCGAGTCCGAGAGGGCTGGCGCAACTGCAGCGGCGTACGCGCTGGGAACCGGCGCGGGCGCGTTCCGGAGTGCGAGCTCACCGTCTCCCCTGCTGGAATTGCGGGATACGCGCTGCCTGGACGCATTACGGCCGTGGCGCTCACCAAACTCAACTTCCGCGTGCGCCGGCCAGTCGATGCCGCCTGCGTGAGGATCTTGGCCGACGGCGAAGAACTATTCGCCGGCAAGGTCCGCGCGTTTAAGCCGAGCGTTATGGAAAGCTTCCCGCTGCCGGCAAAGGTGATTCAACGCGCACTCGACCTGGGTGCCAGCGAAATCGTCCTGTCCGTCGATCCCTTTGAGGAGGCATAGCTCATGAGTACGAATGTGACCGAGACACTGCAGTTCAACTGCACCACCTGCCATCCGAGTGCCTCCTGACCGTAGAGGTGGAGCGCGATGCCAATGGCACGGTGGTGGAAGTGCGCTCCGTAACCGGTAACAACTGCCCGCGCGGCGATACGTTCGCACATCAGGAGCTCACCTGCCCATGCGCGTGCTCACAACGACTGTGGCCGTCTCCGGCGGCGACGAAGCCCTACTCCCCGTCCGCACGGCCGAAGCCATCCCGCTAGAACTCCACGCCCAGGCCATGGACTCATCCGAGGTTTAGTCGTCAACGCCCCCATCCGCATGCGACGTCGTGCTGGAAGATCTTCTCGGCACGAGCATCGACCTCATCGCCAGCATGGACATCGACCCAGCCTAAGCAGCTAATTTATGACGGGCTCTTTTAGCTACCCTGCCATCCATCCTGCCCTCCTCAGTTGCGGTGAAATAGTTCCTGATTTCCGCCAAAACCCCGGCATCCAGGAACTATTCCACCGCAACTATCCTTGGAATCGGTATTTAGCTTGTGCCTACTTTAGTGCCATTTCAAAATTATGCCGGATTACGGGCTAAGTCGGTGACCCCCATCCATACCGGCCATTTTCATTTTTTGACAAGCCATCTACCTGCGGTTTTAATTTCGCGATTTTTCCCATGGTCAAGTAATACAGGTCCAGCCCCGTAATCCGCCATACTTTTGAAACCAGCCCCTTTTGGACGGGCCCCTTATGACTACTTTTGCCCGAACGTCCGCTAGACTGGCCATACCAAGGAGTGTCCCGAAGTGCCGGCATAAAAGGAACGTCCCTATGTGCCGGGCTTGGGATACCATGGTGGCACCCTAGTGAAAGGATGTTTCATGGCACATGTCGATGACCAGCGTGTGGCACGCGTGCTCGATGCGCTCGAGGCTCAGCACCCCGGCGCACAGCTGCTCGTAAACGACCCGTGGTCAATCTATTACCTGACCGGCTTTTATGCCGATATGTTCGAGCGTTTTTGTGGCGTGCTGCTCACGCGCGGTGCCGAGCCGGTGATTCTGGTCAACGCGCTGCATCAGCTGCCCGAGTACGACAATGCCCGCGTGGCCTACCACACCGATACCGACGTCGTAACTGACGCCATCGCACGCGAAGTCAATCCTGCCAAGCCCCTCGGCATCGATACCGTTATGCGCTCCGGCTTTTTGCTGCCCCTTATGGATCGTCACGCCGCGAGCGAATTCTTCCTGGGCGACTTTGCCGTCACCGCCGCACGCACCTACAAAGACGCTACCGAGCAGGAGCTTATGCGCGCGTCCTCGGCCGCCAACGACGCCGTGATGGCCGACGTCATCAAGCTCGTCCATGAAGGTGTGACGGAGCGCGAAATTGCCGATCAGATGCTCGGTCTGTACCGCAAGCACGGCTGCGAGGCTTTAGCTTTCCGCCATCGTGAGCTTTGGCGCCAACGCCGGCGACCCGCATCACGAGCCCGACGATACCGAGCTTAAACGCGGCGACGTGGTGCTGTTCGACATTGGCGGACGTCATCGCAACTACTGCTCGGACATGACGCGCACGTTCTTTTGGGGCGAGCCGGACGAGGAGACGGCGCGCATCTACGATATCGTGCGCCGCGCCAACGAGGCGGCCGAGGCGCTCATCGCGCCGGGCGTGCGCATGTGCGACCTGGACCGTGCCGCGCGCGGTGTGATTGAAGACGCGGGCTACGGCAAGTACTTTACGCATCGCCTGGGCCACTCGATCGGCCTGCAGGACCATGAACCGGGCGACGTCTCGCTGGTCAACGAGCAGGTCGTAGAGCCAGGCATGACGTTCTCCATCGAACCGGGCATCTATCTCCCCGGCCGCACCGCGTCCGCATCGAGGACTTGGCCCTAGTTACCGAGTCCGGCGTCGAAATTCTCAACGCCTACCCCCACGATCCGGTCCGCCTAGACTAGCCAATGTGACAAAGGAACAGTCCCTTTGTCACCTTCCGATTAGCTGCGCCACGAAAACGGCCTATCTACTACGTTTAACCCGCATGGGTCGACCATGCGGGTCTTTTTTAAAAAATGGCAAGCCCTTTACCTGCGGTTTTGATTTCGCAATTCTCGGTATGGTCGAGGGTTACCGGTCAAACGTAGTAAATAGGCCCATTTCGTGGCAAGCAAGTCAACTCGAGGAGCAGGGTGGTCAAAATAGCCCCGTCCCAAATTGACTACTTTTAAGTTGCGGTGATATACGGACTGCTTGAGGCTTCTGGCTTGTAAAACAGTCCGTATTTCACCGCAACTGATGAGGGGATGGGTTAACGGAGCAGCCCCGCTACTTCGCCGGCTAGGGTGATGGTGCCGGCTGCTACGAAGGGCTCGCCCGCGGCATCGAAGGCAGCGAGGGCCTCGGACACGCTCGGGTATACGCCCGCGAGCTTATCGGCACCCACCAGGGCAGCGAGCTCCCCTGCCGGCAGGCGCGATCGGAATCGGTCTGCGTCACGACCACGCGGGGGAACGCCGGAACCAGAACGTCAACG
>ENA-OQEN01000976-OQEN01000976.1-human-gut-metagenome-genome-assembly--contig:-NODE-976-length-11375-cov-2.224751_pt1 | contig 11375 bp, 13 predicted proteins | sample MGYA00242791_ERZ504627 | MGnify/ENA primary metagenome ERZ504627 (study PRJEB26092, sample SAMD00036316) | human gut metagenome | host: Homo sapiens | study: EMG produced TPA metagenomics assembly of... | reverse complement strand
GGATTAGGAACAAGAGGTGATTGAAGTAGAGCAATTAGCATACTGACCGTTCTGTAAGGAAGACACTCGGCTGCGCTTCCGATGACGACGACGCGAAGCGCTATCAAAATTCTGCGGCGCTTCACTATTTTTGCGCCGCACCACCATTTCTAATTTCTCATTTCTAATTTCTCATTCGAGCAAAACTTTCATCTGCAATCCATGGGCGCTCCGCCCCATGGGCTAACCCCATTATCGAAATATCCACTCCGTGACCTTTTTCCCGCCCCAGATCGCGATCCCTGTCAGCCAAAGGTCTGAAACGAAGGGGATCATGGGAAGGTAGGACGGATCCATATAGACCTGCCAGCTTGCCTGCGGAAGATGGAGGGAGATCACCATGGGATATAGAGGAGCATCAGCCAGAATATCCCGCTGAAAGCACACACCGTGATGCGCCGCCCCTTCGTCCCGGAAAGTGCCAGAAAGAGATAGATCCCGAATGTCATCATGCCGAGGATGATTTTCCCGTAGAAGACAAAGCTGAAAACCTCCAGCAGGAAGAAGCTCGCCGTGAAAGGATCAAGGCGCATGCCATTCGCATAGTAGAGCCCCAGAAAGGAGAGAATGGCAAAACCGGGAATAAGCCCGCTGAAATAAGCCGCGCCCAGCCAGACCTTCCGGCAAGCCCCCTTCTCCGCAAGTTTCTCATAGAGAGCAGGAAGCACGTAGTCCAGCACGATCGCCGCCCCGGCAAAAAGCGTCAGCACGATAAAGAACGCGATCGAGATCGGTATCGGACTTTCCTTGAAGGCCTTGTCTGCCATCGGCAGATAGCTCCAGAAAATGACCATCTGCAGGATGATGAAGGAGATCCAAAGCGGCAAATGTACTGCCGCGCGTAACGCTCCCCACTCACTGCCATAGCCTTTCCGCTGGAAGAGGAAAAAAAGAAACGGCACCAGAAGCCCCATTCCCCAGTAAGCGAGCGTCCCCACTGCCATAGACTGCGCAGTGTGTACCAGAAATCCCCCGAAGCCCCAGGGAAGAATTCCCGCCAAGAGCCACAGCAGCTGATGAATGAATTTTTTATCTTTGATCATGCGTATCACCTCGATGGGGACTATTGTACCACAGTTTCAGGGCTGGCGGCAGGGGGGAGGGTATGCCCGCGGGGCGTGCCGCCCCTTGATTATGAATGAAATCCTTGCTCGAATGAGAAATGAAGGTGGCGGCTTCGCTGCCACCTTCATTTCTAATTTCGCATTCAAGCGAAGCTTCAAACACAATCAAAGGGCAGCATACCCCAGGGGCTAATCCTGAATCCAAAAAGCGATGTGAAATAACGATCATCTCATTTTCGCGTTCAATCTGCCGCGGGGACTTGCAGCTCTCATAGGAGTGACCGGGAAACCTTATTCCAACTGTCTTTCATGCCATAGTCCACCCTATCCGCCCCTGCGGGGCACCTTCCTAGCGGGGAAGGCTGGCGATACGAGAATACCATCTTCTAAAAAAGGCGGCGAAGCCGCCACGAGAGCCATGAACCTTGAACCCTGAACCTTGAACCCTGAACCAAATGAAAGAAAATAAAAAAGGGGCTGTGAAGAAATGAATCCTCATTTCTTCACAGCCCCTTTTTCTCACTTCTTCTTTCCATCTTCCTTCTTCCGTTTCTGTCTCATGTTCCGCCCCTTGTGTCCAAGCGCTTTATGCTCTTTCTTCTTGGTCGGCTTGTACATGCCGGGCGTCACGACCTTCTTCTTCGGCTTGCCTGCCTTCACGCGGCGGACATTCCCCTTCTCATCATAGCGGGTGATGGTCTCTTCAATGGATTTTTCCAGCTTCCGGAGAAGGAATCCATCTTCCGGCGTCGCATAGGTGATGGCGATCCCCTTCGTACCGGCACGGCCGGTGCGGCCGATGCGATGGATATAGTATTCGAGATTTCTTGGGATCCCGTAATTGAAGACATGCGTAATGCCTTCGACGTCAAGCCCGCGTGCCGCGATATCGGAAGCAACAAGCACCTGAATGCGTGCTTTCTCAAATTCGCGAATGACCTGATTTCTCTGGCTCTGGCTCATATCCCCATGGATCTCATCCACGATGAAGTCCGTCTCCTCCTGCAGCTTGCCGGCGAGCTCATGCGCTTCCTCACGGGTATTCGTGAAAACGACGGCCATGTACGGATTCATCTCCGTCAGATGACGGACGAGGAGCTTGAACTTGCGCGGGAGAGTCGTCTCATAGATGCGCTGCTCGACCGTCGATGCAGTCGCTTTTTCTGCGACATCAAGGAAGGCCGGGTGGTGCATATACTTTCTGGCGAGGCGCTTCGCATCGTCAGGCATCGTCGCAGAAAAGAGCAGGAGCTGGCGCTTCTTCGGCGTCTCATCGATCAGGCTTCGATATCTTCGCGGAACCCATTCGCCAGCATCTGGTCGGCTTCATCCAGGATGACCGTCTTCACATTCGAAAGGTCGAGGCTCTTTCTGCGGATATGATCCAGAAGGCGCCCGGGTGTCCCGATGATGACATGCGGATCACGCTTCAGCTTCTGCAACTGGTTCTCGATCGTGCGTCCGCCGATGATATCTGCTCCATCCACACCGCACTCGATGGCAAAGGGACGCATCACGTCAAAGACCTGCTTGGCAAGTTCGCGGGTCGGTGTCATGATAAGCACCTGCGTCATGGCTTTGTCTGTTTCTACGCGCTGAATGACCGGCAGCAGATAGGCCAGCGTCTTCCCTGTCCCGGTCTGCGAACGGCCGATCAGATCACGTCCCTTGAAAGCGTTTGGGATCGCGGACATCTGGATGGGCGTCGGGGTCTTGATCCCCTGTGTTTTCAAAAGTTTCGTCAGCGTCTCATTCACGCCAAGCGCAGCAAATACGTTCATAGGTCCTCCTGTAAATGGGTTGGTTGTATGGAAATGCGTAATGTAAGGTTTATGGTTTGAGGGTTCAGGGTTCAGGGTTCAGGGTTAGCCCATGGGGCGGATCGCCCCTTGATTGCGTTTGAAAACCTCGATGGAATTAGAAATTAGAAATGAGAAATGGTGGTGCCATGAGCTGGCATGCCAGTCACTAGTCACTTGCGACTCCTAATCCCTAGCTACTAATCCCTAGTCACCAGCAGCCCCTTTTCTTATTGATTCTTCCCCAGCACCACGCCAAGGCTTTTATATCCCGCTGCCCCATTGAGCTCTTCCTTCGCAGCCGCATTCACCAGATCATCGATGGCATATAGGAGCGGCGCTTTGCCTTCGTCGGGGGTGAAAAGCATCAGGACATCGAGTCCCTCACTTCCGGGGAAGAAATAGGAGCGGCAGTACATGGGGAGCTTCATCCCCTCCGCATTGTATGTAATCAGCCCGCCTGCGGTATAGACATAGGCTCATCGACATCCAGACGGCGGAAAGGCTCCAGCGAAGAAAGCTCTACCTTGATCGAAGAATCCGCAGCGGGACCGATGGCATTGCGAGCCAGACTCAGTACCGTCTCTTCGATCCCCTTACGAAGAGGGGATGCCGGATTTAAGAGCGCGCGGTTCATCTGCGTCAGCCGGCGCCAGACATGTTCATCACGATTCATCTTGAAATACGGCTTCAGCGCTTCCGCCATCTCTACAGGAAGCAGCGCGCGAATGATATAGCCGGATGAGAAGCTCTGCTGTTTTTCCAATGTATACTGCAGCTGTCCCATCTGATAAGGAATGTCTTTCTCCATAAAATGGAGTGTCTGCGTCCCCGCTGCCTCCCGGTAGGTGAAGCCTTTGGGAAGCGAAGCAGCCGCGACGGCATTCATATCATACGCTTCTCCCCCCGCAGAGATCCCGCAGGCCAGCGCGAGCGTGAGAAGCAAACATTTCCATTTCATGGGAAATCCCCTTTCAAAAGTAAATGCAGCGGTGAAAAAGATTTACGATGTCCTATCGGGATGGAGAGCGCATCATAAAGCGGAAGCGCCGTGCATTTTGAAATCATCGCACCCTTTTACTGCTATCTCATCTCTTCATCCGATAGAATCCATACAGCAGGAGATCCGACAGCTGTTCGGCCGCCGCGTGGCTGCCATTCACCTCGATCAGATAGTACCTATCCCCCGCTTTCAAAAGATTGGCAGAGATCCAGAGGGGGAATGACAATCCCTTTTCATTCGTCAGGATGACCTTCGCCTCCTGTCCCCAGCGGTAGGTACCGTCTCATTTTGAAAGCACGCCAGGGGATGAATTCAAGATCTTCACCTGTATAGATGGACCTTTTTTCTCAGCGAGCACCTGATCCACCAATGCCTGAAACTCCAATGTCTGGATCTTCGGCATTCCGAAGAGCGAGGTCGGACGCTTGGCATCCTCAAGGAAAGCCGTAGACCAGAAGCGGGCTGCCTTCGGATTCCCCTCATGGAAGAAATCCTTCTCCGTCCCCGAGATGACATAGATGCCCGCGCTGTATGTCCCGCGCACATCCGTCTTACGGATCTGGTACATGTGCATCGAGTCATAGGGATACGGCGCTTTCTCCGGATACAGCTGCATACCTGGCGGTACCGTCAAGATCGACCACATCGCAGCACGCGCCGATCTCCCATAATTTTTCCGGTGTGTCCCTTCGATCATGAATCGAGAAAGCTCTGACCCGCCGCCATCCGTGACCGTTACGTCCTTGGGAAATGGCAGGCGGCCGAGCCCATCGATCACAAGATCCTCCGCGGAAGACAGCAGGAAGCCGCCAAAGACAAGCGCCGCGGAAAGCGCGAGTGGAAACAGTTTTTTTATCATGGCGTCTCCTTGAAAAAATGAGCGGAAAAAGGTTCAGGGCTAGCCCGTAGGGCGGCTCTCCCTTTGATTTTTGGGGTGAAAGCTTTGCTTGAATGAGAAATCGTGGCGCGGCGCATAATAATATAGAAGCGCCGCGAAGTAAGAAAAATTGATGCCCGTATACACCAGCATATTTATTCTATTGTAGAGAATCTCAAAGAAATACGCAAGAGGGCGCAATCAAAAAGCCCCTTCCTATTGGGGAGAGGCTTCGCCACGTTTTTTACATTCTCACTGCACGCATATTGAAATAGTTTTCCGTAACGCCAGTAAGTCTGCTATTGTTTTTTATCGTAATCACCGTTCCATGCGGTTTCGCTGGATTCATCGCATCCGCTAATCCGTCGAGCGTAGTAATTAAATCCGTATCTGCCGTCACTCTTGCTTCGAACAAAGTCCCTGCTTTATACGTTACGTTCTTTCCTTTCATCAGAAATCCGCCCACAGTAGAAGCCAATAAAGCTACAGCAACAGCACCACCATCGCTTCCAGCCTCTTTTTTGGTTGTATACTGAAGCGGAATCTTAACTCCATTGACCGCATTCAAGTAGTTAATCTGAAATTCTAATTTTCCTGATCTGCCAAAAAAACCGCTCTTTGTTGCTTTAGTAACGACACCATACACTTCAGTCCCTGCCGGAGCTATAACGACATCATTGACTATCAGATTCTCTTTTAACGTCAGCGGAACTGGCATCCCCGTTTTTATGTGTTTAGAAGAAATATCCTGAGTTAATTCAACGGTCAGAATGGTATTTTTGGGAATGTACGCATGATTCGCCGGAATGGTGCTAATTTCCATCTTTTTTCCGGATGCAAAATCGCCTGCGTTCTTTCTTTTATATCAGGAGCATTCGCTTCATGTTCCGCTTTAATCATTGGTATATCATTACTTGCCGTTGTACGTTCGGCATAAGATGCAACAGGATTTGACACAGAAAAGAGAAATGTACTTACGCAAAGTACACCAATAACCAGCTTTGACATTTTAGGCTTCATCGGCACGTCCTCCAATATAAAATTATTTTCTTGATTATAGCATAACTTTTCCTCAAAATAGACAAAAAATATTGAATTTCATGTCCAACTTCGCTGCAATCATCTTCTAGGCGCTGTTCTTAGCGTTTCATTCACATCGTGTACTTGTTTTGGCTCGAAGACTAACATATATAAAGCATAAAGTACTCCCCCTACTATTAGAATCATTAACAAATATCCACCAAGGGTATCGTGATATTCTGCCATTCCCATATTACCCTATCTACCCTTCGAAGCCGAGAATGCTGGCACAAACAAAAGCCCCTTCCATCGAAAGTAGTGTGTTGAGTTAAGCGCTACGTAGCCCTAACATTGTTAAATAACCACTAGCCCCTATTGTCTCCGAAGCTTCCCCTCGAAGTGGGAAGTAAAACGCTACTTCGCTATCAATTTTCTTAACTTAATAGCATTACACATTTGGGGAAGGCTGACGATATGAGAGCAACGCTTTCTTATTTATCATCCGCTCCAATAACGTTGCGGCACTTCGCGCCGCCCATCACTCCTGTCACTCTCCCAAAGGAAGAGCGTAGCGATACAAGAAAAGCGCCTGACGCCATTCTATACTCCACGTCGCCATTCGTCATTATAAGCGGTGGGAATTTCGTATATTAGATGGTGGTTGTCAAAATAATTGAGGCATGAGTCGAAGAATCTGCCTCAATTGAACCCATTGAACCTCGAACCCATCAAAAAGCAGTCCTCCCAAATAGAGGACTGCTTTTTATGATGCATCAATTATTCCGCATCGGATCCGGTTTCGAAGGATTCACCCTTATGGATGACATTCAGCTTGCGGTAGCGGGACATGCCTGTACCGGCCGGGATGAGTTTGCCGATGATGACATTTTCCTTGAGGCCGAGGAGCGGATCTTCCTTGCCTTTGATCGCTGCTTCGGTGAGGACACGGGTGGTTTCCTGGAAGGAAGCGGCGGAGAGGAAGGAGTCGGTCGCAAGAGCTGCCTTGGTGGTACCGAGGAGCAGGTTTTCGCCGACGGCTCTGTCTTTGCCTTCGTCATCGAGACGCTGGTTCATCGCACGGAATGCGACGATGTCGACAGTCTCGCCCGGGAGCCAGCCGGAGCCGCCCGGTTCGATGATCTTGATCTTACGCAGCATCTGATGGACGATGATCTCGATGTGTTTATCGTTGATCTCTACGCCCTGGCTGCGGTAAACCTTCTGGACTTCCTTGACGATATAGTTCTGGGTTGCCTGTACGCCGAGGACATCAAGGATATCGTGCGGGTTGATGTTACCTTCAAAGAGGCGGGTGCCGGCTTTGATAAATTCGCCGTTTGTGACGGAGATCTTCTTCGCTACCGGGATCTTTTCGCTTTCCGGGGCGATGTCCGGATCATTGCTGGTGATGGTAATGATCTTGACATTCGGGTTATCCTCTGCACTGGTGATGGAAACCGTGCCGTCGATACGGGAAATGATCGCATTGCCCTTTGCTTGCGGGCTTCGAACAATTCTTCGACTCGTGGAAGACCTGTGTGATATCTTCTGCAGAAGCAACGCCGCCGGTATGGAAGGTACGCATGGTCAGCTGAGTACCCGGTTCGCCGATGGACTGTGCAGCGATGATGCCGACTGCTTCGCCGATTTCTACGTGACGGCCAGTCGCCAGATTTCTGCCATAGCACTTCGCGCAGACGCCGTGAGCGGAGTGGCAGGTGAGGATGGAGCGGACCTTCAGCTTGTCGTAGTATTTCTGGATCTCTTCTGCCTGGGCATCGGAAATTTCCTCGTTCTTCTTCGCGATGACTTCGCCGGTGGTCGGGTTCACGACATCTTCCAGCGGGCAGCGGCCTGCGATACGGTCAGCCAGAGACTCGATCGGCTGGCCTTTTTCTTCGATGAGGGAGACTTCGACGCCTTCCGCTTCATCCATACGGACTTTGAGAACCGGGATATCGGAAACAAGGATCTTCTCTGCGACATCGCTGTCGATGACGGTGCCTGCCGGGAAGAGGACATTGCCCTGGCGGTCATAGGCATCTTCTTCGAGTTTCTTGCCTGCGAAGTGGACCGTCAGATGATGGTGCATAGCGCGGTTGTATTCAGCTACAGCATCCTGGGTGCCGAGATCAAAGGTCTTAGGCTCTGCGGCTTCGATGCCGTCAGCGGTCGGGATGATGACGGAAATATGTTCTACGAGGTGACGGTTCAGCAGGGTCACATCATCCGCATCGAGGGTCTTGCCCTTGACGAGGAGGATATCTCCATTTCTGCGGTCGAGGACATCTTCATCCAGAACTGCGCCGAGGAGCGTCTGCTTGAGACCCATGATGGTCTTCTTGACTTCCGGCTGAGAGGCGATGAGGCTCTGTTCTCTGTCGAAATTCAGGACCTGTACATCGCAGTCTTCTTCGCGAACGATGACGTCCTGGGAAACGTCGACCAGACGACGAGTAAGGTAACCGGAGTCTGCGGTACGGAGTGCGGTATCGGCAAGACCTTACGAGCGCCGTGGGAAGAGGTAAAGTAATCGAGGACGGTGAGACCTTCACGGAAGTTTGCCTTTACAGGGAGTTCGACCGTCTTACCGGAGGTATCGGCGATCAGGCCGCGCATGCCGGCCAGCTGACGGATCTGGTTATCGTTACCACGGGCGCCGGACTGGGCCATCATGGTCAGCGGTTGAACTTCACCATGGAGCTCTTCATCGCAGCACCGACTTCGTCGGTCTTCTTGCTCCATACTTCGACGACTCTTCTGTATCTTTCGTCATCGGTCATGAGGCCGCGGCGGAAGAAGCGTTTGATCTGTTCGACTTTTTCATCGCCGTCTTCCAGGATCTTATCCTTTTCCGGTGGTACAGCGACATCGTAAATGCCGATGGAAATACCAGAGATCAAAGCGTAGTGGAAGCCGAGGGCTTTCACGGAGTCGAGCAGGTCGCCGGTTGCCTTGAATCCAAGTTTCTTGAAGCAGTCATTGACGAGCTTGCCCATCTGCTTCTTGCCGATGGTAACGCCGAGACCATTGTTTTCGACGGTATAGGTATTGCCGTTTTCATCAAGGCGCTTTTCATGACGCTTGTAGAAGAAACGCAGTTCCCTCGGGATCGCATAGTTGAAGATCAGGCGGCCCGGGGTGGTGATGACAAGATCATCATCAGATTCATTGAATCCATCCGGACGATCTTCCTTCGGATGAAGACCTTGATGAAATCATGGATCTTGATCTGATGCAGGTTGTAAGCCAGCATGACTTCGTCATAGCCGGTGTAAGCGCGAAGCTTGGAGGTGTCCATCTCGTCTTCGGCTTCTTCCACTGCTTCATGACATCGAATTTCGCTCGGATTTCTTCTTTCTTCATCGGTGAAATCGACCTTCGTATCGTTGGCGGTCTGTACGATGGTGAGGTAGTAAGAGCCGAGGATCATATCCTGCGAAGGAATAGCGACTGGCTTGCCGTCCTTTGTGGACAGGATGTTATTGATGGAGAGCATCAGGGTACGTGCTTCAGCCTGTGCTTCGACGGACAGCGGCAGATGGCAGGCCATCTGGTCACCGTCGAAGTCGGCGTTGTAGCCTGGGCATACGAGCGGATGCAGCTTGATCGCGCGGCCTTCCCAGAGAATCGGTTCAAAAGCCTGGATACCGAGTCTGTGCAGTGTCGGTGCGCGGTTCAGGAGGACCGGGTGTTCTTTGATGACATCGCCAAGGACTTCCCAGACTTCCGGAGCGAGCTTATCGACCTTCTTGCGTGCCGCTTTGAGGTTGCTTGCGACGCCTCTTTTGATGAGTTCATGCATGATGAACGGTTTGAAGAGTTCGATCGCCATTTCCTTCGGCAGGCCGCACTGGTACATTTTGAGTTCCGGGCCGACGACGATAACGGAACGGCCGGAGTAGTCGACACGTTTACCAAGGAGGTTCTGACGGAAACGTCCCTGCTTGCCCTTCAGCATATCGGAAAGGGATTTCAGCGGACGGTTGCCCGGGCCGGAGACGGCGCGTCCGCGACGGCCGTTATCGATCAGGGCATCGACAGCTTCCTGCAGCATACGTTTTTCGTTTCTGATGATGATTTCCGGAGCACCAAGTTCCAGAAGTCTCTTCAGACGGTTGTTTCTATTGATGACGCGGCGATAGAGGTCATTCAGGTCGGAGGTGGCGAAACGGCCGCCATCGAGCTGGACCATCGGACGCAGATCTGGGGGAATGACCGGCAGGACAGAGAGGATCATCCATTCCGGCTTGTTGCCGGAGTGCAGGAAGGCTTCGACTTCTTCGAGGCGACGGATGCATCTGACCTTGCGCTGGCCGCTGCCTTCTTCGATCTCTTTCTGCAGTGCTTTTCCAGCTTCGGCAGATCGAGCTCCTTCAGCAGATACTGGATCGCTTCTGCGCCCATCTGGGCTTTGAATGCTTTCTTGCCATAGGCAGCTACGGCATCCTGATATTCCTGTTCATTCAGGACCTGGCACTTGGACAGGTTCGTATCGCCCGGATCGAGGACGATATAAGCAGCAAAGTAGAGGACTCTTTCGAGCTGGCGAGGAGAGATCTCAAGGATAAGACCGATACGGGACGGTGTACCCTTGAAGTACCAGATATGGGAAACCGGGCAGGCCAGAGAAATATGGCCCATGCGTTCACGGCGGACTTTGGAGGAGGTGACTTCGACACCGCACTTATCGCAGATGGTGCCTCTGTAACGCATCTTTTTGTACTTGCCGCATTTGCATTCCCAGTCTTTGGTCGGTCCGAAAATCTTTTCACAGAAGAGGCCGTCGGTTTCTGCCTTCAGGGTTCTGTAATTGATGGTTTCCGGCTTCGTCACTTCCCCGTGAGACCATTCAAGGATCTTTTCCGGAGAAGCGATACCGATCTTCATGGAATCAAATTCATTTACATCTAACAATTGATTAGCGCTCCTTTCCGGAATCAGTCATCCTGGCTGTCATTCGTAAAGCCAAGTTCTGTATCAAGATCAGTTTCACCAAAGCCGGCTTCTACGGGAGCCTGTGCATTGGCTTCTGCTTCGAGTGTATCATTGAAGGATGCGACATCATCGCCGGCGTTTTCGATAGCGCCATTCATGTGGCTTTCCATGTCGTTTCTGGAATCGGAAACGGCATCATCACCTTCCATGGCTTCTTTCAGTTCATCCTTATGCCATGGCTGACCGCCGCCGTAGCCCTGTTCCAGATCGCTTTCATCGAGCTCTTTCAGGACGACTTCATCGCCATTTTCATTCAGGATACGGACATCGAGGCCGATGGACTGGAGTTCCTTCATGAGGACCTTGAAGGATTCCGGTACGCCCGGACTCGGGATGTTTTCGCCCTTGACGATCTTTTCATAGGCTTTGACACGGCCGATGACATCATCGGACTTCACAGTCAGGATTTCCTGCAGCGTGTAAGCCGCGCCATAGGCTTCGAGAGCCCAGACTTCCATTTCACCGAAACGCTGGCCGCCGAACTGTGCCTTGCCGCCCAGCGGCTGCTGGGTAACGAGGGAGTATGGGCCTGTGGAGGCGGGCATGGATCTTATCATCGACGAGATGATGGAGCT
>ENA-OQEN01000975-OQEN01000975.1-human-gut-metagenome-genome-assembly--contig:-NODE-975-length-11383-cov-2.097903_pt1 | contig 11383 bp, 13 predicted proteins | sample MGYA00242791_ERZ504627 | MGnify/ENA primary metagenome ERZ504627 (study PRJEB26092, sample SAMD00036316) | human gut metagenome | host: Homo sapiens | study: EMG produced TPA metagenomics assembly of... | reverse complement strand
AGCACGCTATACCGCTAGCATGCCCCTATTGCCTTCGGCACTTCCCCCGAAGGGGGAAGCAAGACGTTACGTAGCTAACGATTTCCTTAACTTAATAGCATTACTCGGGGGGCTGATGACATCAAAGGAGGGTTCTATGACTCAGATCAAAATCTGTGGCTTCACAGATCCGAAGGAGGCCGCATTTGTTTCCTATCCTGATGTCCCATATATGGGGATGGTGCTTTTCTTCGAGAAGAGTAAACGCAGCATTTCTCTTGAGACGCAAAGGCCATCATGCGTGCGGCAGATCCGCGCATTAAAAAGGTGGCGGTCGTGGTGTCTCCCTCGCCGGCACAGGCTGAGGAGATCGAGAAGGCAGGCTTCGACTATATGCAGGTGCACGGCGTGCTTGAAGCAGAGGTACTTTCCGTGACTAGGCTCCCCATCATCCGTGCGTATAATGGCAAAGCGGAGGAAGAAGAGGATCCCCGCATCTGCGCTCATCTTTTTGACGCGGCAGAGCCTGGCAGCGGGAAGGCCTTCGACTGGAAGAGGCTCGCGGAACAGAAACGGAAAAAACCATGGTTTCTTGCGGGCGGCCTTACGGCAGCGAATGTAGGAAGGGCGATTTCCCTCATCCATCCTGACGTCGTCGACGTATCGTCGGGTGTGGAGTATACAGACAGGAAGGGGAAGGATCCGGAGAAGATAGCGGCGTTTATTCAGGCTGTCAAAGAAAGCTGATACTGGATGCAGAGCTTAGGAAGCATCCTTCTGCTGCCATGGGAAACATATCCTCTTCACGACCTGCGGGCTCCATTGGATCCTTAGATCCCGATCCCAGCCTCACCCCTTTCTATCCATTTTGAATAAAAAACTCTTGACACATATTCTCTGAGGGTGTATATTAGCTTCAACTTCATAAAGGCAGTGAAGAGAAGAGTACATGAAGGACGCTGGCAAAGAGAGCTCGGCAGGTGAAAACGAGTACAGACGAATCCATGGAAGATGGCCTCTGAGCCTGGCATGCTGAATGATGAAGCAGCCCGGGAGCTCCGTTATAGAGATAGGGTATCAAGGCAATAGCGGCGTACCTGATAAGGTGTTCTGGAGCGATCCGGACATAAAATTGGGTGGTAACACGAATGACGATCTCTCCCTTTGATAGGGACGAGATTTTTTTATTGCCCATGCATTGCCACATTTACTATGAAGGAAGAAATAGTGATTGATAGTCCAGAGAGACGCTTTCCGGCGAGCTATCAACAGCCTTTTTTTACAGGAGGAATTCATCATGCAGACGTAAAACATTATCATTTCGAAACTCTTCAGCAGCATGCAGGCCAGGTACCGGATCCGGTGACCGGCGCCAGAGCGGTTCCGATTTACCAGACCACTTCCTATGTATCAAGGACGCACAGCAGGCAGAAGACCGCTTCGCCCTGAAGGATGCCGGTTATATCTATAGTCGCCTGACGAATCCGACCCAGGATGTACTCGAAAAGAGACTGGCCGCTTTGGAAGGCGGTACGGCGGCTCTCGCCGTTGCTTCCGGGGCAGCTGCTGTCACCTATGCGATCCTGAACATTGCCGGTGCCGGGGATGAGATCGTTTCTGCCTCTACACTGTACGGCGGGACCTATGAGCTCTTCACCGATACCTTGCCGCAGCTCGGCATCACCACCCATTTCGTAAATCCGGATCATCCGGAAGAGATCGAAGCGGCTATCACAGAAAAGACCAAGGCAGTCTATATCGAAACTCTGGGGAATCCGGCCATCAATATCCCGGACTTCGATGTCATCCGCGACATTGCTCACGCCCACGGCCTGCCGGTCATCATTGATAATACTTTCGCGACGCCTTATCTCTTCCGTCCACTGGAACATGGTCTGGATATCGTGGTTCACTCCACCACGAAATTCATCGGCGGTCACGGTACGACCTTGGGCGGCGCGATCGTAGAAAATGGCAAGTTCAACTGGAACCAGCCGGAAAGATACCCGCACTTCGCTTCTCCGGATGCTTCCTATCACGGCATCAACTTTGCGACTGACGTACCGGGCGCAGGCTTCGTGACCCGTATCCGTGCGAAGGTTCTCCGTGATACCGGCGCTTGCATTTCCCCGATCTCCTCCTGGTTCTTCATTCAGGGCCTCGAAACCCTGTCTCTCCGCGTAGAACGCCACGTCTACAATGCCACCAAGGTCGCAGAATTCCTTGAAAAGCACCCGAAGGTCGCTAAAGTCAACTATCCGGGCCTCGAATCTTCCCCGTACCACAAGCTGCAGCTGAAATACCTGCCAAAGGGCGCAGGCTCCATTTTCTCCATCGAACTCAAGGATGGCTTTGATGCAGCGAGAAAATTCATCGACAATCTTGAGATCTTCTCTAACCTGGCCAATGTCGGTGACTCCAAGTCTCTTGTCGTTCACCCGGCTTCCACGACCCACCAGCAGCTTTCCCCGGAAGCCCAGCAGGCAGCCGGCATCACTCCGGCACCGTCCGCATCTCCGTAGGTATCGAAAACATCGATGACCTTCTCGCAGATCTCGAACAGGCACTCTCGAAGATCTAAAATCGTCCCATGCAAAAAAAGACGTAGAATCATGTATTCTACGTCTTTTTTGCATGGGACGATTGCATAAAAAGATGGTGCTTTTGACTTTCACGCCGCATAATAAGTTTGAAAGCAGGGATGAGTGGCTAGTGACTGGTGACTGGGGATTAGTAGCTAGGGATTAGGTTGGCGATACGAGGAAATTGCTAATTTCAAATCTCCGCGGCGCTTCTAATTTTTATGCGCCGCACCACCATTTCGCATTTTTCATTTCTAATTTCTCATTCAAGAGAGGCTTTCATCCGCAGTCGAGGGGCAGCACGCCCAAGGGGTTAACCCCGAACCCCGAACCCTGAACCCCCTTAATCCTTCCATTCCCTCGGGATTTCCGGGAAATGATCCACCACCATCATTGTCGCAAGTATATTGGCCATCAGGTGGTCTTCTTCATCGAACATATCGGCCTCGATGACGATCGTAGTGCGGCCATTGTGCGTGATGCGGCTTGTGACGCGGATCGTCTCTCCCGGCTTGGCGGTACGGATGAAATTCATCGTCATAGCGACCGTCACGACAGAGGCACCGACGGTGGCCGAGGTGACGCCCGTGACCGAGTCGGCGAGCGCTACCAGTACGCCCCCGTGCAGGCGTCCTCTGTGGTTGTTGTGCTTCAAAGGATCAGTCTTCAGGCTGACGGTTGCACTGCCGCAATGGATGTCTGTGATCTGTATATGGAAATAGTCACTCATGAAATGGTTTTTAGAATAAATGTCTAAAATGTGTGCGCGGATCTCTTCCGCCGTCTGTAATATCGATACGTCTTCGCTCATAGCAAGTCCTCTTTCGTTTTTCTCCTATCATACAGGGAATGGGGAAGGAAATCAAATGGGTTTTGGGGCAGGGCTCAGGGGAGTATCAGCCGTGGAACGGAGGGCTCATTATCCTGAGCAGAGGGACAGGCACGTATTGTAATGCTTACACCCCAAGCCTTAGAATGCGTGGCGTGGATTTCTAACCAACAAGTAATGAGCAAGAAACTGCTGGCCTTAGCTTTTCTAAATTTTAAACAATTCGGGAATCGGCTGGCACGGCCTGTCTCCATGGTGTACAATGGAGAAACCAATGGCAGGCGGAGTGTCGGTGCTACCATTGCTGAATTTTGAAGTTTGAAAGCAGGGATGAGTAGCCCGAATGACTAGTGACTAGGGATTAGTGGCTAGGGATTAGGTTTGCGATATGAGAAAATCGCTAGTTTCAAACCTCCGCGGCGCTTTTGATTTTTATGCGCCGCACCACCATTTCTAATTTTTCATTCGAGCAAAGCTTTCATCCGCAATCCATGGGCGCCCCGCCCCACGGGCTAACCCTGAACCCCGACTCTGGTGGGTATCAGACAACCGCTATTTCTGATTTCACATTTCTTATCAAGAAGGAGTTCCCATGTCCCGTATCGCTGTTCTCATTCCCTGCTGGATGAAGCCCTGACCATCGAGAAGGTGGTGACGGATTTCCGCGCTGTACTCCCGGAGGCGGACATCTATGTCTATGACAACAATTCCACCGATGGCACTGCAGAGATCGCGAAGCGCGCGGGGGCGATCGTCGTGCATGAATACCGTCAGGGGAAGGGCAATGTGATCCGCTCCATGTTTCGCGACATTGAGGCAGACTGCTATGTGATGACTGATGCGATGATACGTATCCTGCCGAGATGGCGCGAGAGATGGCAGAGCTCGTACTTTCTCACCGTGCTGATATGGTGATCGGTGATCGTCTCTCTTCGACATACTTTGCGGAGAATAAGCGTCCTTTTCATAATTCCGGCAATGTGCTCGTCCGCCGGTTCATCAATCTGTTCTGGGGCAGGGGACGAGAGGAGATCCGAGACGTCATGACAGGCTATCGGGCTTTTTCTCCCCTATTTGTGAAAACGTTTCCGATCCTGTCAGAAGGGTTCGAGATCGAGACGGAAATGACGATCCACGCGCTGGATAAGAATCTGCTTCTCATGCAGGTGCCGGTATCCTATCGCGACCGTCCGGCGGGAAGTGTCAGCAAGCTCCATACCTTCCGTGATGGGGCGCGGGTGCTGAAAACGATTTTCATGCTCTACAAGGATTATCGCCCATTGCGGTTCTTCTTGGCGGCGGCACTCGTCCTCACACTTATTTCGCTCTTTCTCTTTCTTCCTGTTTTTCATGAGTATCTCGCAACGGGCCTTGTCCCCAAGATGCCGACGCTCGTGACCTCCGGTTTCTTCATGGTGGCCGCCGTGATTTCCACAGGTATCGGTCTTGTGCTGGATACCGAGGTCAAGAATGCCAGAAAGAATCTGGAGATCCAGATGAATATGATTCGGATGTTGATGAAATAGGGGAGGGTCAGCCCCGTGGGTATGCTGCCCCTTGATTTTGGATGAAAGCCTCGCATGAATGAAAAATTAGAAATTAGAAATGCGAAATGGTGGTGCGGCGCATTTCGTCATCCTGAGCGGAGAAAAACGTCGTATGTTAGCAAATGGCTTATCTGAAACAGGAGAACTGAGTCGAAGGATCTAAGCGCCGCGATGTATAAATGGGGCGATGCCCGAAGTCGCATTTAAGCCACTGGTGACTAGTCACTAGTCCCTAATCCCTACTTTCACACATGCATCGTTTATCGGACTGCAAGAAAGATTTCTCGCTTCGCTCGAAATGACGATATGAGAGAGTCTGGTATCTTCCAGTCACAAGTCACTAGCCACTCGAGGCTCCTAATCCCTAATCCCTAGCCACGAATCCCCAGTCACTCGCAATCCTTAGGGAAACGCTGATTCTGCGATTGAATCAGTGTTTCCCTAGCTGCTATTCCCAAAGGAACATATTATGCCTACATTTTTAGAGTCGCTTATTTTAAAGATTTTCCCTTCCATGGATCGTTTCTGGGAAGTTTTTCGTTTCCTCGCTGTCGGGGGCGGGTGCTTCCTCTTAGAGTATGTCCTGCTGTTCACATTGACGGAGTATGGCGGTCTTCCGCCGCTGGTTTCCGCACCGATCGCTTTTACGATTTCCCTCCTTGTGAATTACATACTCTGCGTCTATGTGGTCTTTCATGCAGAGAATCAGAGTACGAAACAGATGGTGCTCTTTGTTGTGACGTCTCTCATGGGGCTTGGGCTGAATCAGCTTGTCATGTGGTGCTGCATCGACCTTCTTGGGATATGGTATATGTTTTCAAAGGTCGTGGCTTCTGCGATCGTGATGATTTGGAATTATTTCACAAAGCGATTCATCTGCACGGACATGCTTAAAGCGTCAGGCGTTGCAGGGAAATCCGTATGCGTCATTTCTATCGTCAACCGTTTGTCAACTGATGAATAAAGTGAGTTGACAAACAGTTTTTCTCACTTTATAATAAGCACATCAAATATAGTTGGCAGGGATTAGGAGTGACTAGTGGCTGGTGACTGGTAGGAAAACTTTGCACCTTACACCTTCGGTTTCTTGTCTCGGCCAATTTCTAGGAGGTCATATCCATGAATACAAATCATTCGATCCGCATGCAGGTCCTGTGTGCGTTATTCGCTGCGGTGTGCGCGGTGTGCTCGCAGCTGACCATTCCGATCCAGCCAGTGCCGATCACGCTCGGGACGTTCGGCGTGCTGATGGCCGGGGGCTTTCTCGGGAAACGCTATGGGCTTCTCGCTCTTCTGATCTACCTCATTCTGGGGGCAGCCGGTGTGCCGGTCTTTTCGATGATGCGTGCGGGGATCTCTGTCCTGGCAGGGCCTTCGGCGGATTCATCCTCGGCTTTGCGCCGATGGCTTTCGTGGTGGGGCTGGTATCTGAAAAGCTGGGATATACCTTCAAGCCTATGCTCGCTGCGACATTGGCGGGTACGGCAGTCTGCTACGTGATGGGGATCGGCTGGTTCATGTTCCTCACCGGTACAGGCATGTGGCCGGCGATGGTGATGTGCATGTTCCCCTTCCTGCCCGGTGATCTGGCTAAGATCATCCTCGCCTCTTTCCTGGTGGCAAAGTATAGAAAGACACTGATCGAGAGAGATTAGGGAAACGCTGATTCAATCGCAGAGTCAGATTCTACAAGAATTTTTATACATAGCTTCGTCATAGCCTTCCTTAAATAGCTCGCTATTCGCGTCAGGTTATTCCTTGCTATGCATAAAAATTCAAGAGTAAAATCTGACAACGATTTAAACAGTGTTTCCTTAAGTCATCAGTCACGCAAGACTCCTAATCCCCATTTACGGCTCTTTCCAGTACCTTCCCCACGCTCTCATGGAAGACGAGGTCGGCGCGGGCGTCCTGCGCTGTCGCGTCCTGATTGATGACGACGAGAGCATCACCGCGGAAATAGGTGACGAAGCCTGCCGCCGGATAAACGACGAGGCTTGTACCGCCGATGATGAGCATATCGGCCTTGGAAATCTCATCGATCGCCTCATCGATATCATTCGCATCGAGCGCTTCCTCATAGAGCACGACGTCCGGCTTGATCACGCCGCCGCAGGCGGTGCAGCAGGGAATGGGCGATGCCAGAGAGAGGAAGGTCTTCGCATCATATGTCGCAAAGCATTTCTCGCAGGTATTCGTCAGGATGGTGCCGTGGACCTCGATGACATTCCGGCTCCCCGCGCGCTGATGAAGACCATCGATGTTCTGCGTGATGACGGCAGAGAGCCTGCCCTCTTGCTCGAGCTTTGCCAGCGCAAAGTGCGCGCGGTTCGGAGAGGCCTTTAACATGGCTTCTGCGAACTGCTTATACATGGTGAAAAATTCCACGGGATGCTCCTCATAGAAATGGTGGGAAAGCATTTCCTCAGGCGTCCATGGGAGGCCCGTTTTCTGCCGGTAAAGGCCATTCGCTCCGCGAAAATCAGGGATGTTCGACTCCGTGGAGACCCCTGCTCCGCCGAAAAAGACGATGCGGTGATGGGATGCGATCATAGCTCTCAGTTTCTCGATGTCGGTCATGATGATGGCTCCTTTCGTGGAATGGAATCAAAGTGACTAGGGACTGGTAACTGAAGTACCACTTTCGGGCATCGCCACTATTTATACTTCGCAGCGCTTCCACACTTTTATTCGCCGCACCACCATTTCTCATTTCTCATTTCTCATTTCTCATTCAATCAATGCTTTCAAACTTAATCAAGGGTAGAGCCGCCCCGAGGGCTAACCCTGAGCCCTTCTTTCTCTCATTCTATCACAAATTCTCCCTTTCTCATTGACAATTCATTCCATATGTTCTACCATCGAGATATATTTTAAAAATGTTTTTGCTCGGCCAACCTCCGCCCCTTCGGGGCACCTCCCTCCAGAGGAAGGAGGGCGTGTCTCGGGCTTCCTGCCTCATCCCCAGCTACCAGTCACAAGTCACTAGTACCTGATTAAAAAGGAGATCCTACTATGTCCACACTTACCCTTGCGAAAGCCAAAGAGATCCTGAAGAAGCACACCACGGAAGACCATCTTTTCACCCACGCTGCGGCTGTCAGCGCTGCCATGGGCGCGATGGCGAGCATCTTCGGCGGTGACAAAGATCACTGGGAAGCCATCGGCTATCTGCACGACGTCGACTACGAAGCCTTCCCGCATGAGCACTGCCATCACGTCCGCGAATTTTTGGAACCGGAAGGGGTGGATGAAGAAGACATCAAGACCATCATCTCCCACGGCTGGGGGCTCTGCAGCAATGAAGTAGAGCCGACAACGGATATCGAGAAGAGTCTTTTCACGGTCGATGAGCTGACGGGTGTCGTCATGGCATATGCACTCATGCGTCCCGAAGGCATCAGCGGCATGGAGCTCAAAGGGCTCAAGAAAAAATTCAAGGACAAGAAATTTGCAGCTGGCTGCAACCGCGATGTGATCAAGCAGGGCTTTGCCATGCTCGGCATGGAAGCAGGCGAGGTCATGCAGGCCTGCATCGATGGCATGACCGCCATAAAGATGAATTGGGGCTGAAGTAAAATGGTTCGGGGGCAGGGTTAGCCCAAGGGCGTGCCGCCCCTTGATTACGATGGAAAGCCTCACTTGAATGAGAAATTAGAAATAAGAAATGCGAAATGGTGGTGCGGCGCATAAAATTATGGAAGCGCCGCGGAGGTTTGAAACTAGCGGTTTTCTCGTATCGCAAACCTAATCCCTAGCCACGAATCCCTAGCCACTAATCCCTAGCTACCAGTCACTAGTCACCAATCCCCCAAAACAAAAAGCAGGAAATGAGAACGTCTCATTTCCTGCTTTTTCTATGTGCGAGAACTCAATTAGTCTCTGTATTTTTCCGGGAGTTCGGTGGCTCTTGCTACGCCGGAAGCGATGGCTGCTTTGGCAACGGCTTTCGCTACAGCGAACGGAACCTTCGGATCGAATACGTCGACGACGACATGATCCGGGTCGAGTTTGCCGCTATGGATAGCGAGGTCTGCGAGAGCATGAGCAGCAGCGAGTTTCATTTCCTCATTGATCTGGCGGGCACGTACATCGAGAGCGCCGCGGAAGAGGCCTGGGAATACGGAGGAGTTGTTGACCTGGTTCGGCATATCGCTTCTGCCGGAGCCATAGATGTAAACGCCTTTTTCTTTGGCTTCTTCGTACATGATTTCCGGTACCGGGTTTGCCATAGCGAAGACAATGCTCTTGTCGTTCATGGTCTTGATGGCTTCTACGTTGAATACGCCCGGTGCAGAGCAGCCGATGAGGACATCAGCGCCTTTGACAGCGTCATCGAATGTTGCCCTGTTTGTTTTCCGGATTGACTTTGGCGATGAGTTCCTGCTGTACGCGGTCTCTCTTGCCATTGTCAAAGAGGATGCCTTTGGAGTTCAGGATGGTCATGTTTTCCGGTTTTACGCCGTCTTCGAGGAGCAGACGAGCGATCGCAGTACCGGCAGCACCAGCACCATTCATGACGACTTCACATCTTCGATCTTTTTGCCGACGACTTCGAGAGCGCCGAGGAGTGCTGCCAGAGCAGCGATCGCAGTGCCGTGCTGGTCATCGTGGAAGACCGGGATGTTCATGATCTTTTTCAGTTCGTCTTCGATGTCATAGCATTTCGGGGAAGAGATATCTTCGAGGTTGATGCCAGCGAAGTTCTTTTCGAGCAGTTTGACGGTGTGGATGAATTCCTGCGGATCCTTGGTGTCCAGAGTGATCGGGATCGCATCGATCTGTCCGAATCTCTTGTACAGTGCGGATTTGCCTTCCATGACCGGCATAGCAGCAGCTGCGCCGATATCGCCCATGCCGAGGACACGGGTGCCATCGGAAATAACGGCTACGACATTGCCTCTCCAGGTCAGTTCCAAGGACAGGTCTTCATCGTCTTTGATCGCGAGGCACGGAGCGGATACACCTGGGGTGTATACGATCGCGAGGTCGTGATTGCTTTCGACAGCAGCATTCAAGTCGGTCTTGATCATCTGATGTTTTTCTCTTCTGAGTGCGAGTGCTTCTTCTTTGAGCTTTGCAGTATCCATTGTTTCCTCCTAAAAAAAGACTGATACTTTATGCGTCGGCGACTTCGAATGGAGCCGCTTTATATTTAATCTTTGATGGCAGGAAGATTTCTGCCATTGAAGATCTCATACATTTCCTGCTTCAGCAGGCGGCGGATGCGTTTCCCTTCCTTGCGATCCAGCTCTGCCTCTTTCATATCGAAGAGGTAGTTATCCAGATTGAAATCATGGATCAGCATCTTTGTGTGGAAAATATTTTCCTTGATATACATTGACGTTCCACCAATGTCGTACTTATAGCGCAGCTTCGGTGCCATGTAGTTCTGGATGGAATTGATACGGTGGTCGATGAAGATCTTCTTGCCCTGTACGTCACGCGTAAAGCCGCGCACGCGGTAGTCAGTGATGACGATATCTGCATCGAAGGACTGGAGGAGAAAATTCAGCGCATTCAGGGGCGAGATCTTCCCGCAGGTCGATACATCAATGTCTGCACGGAAGGTACAGATGCCATCCTGCGGATGCATTTCCGGATACGTATGGACAGTGATATGGCTCTTGTCCAGATGGCACACCACATCCTGCTTCTCGACTTCTTCCTCTGCGATCAGCATCGTGACGGATGCGCCTGCGGATCATAGTCCTGTGAAGCGATGTTCAGCACATGGGCTCCGATCATCTCGGCGACCTTCACGAGGATCTGGGTCAGGCGCTCGGCACTGTAGACCTCGTCAATGTAAGCGATGTATTTTTTTCTTTCTGTTTCTGTACTGGCATAGCAGATGTCGTACATGTTGAAGCTGAGTGTCTTGGTCAAATTGTTGAAACCCAGCAGTTTGAGCTTACCCCGTTTCATGAAGTAAACTGCCACCCCCGTTCTTTTCCTCTATGGATTGGAACTTTTTCCATTATAACATAGAGCCTTATTGAATGAAACTGCTTAAAATCGAGTATACTATTTCTGTATAGGTAGATACATTATGTATGAGTTTTGGGAAATAGGAGTCAATGGTTCCGGTTGAAAGCGGGGATGAGTGTCTAGGGATTAGGCGTGACTAGTGACTAGTGACTGGTGACTGAAATGCCCTCTTCGGACATCACCCTATTTATACTCCGCGGCGCTTCTGATTTTTACGCGCCGCACCACCACTCCTCACTCCTCACTCCTAACTCCTAACTAGAGAGCCGAGCTTTCATTCATAACCAGTGGACGGAGCCGCCCCACGGGCTAACCCTGAACCCTATTTCCCTATTTCGACAGTAAGTCCCGGAGAGCTCTTCCTCGATGCTGATCTGGTTCTTCTCTTCCATCGAAAGCTCTGCCATGGTTTTCCAAATTCCGGCAAATAGAAGAGCGGAATCATAGCCCGAAAGCCG
>ENA-OQEN01000974-OQEN01000974.1-human-gut-metagenome-genome-assembly--contig:-NODE-974-length-11387-cov-1.714476_pt1 | contig 11387 bp, 15 predicted proteins | sample MGYA00242791_ERZ504627 | MGnify/ENA primary metagenome ERZ504627 (study PRJEB26092, sample SAMD00036316) | human gut metagenome | host: Homo sapiens | study: EMG produced TPA metagenomics assembly of... | reverse complement strand
CCCGTATCAAAGTCAACCTCGACCTCGTTGCCGTTATCAATATCCTTGGCAGCCTCGTCGCACTCTAAGATTGCAAGTCCGATATTGATAGCGTTGCGGTAGAATATTCTTGCAAATGTGCTTGCGATAACGCAGGAGATGCCGCTTGCTTGATTGCGATAGGTGCGTGTTCTCTTGAGCTTCCGCAGCCGAAATTCATATTAGCGACTATAATGTCGCCGTCCTTTACATTCTTTACAAAGTCCTTGTCTATATCCTCCATACAGTGACTTGCAAGCTCCTTGTGATCGGCTGTATTAAGGTATCTTGCAGGAATGATAACGTCGGTATCAACGTTGTCACCGTATTTGTGTACTATACCGTGTGCCTTCATATATGTCTGTCCTTTCTTATATTTCAAAATCTACGCAGCTGCGTCTTGCCGTGTAAGGTCTTACCGTGCTGTCGGCTACCTTAACGTGTTCGGGATGAGTGGAATAGCCCTTTAACGCTTCTGCGCTTTCGAATGTGCTGTCAAGCATAAGGTCGCCCGTGGAAGAACCGAGAATATCGGTTATGACTTTTATCTCAAGAAGTCCGTCTATCTTGCCTGCGAGCCCTTCAAGCCCCTGCTTTATAAGACGGCATCTTTCCTTCTTTTCTTCGGCCGAAAGCTCGTCCTTCAAGTTCCAGATTATTATATGCTTTACCATATTCTCACCTTACTTTATGCCTGTTATCTTACCTGCTATAGCACTTGCCGCCGCAACTGCCGGGCTTGCAAGATAAACCTCGCTGTCAACGTGTCCCATTCTTCCTACAAGTTTCTGTTTGTTGTGGAATAGCACGTTCTCCTGCCGCAAGTATACCCATATGACCGCCGAGGCACGGACCGCAGGTGGGAGTAGAAAGCACACAGCCCGCATTTACAAATATCTCTGCAAGGCCTTCCTTTATGCACTGGAGATATACCTTCTGAGTGCCGGGGATTACGATACATCTTACGCCCTTTGCAATGTGCTTGCCCTTGAGAATCTCAGCGGCGATACGCATATCGCTTATTCTGCCGTTTGTACATGAACCTATAACTGCCTGGTCAATCTTTATATCCTCTGTAATCTCGTCAACGGTCTTTGTGTTTTCGGGCAGATGAGGGAATGAAACCGTCTGCTTTACGGTTGACAGGTCAATGTCGATAACTCTTGAATATACTGCGTCCTCGTCAGCCTTGAATATATCAAAGTCACGGTCTGCTCTTTCCTTCATATATGCCATTGTTATCTCGTCAACTTCAAATATACCGTTCTTTGCGCCGGCTTCGATAGCCATATTGGCAATGCAAAGTCTGTCGTCTATCGAAAGGCTCTTCAAACCCTCGCCGGTAAATTCCATAGACTGATAAAGTGCTCCGTCAACGCCTATCATACCGATTATGTGAAGAATAACGTCCTTGCCGCTTACATATTTATTAAGCTTTCCTGTCAGGTTGAACTTTATAGCGGAGGGAACCTTAAACCACGCCTCACCTGTTGCCATACCTGCCGCCATATCGGTCGAGCCTACGCCCGTTGAGAATGCGCCGAGTGCGCCGTATGTACAGGTGTGGCTGTCTGCGCCTATGCACAGCTCACCGGGGCCTATAAGACCTTTTTCGGGAAGAAGTGCGTGTTCGATGCCCATTTCGCCTACATCGTAATAATTTGTAATATCGTACTTTCCTGCGAACTCTCTGCACTGCTTGCACTGAGTAGCCGCCTTGATATCCTTGTTCGGTGTGAAGTGATCCATTACAAGAGAAATCTTATCCTTGTTAAATATGCCGCCGAAGCCCGCCTTGTTGAACTCGTTTATCGCAACTGGGCTTGTAATATCGTTACCGAGTACCATATCCAGCTTTGCTCTTATAAGCTGTCCCTCTCTTACGCTTTCAAGTCCTGCGTGCTTTGCCAGTATCTTCTGGCTCATTGTCATGCCCATGTGTTTGTCCTGCCTTTCTCCTACCGCTCGTTACAAGCTGTGCCTTATGATTTGTTTACGTTAATCACGTTCAAGTGCCGAAATACCCGTTCTTACGATCTCTTTTACTCCGTAGGCTGGAGAAGTCCTATGAACGAATCTATCTTCTCGGGTTCGCCCGTAAGCTCAAGCATAAGTCTGCTCTCCGCTACGTTTACGACCTTCGCTCTGAAAAGATTTGCAATCTCTATCACAGGCTGACGTGACGCAGGGCCGTTGCCGACCTTCATAATGATATGCTCACGGCATACAGCGTTATGCAGTACCTTGACCTCCGATACGTCATAGAGCTTGCGGAGCTGTTTTACCAGCTGTTCCATCACGCCCTCGTCGCCGTCTGCAACTATTGTCATACGGGAAATGCCGAGGTTTTCGGTTTCCGCAACGTTAAGACTTATTATATTATATCCTCTGCGGCTGAACAGACCCGTTACTCTGCCGAGTACGCCGATGCCGTTGTTTACGCAGACGGAAATTACGTTTCTCTCTGTCATTTTTCTGCCTCCGTTCAGTCGTCGATTTCTATCTCAAGGATAGGCTCAGTTATGGATTTTCCTGCGGGTACCATAGGAAGAACGTTTATATCCTTGTCTATTCTTGCCTCGATAAGCACGGGGGCTGTTTTTGAAACCTCAAGAGCCTCACGCAGTATCTCCTCGCACTTGTCCTCGCTGTCTATAACGAACGACTTTATGCCGAACGCTTCTCCGAGCTTCATATAATCTGTAGGACGGTCAAGCGTCGTCTGTGAAAATCTCTTGCCGTAGAACAATCTCTGCCACTGACGAACCATGCCGAGAACGTTATTGTTGATAACAAGCTCAACTACAGGTATATTGTGCTTTGACAGTGTTACAAGCTCGTTTAAGTTCATATGGAAGCTTCCGTCGCCTGCAATGTTTACAACCGTCTTGTCGGGGTTGCCGCACTTTGCGCCGATAGCCGCACCAAGTCCGTAGCCCATAGTGCCAAGACCGCCGCTTGTGATAAGCTGGTGAGGGTGCTTATATGCGTAATACTGAGCCGCCCACATCTGCGACTGACTACCTCTGTTGCGATAAGCGCCTCGCCGTCTGTCAGCTTGTCAAGCGTTTCTATAAGATGCTGAGGGGTAAGAGTAAGCTCGTCTGTGCCTTTCTGCCTGCACTCGTACTGCTTCTCCCACGTCTTTATTTTGCCTATCCAGCCGCTGTGCGACTGCTGAGGGATTAGTTTTATCAGCTTTTTCATAACATCTGTGCTGTCGCCGATAACCTGATGATAAACCTTTATGTTCTTGTTTATTTCAGCAGGGTCAATGTCTATATGAAGTACCTTTGCATCGGGAGCGAAGGTCTGCGGATTACCTATTACTCTGTCTGAGAATCTTGTGCCGATACCGATGAACAGGTCGCAGTTCTTTATTGCCTCTGCCGCCGTCTTTGTTCCGTGCATACCGAGCATACCCATATATCTGCTGTCGGTTTCGTCAAAGCTGCCCTGACCCATAAGCGAAGATGATACGGGAGCGTCAATAAGCTCGGCAAAAGCCTTTAATGTCTTTGCTCCGTCCTCGCCGTAGATACCGCCGCCTGTATAAAGGAACGGACGTTCAGCGTTCTTAATCAGCTCCGCCGCCTTTGCTATACAGCCGTCCTGGTGCATAGTAACATTTACCGTATACGGCTTTAAGGGCTTGTTTGCAAAATCCGCCTTCTGCGCCGTTATATCCTTGGGAACATCGACAAGGACAGGACCCTTTCTTCCGCTTCCTGCTATGTAGAAAGCCTCACGCAGTGTATCCGCCAGCTTGTTTACATCCTTTACGATAAAGTTATGCTTTGTTATAGGCATTGTGATGCCGGTAATATCAACCTCCTGAAAGCTGTCAAGGCCTAAAAGCGAACAAGCAACGTTGCCCGTAATAGCCACCATAGGCACACTGTCCATATAAGCCGTTGCGATACCTGTTACAAGGTTTGTCGCACCCGGACCCGACGTTGCTATAACAACGCCCGTCCTGCCTGTAGAACGTGCGTAGCCGTCAGCCGCATGGCTTGCGCCCTGCTCGTGTGCCGTCAGAACGTGATGTATTTTGTCACTGTAATTGTATAAGCTGTCGTAGATGTTCAGAACTGCGCCGCCGGGATAGCCGAAAACGGTGTCAACGCCCTGCTCTATCAGACATTCGCAGATTATATCTGCACCCGTCAGATTTCTCATTTCTTTCATTCCTTTTTCTTTACACTCAGATTATTTATAATAACGGATAAAAAATCCTATCGTTTTATTTTAACACTATACAGCGTTTTTGTCAATGGCGAAACCGCATCATAAAGCAAGAAAAGGACACCTCCCGATGTCCTTTTATTATCGTCATGCTTTTTGTACCGTACCGTCTTTTATCGACAGCACGCATACAGCCGTGCAACACATTATATTTACTGCAAGAGTAATAATGCAAAGGTAAATGCCGACTCCGAAGCTTGCTATGTTGATTTTTATACTCGATATTATAATAAGCTCAATTACAAGTGCCGCTACCGATGCTACAACCGACAGAATCCTACATACTGCCACAAGCTTTCTGCTTTGCCATCTGACAAATGCAAAATACAGTTCGAAACCCAAACAAAGAGCAATTGCGACCCAGCTTCCGCCTGCGATAAATGCAAGTCCCTCTTGAACTTTAACTCCGTTCATATTGCACCACGGAAGTAGAAATCCGATTGCGTGAACAAGTAATGTTATTGCTCCGATCGTGATAAAGATGTTGGTTTTGCGTGTGTTGGTATTCATGATGCTGCCTCCGTAAAATTAAACATATCAGTATTATATCACAAATCAAATCGGCGTAAACCGATACGGCGGTACGCCGTACTTTTGCATGGGATAAACCGCATCAGCGATTTATCAGTATGAGGTTATTATATCACAATATATCGTCGCTGTCAATTATATAAAAAGGACACCTCCCGGTGTCCTTTTCGCAATAATCTTAATGTATCTCCACGCCGGTGAAGTAATGCTGTAAAATTTGCTTATATGTGTAGCCGTTTTCAGCAAGAGCCTTTGCGCCGTACTGCGACATTCCCACGCCGTGACCGTGACCGTAGGTCGTAAAGATGAACTTGTCGCTACTTTTGTCGTATTTCAGATCAAAAGCCGCACTTTTCAGCGAATAACCGAGTACCTTTTCTCTTATCGTTCTGCCGTCTATTGTCTTGCCGTTTGCCTTTGTCATACCGCCGACAGAAATTGATGTTACCCAGCCGTGTTCCCTGTTATCAAGTCTTGAGTTTATCTTGAACCACTTTGACGGGTCGCCTGTGAGCGCTATTCCGAGTGTATTCTGCACAGCATTCTTTATATAATCCGAAGAATAGCTGTCGGTACTGCCCCAGTTAGGGTCGGTCGTCTTGTCAAGCGGACAATCAACGCTTCTGAGATACGGATAATCAACACCCCATACATTTTCGGCGCTGTTGGTATAGCCGCACGAGGACGCAAAGAACGAACACTGTATCATCTCGCCGTTATAGTAGATTGCTTCACCCAGCACCTCGTCAACGAGCTTGTATATCCTGTCATATACGTCGGTCTTTAGAGCAACATCCGGTGCTATAGTTTCATCTCCGGTTTGCTTTCTCAGATTGTTTTTCTTCTTTATATATGTGTATTCCGCTACTGCCTGTGCTTTTACCGCTTCATCAGGGAACTCGTTCCATATCTCACCGACTACCGCCCTTGCAATTATCTCTCTTGCACCTGCCGTGTAATATGTACCGGTCACCTGATCGTATACAGTGAACTGCTCCTCACCGCTGTTATCGGGCATCGGTGTCGGCGCAGATGTTGTTTCAGCCGTTGTGGTTTCCGGTGCGGCAGTTGTTGCCGCTGTGGTGGTTGTGGCAGTTGTTGTTTCGGGGATTATAACGGTATTATCTGCCGCAGGTGTGGGTGTGCGTTTTTTTACCGTAGTTGTTGTAGTTTCCGCCTTGGTGGTTGCTGTAGTCTGTGCCTTTACATCGGCAAGTGTAGGTTTTTTGTCGTCTTGCAGCTTAATTGTTGTAGTTTCGGGAGTTTTTTTCGGTTTCGGCAGATGTTGTCGCTTCAGGGATAGATACCTCTATCTCTCTTTCATTGTCTGCGCTTACATGAACGACCTGAACTATTCCGAACAGGTAAATGTATACGCAGGATATAACGAGAGCGAGCAGTATCTTTCCTATTGATGCCTTCTGCATTAAATTCCTCCTTTATGTTACAGTTTCCGCTTTCTTTTTATCAGTCGGAGCTTTCCGTCTTGAACGAACTATCCTTCTTGAAGCCTTCTATCCACGCAGGATTCCAGTACCTTCCGCTCCATTCCTTGCCGTAATAGTAAAGCTCTCTTATCGTCCGGCACTGCTTCGTGTCGGGGTTACGCTTGAAGCTTTTTATCTGCTCGTCTGTGAACGAATCAGACTCGCCGTCACGAACCTTTCTCGCAACAACAACGATACGCATATCGTAAAGACCTACCTCGAACTCGCAGGTGGACAGCGTAAGGAACTTATCGCCGTATTTCATATCAACACCGGTGAAGAATTCGCTCCTGTCAAGGCATTCGGACGTGAAATAATTGAATTCATCCTGTTTGCAAAATTCAGTATGGCGGGATAATTGAACACGTCGCCGTATTCCTCCCTCGTATTGATAAGCATTACAGAGAATATCTTGTATTTTGCCTTTTCGTACAGCGTATTGAACTCGATTACAGGATGCTCTTTCAGAAACTCAAGGCTCTTGTCAAGGTCAACTCGTCTGTACTCGGTTATTTCGGCAAAGAAGTTTTCGGTACGCAGGTTATGACCGTAAAGGATCGTATTTGCAGACGTTTCGCCTGTATTCTTGAATTCGTTCTCATAATCCGCAAAAATAGTACCGTTCTTACTGTAATTGCCGTAAAAATCCTTTTCAAGATAGTCGGTATTGTTTTCGCCCTGTACTACAGGATAGTTTACATTTATGCCTTTTATGCTCAGCCAACCGACAAAATCGTTGTTTATCGCATAAAAGGCGCATATTCGGTGTTTATGGCTTTTTCGGGAAGCTCGGCTATTTCCTCTGCGGTCGGCTCGTGGTTTCCCAGCTGTAATATGCTACTCTGATACTCGTTTCTCTGCCTTTCAGGTCGAACATATATTTATCAATAATTATAAGCACTGCCCCGCAAAGAGCGACTATCGAAACAAGGAAAACTATCTTTCGGATAATCTCGCCTACGCTGTCGCCTTTCCACGGGATAAGACCCTTGACAATGGCTAAAGCGGCATTTTCCTTTTTCTTTTTCTTATTTTTCTTCTTATCTGTGGTCGATACTACGACCGATTTATAATCAGGCATCTTCTAACCTTCCTTTTGCTGTGATAATTACCATAGGAATACTATGTCAACTGCTCTTCTTCGGCTTATAGCCTTTTAAAAGCGCAGGATCCAGTTCCTTCCGCCCCACGAACCGCCGTATACGCTGTACCAGTAATCATAATAAAGCGGATCGTAATTGATGATTGTCTTGGATACATCCACCGTAGGATCTTCTCCCTCACGCACTCTCCTTGCAAAAAGCACATATCTTATATTCTTGCTCTTTCCGAAAGGAAAATCGCAGGTTGACAGTGCAATCACCTCATCGCCGTATTTCAGATCGACCTGCGGTGTATATATAAAACTGCGGTCAAGGACCTTTGCATAGTAATCTATAAATTCTTTTTTATTCTTGAAAGTATATGCAGCCGTATAGTAGAATACTTCACCGTCTGCTTTTTCGACATTGACCTGCATCATCGCAAATATCTTATACAAACCCTTTTCATATATTGTGTCAAACTGTATGACAGGATGCTCGTCATACATCTCTCTGCCGTAGTAGAGAACATCAAACTTGTTTACATCACGGAAAAAAGTTCCGTTTGACATATTGTGACCGTACAGCAGGATATTCGGTGAACGGTAATCACTGCCGATATGTGCACAATAATCCGCCGTAACACACCCCGAAAAGCTGTATTCCTTATTGAAGTCGTGCGTCAGATAGTACATATTCTTATCGTACACTTCTCCGTAATCGATCGGCTTTTTCGGTCGAACCCTTTGACGTGCATAACAGGATAATCGACATTGGTGCCTTCTATTTTCAGCCAGCCTGCCATATCGTGATTTTTTTCATACATCTCACGGTATTCAGGCAATATTGACGGCTTTTTCTTTTCCGGAACGACCGGCTCTGCAGGTATATCGACATCAAGCTCGCAGGTATAATCCAGCATATTCGGCGGCAAAGGCGGCTGAGTCAGCTTCATTATCAGCATTACGCCGACAGCCGCAAGCCATACCGCACACGCACCGAGCGCCGCCCACAGCACCTTGCCGCTTATGATCGGCTGCTTTTCCGTTTTTGTTTCACTCTGTTCTTCCAAAGCCACACCGCCTCGTACAACGTCAGGCGACAATATCAATAGTCATATCCGTCGCCGTTGTTATAATCATATATTCCGTCACTGTCGTTTATGTCGTCAATAAACGTGTAACCGTCCCTTTCAGCGTCTTCCGCTGTATAGCTGAGCAGCTTTCTTCTGTCCCAGTTGCTCTGCGACCAGTCATATCCGCCGCCGATATTATCATATACCACTGCCAGCGCTTTACATAAGTGTTTACCTTCGCCTTGCTTACATCGACATAGGTGCTTTCGCCCGGACGTACCTTTCTTGCAAATATCGCAAGACGCACATTATCCATATCCGAGCGGAACGGCCAGTAGCAGGTAGAAAGGGTCAGTATATCGTCGCCGTACTCTATATCTACATCTGTGAAAATATCGCTTCTGTCCATAAGATCAATTATAAAATGGTTGAAGTCGTCACGGGAAGTAAAATCGTGCTTGTTATTGTAGTTATAGTACACTTCACCGTATTCCTCATAGATATTGAAAAGCCCTATGCCGAATATCTTCCATTCAGCTTCTTCGTAAAGGGTATTGAACGTTATGGTCGGATGATCCTTGTAGAACTGCATTGACGGCGCATCGTAGCTGTCATAAAGCGTTCTCCAGTATTCGCTGAGGCACGAGAAGAATGTGCCGACAGCCATATTGTGACCGTAAAGCACCATATTGCCCGAATTTCCGTCCGGAGAAACCACACAGTTGCAGTCCATCATTACAGAACCGCTCTTGCTCTTTTCCCTGTAGAAATCGTGCGTAAGGTAGTAGTCATTATCTTTTCCCTTTACGACGGGATAATCGATTGCAGTGCCGTCTATTTTGAGGTAGCCTACCGTATCGGGATTTATTTCAAGCAGCTTCTTGAATGAGGGAAGTATTTCCTTGCTTGCACCGCCGCTGTTTCCGTCGGGAATATATATGTTCGATATTCCCTGACTTCTCCACTGGTCACGGAACATCATAAATATGTCCGAAACAAGCGGTATAGCCGTAGCAAGAAATACAATCAGTGCGATTATAAACACCAGTTTTCTGATGACCGCCGCCGCACTGTCGCCTTTCCACGGAATAATGCCCTTGATAAGCCTTTTCCAAAAACCCGGCTTTTTTGCAGCCACACCGTTGCGGCGTGGATACTTTTCCATATATGTTGTCATTTATGCTCCTTATATTTAACGTGACCGGGTTTAGTGTCAGTCTGTCTTATCCGGGAAGGAATAGTTGTCACGCTTTGCGTCTTCCGCATCGTAGCTCAACAGCTTTCTTCTGTCCCATGTGCTTTGGAACCAGTCATATCCTCCGCTTACCTTGTCGTATACCCACTGCCAGCGCCTTACATAAGGATTTCCCACAGCCTTTTCCACATCAACGCTGTCGCTTTCACCTTTCCTTATCTTCCTTGCGAATATCGCAAGTCTTACTGTGTCACCACTGCCTCGTAAGGCCAGCAGCACGTTGAAAGCGTAAGAATATCATCGCCGTATTTTAAATCGACATCGGTGAAAATATCGCTTCTGTCCATTATATTTATGATATAATCGTTGAAATCGTCTTCGGAGGTGAAATCGAGCTTCTGATTATATTCATACACTTCTCCTCTTGACTCGGCAACATTGAATATGCCGAAGCCGAAAACCTTCCACTCCGCCTGCTCGTATAATGTATCGAATCTTATAACGGGATGCTCTTTGTAGAAAGACTTGCTCGGCTCGTCATACGAATCGTACATTGTACGCCAGTATTCGTTCAGCGGTGCAAAGAATGTGCCAACCGCCATATTGTGACCGTACAGCACCAGATTGCCCGAGTGACCGTCAGCCGTCACCTTGTTGCGGTAATCCATCATTACCGTACCGCTGCGGCTTTCGTTCTTATAAAAGTCATGGGTAAGGTAATAGTCGTTATCGGTTCCCTTTACAACGGGATAATCCACAAGAGTACCGTCTATCTTTATATATCCCACTGTGTCGGGATTTATTTCCAGCAGCTTCTTGAACGAGGGAAGTATATCCTTGTTATTTTCGGGAACATCCGTATTGGCATCAAGCTGATACATCTGCGAAATACCCTTGCTTACCTGCTCATCCTTGTACATAGAAAGTATATCCGCAAGAAGCGGTATAGCTGTCGCCAGAAAAACTATAAATGCCACTATAAATATGATTTTTCTTATTATAAGCCCCGCATTGTCGCCTTTCCACGGGATAATGCCTCTTGCAAGGCGATAAAAGAAGTTAGGCTTCTTCTCTGTTTTTGCTGTCGCATCAGCGTTTGCTTCTTCGGCTAATTCAGCACTTTTTTCTTCAAGCGCCTCCTGACCGTCCGACATTTCATCGGCACCCGAAAGCTCGTCTATCGTGCTTTCATCATCGACCGGTATATGTTCGGCGGCGGTATCGGCTTCATCCGCACTGACTGCGGCCTGCTCGTCTGCCATCTCATTTTCGCCTTCGGGCGTAACGCCTACCGAGTTTTCTTCAAGCGCCGCTGCGTTTGCTGCCTTTCTGTCAATATCTGCGATTATCTCATCAACAGACATACCGCCTGTATCATTTTCAAATTTGTTATCGCTTTCCATAACAGTCTCCTTGCTTGTGTGTTTTCTCTTGCTCTTTTTATATATTTTCGGCAACCCACTGCAATGCGGTAAGCACCGTGTTTTTTCTTATATATTCTCTCGCATTTTCGTCTTTTGCAAGCATTGGGTCGGTAAAAGCAAGCCGTGCCTGCGTATTTTCTGCCACGCTCAGCCCGATATATACAGTGCCGACAGGCTTACCCGGCTCAGCTCCCGTAGGACCTGCTATGCCTGTTACCGATATTCCTATATCGCTTCCTGCCGTCTTTCTTACCCCTTCAGCCATTGCCGCTGCGGTTTCGGCGCTGACCACACCGTATTTATCTATTATTGCGGCAGGTACGCCTATAA
>ENA-OQEN01000973-OQEN01000973.1-human-gut-metagenome-genome-assembly--contig:-NODE-973-length-11388-cov-3.394104_pt1 | contig 11388 bp, 14 predicted proteins | sample MGYA00242791_ERZ504627 | MGnify/ENA primary metagenome ERZ504627 (study PRJEB26092, sample SAMD00036316) | human gut metagenome | host: Homo sapiens | study: EMG produced TPA metagenomics assembly of... | reverse complement strand
CAGACCGTGGGGACAGATGGGTGCAGGTAAAGTTGAAGCTGCGGCGCAGGTGCTCCATCAGAGTCTGCGCCTTGGTGGCGTCGTTATCAAAGGGCACCTGTCTTCCAGAATAGACCAGTCGCCGGTCTCCCGCAGGTAGGCGGCGGTACCGGCAATGAGCCACAGCGGGTCATCGTTGAAGCCGGTGCCGATATCCCGGTTGCCCTTTTTGGTCAGGGGCTGGTACTGGTGGTAGGCGCTGCCATCCTCAAACTGGGTGGCGGCAATATCCAGAATGCGCTCCCGGGCGCGGGAGGGGATGATGTGCACAAAGCCCAGCAGATCCTGACAGCTGTCCCGGAAGCCCATGCCGCGTCCGGTGCCGCTTTCGTAGTAGCTGGCAGAGCGGCTCATGTTAAAGGTGACCATGCACTGGTACTGGTGCCAGATGTTGACCATGCGATTCAGCTTTTCCTCGCCGGATTCCAGATGGTAGGTGGACAGCAGCTGCTCCCAGTGGGTGCGCAGGGCGGCGCGGGCGGCATCGACCTGTGCATCGGTGGCGTAGCGCTCCATCATGGCGTGGGCGCGGGTCTTGTTGATGATGCCCGGGGCAATGAACTTCTCCTGCTGCGGGTTCTCGATGTAGCCCAGACCAAACAGGATGCTGTGGCTCTCGCCGGGGGCGAGGGTCAGGTGAATGTGCAACGCACCCACCGGTGCCCAGCCGTGGGCAATGCTGCCGGAGCAGTGCCCGGCGCGGACGGCCTGCGGGTCTGCCGGGCCGCCGTACACGCCGCAGAAGGCATCCCGGGTGGTGTCAAAGCTGTCCACCGGGCAGTTTGCCCAGAACACGGCGTAGTGGTTGCGGCGCTCGCGGTACTCGGTCTTGTGGTAGATGACGCTGCCCTCTACCTCTACCTCACCGGTGGAGTAGTTGCGCTGGAAGTTGGAGCTGTCGTCCACGGCATCCCACAGGCAGAACTCCACATAGCTGAACAGATCCAGCTCCTTGACAACGGTGCTGCCGTTGCACACTGTCACCCGGTCCAGCTCACAGGCATCCCCCTTGGGGACGAACAGCTCCTGCCGGGCGGTCACACCGTCCTTTTTGCCCTCCAGAATGGTGTAGCCCAGACCGTGGCGGCAGCTGTAACTGTCCAGCGGGGTCTTGGTGGGCTGCAGCCCGGGTTCCATACGGTTTCGCCGTCCTTGATGTAGATCCGGTGGCCGTCCATGTCCAGCGGGGAGTTGTTGTAGCGGTAGCGGGTCAGGCGGCGCATCCGGGCGTCCCGGTAAAAGCTGTAGCCGCCCGCCGTGTTGGAGACCAGACTGAAGAAGTCCTCGCTGCCAAGGTAGTTGATCCAGGCAGGGGCGTCTGCGGGGTGGTGATGACGTATTCCTTATTCTGGTCATCAAAATATCCGAACTTCATAATGCTTCCTCCTTAAAACTGCGCCTTGTCAGGCGGGCAGTGCGTCAATGGCGAAAACGATTAAGGCGCTGCGAAAGAAGCAATCTCATCACGCTAAGCATACCGTATCCCACCGAAAAATGCAAGAGCTTTTTGCAAAAATCTCAACGGAAATTTTAAAATAATCTGCGAAGCCCCGGCGGTTTTCTGGGACTTTCGGCACGGCGTACACCGGCGAAAGGGCGAACGAAAGACCCGAAACCCCATTTTAAAAGTAATATATACATACGGCCTCCGGCACCGAAAACCATAACGAAACTGCAACGAAAATTTTTTCGTTTTAATCGAAATGTAACGAAAGTGAATCGAGATGCACAATTCTTACAGGCCGTATTGGAACAAAATGCCAAAAGTGATGCAGCTGAGCTAAAACTTTTGCGTTTCCGCTTGATTTTTGGTACAGAATGCGATATATTGAGGTTGCGAAAACGATTAAGGAACTCGCGAGAAACATCCCGCTGCTCCTATCCTCGGAAGGAGGCTAAAAGATGCCGTCCCTGAAGGATCTGGCGAAAGAATGCGGCGTATCCGTCGCAACCGTCAGCAAGGCTTTAAACGACCAGCCGGATATCGCACCGGCCACGCGGGAGCGCATCCGTGCAGCGGCCCGCCGCATGGGGTACCTGCCCAACGCAGCGGCCCGGGCGCTGAAAACCAACCGCACTTACAATCTTGGCGTTCTGTTCGTAGATGAAAAACAGAGCGGCTTGACCCACGAGTACTTCTCCGCAGTGCTGGACAGCTTCAAGGTAGAAGCGGAAAAGCGCGGCTACGATATCACCTTCATCAACCACAACATCAGCGGCAAGTCCATGAGCTATCTGGAACATTGCCACTACCGGGGTGTGGACGGCGTGGTGATCGCCTGTGTGAACTTTTACGATCCGCAGGTGGTGGAACTGGTCAACGGCGATGTGCCGGTGGTGACCATCGACCATGTGTTCAACAACCGGATGGCGATCCTTTCAGACAACGTGGCGGGCACAAAGGCTCTGGTACAGCAGGCATGGGCCTGCGGACACCGGCGCATCGCTTCATCCACGGCGAAAAGACCGCCGTTACCGAAAACCGCTTGGCAGGCTTCTATCAAGCCTGCGAGGAGCTGGGGCTGAAGGTGCCGGAGGAGTACGTCCGCTGCGGTGTGTACCACGATGTGGATCGCTGCGCAGAGGAGACCCGGGCGCTGCTGGCACTGCCGCAGCGGCCCACCTGCATCATCTTCCCGGATGACTTTTCCGCACTGGGCGGCTACAACGCCCTGACCGAAGCGGGGTTGAGCATCCCGGAGGACATCTCGGTGATGGGATACGATGGCATCTATCTCTCCCGGGTAGTCAAACCCTCGCTGGTGACCTACCAGCAGAACACAAAATCCCTTGGCAGGCTGGCAGCGGATAAGCTGATCGAGCTGATCGAGCATCCGCGTGTGACTCTGCCGGAGCAGATCCGGGTGTCCGGCAAACTGCTGGACGGCGGCTCCGTCCGCATCCTTTAACAAAGACCCATGACTCCCAGCGCGGAGTTTTTGAGAATGAATTTTTTAATTGGAAAACCATGAAGGAGGTTTACCCTTATGAAAAAGATCTCTCGTCGTAATTTCCTGCTCGCTTCCGGTGTCGTGACTGTTGGTGCTGCTCTGGCAGCCTGCGGCGGCGGTTCTTCCAGCAGCACTGCTGCTTCCTCTGCCGCTCCTGCATCCTCTGCAGCTGCTTCTGCTCCGGCTGCTGCCGAGGGCAAGGTGCTGAACATCTGGTGCTGGAATGATGAGTTCCAGAGCCGCTTCAACGACTACTATCCCGAGGTCAAGGAGATCGCAGCCGACAAGTCCACCACCACCCTGAAGGACGGCACCACCGTGAAGTGGACCATCAACGCCAACGAGAACAACAACTACCAGAACAAGCTGGACGAGGCTCTGCTGAATCAGGACTCCGCTGCCGATGACGACAAGATCGACATCTTCCTGATTGAGGCTGACTACGCTCTGAAGTATGTGGATTCCGACTACGTTCTGGATGTCAAGAAGGATATCGGCCTGACCGATTCCGATCTGGCCGGCCAGTACCAGTACACCAAGGATATCGTTTCTGTGGACGGCAGCCAGCGCGGCACCACCTGGCAGGCTACCCCGGGTCTGTTCGCATACCGCCGCAGCATTGCCAAGGAGGTGCTGGGCACCGATGACCCCGCCGAAGTGCAGACCTACCTGTCCGACTGGGATAAGTTCAACGATGTAGCTGCCAAGCTGCTGCCAAGGGCTACAAGATGCTGTCCGGCTTTGACGATGCATACCGCACCTTCTCCAACAACGTCTCCGCACCCTGGGTCACCGGCACCACCGTTACCGTGGACGAGAACCTGATGAAGTGGGTGGACCAGACCAAGGAGTACACCGACAAGGGCTACAACAACAAGTCCAGCCTGTGGGACAGCCAGTGGGCTTCCGATCAGGGCCCCACCGGTAAGGTGTTCGGCTTCTTCTACTCCACTTGGGGCATCAACTTCACCCTGCTGGGCAACTCTCTGGCAACTCCTACCGCTGAGGGCGGCAAGGAAGAAGTTGGCAACGGCATCTACGGCGACTACGCTGTGTGCGAAGGCCTCAGCCCTACTACTGGGGCGGCACCTGGATCTGCGGCGCAGCGGCAGCGACAACCTTGAAACCATCAAGGACGTTATGCTGAAGCTGACCTGCGATGAAGCCATCATGAAGCAGATCACCATGATACGCAGGACTACACCAACAACGAGAAGGCCATGAACGAGATCGCCAAGAGCGATTACAAGTCCGACTTCCTCGGCGGCCAGAACCACATCGCTCTGTTTGCAGAGGCTGCAACCAAGATCGATATGTCCAACGCCGGCCCGTACGATCAGGCCTGAACGAGAGCTTCCAGAACGCTTTCAAGGATTACTTCACCGGCAACGTGGAGGAGGATGCCGCCAAGGCAAACTTCGAGACCGCCATCAAGGAGAAGTACCCCGAGCTGACCGATGTGGTCTGGCCCGCATAAGCGGTTTTACTCCGAACTGAAAATTGAAGCAAAGGGGCGGGCGCGTATCTCGCCCGCCCCTTTGGTTTTGCTGTGACCCGGCAGGAGGGAGATCTCATGGGAGAAAAAACAAAGAAGAAAGGGTCGATCAGCTACGCGAAATGGGGCTATATCTTCATTGCACCGTTCTTTATCATCTTCGCGGTATTCCAGCTGATCCCTCTGGCATCCACCATCTATTACAGCTTTTTTGAGTATTACCGCAGCGGTCTGAAGATCATCGGCCCCAACTTTGTGGGTCTGAAAAACTACATCACCCTGTTCGCGACCGACCTGCCCAAGTATTTCAGCAACACGCTGATCCTGTGGATCATCGGTTTCGTCCCGCAGATCATCGTCTCGCTGCTGCTGGCGGCATGGTTTACCGACCTGCGACTGAAGCTGAAGGGACAGACCTTCTTCAAGACGGTCATCTACATGCCCAACCTGATCATGGCCTCGGCTTCGCAATGCTGTTCTTCGCCCTGTTCTCGGATAACGGCCCGGTGAACGCAGTGCTGCTGAGCATGGGCTGGATCAAGACCCCCATCAGCTTTTTGAATACCGTGTGGGGCAACCGTGGCCTTGTGGGCCTGATGAACTTCCTGATGTGGTTCGGCAACACCACCATCATGCTGATGGCAGCCATTATGGGCGTGGATCCCACCCTGTACGAGGCTGCGGAACGTGGACGGCTGCACCCCGAACCAGATGTTCTGGAAGATCACCCTGCCCCTGATCCGCCCCATTCTGGTCTATGTGATGATCACCTCCATGATCGGCGGCTTGCAGATGTTCGATGTGCCGCAGATTTTGACCAACGGCAAGGGCGGCCCCGACCGTACCTCCACCACCATGATCATGTACCTGAACAACCACCTGTTCAGCAAGAACTATGGCATGGCCGGTGCAGTATCTGTGGTGCTGTTCCTTGTGTGTGCAGTGCTGTGCGTCGTCGTGTACTTCTCGCTGACCAAGGAAGATGACGGCCTGACCAAGGCTCAGCGCAAGGAACTGAAGGCAGCCAAAAAGGCTGCTGCCAAAGGAGGGAAATAAGTATGGCACATACGCCTAAAAACCAGTCCGAAAAGGCGATCTTGACCGCCCGCCGTGCGTGGTGCTATCTGGTGCTGGTGCTGATCAGCTTTCTGTGCCTGTTCTTCTTCTATGTGCTGATCATCAACTCCACCCGCACCCACTTCGAGATCCAGAAGGGCTTCTCGCTGATACCGGGCAAGTCCATCATCACAAACTTCCGCAACGTGCTTACGGACGCCAACATCCCTGTGATAAGCGGCATCCGTAACAGCCTGCTGGTGTCTGCCTGCTCGGCAGCGCTCAGCGTCTACTTCTCGGCACTGACGGCCTACGGCATCTACGCTATAACTTCAAGTTCAAAAAGGCCGCCTTTGCCTGATCCTGCTCATCATGACCATGCCCACACAGGTGTCCGCACTGGGCTTTCTGCAGCTGATCTCCAAGATGGGGCTGAAAAACAGCTTCATCCCGCTGATCGTTCCCAGCATTGCAGCACCTACCGTGTTCTTCTTCATGAAGCAGTATCTGGACGCCTCCCTTCCCATGGAGATCGTGGAGGCCGCCCGCATTGACGGTGCAGGCGAGTTCTATACCTTTAATAAGATCGTGCTGCCCATCATGAAGCCGGCTCTGGCTGTACAGGCCATCTTCTCCTTCGTGGCCAGCTGGAACAACTACTTCATTCCGGCTCTGGTGTTGGACACTGCCGACAAAAAGACCCTGCCCATCCTGATCGCCCAACTGCGCAGCGCGGACTTCCTGAAGTTCGATATGGGCAAAGTGTACATGATGGTGGCCATCGCCATTCTGCCGGTCATCGTCGTCTACCTGCTGCTGTCCAAGTTCATCGTCCGCGGCGTTGCTCTGGGCGGTGTTAAAGGCTAAAATTCCGACCGCGCCTGCGGCCGAAACAGGGAGGAATTTTTGGCGCAGCGGTCTGCAAGACGCGAGACCCGCCCAAGGGTCGAAGCGGATGCAGGGAACCGCAAGAGGTTTTAAGAGACCGAACAATAACACCTTCATTTCTCTGTTACAGCATAGCAAAGCCCCCGGGGGACACACCCTCGGGGGCTTTGTGCGTGGTAAAAAAACTTAAATCAAGATCCCATCGCAATGGTCGATCTCGTGCTGGATGATCTGCGCCGTCCAGCCGGTAAAGGTCTTGATGCGGGGTTTGCCGTCCATAGTCTGATACTGCACCTTGATGCTCTGCCAGCGCTTTGTTTTTCGCACGCCTTCCAGCGAAAGACAGCCCTCCTCGGCTTCGTACTGGCCGGATTTTTTCAGGATGACCGGGTTGAACAGCACCAGATACCCGTCCTCAGCTTCCACTGCAATGATGCGCTTGAGCACGCCGATCATGTTGGCAGCCATGCCTACACAGCCATCGGCGTGGGCGGTCAGGGTCTCCAGTAAGTCCCGCGCGACAGGGGCATCCTCCGGGGTGGCAGGGGCGGACTTCTGCGCCAGAAACAGCGGGTCGTGCATGATAGGCTGGATCATAGTAATATCTCCTTTATTCTTCAGTGCAGCTTAAAAAGATGCCTGCCAGCAGCCCGATGACCGCCGGGAGCACCCAGCCAAAGCCCAACGCCGCCAGCGGCAGGGCGTTGGCAAGAGCAGAAAGCGGGCCAAGCGGCAGCGCGGCGGCAATGCTCTGCACGGCAGTGCAGCCGATGCACAGCGGATAGACCCGGCGGCGCTGTTCCAACCCGGGCACGGAGGAAAGCGTAATCAGCACAATGGCTACCGGTACAGGGCGTTGAGCACCGGGACGGATAACCGTAGGATATCTGCCAGCCCCAGATTTGCGATCAGCTACTGGCAGCGGCAAAAAAGGCGGCAAGAGCAGGTAGGGGATGCGGGGAAGCAGGGTGTGGAAATACTCCCCCACACAAGCGATCAGCCCTACACAGGTGTTGAAGCAGGCCAGCATAAAGATGGCGGCAAGAAGCACCAGTCCCGCTTTGCCGAACATCCGCTCGGCCAGCACGGTCAGTACCTCGGCACCGGTGGCAAGGCCGGGCGCGGCGGCACCGGTCAGTGCTCCGGCGTGTCCCAGCATGGCATAGACCGCCAGCAGCAGCCCGCCCGCTATAAACCCGGCACGGATGGCACTGCGCTGCACGTCCTGCTCCCGGGCAACACCCTGCGCCCGGATGTTCATGGCAATGACCGCACCAAAGTTCAGCGCTGCAAGGGCGTCCATGGTCTGGTAGCCGTACAATACGCCCTGTAATACGACTGCGAAACGATACGTCTCGGTGGGCGCAGCGTACTGCGCCGCTAGCGGGTGCAGCAGACAGCCGCCGAACAGGATCAGAATCAGAACCAGCAGGCAGGGGCAGAGCAGTCTGCCCAGCCAGCGGGTGAGCCTGTCCGGGCGCAACGCCACCAGAAAGGCCACGCCGAAGAACAGCGCGGAGTACCCCAGTTGAAGCCCGGCGCTGCTGCCCAGCAGCGGGGTGAGCATGGCAAAGGAGGTGCTTGCGGTGCGCGGAATGGCCAGACACGGCCCGATGGACAGATAGATCAAAATCATGAACACCTGCGCGAACACCGGATGCACCCGCCCGGCCAACTTGTCCAGACCGTCAGCCCGCGCCACCGCGATGACCCCCGCAACCGGCAGACCCACGGCGCTGATAGCAAGCCCCAGAAAGGCGGGCCAGAGGTTTGCCCCTGCCTTTGCGCCTAAATCGGGCGGGAAGATCAGGTTGCCTGCCCCGAAAAACATGGAAAATAACGTAAAACCGACAAGCAACAGCTTGCGGCCCTTGAGCGCTTGCGTCAATACTGTCCCCTCTTTCCTGCGCCGGTGCCAAAGTTGCACCGCATATTGTATCCAGTTTACACTGGATGTAAATTCATGTCAAGCATACGATGATTGAATAAAAGTATATACAGCGTGAGCCGACCCGCCGCAGATGGTGCACAGGTCATTCCCCTTTGCGGGGCGGTATGGTATACTATACCTTATAATAGGCAGGGGAAGAGGGCAGTTTATGAAGCAGAACAAGCAGTTTTTCCGCCGTCTGCTGGCGGTGGCGTTCTGGCTGGCGGTCTGGCAGGCCGCAGCTATGGCCATCGGGCAGGAGGTGTTTTTGGTATCGCCGGTGCAGGCGCTGCGCACCTTGGTACAGCTGTTGCCAAGGGCGGATTTCTGGCAGCGGGTGGGCTTCAGTTCCGGGCGCATTTTGCTGGGTTTTGTGCTGGGCGCAGTGTTCAGCGTGGTGCTGGCGGTGTGCGCCGCCCGGTGGAGCGCCGCCGACGCGCTGCTGGCTCCGGTGATGCAGCTGGTCAAGGCTACGCCGGTGGCAAGCTTTATCATTCTGGCACTGGTCTGGGTGCGGGGCAGCGCCCTTTCGGTGCTTATCAGCTTTCTGATGGTGTTGCCGGTGCTGTACGGCGCGGTGCGCACCGGCATTGCCGGGGCAGACGTGCAGCTGCTGGAAATGGCAGCGGTGTTCCGTCTGCCTGCAGGCCGCCGCCTGCGGGCGGTCTGGCTGCCTGCGGTGCTGCCGGCCTTCCGGCAGGGGTGCAGCGTGGCGTTGGGCATCTGCTGGAAAAGCGGTGTGGCGGCCGAGGTCATCGGCCTGCCCAACGGCAGCATCGGCGATGCGCTGTACCGCGCCAAAATCACCCTTTCCACCGGAGAGTTGTTTGCATGGACCTTTGTCATCATTCTGCTGAGCGCAGGCTTTGAAAAGCTGTTCCTGTTTGCACTGGATAAGGCCGTTGGCGCAGTGCTGGGAGAGGAGGGGGCAAAATGCTGAAGCTTCAACACCTGACAAAGCAGTTCGGAGCGGCACCGCTCTTTACCGACCTGTGCATGGAGGTGGATGCCCCCTTGGTGCTGTGGGCACCAAGCGGCTGGGGCAAGACCACCCTGCTGCGCATCCTGATGGGGCTGGAACGCCCCACCACCGGCAGCGTGGAGGGTGTAGGTCGGGTGGCGGCGGTCTTTCAGGAAGACCGCCTTTGTCCTCAGCTGAATGCGGTGCAGAACGTCACCTTGGTGCTTCCGGGGGCGGAAAACCAGTACAAAGAGCAAATTACAAGCGATTTTCAACAGCTTGGAATGGATACTGCCGCCTTGCAGCTGCCCGCCCGCAGACTTTCCGGCGGGCAAAAGCGGCGGGTGGCGCTGCTGCGGGCGCTGTGGGCACCCAGCGACACCCTGCTATTGGACGAGCCCTTTACCGGCATGGACCGGACACCTGCAGCGGGCGGCGGCGCTGCTGCGGCAGCGCTGCGCGGGCAAGCCGGTGTTGCTGGCCACCCACGATGAAAGCGCTATCCGCGCCCTTGGCTGGCCGGTGGTGGAACTGGAAAAGCTGCTTTAAAATTACCTAAAAAGCAAGGACGTGCAGCCCGCGGGCTGCACGTCCTTGCTTATAGAACATTCTTTAACTGAACAGGCTTTTAGTGTTGTGAGAATATACGGATAGTACTAAACCAACACAGATATACAGCATAAGCACCGAGCTGCCGCCTGCGGAGTAGAAGGCAGGGTGACACCGATGACCGGCAGAACCCGCAGGTTCATGCCCACGTTCACGGCGATCTGCGCCATCAGAGCACCGCCGATACCGGCGCAGATGTAGCTGCCCAGCAGATCCTCGCTGCGGGCACCGGTGGCAAAGGTCTTGATCACCAGCGCCAGCAGAACGCCCAGCACCACGCAGCAGCCCACGAAGCCCGCCACGTTGCCGATCCAGCTGAGGATGAAGTCGTTGTGGGCGTTGGGCACGCTGTAATACCTGCCTCCGAATAGGCCGTTGCCAAAGATGCCGCCGGAGCCCAGCGCGATCTCGCCGCGCTGCTGCTGGTAGATGATGTTCTTCCATACCGTCTCGCTGGGGGCCCAACCGGTGGTGTTTTCCGGGTCCAGCACCGCCAGAATGCGGTACCACTGGTACCCCTTGCCGATCTTATCGCTGAAAAAGGCAAAGGCCACCGCCACGGCAGCACCCGCCGCCGCAAAGGCTGCAAAGATATACTTCCAGCTCAGCCCCGCCGCAAACATCATGCAGCAGCCGATGATGCCGTAGATGATGGCCGTGCCGTCATCGCCCTGCACATGGATGATGGCAATGGGCACCAGCAGATGCAGCAGCAGCTTTGCCAGCTCCTTTGGTTCATTGATACGGCTGCGCACGTTGTTCAGGTGCATGGCAAAGGTCAGGATAAAGCTGATCTTTGCCAGCTCTGTGGGCTGAAAGGTAAAGCCGCCCAGTTTATACCAGGAGTAGTTGTCGGTATCGCCGGCGTTGTAGCCGATGGTCAGCGGACCGATGGATACGTTGCGGATGACCAGCGTGGGCAGCACCAGACCCCACGTCAGCACAACGTGCACCGGCCACACCTTTACAAGGCTGCGGTAGTCCACGCAGGAGAGCAGCAGCGCAATCACGATGCCAATGGCGGCAGCGCCCGCCTGCACCAGCGCCCGGCGGTAGTCGCCAATGCCGATGATGGCACCGGTCACCTCGTCGGTGGCAAAGCCATTGCCCTGCTTGGCTGCCCACGAGGACAGCGCCAGCACCGCCATCACGCTGCTGAAAATGCACAGCAGCAGATACATCTTATCGGTGCGCTTAAAATATTGTCGAATGCTATCCAAAGAAAGCACCGCCTTTCGTCAGAACAGTCTGCCGGGGCGTGCCTGTGTACAGGCGATAAAAACCCAGCATATCGCTATTATACACAAATCCTTGCGCCAATGCAATGCGCCGGGTGTGACGGAATGGTAAAACATTGCCGGGATGCTTGACAAAGCTCCGGCAGCAGCCTACAATGAACCTGTGGGCGCAGCCTTGCGCACAACAGCCCCGGCGTGTGCCGGGGGAGAGGAACGGAAAG
>ENA-OQEN01000972-OQEN01000972.1-human-gut-metagenome-genome-assembly--contig:-NODE-972-length-11392-cov-1.647048_pt1 | contig 11392 bp, 9 predicted proteins | sample MGYA00242791_ERZ504627 | MGnify/ENA primary metagenome ERZ504627 (study PRJEB26092, sample SAMD00036316) | human gut metagenome | host: Homo sapiens | study: EMG produced TPA metagenomics assembly of... | reverse complement strand
ATAAAGTAAATAAATAAAATTAAAATAATAAAACGAAACCGAAACGAAATCAAATACAAGACTCGACAAAGCTCAGACAGACATCATATATAGGGTAAAATATTATTTCTTCTTAAGTACTTCTACAAATTTCTTCAGGCGTCTGAATAGCAGATGCAGGAAGGACGTTTTTTTTATTCTGAAGTTTTTATATGGGCAGGGAAAGAACCGGGAGACTATTGAGATTAAGAAAGCTAAAGGCACAACGGGATTGGTGATAGAAGCTTAATGGGGAAAGGTTAGGGTTTATTTTTGCAGGGGTTTGTATTAGAATAGGGGTATTGGCAGGAATGTAGTTTCAGGAATTGGAGAGTATTTATGAAGGTTGTTATTTTAGCTGGTGGTTTTGGGACAAGGATCAGTGAGGAGAGTCATCTTAAGCCAAAGCCAATGATCGAGATCGGGGAGAAGCCGATCTTATGGCACATCATGAAGATGTATTCTGCGTATGGTTTTAATGAATTTGTAATCTGCTGTGGATATAAGCAGCATGTGATCAAGGAGTGGTTTGCAGATTACTATCTTCATAACAGCAATATCACATTTGATTTTACACAGGAAAATAAAATGATCGTGCACAATAACGTGTTGGAACCATGGAAGGTAACGCTGGTTGATACCGGTCTGAATACTATGACCGGTGGTCGTATCAAACGCGTAAAAGAGTATCTGGATGGAGATACGTTTATGCTCACTTACGGTGACGGAGTTGCAGATGTAAATATCAGAGAACTTCTGGAATATCACCGCTCCATGGTAAAATGGCGACGATTACAGCAGCACAGCCGGGAGGACGATTTGGTATCCTGGATATTCAGAATGATGGAACGATCACGAATTTTAAAGAGAAGAAAAAAGAAGACGGAGGCTGGATCAATGCCGGATTTATGGTGCTGGAGCCGTCCATTATTGATCTGATCGAAGGAGACCAGACTGTATTTGAAAAAGAACCGCTCGTGGAGGCAGCCCGCATGGGACAGCTGAATGCATATCGCCACAAAGGATTCTGGCAGTGTATGGATACTCTGCGTGAAAAGAATCTTCTGGAGGCATTGTGGCAGAGTGGACAGGCTCCATGGAAGATTTGGGAATAAACAGAATCGGTCAGAAAACAATCTGGTGTAAAATAAATCTGTTGGAGGAATTGTTTTGAGTGCAACAAGCTGTGATTACTGTGCAAATTATGTATATGATGAAGAAAGTGAAAGCTATTACTGCGATGTGAATCTGGATGAGGATGAATACTACCGCTTTATCAGTACAGAATATAAAGAATGTCCGTATTATCGTAATGGGGATGAGTACAGGGTAGTGAGACACCAGATGTAAAAATTACGAAAGTCAGTAATTAAGGGATCGGAGAAAAACATGATTACAGTAGAGCTGGATAATTTCAGCCTGAGAGAAATCTGCCGGTCGGGACAGTGCTTCCGTATGCACGAGACGGCAGAAAATAACACATATGAACTGGTTGCCGGGGATAAATATCTGAAAATATCTCAGGCAGGAAGCATTGTAAATTTTTATTGCAGTGATGTAGAATTTATCTGTTATTGGGTACCGTATTTTGATATTGATTCGGACTATGGACGATATATTGAAAAGGTGAATCCGAGGGACACGTATCTGAGTGCGGCGGTACAGTGCGGAAAGGGAATCCGTATTCTGCGACAGGATCTTTGGGAAATGATCATTACTTTTTTGATCTCGCAGCAGAATAATATTTCCAGAATCCGGAGCTGTATCGAGAGGCTTTGTGTCAGATATGGGGAGAAACTGAAAGCAGGAGATACCGAATATTATTCCTTTCCGACACCGCAGCAGTTGTCCGGGGCGACAGAAGAAGAACTGCGGAGCTTGGAATGGGATACCGTGCCAGATATATCGTGGAGACAACGCGAAGCATTCTGGAGGGAGAAGTTTCACTGGAAAAACTGTAATCAGATGAAGTATTACCGCAGAGCACGAAAAGAACTGATGAAGCTCAGTGGAGTAGGCGAAAAAGTAGCAGACTGCATTTGTCTGTTTGCATTGCATCACATGGATGCATTCCCGATCGATACGCATATCCGGCAGGTTCTTAACGAACATTATCGCAGAGGTTTTCCGAACAGGAGATATCATGGCATGAGAGGCATTATGCAGCAATATATTTTTTATTATGAACTGATCGGAGAGAGAGGGAAGATATGAAGTATTTTGTAAATGTGCTGGTGGATGTTCTTGGAGCAGTCTATCAGGCAGCAGGCGCATCGCTGCTTATCGCGGTTCTGATCATGTGTGTCTATATGCTGGGAAGGAAGCAGGGGGTTGGACCGGTAGCCAGAGCGTGGATCTGGCAGTTTAAAGAAAGCAGCTGGTTTCGCAGACACTTTTTCCTTGTGTTTTATACCTGTATGCTGCTTTTTCGTACGTTATTCTGTCGGAGCGTCTGGGGAAATCCGCTGGAAAACGTGATCGGAATCTGGGGACTGCATTATAACGGACAGCTGTATACGGAGAATTTTGAGAATCTGATACTGTTTATGCCGTTTATTATTTTTCTTTTCTGGGCGAGAGAAGAAAAAGATCACACAAAGGATAAAAGAATTCAGGAAGTATTGTTGAACAGTTTTGAAATCAGTTTCTGCTTTTCACTTGGAATTGAAACCTGCCAGCTTTTTTTGAAAATTGGAACGTTTCAGCTGACAGATCTTTTCTTTAATACGCTTGGCGGAATGCTCGGTGGAGTGATCTACTGGGGATTTGAGAGAACCAGAAAAAGAATTGTTTTCGGCGTGAAGAGAATAGGCGGCTGGGATGTTATCCCGTGGAAAAATGTCGCACAGAAAGAAGCAGATGTGGAAAACACTGCGGAAACTGTTACAGTCGTAGAGGGAAGCCTTCCGGAAGAGGCGATTGCGCCGGAATGTTCGGAACCAAGATATGCTGCAATCGAGAAACTGGTAAGAGAAGCCGGACAGAAAATGCTGAAGGCGAGACCGGGTGAGGAAAATATCCATAAAAAAGAGGGACTTGCAAATTTCTGTACAGATTATGATACGGCAATCCAGAGATTTCTGATCAAAGGTCTGGGTGAGATTCTTCCGGGAGCTGCTTTCTTCGGGGAAGAAGACACGGAAGGAAACGCTGGTGCTGATGCAGAGGGTGAATTTACTTTCTACATAGATCCGATCGATGGAACTACGAACTTTATGTTTGATTATCATCACAGCTGTGTGTCGGTTGGTCTGGCCCATGGAGAGCAGATGATCGCCGGATTTGTATATCATCCATATGTGGACGATATGTATGTGGCTGTGCGAGGACACGGAAGTTATCTGAATGGAAAGAGACTTCAGATGGCTGATAAACCGGTGGAAGAGGGAATCGTGGAATTTGGCTGTGCGAGATACAATGAAGCAGGAATCGACTGGCTGTTCCGCGTGGTAAAAGAAATGTTCCAGAACAGTCTTTCTATTCGCTGCGGTGGTTCTGCGGCACTGGGACTCTGCAGAGGAGCATCCGGAAGTAACACCGTTTATCTGGAACTGAAACTGCAGCCGTATGATTATGCGGCAGCATCGGTGATCCTGGAGGAAGCCGGCGGCAGGATCACACAGATCGATGGCAGCCCGATTACCTTACATGAGGGATGCTCGATCATCGGAGGAACACCTGCAGCATGGCAGGAGAGCAAAGAGGCCTTCGAAAAATTAAAAGAAGAGATGTAGATCAGAACCGACAATATTCTAAAAATCAGTAAAAAAGCATTGTGTGGTTGAAAAACTGCATAGTGCTTTTTTATTACGAAAAAGTTAAAATAAAATAACAAGTGTATTTCGTGCTATTTTGTTGCTGAAAATGATTTTCAATAAGAACATTAATGAGAAAAAAAGTCAATTTCTGGTTAGAAAATGCTAACATTTTTTGTGGACATGAAAAAAGAGTTATGGTATAAAAATAAATGGTTAGAAAACGCTAACGCAATGGTGTATAAATAAAGAGGAGGAAGGAAATGGCAAATCAGAGATTGATGAAAAAAGTTGCACCAGTTGTTTTGAGTGCAGCGGTCGTAATGACAAGTATGCCGGCAACAGCTTTTGCAGCAGATTTTTCTGATACAGAAGTTACTGTAGCAGAGGAAAGTGCTGATATTGAAGAAGCAAGTGCAGAAGCTGCGGACACAGATGTTGTGGAAGATACAGATGTAGACGTTGAAGAAGCAGCAGAGGACGTGACAGAGGATGAAGAAACATCTGATGAAGAACTCTTCAGCGCAGAGGTCAGTGAAGATGAATTTGCTGATGAGGCTGGAGATGGACAGACAGAAGGCGAAGCATATGTCCTCATGAACATTCCTTATGACGATTTTTATAAGGCAGAATTAAAGAATAATGATGTGAAAGTTGATACATTCACATCTGCAACAAAACAGAAGACAAGATCCAGTCTTGCAAAAGGCTCTTATCACGTAAATTCAGATGGAAGCGATATCACTGGTGTGACTTTTCCTGTGAAAGTATCTGATATTTCAGTATTGAAGGACAAAAAACAGATTAAAGATAACGCTTCAGTGAGTATCACAACAACTATAAAGGGAAAAGAAACTACTACAGAATACAAAGGAAAAGATGCTCTTTTTGAAAGCGACTCATATTCCTATTATGTTCTTTCTGAGGAACCATCCTACTACAAAGAACTGACAGTCGGTGAAGATGGAAGTTTTACATTCAGTGCCATTAAAGGTAAATCAGCAGCACCGGAGACAAAACAGGTGCAGGCTGAATTCAAAACAAAATCCAACCATGGTGACTACCAGCTGAAGTTTGATAAGACTGAATTCAACAGCATTATCAATACAGATACTGACACAGTGTATGGTGCAGTTATTAATACAACAGACGGAACAACCTATGGTCTCTGCCATCTGGAAAATATCTGGAAAGGATATGAGTTGGCATGGAGTACAGGATATACAACAGAAAGTCATGGATGCCATCTCAACTCTGAACATTTTGAGTCTATGATGGGAAAGACAATTGACAGCGTAACATATTATGCAAGTAATGGCATTTATACATTAGATATTGCAGATGTAAAGGTTCTGGCCAAAACTGGCGTGAAAGCGACTGTTGCGGATATCCATACAACTGATACAGAAGCAGCTGTTACACTGGAAGGCACTCTTCCAGATGGATATTCTGCCAAATATGCCGTTGACGGAACAGAAGTTGCTTATGCAGACGGCAAGATTACAACAGGGCACTGGCGGCAGGTTCCCATACATTGACGATCAGTGATGCTAATGATGTATATGCTCCGATTCAGGCTTCCTTCTATGCAAAAGAGGCAAATGTACCGGCTGTATATGATGCGACAGAACATAAAATTGCAGCAGCTGACGGAATTACTGAAGACCAGTTAAAAGCATATATTAAAACAATTACTTCTGTAACAGTGGGAGATAAGACTTATGCAGCTTCAGGAAAAGGTGCAACAGTGATTGTCAAGGAAGACGGAACACTGGATACCTCTAAACTGGAATTGGCAGAAGGTACAAAATTTGTAGTAACATCCAGTTCATATGATAATCTCGAATTCTCTTACAGCCTTTACAGCTATGTGTACGCAGGACTCACCTGGGGCGAATACTGGAGCCAGGAAAATGTGACTGCAGCAGGAAACGTAAGCGGATCTGATGAAAAAGATTCTCATAATGAATCTGATACAGGCGCATTTGATGCAGTAACAAGAGCTACAACAAATCATGGCCTTCACAGAGGAAGCTATCAGTGCATGGCAACAATTTATACAACAGAAGGCAATGCATATCAGTTATCTTACTGGAAGAGCAGTACAGAACCGGTTCTTGCAGATGGAACAGTTGCAATCTGGACTCCGGCAGACAGAAAGACCGGTACTCCGGCATCTATTCAAGTAAATGGACGGAAGCGAAGAAGCTTGATCATTATGCAGTAACAGGTATTAAATATGTTCCTGTACAGGTAAAAGCTGAAGATTATGCGGATTTTGCAGCAAATATCCGGTTGTTAAAAATGGTGAAACACTTGTTAGTGGTTTCTCTGAAAACAATCTGAAAGCATACAGAGAGACTGCAAATGTAACAGTAAACACAAATGGACTGAAAACAGTAACTAAGAATGAAGATGGAAGCTTCTCTTTCAGTGCAAGAAAAACAGGAACAGAATCCGGTATTCAGGGAACTGATCTCAAAGTTGCAACTGGAATTAAGCCAGAGGTTAAAACAGCAAGTGGATCTTATGGAGAATTCCTTCGTGTGGATCTGAATGGTAATTATGGTGGTCTTGGTGCTGCAATGCAGGCAGTTAAATGGGATTACTATGGAAATGGTAATACAGTACTTGCAACATATGGCACGAAATTTGCTGCTGATAACTGGATGCATAAAATGATGGGAATTCAGCTTGGTCTGACACATTCTGTAAGATGCCAGCTTCCGGCAGGAACAGATGGAACAGGTCACTGGAAATTGACCGTTTATGCACTGGGATATCAGGACTATACATTTGAGTTTGATGCAACAGCTACCAATATTGTGACTCCAACAGATCCGTCCACAATTGATACAACAGCACTGAAAGCAGCACTTGAAAAAGTAAAAGCTCTCAATAAGGATGATTATACAGAGGAATCCTGGAAGAAAGTAGAAGATGAAGCTACTGAAACACAGGAAATGCTGAAAGAAATTGAGGCAGCAATTAAGGATAAGACAACAGTTGCATTCAGCCAGGCTGCAGTAGATGAGCAGGTTAATGAGCATCTGACAGCAGCAATCAATGGACTTGTGAAGAAAGAAAAACCTGTAGAGCCGGTAGTGACACCAGATGTTAAACCAACAGTAACACCAGGTAAAAATGAAACTAAGCCAATAGCAACTCCGACGCCAGTAGTTAAGCCTGGTATCACTGCAAAAGTCTCACAGGTTTATGTCGGAAAGAAAGCTACAATCAAAGTTACCAAAACTAAGGTAACAGGAAAAGTTACTTTCAAATCCAGCAATAAGAAAGTTGCAACAGTCAACAGTAAGGGTGTTATCACAGGTAAGAAAGCTGGAAAAGCTGTTATTACTGTAAAAGTTGGTAAATACACCAAGAAATTAACTGTTAAAGTTAAGAAACCTTCCTTCAAGCTTGTAAAATCTTCTGTAAAGCTGAAAAAAGGTAAGAAAACAACGATTAGAGTAAAAGCAGCACCGGTATCTAAAGTTACATACAAGACCAGCAACAAGAAAGTTGCAACAGTTAACAGCAAAGGTGTTGTAACAGCTAAGAAGAAAGGAACAGCAAAGATTACTGTTAAATGCAATGGAATTACAAGGACATTCAAAGTAACAGTAAAATAATTCCTTTATAAAATACACATACAAAAGAACGGGGGCCGTTTATAACTGCCCCTTCTTTTGTATGTTAAGGGGTAGATTATATGTACAAAAAGAATCTTATGAAACTTCTTCCGGCAGTTGCTGTAATTATTGCGATCGCAGCAGCTGGATTTCAGCAGGACAGTGAAGTGAAAAGTACAAAAACAGTTCAGGCAGCTGAGAATGAACTGATAAAATCAGATGAACTTACGAGTCTGCTGACAACTGCATATTTTAATGACGGAGGAATGAAGGATACGGATGAGGCAGACAGCAGCATTCTGAAAACAAAGAAAAGTAAATCCAAAATAAAAAAAGCGGGAATTACGACAGGAAAAACAAAAGCACTTCCGGAAAAGTCAGCAGCAGCTTCTGGGCAGGGGCAGGGAACGACCACGACACCTACAACTTCTGTTCCAAAGGGCGGATATAAAGATGGGATTTATCAGGGAAGTGGAACTGGATTTGGTGGAACGATCACTGTTCAGGTAACGATTTCCGGAGGAAAGATTGCTTCTATAGAAATACTGAGTGCTGCTGGTGAAACAGGCTCTTATTTTGCATCAGCCAAAGGCGTGATCAGCAAGATGATTTCCGGTCAGACTCCAAATGTCGATGCAGTAAGCGGCGCAACCTATTCCTCAAATGGAATCATCCAGGCAGTTCAGAATGCACTGTCAAAGGCCGGAAAAGGAAAAGCTGCAAAGACAACGAAAAAGACGACAAAGAAGAATACCAATACTTCAAATAAAACAACGACACCGGTTGAAATTACAAAACCGTCCGGAGAGGTAACTTATAAAGATGGAATGTATACTGCAGAAGCAGAAGGATTTGACGGTCCGATAAAAGTTACTGTTACGATTAAAGACGGAAAGATAACCGCAATCACAAATACGAACACTGATACAAAAGAATATTTTAATAAGGCATGGAATAGTATTCAGCCGAAGATTCTTGAGAAGCAGGCAGTGTATGGTGTGGACACCGTAAGCGGAGCAACGTTTTCTTCAAATGGTATTCTGCAGGCGGTACAGAAAGCCCTGGAACAGGCTGCGGTAAATGTGACACCGGCACCAGAAGTGACGGTAACTCCAACTCCGGCACCGACAACCGCTCCAGCACCGGTTATACCGGATACCCCGAAGGTTTTATATAATGACGGCACATATACGGGTATCGGAATTGGATATGGTGGAAAGATAAATATCTGTGTAACAATTAAAGATGGAATGATTACGGAAGTATCTCAGACCAATGAAGGAGAAACACCAAGATATTTCAGAAATGCATGGAATGTAATACAGCCGGCAATTCTTGCAAAACAGAGTACGGATGGTATTGACACTGTATCTGGAGCGACATATTCTTCCGAGGGAATTCTGTATGGAGCAAAATCGGCTTTAGAGCAGGCTTTAAAAACATCAGATACGACACCGACACCAACTGCAACTCCGAATCCGACAGAAACACCAGAACCAACAGCAGCACCGGAACCAACAGCAACACCGGAACCAACAGCAACACCGGAACCAACAGCAACACCGGAACCAACGGCAGCACCAGAGCCAACAACAGCACCCGGAGCTGGGTATAAAGATGGAAGTTATACGGGAACAGGAGAAGGATTCAATGGTCAGGTAACTGTTACGATTAATGTATCAGGGGGAAATATTGTGTCAGCCGGATATGATGGGGAAGATGATGAACCGGAATTTTCAAATGCATGGAATGGCATTTATAATCAGATCATGGGAAAACAGTCTGCCGATGGAATAGATACAGTGACAGATGCTACATATTCTTCAAATGGACTGATTCAGGCATTTCAGAGTGCTATCAGCCAGGCAAAATAATAAATGTTCGATAGTGAAAAAGAAAACTTGAAAATATAAGGAGTCTGAAAGGAAAACTTTAGATGAAATACCAGAATTTTATTATGAGAATTTTGTGTCTTCTGTTGATTCTTGCCGCTGTAGTAGGATATAATTCTATGCAGAAAAAAGATACGCAGGCACAGGAATCACAGGAGATTACGGCACTCACAAAGCGTGTGGAGAAGCTGGAAGAACAGAATACGGAGATACTCTCTGCTCTGGAAGAGGCTGCTAAGAATCAGGAAGCAGCGATCGCACAGGCACAGAGGGATGCAAAAGACAAAGATGATGCTGCAAAAGAGGATGCGGAGGGAGCTGACGCTGCAGATACAGAAGAGTCTGATGATTCGGAAAATGTATACAAAGATGGTACGTATACCGGTTCCGCACAGGGATTTGGAGGTGCGATCACCGTACAGGTCACACTTGCAAATGATGAGATCACAGATATTCAGGTGACAAGTGCACCAGGTGAAGATTCTGCTTATCTTTCGCAGGGAGAGGGCGTGATCAGTTCCATCATTTCTGCGCAGAGTACGGATGTGGATACGGTATCAGGTGCGACATTCAGCTCTACAGGTATTATCAATGCAGTTGTAGATGCTCTTGGAAAGGCGGAAAACGGATGAAAAAGAGGCAGAGAAAGGTCCGGTTGATCCGGGCTGCCATACAGCTTGTATTTTTTATCTTTTATCCGGCACTTTTTTCAACGGCATTTGCAGGAGTAAAATCTGTTTTTCAGGCAATCGCGGCGCATCAGCAGATCACATGGAACTCATTTCTTGATATAACAGGACTTCTGCTGCTGGTAACGATTCTGTTTGGCAGACATTTTTGTGGATATGCATGTGCATTCGGTTCACTGGGAGATGCCATGTATGAACTGACTGTTTTTATCAGACAGAAAGTATTTCATAAAAAGGGAAGACATGGTTATCCGGAAAAAGCAGTCAGAATCCTTCAGAAGGTGAAGTATATACTTCTGGCATTTCTTCTGCTTTCCATCCTGACCGGATGGTATGCATCCCTTCAGGGAATGAGTCCGTGGGATGTATTTTCCATGCTGACAGCAAGAAAACTTCCAAATGCTTCTTATAAGATTGGAATTATCCTGCTGGTGCTGATCCTGATCGGAATGTGTACACAGGAAAGATTTTTCTGTCAGTTCCTTTGTCCAATGGGAGCAGTTTTTGCAATGATGCCGATCCTTCCGTCTGCGTGTTTAACAGAAACAGGGAGAAATGTCCTTCGAAATGCGGACTGTGCAAGAAGAGATGCCCTGCACATCTGGAGATTGACGGAGATACAGCTCTTTCAGGAGAATGTATCTGCTGTCATGCCTGCCAGGTGACCTGCCCGCGCAAGAATATACAGATCGGACCGATAGATACAGCTCAGGAAGAACAATAGAAATCAAAAAGAATTTACACTTCCAAAAAAATTACAAAGAACAAATAGAAAATCATAGAAATAATTTTAGGTTCCCACTATAATGAGTTCAAATAAAAGCGAAGCAACAAGTCAAAAACAGGGAGGTTTTTACTATGAAGCGAAATATGAAACAGTGGGTAACCGATTATATCAATGCACCAGCAAAGAAAGGAATGCCAATTCTCTCTTTTCCGGGAATACAGCTTATTGGACATACCGTTGAAGAACTTGTGAGAAGTGGAGAACTGCAGGCGCAGTGTATGAAAGCAATTGCAGACCGCTTTGATACAGGTGTGGCATTCAGTCTTATGGATCTTTCTGTAGAAGCTGAGGCGTTTGGTGCACCGGTACATTACAGTGAAGATGAAGTACCGACAGTTCACGGAACTCTGATCAATGATGAAGATGAAGCAGAAGCACTTAAAGTACCAAAAGTAGGTGATGGAAGAACCGGAGAATGTGTAGAAGGTATTCGCAGGGCATGCGAACTGATTACAGACAGACCGGTTCTTGCAGGAATTATCGGACCGTATTCTCTGGCAGGACGACTCCTGGATATGACAGAGATTATGATTCTCTGCTATGAAGAACCGGAAATGGTAGAGAGCGTTCTGGAAAAGCGACAGAAATTTCTGATCGAATATGCAAAGGCAATTCAAAG
>ENA-OQEN01000971-OQEN01000971.1-human-gut-metagenome-genome-assembly--contig:-NODE-971-length-11393-cov-2.791852_pt1 | contig 11393 bp, 14 predicted proteins | sample MGYA00242791_ERZ504627 | MGnify/ENA primary metagenome ERZ504627 (study PRJEB26092, sample SAMD00036316) | human gut metagenome | host: Homo sapiens | study: EMG produced TPA metagenomics assembly of... | reverse complement strand
CGTGTCGTCCCTTGATTACGCTGGAAAGCCTCGTTTGAATGAGAAATTAGAAATGAGAAATGCGAAATGGTGGTGCGGCGCATAAAAAACAGAAGCGCCGCGGAAGTTTGAAATTAGCGACTTTCTCGTATCGCAAACCTAATCCCTAGCTACTAATTCCTAGTCACAAGTCACCAGTCACTAGCCACTCATCCCTGCTTTCAAACTTTATGACGAAGCATTGCATGAAAATACATGCCAAATCGGCCTCTGCGATTGAATTAGCGGTTCATAGTATGCAAAAAGCGTATCAAGTTCAAATTTCTGAACCTGATACGCTTTTTATGATATAAGAGTCGGCGCTTCTGAAATTTGTGCGCCGCACATTCACTCTCCAGTGGAGCAAAGTGAGAAAAGGCAGATATGGGGTGGCGGAGACTAACAGATCACATTCTCCGGCTCCCCTTTCAGGTATGCACGGAGGTTGTCCATCACGATGACGGCACGGCGGGCCATGGCTTCTTCGGTGAAGAAGCGACGTGCGGGGTGAGGACGGTGTTTGGCGCAGAGAGGAGAGGATCGTCCTTGGCGAGCGGAGGTTCGCCGTCGAAAACATCGATGCCGGCGCCTGCGATCTTTCCTTCCCGGAGGAGGTCAGCGAGGGCGGCATTGTCGATGACTCCGCCACGGGCGGTATTGATGAGGATCGCTCCCGGCTTCATGAGAGAGAGCTTTTCACGGGAGAGGAGACCGCGCGTCTCGCCCGTAAGAGGCAGGTGGACGGAGATGATGTCGCAGGTGGAAAGCAGGGTGTCCAGGTCGGTGTAGGTGATATTGGCTGCCTTCCGGGTGCGGCTGTAGCCATAGACATCGGCGCCGAATGCGGAGGCGATGTCTGCGACACGTCGTCCGATGGCACCGGTACCGATGATGCCGAATTTCCGATGGCCGATCTCGATGCCCATGAGACCTGCACTGGTTTTGCCATTTCTGGCAGCGCATCCGCCTTCGGACAGCTTGCGATAGAGGGCAAGAATGAGTGAGAACGTAAGCTCTGCCACGGACTCGGTCGAGTAGCCGGCACAGTTCGAGACGGCGATGCCCTTTTCTTTGCAGTAATCAATGGCGACATGGTCGACGCCGGTGAATGCGACGCAGAGGTATTTGAGCGATGCGGCTTTTTCCAGCGCTTCCTTCCGAAGCGGGTAATTGGCAATGACGGCAAGGTCAGCATCCGCAAGGCGATCGCCCAGTTCATCCTGGTCTTTTGGCAGGCTGTCATAGGCGGTGATGGTGAAGCCATCTTTTTGGAGACCCGTCGTCAATGTGTCAAGAAGGGCGCTGCTGATGGCGAGCGGCTGTGCGATGACGATGTGTTTCATGAGAAGGACTCCTTTCATTGAGGAATAGCCCAAGGGGCATGCCGCCCCCTTGAGTGCGTGTGAAAGAGGTTCAGCGGGTTCTGTGGGTTCTACGGGGAAGGCGGGGAAGGCGCGGCGCGTTCGTCATCCTGAGCGGAGAAAAACGTCGTATGTGAAAAAATGGCTTATCTGAAACAGGAGAACTGAGTCGAAGGATCTAAGCGCCGCAGAATATATAATGGGCGATGTCCGCAACAGGCATTTCAGTCACCAGTCACGAGTCACCAGTCACTCTGAGCTCCTAATCCCTAATCCCTGGCCACTTTTTTAAAAGACAACACCACTCTCCCCGGCAGCTGGGAGAGGAAGACACCGGCGGTCATGGAGAGGACGCCGATCATCTGGCGGGCGGTGAAGCTTTCATCGAGGAAGAAAACACCTGCCATGCCGCCAAAGACCATTTCCATGCTGAGGATCATCGAGGCTTCGGTGGGCGGGAGATATTTCTGCCCGACGGCCTGCAGCGTGTAGGCGACGCCTGTCGAGAGAAGACCGGTATAGAGGATCGGCCACAGCGCCTCCGATGCCGGAGAGAGTCGGCGTTTCGAAAAGAAAGGCAAGAATGAAATTCAGGACGCCGGCGACGAAGAACTGTCCCGAGGAGAGAAGGATGGGAGAGAAGCGCTGTGTGAGGTAGGTCATGGCGTGGATCTGGATGGTGAAGCCAAGCGCACAGAGCAGCATCATGAGGTCGCCGGAGCTGATAGAGAAGTCTTCGGTGATCGACATGAAGTACACGCCGGCCATGGCGAGGAGAGCGCCTGCGATGTGCGTTATGCGGAGCGTTTCCTTGAGGAAGATCCCCATGATCGGCACCATGAGGATGTAGGTCGCAGTGAGGAAGCTGGCTTTCGAGGCGGTGGTATACTGAAGCCCCACCTGCTGAAGCGTCGCACCGGCAAAGAGCGGAAGCCCTACCATGAGGCAGGCGCCGAGAGCGGCATATTCTTAGGAAGCGGCGGAGACGCTTCGTGTGTCGTAAGGATGATGGGGACGAGCGCAAGCGAGCCTAAGAGGAAACGGACGCCGTTAAATGTATATGGCCCGACGGACTCCATTCCGACCACCTGTGCGGCGAAGGCAAAGCCCCAGATGAGCGCTGCCAAGAGCAGCAGTAAACGGTATTTCATGGTATTCTCCTTTGGATGATGTATAATAGTTATTATAACAGATGAAAGTGAATGCTGCGGATGATTTCGCAGACTTGGAAAAAAGAAGTAGCCGGTGACTTGTGACTAGGAATTAGTAGCTAGGGATTAGGTTTGCGATACGAGAAAGTCGCTAATTTCAAACTTCCGCGGCGCTTCTGATTTTTATGCGCCGCACCACCATTTCGCATTTCTCATTTCTAATTTCTCATTCAAACGAGGCTTTCCAGCGTAATCAAGGGACGACACGCCCCAAGGCTAACCCTGCACCATAAAAAGGAGACCATTTCTATGTCGATTCGTATGATCGCCATCGATCTTGATGGCACGCTCTTGCATGATGATATGACGATTTCCGCCTATTCGCGTGAGGTGATCCAAAAGGCGATCCAAAAAGGCTATGAGATCGTCGTCGCCACCGGACGTATGTGGGATTCGGCGAGATCGAAGGTGGCGCTGCTCCGCTTGGGCAATGTCCCCGTCATTTGTTACACGGGTGCATGGATCATGTGGAGCGAGACGGGCGAGCCGATCCTGCAGGACGGGCTCTCGGCCGATCTGGCGAGCCGCGTGATGCTTGCCGCGAGAGAGAGGGGCTGGGAGGCGACGGCTTCTGGGACAATCATATTTATATGGAGAAGCCGAACGGCAGCGAGGCGAAGTACCAGAAGTATCGCACGCAGAAGCCGCAGTACCTGGGGGAGGCCTTCTATCATCCGCCGATGACGGTGACGCGTGTGGTTTTTGCGGATCCTTCCGAGGAGGAGCGAGGCCGCATCCGTGCCTTTCTGGAGAGCCGTTTCGGAGAGGAGATCACCGTCGTCTATCCGGGGGATGATTTCGTCGATGTACATAAAAAGGGCATCGATAAAGCATCGGCTCTCTCCTTTCTAGCCGAGAGGAGAGGCATCCGGCCTGAGGAGATCATGGCCTTCGGCAATACGGAAAATGATGTGCCGATACTGCGCTACGCAGGCGTATCCTACGCCGTCGCCAATGCGGATGGGGTCGCGAAAGAAGCGGCCGGTCACATCTGCGCTTCGAATGAAGAGGACGGCGTCGCGAAGGTCATAGAGGAGCTGGTAGCTAGTGACTAGTGACTTGAATACCGCCTTCGGGCATTGCCCCATATATATTTGCGGCGAAGCCGCTACCTTCCCCGCTGAACCCGCTGAACCCGTTGAACCCGTTGAACCCTTTGCACCCGCTACCCTGCCCACCAAAAAAGCTCGTTGAATGAAAATGTTCAACGAGCTTTTTTGATTTCAAATAACCAAGCAGCCAAAACGATCCTCAGTCCAGATGGAAACGGTAGCCGGAGCCCCAGACGGTCTCGATGCGTTCATAGGGATGACCGGCGGCATTTTTCAGCTTGTCACGCAGACGGTTGATATGGACGGTGACCGTTGCGGGTTCACCGATGGGATCGAAGCTCCAGATCTTTTCAAAGAGCTGCTCTTTGGAAAAGACTTCATTCGGATGCTGCACGAGGAAGAAGAGCAGGTCGAATTCTTTGCCGGTGAGTGGCACTTCCTTGCCCTTCAGGAAGACCTGACGGGCTTTCGGACGGATATTGAGGTCGCCGACATAGAGGCCCTGTTCTGCCTGCGGATGGATGGTATCCGTCTGGGTGAGGCGCTTGTGGGTGGCGAGCTGCGCGCGCAGGTGCGCCATGAGCACGGTGCCGCGGAACGGTTTCACGATGTAGTCATCCGCGCCGAGACCGAGACCACGGACGATGTCAGCGTCTTCGGTGCGGGCGGTGGCGAAAATGATGGGCGCATTCGTGCGTTCTCTCATTTTGCGGCACAGAGAGAATCCGTCTTCTCCCGGCAGCATGACGTCCAGGATGATGGCGTCGATCTCGACCTCATCCATGATTTTCAAGCTTCTTTGCCATCGGAAGCGACATAGGGCTGATACCCGGAGCCTTCGAGAAAGTCACGCTCCATATCAGCAATCTTCGGTTCATCTTCTACAACCAGTACTTTGATCATTGTGTGTTACTCCCTTCTGCCAGCGGGATCTCAAAAATTAATTGCAAGCCATTGTTGTTGACCGCCGAGTAGCGGCCTTTGTGTGCGGTGATGATCTCAGCCACGATGGCAAGTCCCAGACCGCTGCCGTTGCTGGTCTTGCTGCGGGCTTCGTCCGTGCGGTAGAAGGCTTCGAAAATGTGAGGCAGCTTCTCCTTCGGGACGCTCGGTCCATCATCGGTATACATGAATTCGGCGTATTTCCCCTTGACATGGAGGGAAATACGTACTTCGGAAATATCCTTATCTCTATATTTTATCGTATTTGTTAGTAAATTGAAAATAATTCTTTGAAATTCTTTTTCATCCACCATGGCGATGAGCGAGTCATCCATGTCATAGGTCACATGCACCTTTCGGGAGTCGAGGTAGTCCTGGTCTTCTGCAATGAAGCTGCGGATGACCTTGCTGAAAGGGAGGGGCTGCGGATGACAGATGATGCGGCTCGTGGAGAGCTTGTTGTAAAGCGAGAGCTCTTCGATGAGGCGCGAGAGGTCATCTGCGCAGGAGGCGATCGAGTTCAGGTACTGCATCTGCTTTTCCTTCGTCCGTCCAAGTCCGAGCTGCAGCGCTTCGGTGTAGCCCATGATGGCTGTGAGCGGGGTCCGAAGGTCATGTGCGATGCCGGAGAAAAGGATCTTGCGGCTCGTATTCGCATGCGCGCGCTCGGCGATACTGCTTTTAAGATTGGTCTGCATCGTGCGGAAGGTGTCGCACATCTGCCCGAGCTCGTCATCGCTGTAGTGATCGACGATGACATTGAAATTGCCATGCTGGATCGCTCGTGCTGCCATCGACAGCTGCTGGAGTGGGATCAGCATCTTGTTTCTGGTCATGTTGTAGAAATGGTAATTCATCCGGGCGGAGAGCGCGATGATGAGGAGCATGATCACAGCAAAGGCACCGTAGACTTCGACCGAGTGATGTGGGTCATTCGCGGCAAAGTAGGTCGCAGAGAAAAGCAGCAGCACCAGTGCGGAGAAGACAGGGACGCAGATGAAGAGAAGGATCTGTATCATCATCTGCTGCGTCAGCCCGTTCTTCGTCTTCTCGAAAAGAAGGGCGTCTTTGATGGTCTTTTCCATACAAGCCTCGATGGGGAAGGGGAGACTGCGGGGGCAATCTTGGCTACGAATGAAAGCCTCGCTTGAATTAGAAATGAGAAATGAGAAATGGTGGTGCGGCGCATAAAAATATGGAAGCGCCGCGGAGTATAAATAGGGCGATGCCCGCTTTAGACGTTAGACTTTAGACATCTGACGTCTATTTCCGAGTCTCCCAGTCTTTTAGTCTAATCCCTGATACCTAATCCCTGGTCACTCATCCTCAAATACGAGCTCTACGGGACAGTGGTCACTGCCGTGAATCTCCGGGTGGATAGAGGCGCTTTGGATGGCTGGACGGAGGGCATCGGAGACGATGAAGTAGTCGATCCTCCATCCGATGTTCCGCTCGCGGGATTTTGCAAAGTAGCTCCACCACGAGTAGGCTCCCTTTTCATCCGGATGGAGGAAACGGAAGGAATCGGTGAAGCCTTTGTCCAGAAGGGCATTCATTTTTCCGCGCTCTTCATCTGTGAAGCCTGCATTCTTATGGTTTGAAGCGGGATTGGCAAGGTCGATGTCTTCATGGGCGACATTGAGGTCACCGCAGAGGATGACCGGCTTTTCCTCCGAGAGTCTTGTCATATAGTCTGCCATCGCATCCTCCATGTCATGCGGTAGGAAAGACGCGTGAGGCCGCGCTGGCTGTTCGGCGTGTAGCAAACGATGAGATAGTGACTGCCGAAGTCGGCGGTGATGATACGCCCCTCCTGATCATGCTCCTCGATGCCAAGGCCATAGGTGACGGAAAGCGGTTCCCGCTTCGTGAAGAGTGCAGTACCACTGTAGCCCTTCTTCACGGCACTGTTCCAGTACTGGTGGTAGCCGGGAAGCACCATCTCGATCTGGTGCGGCTGAAGCTTCGTCTCCTGCAGGCACACGCAGTCTGCATCGAGTGCTGTGAAAGCGTCCATGAAACCTTTCTTCATGCAGGCTCTGAGACCATTGACATTCCAGGAAATATATTTTAGTGTCCCCATGGGTGTTCTCCTTTGTGGGAATGATAAAAATTTTATAACACTACTTTTATTATACACTATCTAGCAATGGGAAGAGGGTTTAGGGTTAGCCTGTGGGGCGGGGGCGCCCATGAATTGCGGATGAAGCTTTGCTCGAATGAGAAATTAGAAATGAGTAGCTAGGGATTAGTAGCTAGGGATTAGTAGCTAGGGATTAGTAGCTAGGGATTAGTAGCTAGGGATTAGGTTTGCGATACGAGAAAACCGCTAGTTTTAAACCTCCGCGGCGCTTCTGATTTTTATGCGCCGCCCCACCATTTCGCATTTTTCATTTCTAATTTCTCATTCAATCGAGGCTTTCAAACGTAATCAAGGGGCGAGCCGCCCCCAGGGGCTAACCCTGAACCCTAAACCCCGAACCCCCCTTGTTATGCTATAATAAAGGCAATGCCACGTGGGCAGCTGTTGCAAGCAAAGAAGGAAAGGATGAAACCTGATGAAGAAAATTGTTGTGACTGTTATTGGTGCTGACCGTGTCGGCATCGTTGCCGGTGTAGCAAAACAGCTGGCGGAAGAGAACGTGAATATTCTTGATATTTCCCAGACCATCGTGGACGGGATCTTCGATATGATCCTGATGTGCGATATGGAGAACGCCGCATATTCCTTAAAGGAGATCCAGGATCATATGGGAAAACAGGGCGAAGCGCTGGGGGTAGAGATCCGTGTTCAGCTCGCTGACATTTTCTATGCTATGCACCGCATCTGAAAGGAGACACCATGCTTGATATAGAAGACATTCTGGCAACGGAGCGCATGTTTGACCAAAACAAGCTCGATGTGCGTACCGTTACCATGGGGATCTCTCTCCTTTCCTGCGTATCCGATGATGAGAAGACCCTTTGCGACAAGATCTACGATACCATCTGCCGGAAGGCAGAGTATCTCACCGAGGTCACCCATGACATTTCCAGAGAATACGGTGTGCCGATCATCAACCGCCGCATCTCGGTGACGCCGATCTCTTTGGTGGCGGGCGGGCTTACGACTGCCAGCTATGTGCCGATCGCAGAGACACTGCAGCGCGCAGCTGACACTGTCGGCGTCGACATCCTAGGCGGCTTCTCCGCACTCGTCGATCGCGGCATGAGTGCTTCGGACAAGAAGCTCATCGACTCCATTCCGGAGGCACTCGCTGCGACAAAGAGTATCTGTAGCTCGGTCGCTATCGGTTCGACCAAGGCTGGCATCAATATGGATGCGGTGAAGCGCATGGGCGAGGTCGTGAAGGAAACGGCAGAGCTCACGAAGGACCAGGACGCCTATGGATGCACGAAGCTCGTCGAATTCTGTAATGCGGTCGAAGATAATCCTTCATGGCCGGCGCTTTTCACGGTGTGACGCAGGGAGATACCGCGATCCATGTCGCGTCTCCGGCCCGGGCGTCGTGAAGCGTGCGCTCGAGGATGTGAAGGGCGCCCCCTTCGAAGTCGTGGCCAAAACGATCAAGAATACGGCATTCATGATCACGCGTCTTGGCCAGCTTGTCGCAGAAGCGGCGACAGAGCGTCTCCATGCGCCTTTCGGCATCATCGACCTTTCGCTGGCTCCGACCTCGCTGTCGGTGACAGTGTCGCAGCAGTCCTTGAAGAAATGGCCTTGAAAGCTGCGGCGGTCCTGGCACCACGGCGGCTCTCGCGCTCCTCAATGATGCTGTCAAGAAGGGCGGCCTCATGGCCTCTTCGAGTGTCGGCGGACTTTCCGGCGCTTTCATCCCGGTCAGTGAAGACCTCGGAATGATCGAAGCTGTTCAAAGAGGCAGCCTGTGCCTGGAGAAGCTGGAAGCCATGACCTGCGTCTGCTCTGTCGGCCTTGATATGATCGCCGTCCCGGGGGATACCAGCGCATCCACCTCTCTGCGATCCTTGCCGATGAAGCAGCGATCGGTATGATCAATAACAAGACCACCGCTACCCGCCTCATCCGGTACCGGGCAAGAAGCCGGGCGACATGGTCCAGTTCGGCGGCCTCATGGGCTATGCACCTGTCATGGGGATCAGCAAGTTCAAGGCAGACGAATTCGTAGCAAGAGGCGGCAAGATTCCTGCGCCTCTCCGCAGCCTGACAAACTAAGCGAAATGGCAATCAAAAAAGCACCGGCGTAAGCGGGTGCTTTTGTTGGGGTCAAAGGGTGCAAGGGGAGCTCATGGGGCGTGCCGCCCTTTAAGGAAATGCTGATTAAATCTGACAACGATTTAATCAATGTTTCCTTAATAGTGAATGAAGTTTTTCTCGAATGAGAATGGTGGGGCGTCGCGTAGAAATCAGAAGCGCCGCGATGTATAAATAGGGCGATGCCGCTTGAGACTTTAGACATCAGATATCAGACTTTAGATTTCTGACGTCTGATATCTGACGTCTATCTCTCAGTCTCCTAGTCGCTAGTCACCAGTCACTAGTCACTAGTCACACTGCGCTCCTAGTTCTCGGATTTCCTGAATTTCCACATATATATCCCCACGCAGATCACCGCGGAGAGAAGGGAGCCCATCGGTGCAGCAAGGCCCATCGGAGACAGTGTCTCGGGGAAGAGGAGGATGGCGAGGTAGGTGCCGGGGACGCGGACGGTAACGATCGAGATCATATTGTGCAGGAAGGAGTAGATCGATTTCCCATAGGCAGAGAAATATCCCGAGAAGCAGAAGTGGATGCCGGCAAAGATGCAGTCGATGACATAGGTAGGAAGTATTCACCGCCAAGGCGCACGACTTCCGGCTCATGGCTGACGAAGAGTGAGATGATCCACTCGGCGCAAAAGTGGACGACGAGGGTCGTAAAAAGGCCGAAGATGATGCATACACGGATGCCGCACAGGAGCGCCTGCCGCCCGCGCTTATCGTTTCCGGCGCCTCGATTCTGTGCGGCGAAGGCGGCGACGGTCGAGAGCATGGCAGAGGGGACGAGGAAGAGGAAGCTGATGATCTTCTCCACGATGCCGACTGCGGCGGCGACTTCGACGCCGCGGCTGTTTGCGATGGCGGTGATGATGAGAAAGGAGATCTGGATGAGCCCGTCCTGACAGGAGATGGGAAGACCTATGGCAAGGAGCGTCTTCATGCGGAGGGCATCGAAGGAGAAGGACCTCTTCGGGAAGGCAAGACCAAGGTCGGTGCGGGCGAGGTACAAGAGGCAGAGGAGGACGGAGACGGCCTCGGAAAGAATGGTGGCTGCGGCTGCTCCGGCGGCCCCCATCGCCATGGGCCGATGAGGATATAGTCGAGCAGGAGATTGATGAGACCGGCGAGAGCGACAAAGTACATCGGCGTCCTTGTATCGCCAAGCCCGCGGAAGATGCTGGCAAGGACATTATAGGCGACGATGAAGGGGATGCCTGCAAAGCAGATGAGAAGGTATGCCCTCGTATCCTCCCATGCTTCCGCCGGGGTCTTCAGCCAAGAGAGGATAGGATCGATCGAAAGGAGGAGGAGCACGGTGCCGACGAGGCTGAAGAGGGCAAAGAGCAGCACCGAGCTTCCGATGAAGCAGGAGCTTCCTTCCGATCTCCGCCGCCCACCGCGCGGCTGATGGAGACGGTCGTCCCCATGGCGAGCCCGACGATGATGACGGTCAGCATGTGCATCAGCTGGCTTCCGATGGAGACGGCCGTGATCGGTGCGGCGCCATTGAAGAGACCGGTGATGAAGAGGTCGGCCATGCCGTAGAACGTCTGCAGAAAACAGGTGAGAAGGTAAGGGATGGCGAAAGCATCATTTTGGGGAGCAAAGGCCCTTGCGTAAGATTGATTCCGGTCATAGGATCCTCTTTGTACAATGAATAGCCTGCCGCCTTTCACACAGGCTGCTGCTTCATGGAGACAATCATATCACAGGCGAGGCGCTTGCGAAATATGGCTTTTGCAGGTGGTCTTCTGCCTGCATTTGCTTTTTTCCCCTCTCTGCTATAAGATGAAGGACAAATGAGGTGATTGGTATGTACATGACAGCACAGCGCAAGCGTCTTTTTCAATTCTTCAACGATCATCCGGATGCTTCCTTCTCCGCCAGAGACATACAGGCTCTGCTGAATCGCTCAGAAGCGTCTGCGATCAGTCTCAGTGCGGTGTATCGCAATCTGGCTTCTTTGGCAGAGGCCGGGCTGATCTTGAAATCGGCGGCCAGTGATGGACAAGAAACATTGTATAGGTTCGTCGGGGCGGATGCCTGTCGGGATGAGCTTCATATGACCTGTCTTTCGTGCGGTCAGACGACCCATGTAGACCATGCGACCGCGCTTGCTCTCGCGCAGGCCTTGGCGGGCAATGATGAGTTTCAGATGAATCTGGGGCAGACCACCATTTACGGCTTATGCAAAAAATGCCGGGAAAAATAATTTGTTTCTTACACAAAGAAGGGGATGTGAAGAAATGAATCCCCATTTCTTCACATCCCCTTTTTACTTTGCTTTCATTTGGTTCAGGGTTCAAGGTTCAGGGTTCAGGTGGCGGCTTCGCCGCCTTTTTTAGAGGATGGTATTCTCGTATCGCAGCCTTCCCCTCGAGGGGTAATGCTATTAAGTTAAGGAAATCGTTAGCTACGTAACGTCTTGCTTCCCCCTTCGGGGGAAGTGCCGAAGGCAATAGGGGCATGCCAGTGGTATAACGTGCTATGTTGAATAGTCCGATGCTATCGATATTCCAACACTTCATGCAATACCGCTACGTAGCCCCCTCATCTCACTTCGTTCGAAA
>ENA-OQEN01000970-OQEN01000970.1-human-gut-metagenome-genome-assembly--contig:-NODE-970-length-11397-cov-3.566105_pt1 | contig 11397 bp, 11 predicted proteins | sample MGYA00242791_ERZ504627 | MGnify/ENA primary metagenome ERZ504627 (study PRJEB26092, sample SAMD00036316) | human gut metagenome | host: Homo sapiens | study: EMG produced TPA metagenomics assembly of... | reverse complement strand
AAATATCGCGGCTTCCGTAAACGAGGCCGCGATATCTTTATTCTGTGCCGAGTTTTGTCATGCGGAATATGTATTCAGCATATCGTGATTACCCGCCGTTCGGATAATCACCGAACGTATTTTTATTCGCCGAAATACCTGTTCAGAAGGCCTGCGAAAGCCTTGCCGTGACGGGCTTCGTCACGCGCCATTTCATGAACGGTGTCGTGAATTGCATCAAGGTTAAGAGCCTTTGCACGCTTTGCCAGATCGGTCTTGCCTGCGGTTGCGCCGTTTTCGGCTTCAACACGCATTTGAAGGTTCTTTTTGGTGCTGGAAGTTACAACTTCGCCGAGAAGTTCGGCAAACTTTGCAGCATGCTCAGCCTCTTCATAGGCTGCTTTTTCCCAATAGAGACCGATTTCGGGATAACCTTCGCGGTGTGCAACCCTTGCCATTGCAAGGTACATACCGACTTCGGTGCATTCGCCTGCGAAATTTGCACGCAGATCCGCCATAATATCCTCGGGTGCGCCCTGTGCAACGCCGACAACATGCTCTGCTGCCCAGCTCATTGTTTCGGACTGCTCAATGAACTTTTCTGCGGGTGCACCGCAAACGGGACATACTTCGGGAGCGGAATCGCCCTCATGAACGTAACCGCATACTGAACATACAAACTTTTTCATACTTTTATCCTCCAAAGATTTTTATTTTTTGCGGCACGCGCCGCCGGTCAGCATTTTATGCTCGTTTTTGATTATTCTCCCTTTTCCGCTTCTGTCTGCATTCATTGCAGATATAGAAAAGGTTGAGTGTGTAGGAAACAATTTCTTCGCCGATTTTGCTGCTGAAATATGATTTCAGGTCACCCGGGTCACAGTCGGCAACCCTGCCGCATTCGATACACTGCATGTGTTCATGCGGACGAATGGTCTTGTCGTATCTGTCCGGCTCACCGGCAACGGGAATGTGAAGGATCTCTCCGGCATCGACCATGAGTTTCAGATTCCGATAGACAGTTCCGAATGCAATGGACGGCATTTCGGCCTTTGCCCTTGCATAAATCATTTCGGCTGTCGGGTGATCGTCCGCCCGTTGTATGATGTTGTAAATCAACTGTCGCTGCCTTGTCATTCACGCCTCCTTAGGAATGATTCCTGTTATTATTATACCACCGATTTATGCCGTGTCAAGCATTAAATCCCATTTCTAAAAATATATTAAAAGCGCGGCCCTCACGACCGCGCCGATGTTCGTTTTCGAAAATTCAATTTCGCAAGCTGTTGAAACGATTTGATTAATCTTGCGGAGTTTTCGGGTCGAATTCAAACCAGCGGACGAAAAACTCTCCGCAGCGATGCATTCCGCAGCTTTCGGCAGTGCGCACCGAAGGTATGTTTTCTTCCGCACACTCCCATATTATTTCATTCCCGCACTCCCGTGCAGATTCAATTGCGGTGCGCAGCAACGCCGATGCAATGCCGCGCCGTCGATATTCCGCTTTTGTATCCGCCCCGACTATGAAGCAGCCGTTGTATTCTCCGTTTGAAATTATGTTTCCGCAGATATTCTCGCCCTCAAGCGCAAAAAAGGCAAAACCATGTTTCAAAAAATCGGCGAAGCTTTTGTGGCTTTCCAAAATTTCGGGAAGATAAGCCCCTGCAAACTCGGCATTCTCACGCAGGAAGCTTTCCGAGGCACGCCGAATGCGCATCGGCCGCCCCTCCGCCGCATGAATGAACGGCATTTCCGCCGCGCTGTATTCTTCTGCCGTGCGATAAACAAGCTGTTTCTGTTCGAACAGCTCTTTGTCGAAAAAAACAACGCGCATCATATCCGAAAGCTCTTCCGTGTCGGCGGAATATGCAAATTCACTCAGTTCGAATTCATCTTTTGCCAACGGAAATACTTTGTTCTCAAAAAACAGACGGAAAGCGGCATATTCCTCCGCCGTTTGCAGCGGAGTTCCCATTATCTGGAATCCGCCCAAAAGATAACTGTATACGACCGCAAGCCGCGGTGCCGTCGGATCATCCGTCCAAACAAGTCCCCGCGTATTTCCGCTCAAAATGCTGAGATAGTGTATGCTGCTCTTTTCACATTTAAGTTTTTCGGCAAGTTTTGCGCCGCGCTTCGGCTCCTGCCGCATTTTTAATGCATTCAATCCGCTCATAGTTCGTATCTCTTTCCGCTGCGCGTTAATCAGTCTGTCAAAGCATATCCTGCGGGTTGACTTCAATGCCGCGATAGCATTCATCCGCGCAGCCGTCGCTGAAAGCGTATATTGCATTGATTGCTGCTGCTGTATTTGCAGTGCGAACCAACTTAATTATAACCGCATAGCGGAACAGCCCCTCCCTGCGGCGAATCGGCGCGGCACCCGCGAGTGCGAAAACAAGCTCATTTTCCGCGTTTGCGGGTTTTAATGCAGTTAAAATGGTTTTTGTCACGCCGTTTGCAAACCTTTCCGCCGCATCCGCCGCCGCGTTTTCATCGGCACAGGCGAATTGCGCCCGCACAAATACCGCAAACGGAGGGAACAGCGTCCGCAGTCGGTCTCCGATTTCGAGATTATAGAATGTTTTATAATCATGCTTCGTGCAGAGCCGTATTGCGCGGTGTCCCGGCGCATTGGTCTGAATCACGACGCGTCCTTCTTTATCGGCACGGCCGGCACGACCCGCGACCTGGGTCAAAAGCTGAAACGTACGTTCGCTGCTGCGGAAATCCGAATGGAAAAGATGTTGAATCAGCAAACACGACGCGACAAGCGTCACATTCGGAATATCAAGCCCCTTTGCCACCATTTGCGTGCCGATAAGCACATCAGCCTCGCGCCGCGTGAATGCATCAAGTATATCCCGATGTGCGGTTTTGCCGCTTGTTGTGTCCATATCCATTCTCAAACAGCGCACATTCGGAAACACAAGTTTCAGCTGTTCCTCAACCTGCTGAGTTCCGATTCCCGTGTATTTGATGTACTCCCTGCCGCAGGACGGACAGGTTTTCGGCATTTTATAATTCGCCCCGCAATAGTGGCAGCGGAGTGACTCATCAAACCTGTGATAGGTCAATGCAACGTCGCAGTTCGGGCAGGTGAACACAAATCCGCACGCGCGGCATTCGGCATGGGATGAATACCCGCGCCTGTTGAGAAACAGAATCGCCTGTTCGTGCTTTTCAAGGCATTCTTTCAGCCGTTTTATCATCAAGCTTGAAAAAATGCTGTTGTTACCGTTCAAAAACTCCTCGCGCATGTCAACAACATCAACTTTCGGCATCGGCACGCCGTTTATTCTGTTCGGCATCTCAAGCAGTATGTACCTGCCCCGCTTTGCACGATAATATGTTGTGAGCGACGGAGTCGCACTGCCGAGAACAAGTTTTGCACCGCAGAGTTTAACCCGACGCAGCGCAACCTCGGCAGCGGAATACTTTGGAGTAATTTCGGAGTAATAGCTCGGCTCATGTTCTTCGTCGATTATGATAATACGCAGATTTTCCACCGGCGCAAACACTGCTGACCTTGCGCCGACAACGACCCTTGCCTTGCCGAAGCGTATCCGCCGCCATTCGTCAAAACGTTCACCGTCGCTCAAATGACTGTGCAGAACGGCAACATTGTTTCCGAATCTGCTCCTGAATCTGTCCGTTGTCTGCGGTGTCAGTGATATTTCCGGGACAAGAACAATTGCGCCGCCGCCGTTTTCAAGCACGTTCGCAATTGCCTGCATATAAACTTCGGTCTTTCCGCTCCCCGTGACACCGTGAAGAAGCAGACAGCTTCCGGCATCGGCGGATTTGATTTTTTCAAGTGCGTTTTGCTGCGCCGGAAGAAGCGGCAGCGGCTCCGTCGACTGAATATCTCTGTTTGCAAAAGGATTTCGATAGGTTTCGCGCCCTTGTTCAACAAGAATGCCCTTTTTAACAAGTGCGGCAACAGCTGCGCCCGCACCGGGCACGAACGCATTTATATCGCTTGCGGAAAGCTCCGCTCTGCCCGATAAAAGCAGAGAAAAAACTTCAAACTGCTTCGGCGCGCGCGGCGTTCCGTCTTTTTCAACATTGAAGCACGCACTGCTTCAATATCAAGATTGTCCGCAATGTGCAGAGTGCGCACTTTTTTTTCTTTAACTTTTGAACCGCGCAGCGCGGCGGGAATCATGACCCGAAGTGCATCGGCGGTTGTGCAATGGTACGCTTTGCACATCCAATCCGCAAGCTTGAGCTGATCGGGCAACAGCGCCGAGTACGGCTCAATCGTTCGCACGATGGATTTAAGCTCACGCTCCGTTCCCGGTTTATCGACAAGTTCAAGCACAAAGCCCTCAATCGGTCGGTTCCCCCGCCCGAACGGAACGATAACGCGCTGCCCTTCGCACAGACTGATTTCTTCCGGAACGGCATAAGTAAACAGCCTGTTTACATTGGCATTTGAAATATCAACTATTACCCTTGCAAACATGCTGTTCACCCCCGCCTTTCGGCGCATAACATATAAAGCTTGATTTGAATGTTCCGCAGTTACGGATTATTTTTCGGAAGTCTGATAGTATTCGGCAGGATACCTGACGCAGAGCTCGCCGTTGTACAGTTCGTCAACAGCCTTTGCAACAGGCTTTTTGTCGGATGATTCTTCCTTTGAAACAAGCAGCTGCCTTGCGCGCTTTGCAACGGCTGTTACAAGCATATAGCGACAGCCCGCGATGTTTTCCAGTTCAACAACCGGCGGATGGTTCATTTGGTGACTCATTATGTTACCTCCAACAGTAAGTATTCAATAAATTTAACGCTCAATTTAAAACTATTATACGATTATCATGCGGCCCGCCCTCCGTAGCACCGTTCGTCACTCGGAGAAAGTTTCGCCGAGCAGCGCGGGCAAAAGCTCGCGGTTATATTCGGGAGTGCATCCGACGGCATTGAGTATGCATTCGATATTTTGAACGGCCGACTCAATTTCATCGTTCACAACAACATAGTCGTATTTCGGAATGTATTCAAGTTCCGTTCTTGCCTCTTCAAACCTTCGGGCAACCGCTTCGGGAGTCTCCGTCCCTCTGCCCACAAGCCGCCTGTGCAGCTCCGCCAGTGAAGGGGGCGCAATGAAAATCGTTATTGCGTCGGGGCAATTGTTTTTAACGTGCATTGCACCTTTGACATCGATATCAAGCAAAACGCTTATGCCTTCGCTGCGCTTTGATTCAACGTAGCTTCTCGGCGTGCCGTAGTAATTCTTGCCGAACACACGCATGTATTCAAGGAATTCTCCCTGTTCTATCATTGTATCGAATTCCTCGGTTGTTTTATAAAAATAATTCACGCCTTCCGCCTCACCCTCACGCATTGCGCGGGTCGTTGCGGAAACGGAGAAGCAGATGTTGTCGTGTTTTTCAAGCAATCTGTTTGCAACAGTGCCTTTGCCGACGCCGGAAGGGCCGGAAATGACGATCAGCATGCCGCGTTTTTTCATCATAGTGTTTGTACCCTCTTTATTTTTTTGATGCCCTTGTGCAAACCGCACACAGCACTGCTGCCGAATTGCGGAACGAATGCCGAAACTCGGTTTTATGTTTATTCAAAGTTCTGCACCTGTTCGCGCATCTTCTCAAGCTCGGCTTTGCCGTCGATAACAAGAGACGCAATTGTTTTATCGTTCGCTTTTGAACCGATGGTGTTGAACTCGCGATTCATTTCCTGAACTATGAAATCCAGTTTTCTGCCGATAGAGCCGTTGTTTTCAAGCAGTTCGCCTGCCGCGGCAATATGGCTCGAAAGACGGACAAGCTCCTCATCGATGCTGACTTTATCCGCGAATAATGCAATTTCCGTTGCAAGGCGCGCCCTGTCGATTTCCGTTTCGGAGAGCAGGCTTTCAATGCGTTCGTTAAGCTTTTTTCGCTGTTCTTCAACGACAAGCGGGGCGCGCTCCGAGATTTTTTCGCGAATATCCGCAATCACGCCGAGTCGTGTTTTCATGTCGGATGAAAGCCTTTCACCCTCGCGCATACGCATTGCGATAAGCTCGTTTGCGGCGCGGGTCAAGGCATCTTTCATCAGTTCCGCAAGCGCGGGCCTGTCGTCGTCGGCCTCGGTCACGGAAACGATATCCGTAAGCCTCAGCGCACGCGACAGTGTCAGATCGTTTTCAATGCCGAGTTCCTCCGCCGCCTGCCGGGCGGCGGTCATATATGCCGAGAGCATCGGCATGTTTATTTCAACTTTTTTTGAATCGTTCCGCGTGTTGCGGTAATTGGCAAAAATGTCAACATGGCCGCGCGCAAGCATCGTGCCGAGCGTGTTCCGCGCCGTGTCCTCAAGGAAGGCAAGCGAGCGCGGCATTCTGAGCGCAAGATCCAAAAAGCGATGATTGACCGATTTCAGTTCAATCGACAATTCGCGGCCGTCTTTTGAAACGACCGCATGACCGAACCCTGTCATGCTTCGTGCCACTTTTGTACCTCCGAAATGCGGAGCAATACCTGCTCCAAATCAATTTATTATACCACAGAAACGCAGATGTGAAAAGAGCCGAAATCGGTATATTCATTCAAAACGGGTTTTAAATTTGAAACAGCCTTTAAACGTAAATATCAACTTCGTCAGGAGCGATATTTTTTCTTGACATTCTGCGGGCAGATGCTAAAATACAATATGCGGCAGAGAATTGGCATTCATCGTTTTCCGCCGTAAAGCAAAACTCAGGAGGAACACATGAAACTCGTAAACTGACGGCTGTTCTGCTCGCGCTCATCATGGCGTTTGCAGTTCTTCCCGCTGCCGCTTTTGCGGAAAGCATCGAAGGCATTGCAGGCGAAGCAGCAGCAATGCGCAAACTCGACAACGCTTGGGCGGCACTCGATGCAGCCGAAGCAGACGCTCTTGCTCAAGGCATGAGCCGCACCGAGGTCATCAATGCGGTTTACACCGCTGCACTGAGCCTCAACACCGTTGATAAGGACAGCTTTTCCGCCTTCACGAAGGACGGCTTCTACTTCACCGTTGACGGCATGTATTGTGCATACAACTACAGACTCCGCAATGAACTCAACACCGACTGCGCACCCGTTAAGGAAGGCGTTGTTCTTTCAAAGGGCAGCGGAAAAACCGAAAACCTCAAAGACGCCGAATCCGCCGACGTATTTCTGATTGCACCTTACTACGGTCACGACAGCAGCTTCACCGATCAGTACAAGCGTGAAGCGCAGTCCGTCGCGGACGCAACCGGCGGCGACTGCCTGCTTATCCAGAGCACGGCAGCGACCGGCCCCGCAATCGCAGAAAATTTCCCGAATAAAGGCGTTGTATTTTTTGACAGTCACGGCACCCAGGACGGCACGTCATCCTATCTCTGCCTGACAACAAGTTCCGGCATCACTCAGGAAGATTACAACAACGGTTGGGCGGTTTATGCCGGCAGCGCCGCATATATCGACGGTCGTTATATTGAACACCATACCCCTGCACCCCTTTCAAACTGTCTCGTTTGGATGGCAATTTGCGAAGGTATGAAGCGCAGCGGCCAAGGCACCACCGGTGCAGCACTGCTTCGCGCGGGTGCAGGCGTTGTTTACGGCTATTCTCAGAGCGTCACTTTCGCAGGCGATTATGTATACGAAGAGACTTTCTGGAACCTTATGAAGGATTTTGAAAACCCCGCCACCGTTGCGGAAGCCTTTGCTCAAATGGTTGAAGAACACGGCATATGCGACCCTTACGGCAATGCATACCCTATTGTTATGAGTGATGTTGACGCTTTCCCCGCAAATCCCGACAGTGCGCAGACCGTCAACAGCACATGGAAACTCTGGGGCAGCTTCCCCCTTGTTGATCTTACCGGATTCAGCCTTGACATCACAAGCGCGGATATTAAAATGGCGCAAACCGTGAACGTCAATATGTCCCTTGTTCCCGAAAATGCAAACAACTATATCACAACATGGACGAGTGCGGACGAGTCTGTTGCGATCGTTGAACCTTATGCAGGCAGCAGATGCAGAGCCGTCATCACCGGTATGGGCCGCGGCGAAACCGAAATCACCTGCTCCGTCAGCGTGAACGGCAGCATTATCGGAACCGAAACGGTTTCCGTTTCCGTAACTCCCGATGAAACCCTTGCCGAAGCCGTCAACGTTGAAGGCGGCAGTCTTGAATTCGGCACGAGCGCGGAATACAGCTTCGTTCCCGTTGCCGAGGGAGACCGACTGATTGCAAAGACCAACAATGCAGGCATGGGCAATACCACCGCCGTGCTGCTCACAACCATCCGCATGGCGGAAGGCGACACGCTTTCGTTTGACTATTTCTACAGCAGCGAAACCGATTACGACTACTATTACTTCAAGGTTAACGACGTTGAATACCAGAAATATGCCGACACGAATATGACCGGTTTCAACAGCTATACCTTCACCGCACCCGAAGCGGGGCTGTATCACTTTGAATGGAGCTACGTTAAGGACGAACTGACAGACGGCGGCAGCGACTGCGTCAAAATCGACAATGTTGCCTTCTCCGGAACGGGCGAACCCGAAGAACCCCAGCTGAGTCTTATCGGCATCACGGCAACAGCCAATGATGTCCGCATCGGTGAACGCATTGAAGTTTCTTTCGACTGCGCACCCGTTGCATGCGGCGGCACGCAGGTAGTTCACAGCGGCACGATCGCCGTCACCACCCCCGCTGTTATGGAGGAACTCGAGCACACCGTTATCCCCGGTGATATTCTTGAGCGGATCGAAGCCGCCGGCGGACATTACGAAATTGAAGCCGATATTATTTATGTTGACCGTTTCGCCTTGATTCAGGGTTATTACATATCCTTCGAATGTGAAGCGGGCGTTGAAATGACCGGAAATCTTCTTACCGTCAGCGCAGACATGCCCGAAACCTGGCACGGTTCGCTGCCTGCCGTAAATCATGCCGGCATTCGCTCCGCAGAGATCTTCCATCACGCCAACGGCCGTGATTACGAAGTTCCGACAGTGCTCACCAACTGTCCGTTCAACATTCTTCCCGCAATGGGCGATGTGAACCTTGACGGCAGCGTTACCATTGCGGACGCATTGCAGGTAATGCGTCATGCAATCGAAGTGCTTACTCTTGAAGGCGCATCCCTTGATGCCGCTGACATGAACGGCGACGGCGTCATCGGCCTTCCCGATGCAATTCTTATTGCAAGGCGTGCAATGGGACTGTAACAGTCAACACAGCAATGAATGAATTGAATTTAAAATGATGCGGCGCAACGCGGCTGCATTTGTTATACGTCTGCCGGGCAGCATTTTCCGGCGGACGTATTTTATTTTGTCTCTATTCTGCTTTTCTCCTGCGCGCTATAATGTTAAGCCCGGTTTTCGTTCGGCTTTTCCGTCCGGGCGTATTCTTTCATCTTTCCGTCTCATTATATTGACATTTCAAATATTGACATTTCAACCGAAGATGATATAATAAACCTTGCTGAGACAACCGGCTTGTTCGGTTGTCCCGCGCACAGTTTTTTAGGAGGAAAAGAAATGAAAACCCGCAAATTTCTGGCACTTGCGCTTGCGCTCATCATGGCTTTCGCAATGATTCCCGTTGCTTCTCTTGCAGAGAATGTTGACGGTCTCGTTAACGAAGCAGCAGCCATGCGCAAACTCGACAACGCTTGGGCAGCACTCGATGCAGCGAAGCAGACGCTCTTGCTCAGGGCATGAGCCGCACCGAGGTCATCAATGCAGTTTACACCGCTGCACTGAACCTCAACACCGTTGATAAGGACAGCTTCTCCGACTTCACGAAGGACGGCTTCTACTTCACCGTTGACGGCATGTATTGCGCATACAATTACAGGCTCCGCAACGAACTCAACACCGATTGCGCACCCGTTGAGGAAGGCGTTGTTCTCACCAAAGGCAACGGCAAAAAGAGCGCTCTTAAGGATGCAGAATCCCCCAACGTATTCCTCATTGCTCCTTACTACGGCCACGACAGCACCTTCACCGATCAGTATAAACGTGAAGCACAGTCCATCGCGAACGCAACCGGCGGCGAATACCTGCTTATCCAGAGCACTTCGGCAACCGGTCCCGCAATTGCTGAAAATTTCCCGGATAAGGGCGTTGTTATTTTCGACAGCCACGGCAGCCAGTCCGGCACTTCTTCCTACCTCTGCCTGACCACCAACAGCGGCATCACTCAGGAAGACTACAACAACGGTTGGGCAGTCAGATCCGGCAGCGCAGCATGGATCGACGGTCGTTACATTGAAAACCATACACCCGACACCCTTTCCAACTGCCTTGTTTGGATGGCGATCTGCGAAGGCATGAAACGCCAGGGTCAGGGCACCACCGGTTATGCGCTTCTCCGCGCAGGTGCAGGCGTTGTTTACGGTTATTCCCAGAGCGTTACCTTCGTCGGCGACTATATGTACGAAGAAACCTTCTGGAATGCAATGAAGAATGCGGATGATCCCGCAACCGTTGCAGATGCATTTAACCTCATGGCAGAAACCCACGGTCTCCCCGATCCCAGGTGATGCATGGCCCATCGTTATGAGTGAAGACGATCCCTTCCCCGCAAATCCCGACAGCGCACAGACTGTAAACAGCCAGTGGACGCTTTTCGGCAACCCGGAGCCCGTTGACATCACCGGCTTCAGCCTCCAGCAGAATGCAGTTGAGATGTACATCGGCAGGACCGCAGAAATCAACTTTGTTCGTCAGCCTGAAAATGCGAACAACTATGAACTCGTTTGGACCAGCTCCAACGAATCCGTTGCAACCGTTACCGGCAACAAGCGCAAAGCAACCGTCACCGGTATCAGCGCGGGCACCGCAACCATCACCTGCACCGTTATGGTCAACGGTTCCGTATTCGGCACCGCAACCTGCGAAGCAACCGTCAATATCGACACTTCCCTGTTCGATTCCCTTAACGTTGCGGGCGGTTCTCTCCAGTTCGGCACCAGCCAGCCCTACGGCTTTGAAGCCGTTACCGAAGGCGACAGATTCCTTGCAAAGTCCAACAATGCAGGTGTCGGCAACTCCACCGCTTCCGTTTCAACAACTGTTCAGATGTCCGCAGGCGATACCCTCACCTTCGACTATTTCTACAGCAGTGAAAACAATTATGACTGGTATCGCTTCAAAGCAAACGGCACCGAAGTTCAGAAGCTCTCCGGCAACACCAACAGTGCATGGGCAACCTACACCTACACCGCAGCTTCCGACGGCGCATACACCTTTGAATGGTCCTACAGCAAAGACATCAGTGTAAACGGCGGCAATGACTGCGTCAAGATCGACAATGTTGCATTCTCCGGCGATGCAGGCATGGCAAACGGCGACGTTGACGGCGACGGCATCGTATCCGTTTCCGACGCACTGCTCGCAATGCGCGGCGCAATGGGTACCATCACTCTCACCGCAA
>ENA-OQEN01000969-OQEN01000969.1-human-gut-metagenome-genome-assembly--contig:-NODE-969-length-11420-cov-1.556539_pt1 | contig 11420 bp, 18 predicted proteins | sample MGYA00242791_ERZ504627 | MGnify/ENA primary metagenome ERZ504627 (study PRJEB26092, sample SAMD00036316) | human gut metagenome | host: Homo sapiens | study: EMG produced TPA metagenomics assembly of... | reverse complement strand
CCTGATTGAAATATGCTCGTCCAAGTGCAGCCGGATCAAGCGCAGCTTTTCCTCTTTGCTCCACTTCCGATGCGGCGTCCCATTTTCCCCATTTTTCTACCTCCTTTTCTTCATCTTCTTTATCTTACCACGAAAAAGTTAGATACCCATAACTTTTTATGAGTGTCTACTTCATTTTACAAGTGCAGGCGTTTTTTTATAGCCCCGGGCTTTTAGATCCTGCACCATTTCTACATAAACGTCGCAAATATCCAATATGCCTTTCCCTTGCTTTTTTAAAGGGCCGCCTGCGGAAATCCACTTCATCCAGATGGGAGATCCCGCGTCTCCCCGGCCCCTGTAGCACATGGGATACCGCTCCCCATTGGGCCGAGCTTACGGATACCAGCCCGTCGTTATCCCCTTCCAGCCATTGGATCACCAAATTTGCCGTTCCCAGGTTGATGTCGCTCCATGGAGCCGCCATCACACAGGCATAGCTTTGGTAAAACACCTGGGGTTGGTTGGGATTTTCCCTATTGAAGGCCGCCATGCTGCGGTGGAAAGCCCTGGACAAACCGCCAGAAAATCCGGCTTTTTATTCACCCGCCAGCCGAATCCAGTTGTTCACCGCTAGGGCGGCCAGGCTGAATAGGGGCCGAGGCGCTTCCAGCAGCCGGTCGATCACCCGGCTGCCCCGGTGGGGCGTTCCCACGGTGGTAATGCTGGCGATCTTATCCCCCATCCCCAGGCTGGAAGCTAACGCACGCGCTTCTAAGCCCCCCTTGGAATGGGCGATGATATTCACCTTTTCAGCCCCGGTTTCTTCCAGGATCTTAAGCAGCCGATCCTTTAGGAATTGGGCGTTGTCCCCTACGCTGGCCCAGCAATCCTGCCGCCCATAGTACAGCGCTGCCCCATGGGCCTCCAGTGCGTCGGGGATCCTCCCCCAATAGAATGGCCGCTTCAGATCCGAAATCCAGCGCCATGTAGGAGCAGGATGGGATAACGCGTCTTGCAACAAGCATCCATGGCCTTCCCCCTTTCCCCACGCCTAATTACTGCTTCCTTGGCAAAGGAACCGGTATATAGCCGGTAATACCGGCCTGTTGTGCCATCAAGTCGTCGTGATCCCACGCCTCCACAATGCGGCCCTGCTCCAATACCATGATGGCCTTAGCGTTCTGCACCGTGGATAACCGGTGGGCGATGACGAACACCGTGCGGCCTTCCATCAGCCGGTCCATGCCCTCCTGGACGATGGATTCGGTACGGGTATCGATGGAGCTGGTGGCTTCATCCAGGATCATCACCGGCGGGTTGGCCACCGCCGCCCGGGCGATGGACAACAGCTGCCGCTGGCCTTGGGATAGGCCGCTGCCATCCCCTTCCAGCACCGTGTCGTAGCCGTGGGGCAGCCGAATAATGAAATCATGGGCATTGGCCAGCTTGGCCGCGGCGATCACGTCCTCGTCCGTGGCGTCCAGCTTGCCGTATCGGATATTATCCATCACCGTGCCGGTAAACAGGTTGGTATCCTGAAGCACCATGCCCAAACTGCGCCGCAAATCGGACTTGCGGATCTCCCGCACGTCGATGCCATCGTAAAGGATCTGGCCTTGGTTGACATCGTAGAAACGGTTGATCAGGTTGGTAATGGTGGTTTTGCCTGCGCCTGTGGCGCCTACAAAGGCGATCTTCTGGCCGGGCTTAGCGTAGAGGGATACGTCGTGCAATACCAGTTTATCCTCCACATAGCCAAAGTCCACGTGAATCAGTCGCACATCCCCTTGCAGCCGGGTATAGTTCACCTGGCCGTCCTCATCTACCCGCTTCCAAGCCCATTTGCCTGTGCGGACCTTGCTCTCCGTCAGGGAGCCGTCCGCCTCTTCCCGCATCCGGACCAGGGTGACCGTACCTTCATCGGATTCCGGCGCTTCATCCATCAGCTTGAAGATCCGCTGGGCGCCTGCCAAGGCCATTACCACGGAATTGAGCTGCTGGGAGATCTGGTTGATGGGCATGACAAAGCTGCGGGTCAATTGTAGGAAAGATGCAATGGTACCCAATGTAATGGTCCCCACCCCGCCGATGGCCATAGCGCCGCCGGCAATTGCCACCACCACGTACATTAAATAACCCAGGTTCCCCATGATGGGCATGAGGATATTGGCAAACCGGTTGGCATTGGTGGCGTTTTTGCACAGCTCTTCATTTAATTTATCAAAGCCTTCCTCTGCTTCTTCTTCATGGCAAAATACCTTTACCACCTTTTGGCCATTGATCATTTCCTCAATGTAGCCATTTACCGTACCCAGGGCCCGCTGTTGCTCCACAAAAAAGCGTCCGCTTTGCCCGGCGATTTTTTTCGTCACCTGCAGCATAAGCACCACGCAGACGAGCACCACAATGGAAAGCACCGGCTCAAGCTGAGCATGGCCCCGCATACCGCCAGGATGGTCACCGAGGAGGATACCAGGTTGGGCAAAGACTGGGAGATCATTTGCCGCAGGGTATCCGTATCGTTGGTGTAGTGGCTCATCACATCCCCGTGGGTGTGGGTATCAAAATACTTTACCGGCAGGGTTTGCATATGGGCGAACATATCGTCCCGGATGGTCTTTAGCACACCCTGGGACACCTTGACCATAAGCCGGTTATACGAAAAGCTGGCAATGATACCCGCCAGGTAAATGAGCGCCATTTGCAGCAGCGCCCCAGCCAGAGGAGTATAATCCGGCACGGCCTGTTGAAGCATGGGGGCAATATAGTCATCGATCAGCTGCTTAAGAAACAGGGAGCCCGCTACCCCGGCCACCGCGCTGACCAGGATGCAGATCACCACCAGGATGCAGCGCAGCTATAGGGCTTAAATACATAGCCAAGCAACCGCTTTATGGTTCTTTTATCAAATTTTTGTCCGGGCATCCGAACGCCGCGGGGTATTTTATTCATCAAAATCCCCTCCCTTCATCTGGGAATGATATACTTCCTGATAAATGGTGTTGGAGGCCAACAAGGATTCATGGTTCCCAATCCCATTGATGCGGCCCTTATCCATGACGATGATCATATCCGCATCCTGCACGCTGGCAACCCGCTGGGCGATGATCAGCTTGGTGGTATGGGGGATCTGGGTCATGAAGCCTGCCGGATAGCCGCATCCGTGGCGGTATCCACCGCGCTGGTGGAATCGTCCAGGATCAACACCTTGGGCTGCTTGAGCAAGGCCCGGGCAATACAAAGGCGCTGCCGCTGGCCGCCGGATACATTGGTACCGCCCTGTTCGATGTAGGTATCATAGCCTTCCGGGAGCGAGCGGATAAAGCCATCCGCCTGGGCCATCTTGCAGGCCTGCTCGATCTGCTCCTGGGTCGCATTGGGGTTGCCCCAGCGCAGGTTGTCCTTGATGGTGCCGGAGAACAGCACGTTCTTTTGCAGCACCATGCCCACGGCTTTGCCGCAGGGTCTCCAGGTCGTATTCCCGTACGTCCTTGCCGCCCAGCTTTACCGCGCCCTCCGTTACATCGTACAGCCGGGGGATCAACTGCACCAGGGAAGATTTACCTGCGCCCGTCCCGCCGATGATCCCCACCGTCGCCCCGGCGGGAATATGCAAGTCGATGTCCTTGAGGCACATTTCTTTGGCTTCCTTCGCATAGCGGAAGGACACATTCTCAAAATCAATAGAACCATCCACCGGCTCCTGGAAGCCTCCGGCCCAGGCAAGGCGGGGTTGGTAATGTCGCTCTTTTCATCCAATACTTCTGCAACACGCTCGGCGCTGGCCCGGGAGATGGCGATCATCACCACGATCATGGACAGCATCATCAGGCTGGTGAGGATCTGGATGGAATAAGTCATCACGGTCATCAACTCGCCGGTGGTCATGGTGCCCCCTACGATAAAGCCCGCGCCCAACCAGCTGGCGCCCAGCATACATCCATATAGGGCAAACTGCATCAGGGGCATGGAGAAGCTCAGCATCCGCTCTGCTTTGGAGAAGTCCCGGTAGATCTTATCTGATACCTGGTTGAACTTATCCACCTCATGCGCTTCCCGCACATAGGCCTTTACCACCCTTACGCCCCGCAGGTTCTCCTGGACCACGTTGTTGAGCTTATCATAGGTTTTGAACACCCGTTCAAAAATCGGATGCGCCCGGGACATGATCAAATACAAGCCCACGGCCAGCAGCGGAATGGCTGCCAGGAAGATGATGGCGATGTTCGGTTGATTTTCAACACCATCACCAAGGAAAACAAGAACATCAACGGGCTACGGACAGCGACCCGGATGATCATTTGAAAAGCGTTCTGGATATTGGTCACGTCTGTGGTCAGTCGGGTAACCAGGCTGGCTGTGGAAAACCGGTCGATATTAGAAAAGGAATAGTTCTGTACCGCATAATACATATCACGCCGCAGGTTTTTCGCAAAGCCTGCGGATGCACTGGCGGCAAAATGACCGGACAGGGCGCCGAACACCAGGGCAAGCAAACAGCTAACCGCTAAGATCCCTCCCACTTTTAGGATGGCGGACATATTTCCGGCGTCTACCCCATCGTCGATCAAGCGTATCATAAGGAAGGGGATGAGCACTTCCATGACCACTTCAAGGGAAACAAACAGCGGCGCAAAAAAGGAATCCCTCTTATATTCCCGCACGCTGCGCAACAGCTTTCTTACCATTTGCATATCTCCAATCCAGTCTGCAGGCTCCCAGGCCAACGGCCTATCCCCCATAATCGTTTCGCATGGATAGAATACTGCCCATATTAAGGGCAGTGGTCTGTCAACTTGCCGGCCTAGTTCTTGCAATAATAAAAAGTAGCGGCAACCAATTGGATGCAAGCCTGGATATCCCTATGCTTACCATCCATCGCCGCTTTCTTTCAATTGAAAAGCACCGGCATAGGCTCCTGCCGGCTGCTAGGTATCCGCTGGACAAATCTGTCCTCTGGATTTCATCCTTTATTATGATAGCGGGGAAAATTATATAGTCAACCAAAGACGGAAAATATCACAATTTCGCCAAGAATACCTTCCGTTTTGAGGCTTTTGCCAGCTGGGTCTAGCCCTTGGAAGGATCCGCCCTATGGCGCAGCCGGCCCTGCCTAGGGCTTTAAACGGCTATGCTTTCCAGCCTGCAACCCGCTCCGGCTGGGGCTACGCCTTGTTGTATAGATGGGACCCTGGCGCGCCTACAGGTAACCGACTTTCCTGAGCTTTTCCATTTTTAGCCAGCCTATCCCTCCCCCAGCCAAAGCCGCGCTCCCGCCGGCTTTTGTTGGCTAGGCGGCCCGCTCCCTGTTTCCGAAGCCAACGCCTACCTATTTAATATGGCACAAGCGTCCCGAGGGAGGCTTGCAGCACTATGGTTTTCGTGAAAGGGACAGGTTATTTCATCATGTTGCCGCCCATGTTGCTTTCCGCATAGGCGATCATGCGCTTCACCATTTCGCCGCCGATAGAACCGGCTTCCCGGGCGGTGATATCCCATTGTAACCCTGCTTCAGGTTTACGTTCAGGGAGCTAGCCACCTCGGTCTTCAGGGACTGAAGCTTGGCCTTGTTGCTGCTGGTGCTGTTGCTGCTATTGTTCGTCATGTTTTTTCTCCTTTCTTTTCATTTATATTGTGCGCTGGCGCACTTACTTTTTCATGTTGGATTCGGCGTAAGCGATCATGCGCTTTACCATTTCGCCGCCGATGGAGCCGGCCTCCCGGGAGTCAGATCGCCGTTATAACCCTGCTTCAGATTCACGTTCAGGGAGTTGGCCACTTCCATCTTGAAGTTCTCCATGGCCTGTCTGGACTCGGGGATCAATACACTGTTTCGTGCCACTGTGGTTTCACCTCCTTTGCTCGGTGATGTAGCTTTAATTTGCCTCGTTGCCGCAAAAATATGAATGGTAATATATGTGCTCATTGGTGGATCTTTTTCATTTTTTAAGATTTCCTCCCCAACAAATCGCCCGGAATTTTTCTTGTGTTTAAAACGCAAACATGTGTGTGCAAATTGCGGTCGTTTTTTTGATTTTTTTATGTTTCTTTCGCAAAATTGGAGGCAATGGCTGTCCTGACACATGTTATTCCTTGCCAGTCATACATTTTTGGGGTAAAATACAAACGTAATAATATGCTTTATGATAGGCGATTACTTTTTAAAGGAGGTTTGCATATGGCAGGCACGATCATTACCGAGCTTGGACGTATCACCATAGACGAGGATATTCTGGCGAATATCGCCGGTTATGCCGCAACGGAAACTACGGCGTTGTGGGCATGAAGCCCCGGACGGCTACCGATACGTTTTTGCAGCTTGTAGGCAACGATACCAACCGCAAACGAGGCGTTAAAATCACCTTCCTGGGAGACGGTAGCGAGGCGGATGTAGATCTGTTTGTCACCATGGTCTATGGCGTTTCCTTACAGGTGGTGGCAAAAAATACCATCGACAATGTACGCTATCGGGTAGAGGAAATGACCGGCATTAAGGTCAACAGCGTGAACATCCACGTGGAAAACATCACCGCTTGATCCCTTTGATCCAGCTGGCCGATTACTGCGCGTCTATTTGGCGCGCCCTTTGGGAGGATTCATAATTTGAAAGAAATGACGATAAACGGAGCATTGCTCAAAGAAATGTTCCTTACCGGTGCTGCGTTATTAGAAAAAATAAAGCGCTTATCGATTCCTTAAACGTTTTTCCCGTCCCGGACGGCGATACTGGCACCAACATGTCCATGACCATGCAGAGCGCTGTGCGGGAGATCAAATCCAGCGCCTGCGACACTGTGGGCGAGGTGGCGGCAGCGGCGTTCCCTAGGTTCCTGAAAGGCGCCCGGGGCAACAGCGGCGTTATCCTTTCCCAGATCTTCCGGGGGTTTGCCCGGGCACTGGACGGCAAGGATGAAATGGATGCCGCCATGCTGGCCGTCGCCCTTAAAACCGGCACAGAAGCCGCCTATAAGGCGGTGATGAAGCCCAAGGAAGGCACCATGCTTACCGTTTCCCGCATGATCAGCGAGCGGGTAGGGCAAGCCAGCGCCGAGGGCGCCAACGTATATAAACTGGTGGATATCATCATCGAAGAGGGAGAGGCCGCGCTAAAAATCACCCCGGATCTACTTCCCGTTTTGAAGGAAGCCGGCGTGGTAGATAGCGGCGGCAAGGGTTTGCTTACCATATTCCGGGGCTTCAAGATGGCCCTAGATGGGGAAGAGGTGGATGACCTACCCACCGAGGAATTGGAGTCCTCTAGCAGCGAAGATAACCTCACCCTGGACGATGTCAACGACATTACCTATGGCTACTGCACGGAGTTCTTCATCATCCACCTGGCCGAAAACTTCTCCGAGGCGGACTTGGACAAGTTCCGGGAAAAGCTGATGAAGATCGGCGACAGCGTGGTGGTGGCCCATGATACGGGCTTTGTAAAGGTACATGTCCACTCCAATGCCCCCGGCAAGATCCTGCAACTGGCCCTCAGGCTGGGCGAGCTGGATAAGCTCAAATCGAAAACATGCGGGAGCAAAACCGGGAGATCCAAGCCAAACTCAAGGAGACGGAAAAGGAATGCGCCATGGTAGCGGTCAGTACCGGGGCTGGCATTGATGCGGTGTTCACAGAGTTGGGCGTGGAAGGGCTGATCCAGGGTGGCCAGACCATGAATCCCAGCATTGACACCATCTCTAAGGCCATTCGCCGGGTGAATGCCCGCAATGTGTTTATCCTGCCCAATAACTCCAATATTATCCTGGCTGCCCAGCAGGCAGCGGAGTTGAGCGATCGCAATGTGATCGTCCTGCCTACCAAGACCATTGTCCAGGGTATCAGCGCTGCCACCGCTTACTTGGATGGCGAGCCTGTGGCGGATAATGAAGCCGGATGCGGGCTGCGGCAGAGCGGGTAATCTCTGGCTCCGTGACCTATGCGGTGCGGGATACCTCCTTTAACGGCACCAAGATCGAAAAAGGCAACATCATCGGCCTGATGGGCGGCAACATCGTTTCCGTTGGCAATAACGTGGACGAAGCTCCCTGGCTTTGCTGGATAAAATGATGGAAAACGCTCCGGAAGACAGCGTCATCACCCTGTTCTATGGGGAGGGTGTGGACGATGAAAATGCCCAGGCGTTGTTGGAACTCATGGAAGAAAAGTATCCAGATGCAGAGTTTGTCTGCCAGAGCGGCGGCCAGCCCCTGTATTATTACTACACATCGCGGTGGAATGAGACCCGATGCACCTTAACTAGCCTGAAAGGCATAGGCCGCGCCGAGCGGAAACGCTGGGCAAGCTGGGCCTTTTTTCTGTGGGGGATCTTTTGCGTTTTGCCCCCCGGGATTATCGGGACTATCGCCATGTGCTCCTGGCGGGCGAGGCCCCCCATGGCCAAGACGGGGCCTTTGCCCTCACCCTATGCAGCCAGCCTCGCCTGGCCCGCATTCCCGGCCGGGGCCGGCTGAATATCCTGACAATTTCTGGCCAGGACGCCTCGGGTAAGCTGACGCTTACCTGGTTTAATCAGCCCTATCGCCAAACCCAGCTCAAGGAAGGCCAGCAGGTGATCGCCTGTGGCCGGGTGGATCGAAGCCGGGGCGCCAGGCTGGTGAACCCCACCCTTTATCCCGCCTTGCCCGGCATCTTGCCCATCTATCCCATGACCCGCGGCTTGTCCCAATCCTTATTGCGGGATGCTGTCCGGGCTGGGTTGGAAGCGGCCTCCCAGGACATGCCGGAGCTGCTTCCCCCCAGCCTTTTGGCACGGTATGACCTTATGCCCCTGCCCCAGGCCCTGGCTTCCCTGCATTTCCCAAAGGATCTCGCCAGCCTGGGCCATGCCCGCCGCCGGTTAGCCTTTGAAGACCTACTCCTGTTCCGGCTGATGCTGGCGTCTATGGGAAACAAACGCAAAGCCGCCGCTCCCCCTTTGCATGGCGATGAGGCGCTTGCTACTTTCTTAACCTTGCTGCCCTTTACCCCTACCCAGGCGCAATATCGCGCAATGGGAGAAATCAGCAAAGACCTGTGCGCAGGCAAGGCTATGAACCGGCTCATCCAAGGGGACGTGGGCAGCGGTAAGACCGCCGTGGCTTTTTATGCCATGTACGCGGTGATGGAGGGCGGCGGCCAGGCAGCCCTCATGGCCCCTACGGAAATCCTTGCCCGGCAGCATTATGAAAAGCTGGTCGCCTTGTTTGGGCCGGAACGGGTGCGCTTGCTATTGGGAGGCATGAAGGCCAGCGCACGCACCCAGGCTTGGGAGGAGCTATCCTCCGGTCAGGCCGGCATTGCCGTAGGGACCCACGCTTATTGCGGCAGGAGGGTATGTTTTCCAACCTCCAACTTATCGTCACCGACGAACAGCACCGCTTTGGAGTCAGCCAACGGGCAGCCATCCAAAACAAGGGCGATACCGGCGTCCATGTGCTGGTCATGAGCGCCACCCCCATCCCCCGCACCCTGGCCCTGCTCCTGTACGGGGATCTGGAGGTTTCCCGGATCGATCAGCTGCCCCCTGGACGTAAGCCTGTCCAGACCAAGTTGGTCCCGCCCTCCAAGGCCAAGGACATGTACGCCTTTATTCAGGCCCAAGCCCAGCAAGGCAGGCAGGCCTATATCGTATGCCCTCTGGTGGAGGAAAATGAAGATTTGCCAGGGGTGCCTGGGGCGGTCCAGCTATACAGACGGCTGCAAAAAGCCTTCCCAGACGTTGCCTTTGGCCTGCTCCACGGCCAACAATCCCCCAAGGAAAAAGAGGCCGCTGCCGCCGCCTTCCGCGCCGGCCAGATCCAGGTCCTGGTGTCCACCACCGTGATCGAAGTGGGGGTAGATGTTCCCAACGCCACCGTGATGGCCATCGAACATGCCGACGCTTTGGCCTTGCCCAACTTCATCAGCTGCGGGGCCGCGTGGGCCGGGGGGAGTATGCGGCCTATTGCTTCCTGCTGTGCGGCCCGGATCCCGGAGATGCCGCCATCGCCCGGCTTCACATGCTGACCTCCACCCAGGATGCTTCGCCATAGCGGAAGCGGATCTGGCCCAACGGGGCCCGGGATTTCCTGGCACCCGGCAGCACGGCCTATCCGCCTTCACCGCCGCCAGCCTGGCGGGCGACGTGGGCATTTTACAGGAAGTCCAGGAGGCGGCCCAGGCCCTATTGGACGCCCCTACCCCCGAATCCCAGCCTTTGCTTCAGCTGGCCCAGGCCCGCCTTGCCGCCCTGGCGGAGGAGGTCGTTGGAAATTAAACGGCGTTGCGGCCCTGACGTCCAAGGCAATACCAACAAAAGGAGGCGCTTCGACTTGGATCCCAAAGCTTTGATCAAACACTTCTATGAAGACATCGTTTCAAAAAACCTGCTGGAGCACCTGCCGGAATATGTTTCCCAGAACTGCTTATCCATCGACGGGGCGCACTGTTCTCCCCTGGGGGTAGATGGAATGCGGCAGCATTTATTGGCGGTGCGCAGCACCTATCCCGCCTATTCCATGCAGATCCTTCGCCAGTATGGGGAGGGCGAATATGTGATCTCCGTCTTTGTCATGGAGGGCCTGCATGAGGGGGAATTCCTGGGGATACAGCCTTCCCACAAACGGCTTTCCTTCACCGGCATCAATATCGATCGGGTGGCCCAGGGGAAGATTGTGGAGCACGGCGGCGCCGTCAACACCTTCGAAACGCTGTACGCCCATGGTTTGATCCGGCCGGTTTAGCGCCGTCCCCGTGTTGCCGCCCCGAAAAATGGAGCCCCGGCCTTTATTCCGAAACCGGATAGGCCCTTGTGGGGGGCGCGTTTCCCCTGCCGCACCCCTAAACCGGCTACATGTCCCCGGCGGCGCTTAATAGCCCCCAAGTCCAAGGACCCTTTCCGCTTCTTTCCCCCACGAGGTGCGTTCGCCACTTCAACCGGCCTATTTTGGCCATGGACGGAAGGAGAAAACCAGAGAGGTATTATATGATCGTCAGACAGATCGGCGCCGGGGAGATTGCTCCGGCCATCCAGCTCATATGGGACACCTTTTTACAGTTTGAGGCACCTGATTATTCCAACGAAGGGGTACGGGCCTTTCGATCTTTTATTGAAAACCGTGAGATTGTGGCGTCACTGGAATTCTTTGGCGCATACGAAAACGGCCAATTAAGAGGCGTTCTTGCCACCAACGCCCATCGGCGGCACATATGCTGCTTTTTCGTGGACGCCCGTTTCCACCGGCAGGGGATCGGCAGGAAATTATGGGAGTTCCTTTTGGCCAACAGCGTCCATGGGGAATTTACAGTGCATTCCTCCCCGTATGCTGTGCCGGTTTATCATAAGCTGGGATTTGTGGATATGGATGTGGAACAGATAGCGGACGGTATACGCTTTACCCCCATGCGCTACCTGCGGGGCCACATGCCGTCCGACGCCTAGCCGGATCCCGCCGGGGGCGGCGGCG
>ENA-OQEN01000968-OQEN01000968.1-human-gut-metagenome-genome-assembly--contig:-NODE-968-length-11427-cov-3.236549_pt1 | contig 11427 bp, 15 predicted proteins | sample MGYA00242791_ERZ504627 | MGnify/ENA primary metagenome ERZ504627 (study PRJEB26092, sample SAMD00036316) | human gut metagenome | host: Homo sapiens | study: EMG produced TPA metagenomics assembly of... | reverse complement strand
CAGGTGCAGGGGGCCATATCCGACTTGCATAGCCACAGTTGATCCGCATAGCTGTAATACAGCCCGGCCTTGCAATCCATCCCATACACCAAGGGATGGGGTCAGCCATTGTCCAGCGTGTGCCGGTACAATCGGGCGGTAGACGGCCAGCATCCCCTCCGCATCTGGCGGGCGGTTATCGGTGGGCGTGTTAAGCACCCGGTACAGCTGGCCGTTGTAATTGACGATCATATCCCGCTTGCAGGACTGCCAATCCCACGCTGGGTACATCAGCGGCACTGTAACCGCTACATCCTCCGGCAGGGTTTGCGCAGCGGCACGGAGCAAGATCTCCCGCTGCTCTGCAAGCGCTTGGTTATGCGCACGCGATTCCCTGCCCAGCGCATTTATTTGCGCAATCATCTCTGCGTCTATCATCGGTCATCCCTCCTGTAAGATATATAGCGTGGCTTGAGTAAACATAGATGGGATAAGGTTAATCGAAAGATCTCCTATATCCCCCTCTGTCAATGCTCTCGAAATATCTGCACATATTACAAATCCATCTAGTGGAGCCACAGTGAACAGCCGTGCCAAATATATAGGTGTTGGTGTGCTTGCGCCAAAGGTCATTATGCCCGGGACGTTAAGGAGTGCGCTGTTGCTATTAATCACGCCATCCGTCGTTAATACAACATGCATCACACGCACATAATTCTCCGGACTGATATCAATCGGTGCATATAGGACTTTTAGATCGTCGTCTCGCGTCCACTCCAGCGGGACGTCCTGTGTAGTAAAGGAGGAAGAACTCCCGGAGCCCCCGCCGCTTCCGTTTTGGCCTTTTAAATTAGGGGTAGTAATGGAGCCGTTTTTATCGGTGATGGTAAGTTTATATTCTGTGGACGTATTGCTTGCAACCGCCACAGTGGGGCTTACCCCGTCTGTGCCGTCCCTGCCGTTGGCGCCTGCTGGGCCTGGATCGCCTTTTGGACCCTGTATGCCGGGCTCTCCCTTGGGGCCTGTTTCCCCCTTGTCGCCGCGCGGAATGGTAAAGTTCAGCACCGGGGCGGAGGCTGTGCCGGAATTGGTGACGGTGGCGTTTGAGCCAGGCGCGCCGGTGGTTGTTTCACCGACCGTTACGGAAACACTGCCGCTGCCCGCGCCATTCTGCCCTTTCAGGTTTGGGGTGGTGATAGATCCGTTTTTGTCGGTGATGGTGAGCCTGTACTCCGTGCCTGTGTTGCTTGCGACTGAAACAGTGGGGCTCACGCCGTCCGCCCCGTTTGCGCCGTGTGGGCCGGCGTGCCTTCGGCTGAAATGCCGGTATCCGTATCGCCGGTCATCCAGTGCTTCGTGGCGCTGTCGATATGGGGCGTGATGCCGGGCTGGCCGGGTGTGCCCGGCGCACCTGCTTCACCCGGCTCCCCCTTTTGGCCAGCGGCGGAAACGCCGGTATCCTGGGAGCCGAGAAACCAGTTGCCGTTTGCCCCAATGTGGGGTGTGATGCCGTCCCGCGGGGAAGAGAGCGGTGTGTCAGCGGCGGATTCCTCCCCGGAAACGGCAGATTGGAAGCTAAGGCGAGCCCGGGGCGATTTGCAGAGCAGCACTTCCTCACCGTTCTTTTCACGGCAGCCCTCCACATTGAAAAAGAGGCCTTGCGCATCCGTTAAATCGTGCCAGAGCTTGCAATAAATCAGGTTGCCGGAGCGGTATGCGCGGTCGCCCTCCGTGGCTTCTGTGATCCGATTGGTTAAAATGCGCTCCTCGTTGCCATACCGGCAGAAGGCGAGGCGATAATATTCAATTTCAGAAGCCCCCATTTCCTCCGGCAGGCTGATGATGAGCTGTGTCATCAGGTGTTCGCCCCGCCGGCCGGCCAATGTGCCATCCGGATAGGAAACGGATTGGTTGGTGAAATCAATGCGTACGGTTCGCATGATGCGTTCATCCTTTCATGTTTATGGAATGGGGGAATTGCTATGCCTGCGGCTCGGAAATATTCGGAGATGCCGGTTGCTGGGCAAGCGCTTCCAGCTCGGCGAATGCGCCGCGTAGCTGCGCCATGCGCTCCCGGCAGGCTTTGAGCTGCCTGCTCAAATTCGATTTTTGAAGCGTCAGGCTGTTATATTCCTGCTGGAGTTCCGCCTTGCGGCGGGTAAGATATTCTTGCATAGTATATTTCCTCCACTTGGTTATTCTTTCGTTTCGCTCCACCAGCGTTCGTCTGTTCCCGGCTCTGTGGTGTTGCCGTCGATTTGTGAGGTATATTGTTTGCCGTTGTGCGTCACCTTGTCGCCGGTGTTGTAAGCGTCATGCGCGCCGGAGGGCCGCACCCAGTCGGGCCATTCGTCCGGCGTGACCTGCGTCCAGAGGGTGGGCGCGGCGCTGGGCCAATTGTCCTCCCGATCCCAGCAATCCGCATTTGCGCGGTAAAGGTTCCCCTCATGGCGGCGCACGCTGCGCGCGGGGATCAGGCCGCCATCCCCGCACAGCGGATCAAAAACCGATAAATAATCCCCGGATGAAAGCAGCTCATCCGGGGCGCTTTGCGCAAGGGCGATATAGCTTGCCCGCATGGCGCGGGCTTCGTCGATGATGCTCATGCGTTTTCTCCTCCCATCAGGATATTGGTTGCGGCGGCGAGCTCGGGCATAGGAGGGGGAGGGCAAGTCTTCCTCCACGTCGTCTATGCAGTCCGCAATTTTTCAGCGATTTCAGGATAGGAATCCGCGTCCTGCGCCTTCATTTTAATGTCCTCGTAGATCATGCGGAGGATGTCGGGCAAGTCTCCGCCAATTTGCAAAGGGATTTCTCCAATATAATAATCGCAGATGATTTTGCCCTCAGCCGCTGCCTCTTTGCTCGCGTAGACGCATACGGCATAGTCCCAGGCTTTTTTTCTCGCGCTGAATTCCGCGCGTGTGACTTTTAAATAGGCGTTTGGGACGTGAAATCCATAACAGGTTTCAACGTCGGATTTTATAAATGCCATTTTGCGACCTCCTTATCTTGGCTCAACCGCGATCCACTGCACAGCGGTATAGCGTCTGCTGTTTTGGTGTTTCTTTGCACGATGATTTTTACACTGTTGGCCGTAGGCGGTCCGCCGACTGCCGCTTGGACAGTGTACGGGGCCCCGGTTCGGGGTGTTACAATAACGCGAGGCGCTTTCGAAAAGGCTGGTGAAAAGTATACAGTTGTTTCTCCGGTATAAATACTGCCGGACAAGGAGCCGTTTGGCACCATGCTTCGCCGCTTTGGATAGTGCCTGTGTGGTACAAATTTTGGCTGTTAAGACTGGCATAGTTTCCTTGCATACTTATATATTTTCCAGAGCTATTTTTGACTACAGCAATAGATACACCGTTACATTCTATCCCTATAGACGAACCGTAGCTCCCCATGTCCATGCCCCACATATCGCCATATAAAGTGTTGCTAGCATTCCTAAACTGTAGGCCTGCACAGTTATAGTTCGATCCTGATTGTGTAAAGCCGGATATAGTAACAGATGATCCTTCTCCCGATGTATAATTAGGAGATAGTGCCTTGAAACTACCTGACATCTCCGCATTCTTACCTACTATCTTCCCGTTCTCCAGATCAAAGTACGAACTCCCATCCTTCGACTGCAACCTCCCCGCTTTGATCTGCGTCGCCGTAATATTCAGCTTTCCATCGCTTCCCAGCCACATCCCGTCCGCCTGCGTGGGGGAGAGGGTGTTGACGAGATAGGAGCGGTCTTCCGGGGCGGGCGTCCAGTCGGTGGCTTTTGATCCTTTTTCGAGCTTCATGTGTTCGTATTTTAGGCTGTTTCCAGCCGTGCTTCCGGCAACGCCTGCATAGATTAATAAGCTCAAGGCGGCGCTGCTGGGTGGCGGGGTAAACGAGATTTGCTGCTTGCTATTGGACACATTTAAATACATCGTTTGAATGAGTTTTGCGTTATTTATATCATAGATCAAAACGGATACCTTGGTTGCGCTTCCCGAAATGACGGAAATTTTGCCTACGCTAAACGTGTATTGCGTATTTTCTAAGCCTGTGTATAGGTTGTTATAATACCAATCACTCGTGGAATTGGCAGTTAAAGTTCTTGATACACTGTCCTTAATATAATTCCGGCTTCCAATTTGCAGCCCATTGATCCCGCTCGTCAAATCCCCCTGCGTCGCCACCTGGTTCCCCGTGATGCTTAGGCTTTTGACGTTGAGGGAGACGTCGCCGTTCTCATCCACCCGGAGCGTGTCCGTCACGCCGTTATTCACCGTTAAGCCTTTGCGTTGATCAGCCTGCCCTCAATCTCCCCGCTCACCTTCAAATTTTCGCCGATGATCAGATCGCCCATGAGCAGCTTCGCATTCAGGCCGTACATGTAATTCTTCCTGTCCGGCGTGGTCGCGCCGTCGGGCAGCAGGTTTTTACCCAGCACAGTCTCCGTCGTTTCGAAATCGTCCGTGGAGAAGGCGATGGTATTATTTGTGATTTTCAAAACCTCAGGCTCGTAGTCGCCGGTTGGAAGGCCGTCTTCGCCGATGACCGCCCTGCGGCCGTTGATGCCGGAGGCGTCGATGACCATCACCTGGTTATCCGCGTTGACCACCATATTGTGCGTGAGGTTGATCGATTCATCCTTCAGCTCCGCCAGATGGTCGAGATCGTCTTTTTGCTGCTTAAAATCGAAGGTGGTGCGCAGGTATTCCACCGTGCTTGCCGTTTTGGCGATGGAGCCGCCGACGAGATCGTTGAACAGCGCGCTCGGGTCGCTGAGCTTATAGCGGTTGCCAAAGGTGAGGGAGAGGGAGCGGCGTCATAATCCACCGCCATTTCAAGCAGCAGGAGGCTTGCAATATCCTCCTCGCTTAGCCGGATGTCGATCAGGCAGCCGGATTTGAGCTGGCTGGTTAAGTGGGCAAACTCCTTTTGAAACACGAAGCTCGCGGTTTCCACAGAATACTCATAGCGCGGGGTGGAGATGGTTTTGAGCAGGCTCTGCGCCTTGTTGTAAAGCTCCAGCGCCTGGGCCTGCGCCTCTTCATAGCTCATGTTATCCTGCTTTGTGATGTTCTCTTCTGTATACGCGCCCTGCTGGATGAAGCGGGAGAGCACCTCCATCTCCGCCGGTGTGAATACAGATTCTAAGCGCACCTGTTTTTGGAGCGCCAAAAGCTTGTCGTTCTCTGTGTTGAGCTGTGTTTGAATAGAAGAGAGCGCGCCTTCCGCCGTGCTCAGCGCCGATTTTGCAGCTAGGATTTGCGGGTGAAGAGCTTTGAGATTTGCATTTTTGATATCCTGTGACGCCGTATCGCTGATGATGGCGGATTGCTGCACCTGCAAGTTTGAAAGCTCCTGCTTGAGGCGGGTGATCTCGCCTTCCTTTTCGGCTTTTCGCCCCTGAAGCTTGCTGATTTCCGCACGCTGCACCTGAAAGGCGCTGTTTTCTGAGCTCGTGAGGGCGTCCACATGGGCCTGCCAGTTTTTTACCTTTTCGATCAGCGCGGCATCCATCCACTCCTCTGTGGCGTAATAGCTGAAGTTATAGATCAAGTTGGTGCCCAGCGGGTTTACGCTGAGGATGTCGAGCCCGTTGCCGCCCTTGACGAGCAGGGCGGTTTTGATCTCGTCGGATTTGGTGCGCAGGGTCAGCCCCTGGAGCACATCCTCCGTGGAGAGGCAGATATCCGTGCGGTTATCGTATTGATAGCGGTCGTAAACACGGATGACGCGGTTCAATATGTCAAATTCAAACAGGCATTCATACGCCTCCTCCAATTCCGTCATGAGGAAGGCATAAACCGTTTGATCGGTTGTGTCAAAGGTGCGGGAGCGCGCGGCAACGGCGGCGGGGATGCCGTCCGTATCCAGCCGCCAGGAGGGGAGGCGCTTCATGATATCTGAGAGCAGGGAGTTTTTCGGGTTCGCTGTCGTCTCCGCTGTAAAACCGGTAGGTGCCTTCATAGTAGCCGAGCTGAATGTTGTTCAGCTCATATTCGCAGGAGGAGGCCTCCACGGTTTTGAACGCGTCGTTTCCCTCTTCGGAAACGGACACATCCGTGATGACGAAATAGCCGATTCCATCCACCAGGAGGTAGCGAAAGGGCTCCACCTGTTCATAGACGGGGCAGCGGCACTCCTTTGCGCCGCGCTGGATGGTGAAGGAGAGATCGGATAGATCGTTAAACCGGATATTCATCTGCCGGTCCGAGAGGTTCGAGAGGATGCCGAGCGCGCGGCCATCCGGGTTGCAGAGCGTGATCTGCGGGATTTCAAAATTCCCGAAGGAATCAAATTGAGCAAGCAATTATATCAGCCTCGCAATCCTGTATTGAAATGTGAGCTTCTGTATGTCCCCGGTCGCGGCAAAGCGGTTCAGGCCGGGGAGCAGGCGGAAGAAATTTTTGTTAAAGCTGTTATAGATCGGCTCGGTCGAAAGGGTGGAGCGTACCTCCAGCGTTTCCGGCCGGAGCGTGATGGTGTGCGGCGTGGCGTTGAGGCCGGTAAATGCCGTTTGGCGGTTTTGATCGGTCACGTTTTGCAGCATGACGCTGCCGCCCTGCGTTCCGGTTTGTAGAATAACCTCCGGGTAGAGATAGCCTTGTAAACGGACGGGTTCTCAAACGCCATCTGCGTGCCGATCTCCGCCGCTTCGTATACGGCTTCGCCATCCTCCCAGCCCAGGCGCGTCGCACAGCAGGGTGGCCTTGAAGCGACCGCTCCATACTTGCCGTTTACGCCGCCCTCGATCTCCTCCACGGCGTGGAACACACAGTTGAGGTAAACGCCGTCGTATTCGTCGGAGAGGGGTTCGAGCTTGCGAAACGCTTTTCATGAAAAAGCCAGGCGTAAACCTCGCCCACCTCCGCGTCTGACAGCACGCGGTCGGATACGATCTCCACATCGAAAGAGAGCGGCTCCTCCCATGTATCCTGCTGGAGAAAATGGTGGTGTGAAAGCCGGTTATATTGCGTGGAATAGGCGGGGCCGCCCATTCTGCGCCGGTCGGGGGTGAGCTCCACCTGCGCGAAAAACAGCCCCCAGATGGCGGAGGACTGGTTGTTGTAGTTGAAATACTTTCCGGAGAGATGCATAAAAAGCCTCCTTCATCCATCCCCCGGGGCCTGCCGCTCCGGGGGATGTGTCAATATCTGTCGTCTGGTTATTTAGAATCCATTACCCCAAATGCTTTGTTGATCGTATGGCCGCTGCGCAGGTATTTCTTATTCGCCTGCGTGAACACCTTTTCCGCAATGCGGTTTTCCGCCTTTTCGAGCGCCTTGACGGTTTCCATATCCGCATTGCCCTCCACGATCACCTTGGAATCGATCTGAATGCAGGGCGCGGCGCCCGGGGCAAAGCCCGCGCCGAAGGCGGAGGAGAGCTTGGCCATGCTTTGGTTGAGGAAGGCGGCGGGGTTCTGCGCGAGGGCAATAATGCGTTCGGTGAGCGTGCTGTTGAGCACCCCGTCGCGCGTGAAAGGTGGGTGAGCCTGCCCTGCACGGGGTTGCGGATAATTAGCTCCGGCCCGGCCTCGTCCACCAGCGCAAGCTGATCGGAGGGGATGAAGGGGGAGCCGGAGCGGTAGCCTTCACGTTCTTTTTGTCGACCCACGCGATGGTGTTGCCAATTTTTGAGGTGGTGCCGATGGCAACCTTCCCGTTGGCGATGTTGGTCACGTAGAGCTTCTGGTTCCAGCCCACGCCCGCGTTCTTCGCCATCGTGCTCCAGGAACCCACGCGTTTGCCGGAGGAGGAGGCATAGGCCGCTGCGTCCTTTGTGGTCACGCTCGCTCGCCCACCCTTGACCGGGGCCTTGGCGGCGGACGAACCGCCGGAGGACGCGGCGGGCTTTTGCTGCGCGGCGGCGCTGGGCGTTTTGACGGGCGGCTTGATGTCGCCAGGGTTTTCGGAGATTTTGATGGCGTTTGCCTGCGTGCCGTAGGTTTTGAGCGCATCGGTGGCGGCCTTCCACGCGTCGGTCACGGTTTTGTTGATGCCGTCGCCGTATTTCGCGTTCCACTCCATCAGCTCCTGGTAGACGGTTTCACTGCGGGTCATGATATCCGCCATGGCCTGATCGCGCACCGCGCCCTCGTTATCGAGGAATTCATCAATCTTCTCGATTTTGGCGTTGTTCTGCTCTTCCAGCAGGGCGTATTCCTCATCGAGCTTTTCCTTCTGCCGCTCGATGGACTGCTCTTTTTCGTATTCCTCAAGGTCCTCCTGCTTTTCGGCAAGCTCGGCGCGCAGCTCGGCCTGCTCGCGCTGGGAGGCGGCGCTCGTGTCGGCGGAGAGCTCATTCAGCCGCGTTTCGATCTCTGCGATATCCGCGCGCTTTTTGGCGGCGGTTTTGGCGTAGTCGTCGGCTTCCTTCTGCTTGTCGAGAGCCTTTGCCTGCGCGTCGTAGAGCTTTTTGTAGCCGTCGAGCTCGTCTCCAGCGCTTTCTTTTTGAGCTCCTGCTCCTTGCGGATATACTTCATGCGCATGTCGACGATATCTTCAATCGCGTCGGCCGCGTCTTTGGCCTTTTTGGCCTCGGCCTCCTGATAGGCCTTGGTCTCCTTGTAGATCTGCTGCTCAAGCTTACGCAGGTCTTCCTTCTTCTTGGCAAGCTTGTTGTAGGCGTAGGTCAGGTCGGCGATCTTCTGGGCCTGGTTGTCATCGTACTTGCCCATGGCCTCCTTGTAGGAGATTTCGTCGAGGTAGTCATCGAGCTGCTGCTTTTCATAGGCTTCGCGGGCGGCGTAGATTTTCTCCTCGAGCTGCCAGCGCTCGGATTCCTTCTTCGTGAGCCTGGATTTCGCGTTTTCCAGGGCTTTGATGTAGCCGAGCTCGTCGTTTTCGTATTTGCCGATGGCTTTGAGGTGCTCGATGCGCTTTAATTCGTTGTCGAGGGCTTCGTTTTTGTAGGCGGTTGAGCCGGAAGAAGTAGATTTTGTCTGGTTTTTCTTGGCCGTATCGGCAGCGCGTTTTTCGTAATCCTGTTTGAGCTTCAGGTTTTTCTTTGCGTCTTCAATTGCCTTTTGCAGCTTTGCGCTTTGCTCATAGCTGGCGGCAAGATCGCTGTCGAGGAAGCTGGCGAGATATTGTTCATAGCTTTCATAACCCTTGCTGTTGTTCCCACGGCGGAATTCATGCTCCGTCATGACGAACTTGTCCGTTTTTGAGGCCACGGTAGCATAGTCGAGGCTTCCCATGATGCCGGCTTCCTGCTGCATGAGGTTGATGCGGTTCTGCGTTTCCGCGAGAGCGGCCTCGCTCATTTTGATCTGTGCCTGAATGTAGCCGGTGCTGAATTGGCTCGTTGCGCCGCTGAGCAGGCTCATCGCGCCTTCTTCGATTGCAAAACCGTCCGCCGTGGCGGTCACATATTGCTGGAGCTCCGGGTATTTGGCGCAGAGATCACTCACCTCGCTGGCGTTTAGAGCTCGTTGGGAGTTAACAGCGCCTTCAATATCGGAAATCTTCTGGTTGGCCTCGGCGAGGGATGCCGTGGCGGTTTGCAGGTTTTCTGCCGCCGACCGGGCCTGTTCGCCGGTTTGCGCCATAGCTGCTAGCTGCTCGACTGTCGCCTGCGCGGAGCCGGAAACGGAATTGAGCTGGCTGGCAAGGTCGTCGCCCGCGATTTGGGCAAGGTTTTCCGCTGTCAGTTCCCCGGCGGCGGCCGCATCGAGCAGTTTATCCTTTGCGTCGTTATCGCCGAGCTTGTTGTTAAACAGGTCGCGCGCGTTTCCGCGTCGCCGAGCGCGTAGGTAATCTGGTTGACCTTTTCGCGCGCCGCGTCGCCGATTGCGCCGTCGCTGCTCTGCGCAACCTTCTGGTATTCCTCGGCGATATTCAGCAGGTTGTCACGCACGGTCTGGAATTGTTCGGACTGGCGGTCCAGCCCGTCGGTTGACAGGCTATCCGTCCAATACTCTGCGTATTCCTTGGCGGACATGCTCATGTCGTCCATCATGTCCATCTGCTGCTGGGCCATGTCCGGGTCGAACAGCATCATGTTGGAGCGGATTGCATGGTTTGGCCCTGCGCCATGCTCGCCCCGATCTTTTCCCACCAGGATAGTTTGCCGCCATCCTTGGAATAGGAGGAGTCGAGCCCTTCGGATTCGAGGTTGTCCATGAGCTCCTTGCCGCTCTCGGCCTGCTTTGCTTTGAGCGCTTCGCCTTTTTCCTTGAGCAGGGCGACCTGAGCGGTGAGCTCTTCCCGCTGGCGTTCGAGCTCGGCGGTTTCCTCCTTGTCGGCAAGGGAGGGGTTCTGGATGCTGTTGAGTGTGTTCAGCCGTTCCTCAATCTGCGCGAGGCTGGAGCTTGCGTTGTTGAGCTCCGTCTCGTTTTCCGCATAGGCCTGGTTCGCGTTATCCACCGCCTCGACGGCGCGCTCGTGGGCGTGCGCGAGGTAATCGAGGCCCATCACAAGGCCGTTGACGGCGAGGGTTACACCCATGCTGATCGCGCCCGTGAGCGCGGCTGAGGCGACGGATTGGGCGATTATCGAGCCGGTGGAGAGTTTGGCTGCCGCTGCGGCTTGGTTTTGCCCGTTGATAAAATCGTCAATCACGACTAAATTTCCCTTGCCTTTTTGGGCGAGTTCTTGTGCGGCGTTTCCAGCGTCGTCAAGAGCTTCCATGTGGGCAACCGTGCGGGGAACGCCTGTGTCCAATAGTTCGTTATAGTATTCCAGTGCGTAAATATCATCTTCTATATTTTCACTGAGTTCTGGCACCGGAATGATGGAAGTTGATGCAGCGCTTTTTTCCCTGAGAAGGCTGGTGCTGGTATTGACGAGGGATTGCTTCACAACATTGGTTGTGTCGGATAAAAGATTAAGCTTCTTTCTGTTACTTTTGTGACCATGATGAGTTTTGTTTTGACAGATGCTATTGCAGTTGGTATAATATTCCTGGTCTCAGGTGAGAGGCTGAAAACAGGGTGAGAGAGATATCATACCATGTGAAAGGAAGGTTGCTAAGGAATGAATGAAGTGTTTTTTTGTCCGGTTTGTGGACACATAACCAATGCGGAAAGATTATTATTGACGCACAGAGAAAATAAATGCCTATATTGTGGTTCTGCCTTGCAGGGAACGGGGAAAGATAAAAAATACTATACGGAAAAAGCTTTTAGCACTTATGAGCTTGGCAGCAAAAATTTTCCTCAATACGCCGATGAAATGATTCGTAAAGAGGTTTATTACGATAATCCACTTTTCGATAAGGAAAAATGTGAACTTCGGGAGCAAAAACAGCAAAGAATTGCTGCTCAAAACAGGGCTGGCTTGAATCCCCTTGATAACGTTCCCAAATGCCCCACCTGCGGCAGCAGAAACCTCTCCCGCCTGAGCGGCGTCGGCATGATCACCATGTTCGGCGGCTTCGGCGTGACGGACGGCAACGCGGGCAAAACCTTCAAATGCAACAACTGCGGCTACCGCTGGTAAAGTCATATTA
>ENA-OQEN01000966-OQEN01000966.1-human-gut-metagenome-genome-assembly--contig:-NODE-966-length-11452-cov-2.741987_pt1 | contig 11452 bp, 15 predicted proteins | sample MGYA00242791_ERZ504627 | MGnify/ENA primary metagenome ERZ504627 (study PRJEB26092, sample SAMD00036316) | human gut metagenome | host: Homo sapiens | study: EMG produced TPA metagenomics assembly of... | reverse complement strand
GGCGCTGCTGGCAGGCTGCGGGCAGAGACCGCAGCCTCTGCCCGCCCGGCTGGCAGCCGGGAACTGAAATCGACCCCGCCGGATTCCATGCACGCCACCGCGGCGATCACCGAGCAGTACACCCTTGAAAAGGTGGTGCAGGCGGAAAACGGCGGCAAGGTTCGGCTGAACATCCATCTGCCCCGGCTGGAAAGCGACAGCGCCGATGCCGCCCGCATCAACGCCGAGATCGCCCGGCTCTACGAATACGATGTGCAGGAGTACGCAGACTGCCCGGAGGCAGCCGATCCGGACGTGTGGGACATCTGCATTGAGATGAACTGGAATGCCAGCTGGTACGGCGACTGCGTCAGCCTTGTGGTCAGCAGTTATTACGGCGGTACGGATATGCCCTTCCACAATGCTGGTGCTTCGACTTTGAAAGTGGAAACCAGCTTACCGCCACCCAGCTGCTGCAGCGCATGGGGGCAGACCCCGCCGCGCTGGAAGAAGCACTGTACCGCGACGTGAAGCGCCGGGATGAGCTGGACCGGCAGGTCGCCTGTGAGCGGGGCTGCTGCCTCCCGGCAGTCTGAAAGAGGGAAACACCGCATGGTGGGCTACACTGGATGAGCTGCCGCTTTCATTTGACGAAACGAGAAACGTTACCTTTTTCGTCCGCCGGTTCAGCGCCTCCCGGGAGGAGTATGTGAACGATGCCCCAACCATCCCGCTGGACGCGCAGCCGCTGCCGCAGGACTGGGAGCAGCAGGTGCTGGCCGAGTGGATGGCAGTCACGGCGGTGACGCAGGGTGAAAGCTATGTCCCCGCCGACCGCAACGAAAGCTTTACCCTGCGGCTGGAAAAGGCCGAGATTACCGGCACGGTGACCGTCTCCTTCATCCGGGAAACATACGTCAGCCCGCAGATCCAGTCCGCTGCCGAGACCCGCACCGGAGAGCTGAATGCCGGCGCTGTGACCGGCTGGGACGGGGAAAAAAGTCAGGGCTGGAACCTGAAATGTCTCAGCGAGGACGGCAGAAGCCGCTGGACCATCTCCATGATGGAGGACGGCTCACTGCTGATGCAGTCCACCGGCCCCAAAAAGGGCAGTGAGGTCTGGTACGTTTTTCAGCGCACCGAGGCGTGGGACGATATCGGCTACACCGCCATCCCCCGCAAGCTGTGGGGCACTTACCGCGCCGGAGACGAGGCCGCAAAGGGCATCCGCTGGATGACCTTCCTGCCGGACGGCAACTGCTACATGAGTGTGGAATGGGACGGGTGGAACGGCATTCTGACCGGCACCGCAGAGGGAACACAGGGCCGCACCGAGGATGGCACCGAGCTGCACTTCACGCTGACCGACACGGACGGCAAGGCGTGCGAGTTCTGGGCCATTTTGCTGAACGATGACGCAGCCCCAGCGGCTGCAGCCTGAAATACCGCGCCGGAGAGCAGTTGTTTGACCGGGACACACGTCCCGCTTACTGGAAAAACGACTCCCCGGAACAACCCCTTGAACCGTGACCAAGACCGGAAACCGTGCGATAACAGAAAGTTATCGTTTGCACAAATAAAACATACAGGAGGAAATTACTATGGGTCTTATCAAAGCAGGTATGGGCGCACTGGGCGGAACCCTTGCAGACCAGTGGAAGGAATTTTTCTACTGCGATTCTCTGGACAAAGATGTGCTGATGGTAAAGGGCCAGAAGCGCACTTCCCGCCGCAGCTCCAACAACGGCGAGGACAACATCATCACCAACGGCAGCGGCATCGCCGTGGCAGACGGACAGTGCATGCTCATCGTGGAGCAGGGCCGCGTGGTGGAGGTGTGCGCCGAACCGGGCGAATTCACCTTTGACGCATCCACCGAGCCAGCGTGTTCACCGGCAACTTCGGCGATAGTCTGGCAGAGACCTTCCAGACCGTAGCCAAGCGCTTTACCTACGGTGGCGACACCGGCAAGGACCAGCGGGTGTACTACATCAACACCAAGGAACTGGGCGAGATCCTGTACGGCACCGCCACCCCCATCCCCTTCCGGGTGGTGGTCAGCGAGGAGCGGGGCTACAAGCTCTCGGTGAACCTGCGGTGCAACGGCAGCTTTACCTACCGCATCTGCGACCCGCTGCTGTTCTACACCAACGTGTGCAGCAACGTCTCCACCCAGTATGACGCATCCGAGATCGCTCCCCGCCTGAAGAGTGAGTTGCTGAACGCTTTGCAGCCCGCGCTGGCTACTCTTTCTGCCAACAAGGTGCAGTATTACGAGATCCCCGCCCACACGCTGGAGGTCTCGGACGCCCTCAACGAGCAGCTGTCCAATGTCTGGCGCAAAAAGCGCGGTATTGAAGTGTTCTCCTTCAACATCAACTCCCTGTCCATCCCGGAGGAGCAGCAGAAGAAGATCACCGAATGGGAAGAAAACGCCATGACCACCGACCCCACCACCGCTGCAGCTCGTCTGGTGGGCGCCAGATCGACGCCATGAAGACCGCCGCCGGCAACACTGCCGGTGCCATGACCGGCTTTATGGGCATGGGCATGGCAGCCGGTGCAGGCGGTATGGGCGGCATGAGCGCCAGAACCTGTTCGCTATGGGCCAGCAGGCCCGTCCGGACAGCGTGGACGCGCCCAGCAGGTCAGCCGCCCCGCACCCGCCCCGGCAGACAGCTGGAAGTGCAGCTGCGGTGCTACCGTTACCGGCAAATTCTGCCCGGAATGTGGCAGCAAAAAGCCGGAGCCGAAGCCCGCTGCGGACAGCTGGACCTGCAGCTGTGGTGCTACCGTTACGGGCAAGTTCTGCCCGGAGTGCGGCAAGCCCCGCCCGGCGGCAGCAGAAGGCTGGACTTGCAGCTGCGGCGCGGTGAACAAGGGCAAGTTCTGCTCCGAGTGCGGCAAACCCAAGCCCGCCGGTACGCCCAAATATAAGTGCGACAAATGCGGCTGGGAGCCGGCAGACCCCGCTCACCCGCAAGTTCTGCCCGGAGTGCGGCGACCCCTTTGACGACAGCGACCAGACCTGATCTGACAAATACAGAGCAATGAAAGGAGCATACCATGATGGGATTCTTTTCCAACCTGTTCGCAAAACAGAACTGCGCCGTCTGCGGCAATGAGTGCGGCACCCTGCACCGCTCCAAGCTGCGGGACGGACAGTTCCTCTGCGATGACTGCGGCAACAAGTGCTCCAAATATATCCGGCTCAGCGAGCTGACGCTGGACGAGGCCAAGGAGCACATGGAGTATATGGCCCGGATGAAGCGGGTGTTCGACGAGGTGTTCGACAAGACCGAGTTCCGGGTCAACGCATACCCCTCCACCCCGACGCAAATGGGGCTGGTGTTCTGCGATGAGCTTGGAATGCTGTACATCGACGATCGCACCGGCGGACGGGGCAAGATGCCGGAGCTGATCCGCTACGACCAGATCGCCAGCTATGAGGAGTATCTGGACGAGACCCCCGCCAAGGAGCCGGGCCAGGAACCCACCCTCAACGGCGGCGGCCTGAAGCTGAAGCTGGTGCAGCCCCGCAGCATCACCGAGGCCCAGACCCAGCGGGGTATGCGTCCCCACCCCTACATCAAGCAGGAGCTGGTCATCTGCTTCAGCAAGCGGGACCGGCGGGAGATCGGCTATGCCACATCGCACGGCAGCATCTGGACCACATCTTCGGGGTCCACGATAATGAGACCAGCATGTTCGGCCGCCGAATGTCCAAGGCCGAGGAACGGGAGCTGAAGGGCCAGATGGGCATGATCGGTGCCATGGGTGCCGTGGCATCTGCCGCCATGAAGGGCGGGCAGCTCTCTGAGCAGGAAAAGGCCCGCTTTGTGGAGAACATCAATCTGGCAAACGACGCCCAGACCGGCGGCATGGCATTGTACAGCCGCCGCGCTGACGAAGCCTTTGCAAAAGTGCAGTGACCCCAAAAGGAGGAACGAATATGAGAAAGATCCAGCGCAGAGATTTCCTCAAGGCCATGGGCCTTGCCACCGCCGCCCTCGGGCTGACCGCCTGCGGCGGCTCCGGTGCCGCCAGCGCATCCAGCGTTTCCAGTGCACCGGCTTCCAGCAGCAGTGCCCCGTCCGCTTCGGCACAGCCGGAATCAGCAGTGGACAAAGCCGCCCTGCAGGGGCCCTGTGACCCAGTTCCAGACCGGGGAGCTGACCATCGGCGAATACACCTTCAAGGCGCAGTACATCCCTTTGACGTCCGCCGGGAACTGGACGGAGCGCATCACTGCATCCATGCGGACAGCTACCGGGCAATTACTTCTTCAGCTTCTACAACGAGGACGATGAAGAGCAGTCTGCTAAAATCTTCGAGTATGCCATCCAGGACGACCGGATGACCCCGGTGGCAGAGTACAACATTGACGGAAGCAACGCCCTCAGCATCGACCGCAATGGCATCCTGTACGCCATGGACAACTTTGATGTCTACTGCTACGATCTGAACAGCAGCGACCCGGAAGAGCCCGGCGACGCACTGGACTACATGGGCAGCTGCTATTCCTCCAAGGATCGGGATCTGACCGTGATCTACTGGACCGACTCCGCACCGGTGCTGGTGCAGGACGGCGAGTACACTGAGCTGACGCTGGAGGGCGACAACGAGATCGGCCCCTTCTGCAGCATGCCCTCCCTGAACCTCAGCGGAGACGAGCTGCTGACGGTGGGTGAGCCGGACTCCAGCGGAGACTACTACTTTGCCGCCTTTGATCTGGACGGCAATGAGGTGGCCCGCAGCTCGCAGCCGGTGGGCAGCTTTGACGCGTGATGATGAAGCGCCCCAACGGCTATCTGCTGGACACGGGCTATATGTGGGAGCTGTACGCGCCGGACGGCACTTTTTTGGAAAAGTCCCTTCCCGTGGGTGAGCGCGAGACCCTATGCCAGCTGTGCGGAGAGTTCTGCACCTTTGATGTCTTCCTGCCGCTGGAAGAAAACGCTTTCCTTGCAGTGGGCCACCACGGCAAAGCCACCGAGCCGGACGAGCCGGTGGTGTTCCGCATCACTACGGATTTCTGAGCCGACCGCTTCGGCGGGAAGACCAACGCAAAAACAGCGGGGCCGGGGAAGAGCCCTCGGCCCCCTTTGGAACAACAGGAGGAAACGCTATGGCAGGAATGCTGGAATATAAGTGCCCCTGCTGCGATGGCGCCATCCAATTTGACAGCGCCACCCAGAAGATGAAATGCCCCTACTGCGACACCGAGTTCGACGTGGATACCTCAAGGGCTATGACGAGGAGCTGAAGGACGAAAAGCCCAGCGAGATGGAGTGGACCACCCCCGGCGGCAGCTGGGCAGAAGGGGAGACCGCCGGTCTGCATACTTACAGCTGCAAGAGCTGCGGCGGCGAGATCGTGGGCGACGACACCATGGCCGCCTCGGCCTGCCCCTTCTGCGGCAATCCCATCGTCCTCACCGGACAGTTTGCCGGGGCCCTGCGGCCCGACCTCATCATCCCCTTCAAGTTGGACAAAAAGGCCGCTAAGGCCAAATTGCAGGAACACCTCAAGGGCAAGACCCTGCTGCCCCGGGTGTTCCGCAGCCAGAACCACATCGACGAGATCAAGGGCGTGTATGTGCCCTTCTGGCTCTTTGACAGCGACGCCGACGCCCAGCTGCGCTTTACCGCCACCCGCACCCGCTGCTGGTCGGATGACGACTACGATTATACCGAGACCAACTACTACTCCGTCCGGCGGGACGGCACACTGGGTTTTGATGCCGTGCCGGTGGACGGCTCGTCCAAGATCGAGGACGACCTGATGGAGTCCATCGAGCCCTTTGCCATGCAGGACGCCATCCCCTTCCAGACCGCCTATCTGGCCGGCTATGTGGCGGACAAATACGATGTGAGCGCCGAGGACAGCATCGAGCGGGCCAACAAGCGCATCCGCCGCTCCACTGAGGAGACGTTCCAGCAGACCGTTACCGGCTACGATTCGGTCAAGGTGGATAACAGCAGCATCCAGCTGCACGGCGGCAAGGCAAAGTACGCTCTGTTCCCGGTCTGGCTGCTGAGCACCAGCTGGCGGGGTGAAAACTATCTGTTTGCCATGAATGGTCAGACCGGCAATTCGTGGGTGACCTGCCCGTGGACAAGGGCGCTGCCCGCAAGTGGATGCTGGGCCTTACGGCTGCCCTTTCCGCCGCGTCCTACGGCGTGATGTGGCTGCTGTGGCTGGCACGGATCCTGTAAAGGAGGGACGAACGATGAAAAAGACTTCCAACCGACTGCACTCCCTCTTTGCGGCGCTGGCAGCACTGATTCTTGCGGCGGCGCTGGCTGTTCCGGCCTTTGCGGTAGAGGGCGGCTTTGCCGACCTGTACTACCGCATGTTCGACGACGCTGAGGTGCTGACCGAGGACGAGGACAACGAGCTGGAGGACGCGCTGGAAGAGCTGAGCCTGCGCCAGAGCTTCGATGTGACCATTGCCACCATCGAGTCGATGGAAAGCGTTGGTGCCGACAGCATGGAGCAGTTTGCCGATGATCTGTATGACTACTGCCAGTACGGCTACGGCCCCGATATGGACGGCGTGCTGCTGCTGGTGAGCGTGGGCGACCGCAAATGGCACATCTCCACCTGCGGCTACGGCATCACCGCCTTTACGGATGCCGGCATCCAGTACCTTGGCGAGCAGATGACCCCCTTCATGGCCGATGGAGACTACGCCGGTGTCTTCCGCACCTTTGTCCAATGGTCGGATACCTACATCGACGCTGCCCGGGCGGGCCACCCCTATGACGTGAATAACCTGCCCCGGGAGCCGCTGTCTCTCATGTACCTGTTCCTTGCGCTGGGCATCGGCCTTGTGCTGGCATGGGTCGTCGTCCATGTGATGAAAAGCCAGCTGCGCAGCGTGGCGTTCCAGGAGAATGCCGCCAGCTATGTGCGGGAGGGCAGCATGAATCTGACCAACAGCCGGGAGCTGTTCCTGTACCGGGACGTGCATCGCACCGAGCATGTGGAGGCGAAGGACTCCGACAGCTCCGGCGGCAGTTCCACCCACACCTCCTCCAGCGGCACCACCCACGGCGGTGGAGGCGGCTCGTTCTGAAAGGAGCATGTTTATGAACCCTTATCTCTCGGAAAAAGCCCGGGGTGAGATCCCCCGTGTCCTCAAATGGCTGCGGAACGTGGGGCTTGCCTTCTGCGTGTTCTGCTCTGTTGGCGGGCTGTATACCCTCTGTCTGGACCTGCAGGCTAAGGACACCTCCCACGTTGTCGGGTATGTGTTCTGGATCGTGGTGGGCGCAGTGCCCCTTGTTCTGTTCGCACGCAACGAAAAACGCCGCTACCATGCAAGAACCATCGCCCGCAGGGTGGAGAGCTACTCCGGGCCGGAGGTGCCCCTGCGGTGGCTGTGCAACAGCGTTGGCATGGACACAAAGGACCTTGCATGGTATTTTGAAAACGGTTATTTTGTAAACCTCAGTCTGGATCTGAACCAGAAGATCGTTCGCAGGCGGACCGTGCCCCGCCATGACCCGAACCGGAGCTGAACCCTCACAGCTGAAACAGAAAGGAGTATTTTCATGGGACTTTTTGATAAGATGAAGCAGGCCGCCGCAAATGTTTCCGGTAACCAGACCGTCACCTTTACCTTTCAGGCTCTGCCGGAAAGCCTTGCCCAGATGCAGGCACTGCCGGAGGCCAGTCTGGACACCCCCTTTAAGACCGCAGCCCTCACCGTCTGCGCGCTGTGCGCCTACGGTGCCGATAAAAACATCGGGCTGGAGATGCTCAACTGGCTGCGGGGTCCCCGCCCCATGAACGGGCAGGAGATTTCCTTCCTGAACGACCGCTTTCGGGACGGCAAGAGCTATATCCCGTTCTCCTACTTTGTGGGTGCGTCGCCGGAAAACGGCTATACCCCCCGCCAGCCCTTCACCCTGCTGGTGGGCAGCAACCACACCTCCAACACCGAGGAAGGCTACTGCAAGCTGTTCATCCCTGCGGCGGCGCCGACAGCCCCCGCCCCATCAAGCTGCGCCGCAAGGGCGACGGGCAGTGGTTCTTGTGGGAGCAGTACCTGATGACCGGCATCCGCATCCCGGCGTCTGCCGACCCGTGGGCGTAAAACAAAGGGGCTGACATGAAAGCCATGAAAACTTTTGCAGCACTGCTTGCACTGGCTTTCAGTCTGGCAGGGTGTGGTGCGGTGGACGCGACCCCGTCCGCCCCGCTCCCGGCAGCGCCGGGCAGGGCAGCAGCGCAGCGGCTTCCGGTGCCGATTCCGCTGAGCCGGAGCAGCTTGCCGCGCTGCGGCAGCTGGCCGGGGAAAACGGAGACCTTGCTGGGGTGCTCTATCTGGCAGCGTCCCGGAGCGCACCACCGATGTGCACGCCGTGCTGGACAGCTTACCGGAACAGCCGTGGCAGTTTGTTGCGGACATCCCGGCAGACCGCTGGGTCGCAGCGCCGGGCGGCGGGCGGGAGCTGTACTGCATTTTTGCGGTGCGCGGGGAGGATACGCTTTTTGTCTATGAAAAACAGGACCCCGCGTATCCCGCGCAGCTGGGAAAAGAACTTTACGGCAGGCAGGGCGGCCAGCCCATTCTGCTGCTGTGCAACGGCAGCAGGGAGGACACCGACACCATGGTAACGGTCTATTGCAGCACCGGACGCCCGCTGGACTGGAACCCGCAGCTTTCCGCCGAGACCGGCCGCCCTGTGCCGGTGGAGGGCGTAGACGATTTTTCCCAACACCCGGCGCCCGGCGCTGCCCCCTGAGGTGCGCCCCGGCAGGGCATGAGAAAGGAGAACTTATGAAAAACCTGAAACTTTTGGCAGCCCTGCTGGCGCTGACCATCGGCCTGGCGGGCTGCGGCGGGTCGTCCAAGGGCGGCAGTCCGGCCAGTTCTACATCCAAAAATAAACTGGACGGTGACGGCATGACCGCATCCAGCACCCAAGAGCAGGAATACGAGGAGCCGGAGGACGTGACCTACATGCGCCTTCTGGCAGGGGAGGACGAATACCGCGCCTGTGTGCTGTATCTGGGCGGCTCCTACGAGGTGACTACCGATGCGCAGAAGGTGCTGGACGGCCAGACCAATCTGCGGGATCTGTGGAGCTTCGTCTACGACATCCCGCAGGATCACTGGGTCGTGGCACCGGATGGCGGGTGCGACCTGTACTGCATCTTCCCGCAGGACCCGGATGCCACCCTGTTCGTCTACGAGACGAGCCTGACAGACGATGCCGAAAACCCGCTCCAGCGCGGCAAACAGCTTTATTACAGCGAGGACGGTCAGCCCATCCTGCTGCTGTGCAACATCAGCGATATCGCCCCCAACACCGAGGTGGAACTGTACCCCAGCACCGGCGAAGAGCTGGTATTCAGCCCCTTCCTTTCCGGCGAGAACGGCCATGTGGTGGAAGCGAGGGCGTGTGCGATTTTACCATCTACCCGGAAGGGACGACTGGGAGACCGACACCAGCCCATGGTCGCTGGAGGGTAACTGGCTGGAGACCGGCCGCGACACCGACGAGGGCTATTTTGACACCGACCCCGCAGACGCCGACCGGATGTGCTTTTGCCCACCGACGCCGACACCGAGGGCAGCCAGCTGCCCCTGACCGCCAGCTACATCACCCCTTACCCGGAGCTGAACGTGGAGGAAGCCGACCTGTTCTATCAGGAGGGCACCCCGGAGGTACCCTTCCGCTCCAATCAGGAGTGGTACGCCACCTTTACCGGGGAGGACGGCTCCCGCTACGCCGTCACGCTGGAGGACGAGGACACCCTTGCCCTGAAGTTCTATCTGGACGGTCAGGAGAGCTACCTGAGCCTTGTCAACACGGTCTACTTTGCACGGCAGGAGGCCATGGGCTGACCGGCGCGCACCCCAACACCGGGAGGAATGCACCATGAAACAAACCAAAAAGATCACCATCCTCCACTCCAATGATCTGCACGGAGATTTTCTGGCAGAGCAGGTGGACGAAAAACTGGTGGGCGGCGTTTCCATGCTGTCCGGCTACATTGAAAAGGTGCGGGCAGAACAGCCCAACACCATCTACGCCATTGCAGGTGATATGTTCCGGGGCTCGGTCATTGATTCCGAATACAAGGGACTTTCCACCATCGAGATCATGAACGCCCTTGCCCCGGACGTGGTTACCATAGGCAACCACGAGGTGGACTACGGCATCGCGCATCTGCTGTTCATCGAAAAATGCGCGCGCTTTCCCATCATCAACGCAAACCTCTACATCAAAAACACCTCCACCCGGCTGTTTACCCCCTACAAGATCCTGCGGATGGACGGCATGAACATCCTGTTCATCGGCATCATCACGCAGGACGTGATCAACCAGACCAAATCCGAATCTCTGATAGGCTCCTTTGTGGACACCGCCGCCGCTGCCGCCGAGGTGGGCAAGATCTGCAACGCCCACAACAGCATCGATATTGATTTTACCGTGCTGCTGACCCACATCGGCTTTGAGGAGGACCGCCATCTGGCGCGCCAGCTGGACCCGGCGTGGGGAGTGGATCTGATCATCGGCGGGCACAGCCACACCCTGCCGGAGCACGCGGTGGAGGAAAACGGCGTGGTCATTGCGCAGGCGGGCACCGGCACCGACCAGATCGGGCGCTTTGACATCGTGGTGGACACGGACAACAACTGCATCGATTCCTACACATGGCGCACCGTGCCCATCTGCGCCGAGACCTGCCCCCGCAGCCCCGCCATGGAGCAGGTGCTGCACCGCTTCACCAGTCAGGTGGACGAAAAGTACAGCCACATCGTGGGGCGCTTCCGCCGGGAGCTTACCCACCCCCAGCGCACGCAGGAGACCGAGCTTGGCAACCTGTTTGCCGATATCTTTACCCGCAGCCTTGGGGTGGATGTGATGCTCATCGGCTCCGGCAGCATCCGGGCCGAAAAGCTGGGCCCCATCGTTACCTACGGCGACCTTATCGAGGGCTTCCCCTACGATGACGGCGTATTCATGTTCAAGGTGACCGGCCAGCAGCTGCGCCAGATGCTCCATTACATGCTGCGGGAGGAAGCCTACACCGGCCATACGGAGTTCTACCAGCTGCCCTCCACCCTGCGGCTGCGCTACGACCGCCGCAAGGGCGATTTTGATTACTTTACCTACTGCGGCAGGGAGGTGGGCAAGGAGATCGGCGATGACGCCCTGTTCACCGTGGGCTTGCAGAACTACCACTTTAAAAACATCGAAAGCTTTTTCAATATCTCCTACGACACCATTTGCAAGCTCCAGAAGCCCCGCAGCGTGGCAACCTCCTGTCAGGATATCCTGATGGAGTATTTCCGGGAGCACGAGATGCTGGACGCGGTGGTGGACGGCAGAATGACCATTCTGCCCCCCACGGCAAGGAAGGAGACTGACCCATGCGCACAGAAAGGAGGAGACGACCCATGCGCACTTTCTCGCTGGTGCTGCTGGGGCTGGCGGTGGGGGCGGCACTG
>ENA-OQEN01000965-OQEN01000965.1-human-gut-metagenome-genome-assembly--contig:-NODE-965-length-11453-cov-2.847342_pt1 | contig 11453 bp, 17 predicted proteins | sample MGYA00242791_ERZ504627 | MGnify/ENA primary metagenome ERZ504627 (study PRJEB26092, sample SAMD00036316) | human gut metagenome | host: Homo sapiens | study: EMG produced TPA metagenomics assembly of... | reverse complement strand
AGACTGGGAAAGCTTATCCACTTGCTCTGCAAGCTGGCCATGCTGGTATTGCTGGTAGCCGCCGAGGCCGGGTATACCGTGGCTGTCAGCAGCAGGCAGACACAGGCCAGCCCAAGGCTGACCGCACGGATCAGCTTGCTGCGGGGGCTTTCCGGCCGGGCGTGTCGACCAGTATAAGGGCCTGTGAGCCGGAAGGGCTTTGCGTGCATTGCTTTACTCATAAAACGCGGCTCCTTTCGGTCACACATTCAAATGCTTGCGGATAGAGAACATACTGCCCACGCCGCCTACGATAGCGCCGCTGAGCAGGCTTGTTACCACGATGGTCGCAGCACGTTTGCCACCGGCACCAGTGCACGGCCCATGAGCATCTGCCAGATGCCGCCCAAGCCGCCAGCGGCGTTGACCACATAACTGTAACAGCCAAGGCTGACCGCTGCGGTCAGGATGCCGGAGATCAGGCCCATGGTCAGGCCCTCCACAAAGAAAGGCAGGGTGACCATGCGGTTGGTAGCACCCACATACTTCATGATCTCGATCTCGCGGCGGCGGGCAAAAACGCTCAGACGGATGGTGCTGCCCACCGTGATGATGCTGACCACCATCAACACCAGCACGATCATGCGGCCACCCTTGGTGACTGCTTCTGGATCTCCACAAAGACATTGGTCATCTCCACCGGGGCAGTAACGCTGACACGCCCGGGATGGCCTGCATCTTCACGCTCATGCGCTCCATCTGGGTCAGGTCGCTCAGGGTGACCCGGTAGTTGGCCTTAAAGGGGTTGTCGGTCTCAAATTCATCCACAGGGAGGAATAATCCTGCATATAGCCGCGGTAGGTGTCGAGCACGTCCTGCTTGGAAACGTACTGCACCCCGCTGACCCCCGGCATAGCCGAAAGGGTCTCGCCTACCTGCGCGGCGGTGGCATCATCACATTCGGGGTCCAGATAGACCACCGTCTCGTTCTGGCTGCCAGATAGGCCACCATGCTGCCCACATTCACCTTGGCCAGACTGGCAAAGATATTCAGGGTCATACAAACACTCAAAGAAGCGATGCAGGCAATGGTCATGGCCCAGTGCTTGCCCAAGTTGCGCACACCGCGCCGGGTAAGGAAAAAGAAGGTAGAGGGACGCATCATACGGCAGCCACCTCCTTCTTTGCAGCGGCCGCATCGTCCGCATCAAAGGCGGCAACATCCAGCGAAAGATCATCCTCGGCGGCGGCCACGGGGTCTGCGGGCACGTCCGAGACGATGCGGCCATGGCTCAGGGTAACCACACGCTGATGGAAGCGGTGCACCAGCTCGTGCTCGTGGGTGACCACCAGCACCGTGATGCCCATTTTGCTCACCCGCTCCAGCAGCTGCATCATTTCCAGACTCAGCTCCGGGTCAATGTTGCCGGTGGGCTCGTCCGCGATGACCAGCTTGGGGTTATGCACCAGCGCACGCGCCACAGCCACACGCTGCTGCTCGCCGCCGGAAAGGGTATCCGGGTAGCACTTGGCCTTATCCTCCAGATGCACCAGCTCCAGAATGTACTCCACGCGGGGACGGATCTCCTTGTGGGGCACGTTGAGGACGTGCATGGCAAAGGCCACATTCTCGTACACGGTCATACTGGGGATCAGCCGGAAGTCCTGAAAGATGATGCCCATCTGACGGCGCAGGTAAGGGATCTTGTGGCGGCGCAGCTTGGCTACGTCCTTGCCCAGTACAGTCACCTTGCCGGAGGTAGGCAGTGCCTCTCGCAGAATGAGCTTGAGCAGGTGGATTTGCCTGCGCCTGAGTGACCCAGCAGAAAGACGAACTCGCCTTCATCCACATGGAAGTTGATATCCTCCAGCGCAAGGCGGCCACCCTTTTTATATTCTTTGGAAACGTGTTCAAAATCGATCATGGAATCGTATTAGCTCCTGACATCAAGATTTTTGACGGTCAAGACAGCCCGTCCGCAGCCCGTACTGCAAAAAGAACCGGCCAGCATCGGTTTCGAGCGGCCGGTTCGGCGCCGGCGGGGCAAAACCCGCACAGCGGAATATCAGTATTTGGCCGGGTTGTTGGACAGGTACTTCTTTACCATCAGCGCTACCTTAAAGACGATAGCGTCGTCGAACTCACGCAGATCCAGACCGGTCAGCTTTTTGATCTTTTCCAGACGATACACCAGCGTATTGCGGTGCACAAACAGGCCGCGGCTGGTCTCGGACACATTCAGGTTGTTCTCGAAGAAGCGCTGGATGGTGAACAAAGTCTCCTGATCCAGACTTCAATGCTGCCCTGCTTGAACACCTCGCGCAGGAACATCTCGCACACGGTGGTAGCAGCTGGTAGATCAGACGAGCAATGCCCAGGTTATCGTAGCGGATGATCTGCTTTTCGGTATCGAACACCTTGCTCACTTCCATGGCGATCTGAGCTTCCTTAAAGGAGGTAGCCAGATCCTTCACGTTGGCAATGGGGGTGCCAATGCCTACCACGGCCTTGATGTAGTGCTCGCCGGAGAGGGTATCCACAATGCTGGCAGCCAGCTTTTCCATATCGGTGCGGTCGATGCCCTTGCGGATCTCCTTGACCAGCACGGTGTCGGTCTCGCTGATATTGAACACAAAGTCCTTCTGCTTATCGGGGAACAGGCTGCTGACCACATCGTAGGCAGAGATATCGCCGCCGCTGATCACCCGCACGATGAACACCACGCGGGAAACATCGGTGGCAAAGTGCAGTTCCCGTGCCTTAGCGTAGATATCGCCGGGCAGGATGTTGTCCAGCACCACGTTCTTGATAAAGTTGGACTTATCGAACTTTTCGTCGTGGTACTGCTTGATGCTCTGCAGGCTGATGGCCAGTACACCGGCAAACTGCCCTGCAGTCTCGTCGGCGCCCTCCACGAACACGGCATAATCGTTATGCTTGGCGTTGGAGAACTGCTGGTAAGTATAGCGTCGCGCACAAAGCGGTCGCCTGCGGTCAGACGCTCGGCCATATAGCCTCGCGCACCTCGCCGATCAGGTTCAGCTCCGAGCAGGAAATGACAGCGCCAGTCTCATCCACAACGCCGACCACCCGATTGATTGCGTCCTTCATCTGGTAGATCACGCTTTGAAATACTCTATTGGCCATCAAATTGGATACCCCTTTTCCTCGTTTGTGCAAGCCGCGGCGGCATGGGTTGTGATTTTAAACAATTTAGCCGCATTACAATCTATATTTTACACAAAAGAATTTACTTTTGCAACAGATTTCAACAAAAAAAATAATTCTTTCTTGTTGAAATTATCTTTCGGGGCCATTTTTTGCCAAAAAAGTGCCTTTTTGCGTGGTTCTTACCGTTATTTTACCGGTAAATTGTGATACATTTTTGAAAGTCGCGTGAAAAGTGCAGTGTTTTATCTGGTAATTTTTGCCACTTCTTCGTCAGAAAGCTCCCGCCACTGCCCCGGGGCAAGCTGTGCATCCAGTGCAAGGCCGCCAATCGCCTCCCGGTGCAAAGCATTCACCCCGGCACCGTACACACCGAACATCCGTTTGATCTGGTGGTACACCCCCTGCCGCAGCACTACCCGCACGGTGCATCCGTCCGGGGAAAGGGCGGTCACCTCGGCGGGCGAAAGAGCAGTGCCGTCTGCCAGCGTGACCCCCGCCGCAAAGCCGGTGCGCATCTCCTGCGTGAGCGGGGTGTCGATGGTCACGGTGTAGGTCTTGGAAACATGGTGCCGGGGAGACAGGATATCGTGGGCAAAGCCGCCGTCATCGGTCAGCAGCACAAAGCCGGTGCTGGTCTTATCCAGCCGCCCGGCCGGAAACAGCTCCCGCCGGGGGTAGGCGTCCCCTACCAGGTCCACCACGGTGGTGTCCCGTTTATCGGTAGAGGCGCTCACCACCCCCTCGGGCTTATTGAGCATGAGGTAGACGAACTTCTGATAGCGCAGCGGCGCGCCGTCCACCGTCACCGTGTCGTTATCCTTCAGCTGGGTGTCCCCTTTTTTGCACACCGCGCCGTTTACCTGCACGCGCCCCTTTGCCAGCATGGTTTTGGCCTCGCTGCGGGTGCACTGGGCAGTCTCGGCCAGATATTTATCCAAACGCATAAGCGGTTCTCCTTTGTTGATGATGCCCTCAGTGTAACATGACAGACAAAATCGTGCAAGGCACAAACGCAAAAAGGAGAAGCCCGTGGGCTTCTCCTTTTTGCAATTGATCTTGTTATCAGACGCTCAGGGAGGCGTGCTGCTCCACATCCTCGGGGTCAGCATCGAAGATGGGCTGCAGGACGTTGGCGATAAACTCCTCCACCTGCTGGGGTGCACGGCCCACAAAGTTCTCCGGCACAAGCCCCGCCACGATCTCCTCGCGGGTCAGGCCAAAGGCCGGGTCTGCGGCAATGCGGTCCACCATATCGTTGGGCAGACCCTCTTCCTTGACCTGCTTGCCGGCGGCGATGGCGTGCTGGCGCAGGCGCTCGTGCAGCTCCTGACGGTTGCCGCCCTTTTCCACAGCCTGCATCATGATGTTCTCGCTGGCCATGAAGGGCAGCTCGGCCATCAGGCGGCTGCGCACCACCTTGGGGTACACCACCAGACCATCGGTGACGTTGAGCATAATGTTCAGGATGGCATCGGTGGCAAGGAAGCCCTCGGCCATAGCCACGCGCTTGTTGGCGCTGTCGTCCAGCGTGCGCTCAAACCACTGGGTGCCGGTGGTAAAGCTGGGGTTCAGCACATCCACCATCAGGTAGCGGGCAAGGGCGCAGATGCGCTCGCAGCGCATGGGGTTGCGCTTGTAGGGCATAGCGGAGGAACCGATCTGGTTCTTCTCAAAGGGCTCCTCCATCTCCTTGAAGTTTGCCAGCAGGCGCAGGTCGGTGGCAACTTCATGCAGCTCTGGCCAATACCCGCCAGTGCATTCAGGATAAAGGCATCCACCTTGCGGCTGTAGGTCTGGCCGGACACCGGCACAACGGCCTTGGGGTCAAAGCCCATCTCCTTTGCAATGGAAGCATCCACGGCGCGGATCTTGTCGGCATCGCCCTTGAACAGCTCCATAAAGGAAGCCTGCGTACCGGTGGTGCCCTTGACACCGCGCAGCTGCAGGGTAGCCAGACGATGGTCGATCTCGGCCAGATCCATCACCAGCTCGTTGGCCCACAGGGTAGCACGCTTGCCCACGGTGGTGGGCTGTGCGGGCTGGCAGTGGGTGTAGGCCATGCAGGCATATCCTTGTACTCCTTGGCAAAGTGTGCCAGCTTTGCCAGCACACCCACCAGCTTTTTGCGCACCAGCTCCAGACCCTGCCGCATCACGATGATGTCGGTGTTGTCGCCCACATAGCAGCTGGTGGCACCCAGATGGATGATGCCGGCTGCCTTGGGGCACTGCTGGCCGTAGGCGTAGACATGGCTCATGACGTCGTGGCGCACCAGCTTTTCCCGCTCGATGGCCACTTCGTAGTTGATATCGTCCACATGGGCTTCCAGCTCAGCTACCATATCCGGGGTGATGTTGGTCAGACCCTGATCCATTTCGGCACGAGCCAGCGCCACCCACAGCCGCCGCCAGGTGCGGAACTTGTTGTCGTCCGAGAAGATATACTGCATCTCATCGGAAGCGTAGCGGGTGGAAAAAGGCTGATATAGCGATCATGCTGTGACATTGGTTGTTTCCTCCTGAAAATAACCCTCTCAGTCTCGCTTTGCTCGCCAGCTCCCCCGAGGTGGGGAGCTTTTTCTGCAAACGGAAAAGTTGCTTCTTTCCCAAGAAAAAAGCAACCTTTCCCTCTCCTCTCGTAAGCTCCTCCCTTCGGAGGAGCTGGCAAAGCCGTCAGGCTTTGACTGAGAGGGTTCACCCTTGCGTCTGCGATGACTGAGGGATTTTTCTTCTTATTCTACCATCAAACCTTGAAATAGTCCACGCCGCCCTCAAAGATCGGCTGGTATTTATCGCCTGTGACGTTCTTGTACAGGTACTCGCCGCTGCGCTCCGAGTGACCCATCTTGCCGAACACGCGGCCGTCCGGGCTGGTGATGCCCTCGATAGCCAGCACAGAGCCGTTGGGGTTGAAGCTCTGATCCATGGTGGGCACGCCGGTCAGATCCACATACTGGGTAGCCACCTGACCGTTGCGCAGCATGGTGTCCAGCACCTCCTGCGGAGCCACAAAGCGGCCCTCGCCGTGGCTGATGGCAATGGTGTGCATCTCGCCCACCTCGCACTTGCTGAGCCACGGGCTGCCGGTGGAAGCCACACGGGTGTGCACCAGCATACTCTGGTGACGGCCGATGGTGTTGAAGGTCAGGGTGGGGTCGCAGGCGGTGATGGGGCGGATATCGCCGTAGGGCACCAGACCCAGCTTGATCAGAGCCTGGAAGCCGTTGCAGATGCCCAGCATCAGCCATCGCGCTGCTGCAGCAGACGGCGCACAGCCTCGGTGACCGCAGGGTTGCGGAAGAAGGAGGCGATGAACTTGGCACTGCCGTCCGGCTCGTCGCCGCCGGAGAAGCCGCCGGGCAGCATGACGATCTGGCTTGCGTCAATGGCCTTGACCAGTGCCTCGCAGCTCTCGGCAACATCGGCGGGGGTCAGATTGCGTACCACCAGAATCTCGGGGTCAGCACCGGCGCGGGCAAAGGCCTTGGCGGTGTCGTACTCGCAGTTGGTGCCGGGGAACACCGGGATGATGACCTTGGGCTTTGCAACACCGATCTTGGGTGCAGCGGGAGCGGTCAGGCTGCCGTTGATCTTTTCCACAGCGGGGCCGGCCTTGCGGTAGGGATACACAGGCTCCAGCTTGCTCTCCCAGATCTCCTGCAGTTCGGCCATATCCAGCTTTTCGCCGCAGGACTCGAAGGTGTACTCCTTGGTAGTCTCGCCCAGCAGCATACCGGCGGGAGAATCAGACACCATTTCCAGAATGATGGAGCCATACATGGGCTCAAACATCTGGTGGGTGGTCATGTCCGCACGCATCTTGAAGCCGATGCGGTTGCCCAGACCCATCTTGAACAGTGCCTCGGCAATGCCGCCGTAGCCCACGGAGCAGGCAGAAGCGACCATGCCTTCTTCGATCATGTTCTCCACGATCTTGTAGTTGGCCTTCAGGGAGAAGAAGTTGGGGCAGCCGGTCTCCGGGTCGATGATGGGACGAACGAGCACCACGGTGCTCTCCGGCTTCTTGAACTCGGTGGAGACTACGCGGCTTGCCTTGCCAATGGCAGTGGCAAAGGACACCAGCGTGGGGGCACATCCAGCTGCTCAAAGGAGCCGGACATGCTGTCCTTGCCGCCGATGGAAGCAATGCCAAGACCGATCTGCGCATCCAGTGCGCCCAGCAGGGCAGCCAGCGGCTTGCCCCAGCGCTCGGGCTTGTTGCCCAGACGCTCGAAGTACTCCTGGAAGGTCAGGTAAGCGTCCTCGTAGCGGAAGCCGGTGGCAACCAGCTTGGTCACGCTCTCAATAACAGCCATCCGTGCACCCACATACTGGTTGGCGCTCATCAGATAGGGGTTATAGCCCCATGCCATGCCGGAGCAGGTGGAGGTCTCGCCGTCCACCGGCAGCTTTGCTACCATGGCGTTCTGGGGGGTCAGCTGGTATGCACCGCCAAAGGGCATGAGCACGGTGGCTGCACCGATGGTGGAGTCGAACCGCTCGGAAAGGCCCTTCTTGCTGCAGACGTTCAAATCGCCCACCATGGACTTCATCTTCTGGCTGAAGGTCAGGCCTGCCCACTGGGGCTGCCAGACGCTGCCCTTTTCCACATGGACGTTCTGGTGCTTCTCTGCACCGTTGGAGTTCAGGAACTCACGGCTGATGTTCACGATGGAAACGCCGTTCCACACCATGTTCAGGCGCTTTTCCTCGGTGACCTTGGCCACAGGGGTAGCCTCGAGGTTCTCCTCGGTGGCAATGGCGATGAACTTGTCCACATCCTCCGGGGCAAGGGCCACAGCCATGCGCTCCTGGCTCTCGCTGATGGCCAGCTCGGTGCCGTCCAGACCCTCGTACTTCTTGGTGACCTTGTTCAGGTCGATATACAGGCCGTCGGCCAGCTCACCGATGGCAACGGAAACGCCGCCGGCACCAAAGTCGTTGCAGCGCTTGATCATCTTGCAGGCGTCCTCGCGGCGGAACAGGCGCTGCAGCTTGCGCTCGATGGGCGCATTGCCCTTCTGCACCTCCGCACCGCAGTGCTCAAGGCTGTCCAGCTTGTGCGCCTTGGAGGAACCGGTAGCACCGCCGATGCCGTCACGGCCGGTGCGGCCGCCCAGCAGCACGATCACATCGCCGGGAGCGGGGCACTCGCGGCGGACGTGGGAAGCAGGGGTAGCGCCCACAACAGCGCCGATCTCCATGCGCTTTGCCACATAGCCGGGGTGGTAGATCTCGTCCACCTGACCGGTAGCCAGACCGATCTGGTTGCCGTAGGAGGAGTAACCGGCGGCTGCGGTGGTGACCAGCTTGCGCTGGGGCAGCTTGCCGGGCATGGTCTCGCTGACCGGCTTGAGCGGGTCGCCTGCGCCGGTGACACGCATAGCCTGATAGACGTAGCTGCGGCCGGACAGCGGGTCGCGGATAGCACCGCCGATACAGGTGGCAGCACCGCCGAAGGGCTCGATCTCGGTGGGGTGGTTGTGAGTCTCGTTCTTGAACAGGAACAGCCAGTCCTCATCCTTGCCGTTGACGTCACACTTGATCTTGACGGTGCAGGCGTTGATCTCCTCAGACTCGTCCAGATTCTTCAGGATACCCTGCTTCTTCAGCTCCTTGGCACCAATGGTGGCAAGGTCCATCATGCAGCGGGGCTTGTTCTCGCGGCCCAGCTCGGTGCGCATCGCCATGTAGCGGTCAAAGGCCTCCTGCACCACAGCGTCATCGATCTGCACATCGTCCAGAATGGTGCCGAAGGTGGTGTGGCGGCAGTGATCGGACCAGTAGGTGTCGATCATCTTGATCTCGGTGATGGTGGGGTCGCGCTGCTCGGTGCGGAAGTACTCCTGGCAGAACTTGATGTCCCCCAGATCCATGGCCAGACCCTTTTCCTCAATGAACTTGGCAAGACCAGCCTCATCCAGCTGGTTGAAGCCCTCCAGCACTGCCACGGCAGCGGGCACGGGGTAATCCATCTTCAGGGTCTCTTTGGTCTCCAGAGAAGCCTCGCGGGCTTCCACAGTTGATGACATACTTTTTGATCTCGGCCACCTGCTCGGGGGTCAGAGCGCCCTCCAGCAGGTAGACACGGGCAGAGCGCACCAGCGGGCGCTCACCCTGACTGATGAGCTGGATGCACTCGGCAGCAGAAGCTGCGCGCTGGTCGAACTGGCCGGGCAGATACTCCACGGCAAAAGACACGCCCTCGGCAGCGGGCAGCTCGGCGTAGGTGTTATCCACCGGCGGCTCGCTGAACACGGTGCTGACGCACTGGTTGAACAGTGCCTCGTCGATGCCTTCCACATCGTAGCGGTTCAGCAGGCGCAGACCGGTCAGGTCCTTGATGCCCAGCAGGCTGGTGAGTTCATTTTTCAGACCGTTGGCCTCGACATCAAAGCCGGGCTTTTTTTCCACATAAATACGATAGACCATTGGGTAGGTTCCCCCTTTGTATTCTTTCTTACTGCTTCTCTGCCAGCGCTTTCAGGGCACGCAGGCCGATATCGCTGCGCTTGTGCAGCTTTTCAAAGCTGACCTTCTCGGCTGCTTCGTAGGCGTGGCTCAGGGCGTTGGTCAGGCGCGGGCCGGTGGCGGTAACACCCAGCACGCGACCGCCGTTGGTCACAAGCTGGCCGTCCTCGGTGATGGCAGTACCGGAGTGGTACACCGTCACGTTTTCCTCGTCGGGCAGCTGGCCGTCCACAAGGCCGGAGATGGGCTTGCCCTTCTCGTAGGCCACAGGGTAGCCGCCGGAGGCCAGAATCACGCAGCCGCAGCACCATCGGAGAACTTGACCTCCTGCTGTGCCAGCGTGCCATTGGTGCAGGCCTGCATGATGTGCAGCAGGTCGCTTTCCAGCAACGGCAGCACCACCTGCGTCTCGGGGTCGCCGAAGCGGCAGTTATACTCGATGACCTTGGGGCCGTCCGGGGTGAGCATGAGCCGAAGTACAGGCAGCCCTTGAAGGGGCAGCCCTCGGCGTTCATGGCGCGGATGGTGGGCAGGAAGATCTTTCCATGCACTCTGCAGCCACCTCCGGGGTGTAGTAGGGGTTGGGGGCAATGGTGCCCATGCCGCCGGTGTTCAGGCCGGTGTCGTGGTCGTTGGCGCGCTTATGGTCCATGCTGGAGACCATGGGCTTGACCACCTTGCCGTCCGTAAAGCTCAGCACGCTGACCTCCGGCCCGGTGAGGAACTCCTCTACCACCACATGGTTGCCGGATGCGCCAAACTTTTTGTCCAGCATGATCTCCTTGACGCCGTCAGCGGCCTGCTGCTCATTTTCGCAGATGAGCACGCCCTTGCCCAGTGCAAGACCGTCTGCCTTGATGACCACCGGTACTTGCCCTCGGCGCGGATGTAGTCCATGACCTTTGCGGGGTCATCGAAGGTCTCGTACTTTGCGGTGGGGATGCCGTATTTCTTCATCAGGTCCTTGGAGAACACCTTGGAGGCCTCGATACGGGCAGCGGCCTTGTCCGGGCCGAAGGCGGGGATGCCCACCTTTGCCAGCGCGTCCACCATGCCCAGTGCAAGGGGGTCGTCCTGTGCCACCACAACGTAATCGAACTTTTCTTCCACTGCAAAGCCCACCATGGTATCCACATCGGTGGCCTTGATGTTTTTGCACTTAGCGTCGTAGCTGATGCCGCCGTTGCCCGGTGCGCACCAGATCTCGCCGCAGTCGGGGCTCTTTTTCAGTGCCTTGATGATGGCGTGCTCGCGGCCGCCGCCGCCCACTACCAAGATTTTTTCAGCCATATCATTCACCTTCCCGTTTTTGAATGACCCTCTCCGTCATTGCTGCGCAATGACGGAGAGGGTTCGTTCCTTTTTCCTTAGTGATGGAACAGCCGCAGGCCGCAGAAGGCCATGGCGATGCCGTACTTGTTGCAGGTGTCGATGACCTGCTGGTCGCGGATGGAGCCGCCGGGCTGCACGATGGCAGTCACGCCGGAACGGCGGGCGCGCTCGATGTTGTCGCCGAAGGGGAAGAAAGCGTCCGAGCCAAGCACACGCCGGTCACCTTGCTGAGGTAGGCCTTCTTTTCCTCGGCGGTCAGCGGCTCGGCTGGCGGGTAAAGGTCTCGGCCCAGACGTCATCACCAATGACGTCCTCCGGGGTATCGCCGATGTAAACATCAATGGCGTTGTCGCGGTTGGGCTTTGCCACATCGTCACGGAAGGCAGGTTCAGCACCTTATCCATGTGGCGCAGCTGCCAGTTGTCGGCCTTCTGACCGGCCAGACGGGTGCAGTGGATGCGGCTCTGCTGGCCGGCACCCACACCGATGGTCTGACCGTT
>ENA-OQEN01000963-OQEN01000963.1-human-gut-metagenome-genome-assembly--contig:-NODE-963-length-11458-cov-6.043244_pt1 | contig 11458 bp, 15 predicted proteins | sample MGYA00242791_ERZ504627 | MGnify/ENA primary metagenome ERZ504627 (study PRJEB26092, sample SAMD00036316) | human gut metagenome | host: Homo sapiens | study: EMG produced TPA metagenomics assembly of... | reverse complement strand
TATCAATCCTGCTGACTAATTACATCAGTCTGAAAAAATCCCCGGTGCCTGGCACCGGGGATTTTTTTGTCTGTTTCCGGGGATCAGCGGCACCTCTGGGCGGCCTCGCGTCCGGCCCGGAAGGCCCGGATGTTCAGCTCCCGTACCTTTTCCGGCACGGTGTCGGCCACCACCTGCTCCCAGTCGATCTGGGGACAGCCCAGGCTGTCGCACATGGCGCCGAAGAGCACCACGTTCATGCACCTGGCGTTGCCCAGGTCCAGGGCGATCTCGCTGGCGGGGACGGCGATGGTACGGAACACCTTTTCCATGGCCTCGATGCAGCCGTCCGGATACGTCTCGGCCCCGGAGGCAATGGTGGTGGATTTGATGGCATAGTCATTGATAACGGCCACGCCGTCGGGCTTCAGGAACTCGGCGTAGCGAACGGCTCCATCCGCTCCAGGGCCACCATAATGTCCGCCTCGCCCTTGCCGAACACGGGGCCGTAGACCTTGTCGCCCCAGCGGACCTGGGTGGACACGGAGCCGCCACGCTGGGCCATGCCGTGTACCTCGCTCTGCTTCACGTCGAACCCGGCCTGCATGAAGCCGTTGGACATGATCTTGGAGATCAGGATGGCGCCCTGACCGCCCACGCCCACCAGCAGCGCGCTTTTCACGTTGGACATGTTACTTTTCCTCCTTTTCGATGGCGTCGAAGGGGCAGACCTGGGCGCACACGGTGCAGCCCACGCACTGGTGCGGTCAATGACGGCCTTGCCGTTTTCCAGGGAGATAGCCGGGCAGCCCACCTTCAGACAGCTGCGGCAGCTGCGGCACTTGTCGGCGTTTACATGGCACATGCCCTTGCGGAACTTGTCCCGCTTGATCAGCAGGCACGGACGGCGGGTGACGATGGCGGGCTGCTGTCCGGCGTCCAGGGCGGACACCGCCTGGTCCACGGCGGCCTTCATGGCCTTCAGGTCCTGGGGATCCACCGTCAGCACCGGGGCAAAGCCCAGGGCCGTGAGGATTTTTTCCACGCTGAGAAGTGCGGTGGGGTCCCCCTGGAGGGTATAGCCGGTGCCGGGGTTGTCCTGGTGGCCGGTCATGCCGGTGATGCGGTTATCCAGCACGCAGGGGATCATGCGTCCCTTGTTGTACACAATCTCCGCCGCGCCGGTCATGCCGCTGTGGAAGAAGGTGGAATCGCCCACCACGCCGAACACCACCTTGCCGGTGACGCCCTCTTTTTCAAAGCTCTTGGCGATGCCCATGCCGGCGGAGAAGCCCGCGCCCATGCACACCACGGAGTCCATGCAGTTCAGCGGGGCGGCGCAGCCCAGGGTATAGCAGCCGATGTCGCCGGTGACCACATAGTTCTTGTTCTTGGACAGGGTATAGAAGAATCCCCGGTGGGGGCAGCCGGGACAGAGGCCGGGGGCCGGTTGGCCGGGGCCACGTCCACGGTGCGGTAATCCGCCTTCTGGCCCAGCACCCGCTGGCGCAGCAGCTGGGTGTTCAGCTCGTACAGAAGGCCCGTCAGCTCCTTGCCCACGCAGGGGATGCCGGCGGCTTGATCTGGTCCTCCATAAAGGCTCCAGCTCCTCGATGACGTAGAGCTTCTCCACCTTGGAGGCAAAGTCCCGGATCAGGTCCATAGGCAGGGGGAAGGTCAGGCCCAGCTTCAGGAAGGACGTCCCCTCCGGGAATACCTCCTTGGCGTATTCATAGGCGATGGAGGCGGTGATGACGCCCACCCTGCCGTCGCCCATCTCCAGCTTGTTCAGGCCGTTTTCCAGAGCCCGGGTGCAGCCGTATTCCCGCAGCTTCTCCAGCCGCTCCTCCACCAGAGGGTGGTTGGCATAGGCGTGAGCGGGGTGCAGACGAACTTGCGGACGTTGCGGGCATAGGGCGCATGGGTGTGCTCCGTGCGCTGGCCAAATTCCACCAGGCCCTTGGAGTGGCAGACCCGGGTGGTGGTGCGGTACAGCACCGGCGTGTCGAACAGCTCGGACACCTCGCAGGCCAGGGCCACAAAGTCCTTGCACTCCTGGGCATCGCTGGGCTCCACCATGGCGATCTTGGCAGCCCGGGCATAGTGGCGGTTGTCCTGCTCATTCTGGGAGGAATGGCAGCTGGGATCGTCGGCGGTGACCACGATGAACGCGCCGCCCACGCCCATGTAGCCGGCGGTGAACAGGGGGTCCGCCGCCACGTTCAGACCCACCATTTTCATGGTGCAGAAGGAACGGGAACCGGCGATGGACGCGCCGTAGGCCACTTCGGTGGCTACCTTCTCGTTGGGGGCCCACTCGCAGTAGACATCGTCCTTATACTGGGGCAGATTCTCCAGAATCTCGGTACTGGGGGTGCCGGGGTAGGCGGAACAGATTTTGATCCCGGCCTCATAGACGCCCCGGGCGGTGGCTTCGTTGCCGGACATCAGGTGCTTCATGGTGATCTCCTTCCTTTCTATACGCAGTGGGGTGGTTATGATGTGGGAACCCGCCGGGGCGGCCCGTCCCCCTTCCCAAATGTGACGGGCCGCCGCCGGTGGACGGAAAAATGCTCAGTATGCCAGAGGCTGGGCCTGGCCGTGGAGCACCCGCAGGGCGCCCTCCGCCAGGGAGCGCATCTCCTCCTCGCCGGGGAAGCGCAGCACCGGGGCGAGCCCCCCCACATAGGCGGTGATATCGTCGCAGAAGAACTGCTCATAGGCCATGCCGCCGGTATAGGCGATGGCGTCCACGTGGAAGCGCAGCACCGCCGCCATGGCGCCGATGTCCTTGGCCAGCTGATATACCAGGGCCTGGTATGCCTCCACGAATTGGGGGTCGCCCTCCGTGACCTTGGCGCAGATGACCCGGAAATCCGTGGTGCCCAGATAGGAGAACATCCCCGCCCGGCGGCCCAGGGTCTTTTTGACCTGGTCCTTGCTTCTGCCGGAATAGCAGTAATCGATCAGCTGGTTCACCGGAAGGCCGCCGGCCCGGTCCATGCCCATGGAGCCCTCGTCCTTGACGTTGAACACGTCCACCACCCGTCCGTGGTGGTGGGCCGCCACGGACACGCCGCCGCCCAGATGACAGACGATAAGGTTGACCTGCTCATAGGGTCTGCCCAGCGCCGCCGCAGCCTTCCGGCCGATGGACTTCTGGTTCAGGGCGTGGAACTGGCTCAGGCGGCGGAAATCGGCAAAGCCCGTGTAGTGGGCCACGTCCGTCATCTCGTCCACGCACACCGGATCCACGAAAAAGGCGGGGATGCCTACCATGTCGCCGATGCGCCGGGCCAGATACGCCCCCAGGTTGGAGGGGTGCTCACCGTAGGGCGCAGTCTCCACGTCGTGCATGACCCGGTCGTTGACGGCGTAGGTGCCGGAGGGGATGGGCCGGTACAGGCCGCCCCGGCCGCACACGGCGGCAAAGTCCGTCAGCCGAAAGCCACCCTCTGCCACGGCGTCCAGAATGGCCTTCTGGCGGAAGTCCGCCTGGTCAATGACCCGGTCGAACCGGTCCAGCTCCTGGGCAGAGTGGTCGATGCTCTTTTTGAACAGCTGCTCCTCCTCGTCGAAAACGGCGATCTTGGTGCTGGTAGCGCCGGGGTTGATGATCAATACCTTCATAGGCGGGCTCCTCTCCGGAACGGGTTTTCACCGAATAACTTAATGAACAGTTTTATTATGGCAGTCCCGTTCCCGTTTGTCAACGGTGATTTCCGGGGATGGGAAAACCTTGTGGGACCCCACAAAAAACCGCCCCCGGACCTGTCGTTTTGACAGGCCCGGGGGCGGGCGGGAACAGGGTTATTGCAGATTCAGGCGCTTTTTCAGCGTCAGAAGTGTGAGAATGTAGTACGCCGCGCATTCCAGGACGCTCCACGCCGCGGTACCCCAGATCACATAGGACAGGAGCGCAGCCGCAGGCGGATCCGCCCAGAAGTCGGGGTCCACATCAATGCGTATGCCTGCGGCGGTGACCACGGACAGAATGGTCTGCACGGCGATGCCGAAGCCGATGTAGAACACCACCGACAGCAGGAGCTTGTGGTTGGAGAAGCTGTGGCCCAGAGAGATGGCGGCATAGAACCGCAGATACGACGCCAGCCCGGCGGCCAGAAGCAGCACCACCAGGCCCACGATGCAGCCGGTGGCGTTGCCGCTCAGGGACTCCATCAGGGACCGCAGCCCCCGGAATATGCCGGCGAACAGGTTCTCGCCGCCCGTCACGGACAGCACCATGGTCCACATCAGCGCCGCCAGCACCGCCGACAGGATGCCCCATGCCATGGACACGATGAGCTTGGACCAGATCAGCTGGCTGCGGCTCACCGGCAGGGTGAACATCAGATAGCCCTCGTCGGTCATCAGGTTCTTATAGAACCGGTACACCATCAGCACCAGGGTCAGCAGCAGCACGCCGAAGGTGGTGAAGGCGAACAGCGTCATAAACAGCGTCCGGAAAATGGACAGGACCGTGCTCTCGGGATAGCGGCCCATCAGGGAGCCGGTGACGCTGGTGCCGCCTGCCGTCACCAGCAGCAGGGCGTATACCGGCAGCATGATGCGCCCGGTGGCCCGGAACTCGTATTTCAGCAGCTTACTCAGCATAGCGGAACACCTCCCGGAACAGCTCGTCCACGCTGCAGCCCTTTTCCTGGCGGATCTGGTCCACCGACTGCTGCAGAAGGACGCGGCCCTTGTTGATGAAGATCACGTCGTCCAGCACGTTCTCCACGTCGGCGATCAGGTGGGTGGAGATCACAAGAGACGCGTTCTCATTGTAGTTGGTGAGGATGGTGTGGATGATATAGTCCCGGGTAGCGGGATCCACACGCCGATGGGCTCATCCAGCAGATACAGCCGGGCCCTCCGGCTCATGACCAGGATCAGCTGCACCTTTTCCCGGGTGCCCTTGCTCATCTGCTTGATGCGCAGCCTGGGACTGACGTCCAGGGCCGAGAGCATGTGCTCGGCGGCGTCCCGGTCAAAATCGGGATAAAAGTCGCCGAAGAAGTCCAGCAGCTGCACCACGTTCATCCAGCCGGACAGATACGTCCGCTCCGGCAGGTACGAGATCAGGCCCTTGGTCTCCGGCCCCGGGGTGTGCCCGTCGATGGTGACGCGCCGCTGCTGGGCACCAGCAGGCCGTTGGCCAGCTTGATGAGGGTGGTCTTGCCGCTGCCGTTGGGACCCAGCAGGCCCACAATGCGCCCGGCTCCACCGTCAGGCTGACGTGGTCCAGGCCCGGGAGCTGTCAAAATATTTGGTCAGCTCCCGGCATTCCAGAATTGCCATGTTATTCCTCCTCCCATGTGTCCAGCAGCGCTTTCACCTGCTGCCGGCTGTAGCCCAGCTGCGCCATGGACGAGAGATACTCCCTTGTCCGGCCCCGGGCCAGTTTCTCCTTGGCGCTCTGGATCACGGACAGATCCTCCGTGACAAAGCGCCCCGCCGTGCGCTGGGTATGCAGCAGGCCGGTGCCCTCCAGCTCCGCCAGGGCCCGCTGCACCGTGTTGGGGTTCACCCCCGCCTCCGCCGCCAGCTCCCGCACGGTGGGCAGCCGCCCGCCGCTGGGAATGGAGCCCGACAGAATGGCCAGGGTGATCTGCTGGGTCAGCTGGGTATAGATGGGTTGGTCGTTGCGAAAATACCACTCCATGGCCGCGCCTCCTTGTATGATTGAACTATGCAAGTAATACAATAATACAGTAATACAATTTTGTCAAGCCCCAAATGTAAATTTTTCCCCCATCGGTTGACGGGGCGGGCCGGGAAAGCTATACTGGAAGATGAAAAGAGGTATCCACCCCCTTCCGCGAGAAGGAGAGTTTTTCATGAATCACAGCTGGAACCACGACCCCTTCCAGGGGGGCGGGCCGGTGCCCCACCGGCCAAAAAAACAGCGCCGGCCCATCGGCTCCCCCGTGGGGCGGACGCTGCTGAACCTGGCGGTGACGCTGATCTTCGGCGCCGTTTATTTCTATATCGTGCTGCCGCCGCTGAACCTGCATTCCGGCGAATTCTATGTGTTCGTGCTGCTGCTGTGCGCGGTATACTGCGGCTGCGCCATTCTGACCTCCGGCTTTCAGGGCAGCGGAGCCAAGGGCTACTTCGGCTTCGTGAAAAAGCAGTGCACCGTGCCCTTTGTGCTGGCGGCGGCGCTGGCAGTCACGGCCATTGTGGGCACGGCCGTCGGCTGGGAGGTGTTCCGGGCCGGCTCCTACCGGGACCTGCTGACGGTGGAGACCGGCGACTTTGCCGCCGAGGTGGAGGAGATCAGCTATGACCAGATTCCCATGCTGGACAAGGACTCCGCCGAGAAGCTGGGCAACCGCAAGCTGGGCGAGCTGGCGGACATGGTGTCCCAGTTCGAGGTAGCCGGGGATTATACCCAGATCAACTACAAGGGCCGCCCGGTGCGGGTGACGCCCCTGCGCTACGGCGACTGGATCAAGTGGCTGAACAACCGCTCCCAGGGTCTGCCGGCGTATCTGGTCATCGACATGGTGACCCAGAACGTGGACGTGGTGCGCCTGGATCAGGGCATCCGCTACACCACGGCCGAGCACTTCGGCCGGAATCTGAACCGCTATCTGCGGTTCCGCTACCCCACCTATCTGTTCGACGCCCCGGCCTTTGAGATCGACGAGGACGGCAACCCCTTCTGGGTGTGCCCCCGGATCAGGAAGACCATCGGCCTGTTCGGCGGCACGGACATTGCCGGAGCCGTGCTGGTCAATGCCGTCACCGGTGAGTGCACCTATTACGACGCGGCGGATGTTCCCTCCTGGATCGACATGTGTACCCGGCGGAGCTGATCATCCAGCAGTACGACTATCACGGCACCTATGTCAACGGCTTCATCAACTCCCTGTTCGGCCAGCGGGATGTGACCGTCACCACCGACGGCTATAACTATCTGGCCATCGGCGACGATGTGTATATGTACACCGGCATCACCTCCGTGGTGTCCGACGAGTCCAACATCGGCTTCATCCTGTCCAACCAGCGCACCAAGGAGACCCGGTTTTACACTGTGGCCGGAGCCGAGGAGTACTCCGCCATGGAGTCCGCCCAGGGCCAGGTGCAGCAGATGAAATACGCCGCCACCTTCCCCCTGCTGCTGAACATTGCGGACCAGCCCACATATTTCATGGCTCTGAAGGATGCGGCGGGCCTGGTGAAAATGTACGCCATGGTCAACGTCAGCCAGTATCAGATCGTGGCCACCGGCGGCGACGTGGCAGAGTGCGAGAGCAACTACCGCCAGATGCTGGCCCGGTATAACCTCATCGACGACTCCGACGCCAATATCCCCGCCGACACCCAGGAGGCGCCGGCGTCCTCTCCGATATCCGCACCGCCGTGATCGGCGGCGACAGCCGGTATTACCTGCGGCTTCAGGGCGAGTCGGTGTACTACGTCATCTCCGCCGCGACGCGCCCCAGGTGGTAACGCTGAACACCGGCGACCGGGTCACCATCACCTACCGGCCCCAGGAGGGCGCAACCATTCTGGAAGCCACCGCCGTCACGCTGGTGTCCGGCAGCAGCGGTACCGGCACCGTTGACAACCCCACGGACCCCATCAAAATCAACCCCGCCCCGGGCATCGGCGACATCATCACCGACCCCGGCGACGGCGGACGGGTGGAACTCCCGGTGGAGCCGCCCCCCGAGGAGGTCCGGCAATAACGGCAGTCCAAAAGGACCGGGCGTCAGCCCGGTCCTTCAGCTTGTCATGAGAGTTTTCGCTCCTGCCCGGCGGCAGCTCTGCATTTCGCAGGCATGGTGCCATACCCCGGAAACGGTGTCTGTAGGTTTACAAAAGACATTTTTTCTGCTACAATGGAGTCTGTCACAAAATTTATGTCCCCAAGCATCCGAAAGGAGATTTTTATCATGAACAACGAGCTCAAATCCATCCTGTCCCGGGTGGATCATACCCTGCTGGCCCAGAGTGCCACCTGGAACGAAATCAAGGCCATCTGCGACGACGGCATCCGGTACGCTGCGCCAGCGTGTGCATCCCCGCCTCCTATGTGAAGCAGGCGGCGGAGTATGTGGCGGGCCAGATCGCCGTGTGCACCGTCATCGGCTTCCCCAACGGCTACGACACCACCGCCTCCAAGTGCTTCCAGGCCACCGACGCCGTGAACAACGGCGCAACGGAGATCGACATGGTCATCAACATCGGCTGGGTAAAGGACGGCCTGTACGATCAGGTGCTGGACGAGATCCGCGCCGTAAAGGCCCACTGCCAGGGCAAGCTGCTGAAGGTCATCATCGAGACCTGCATGCTCACCGATGCCGAAAAGATCGAGATGTGCCGCGTGGTGTCCCAGTCCGGCGCGGAGTATATCAAGACCTCCACCGGCTTCGGCGGCGGCGGAGCCACCCGGGAGGATGTGGCTCTGTTCAAGGCCCATGTGGCCCCCCATGTGAAGATCAAGGCCGCCGGCGCATCGCCAATCTGGACGACGCCCGGGATTTCGTGGCCCTGGGGGCCGACCGCCTGGGCACCAGCCGCATCGTCAAGGCCGTGAAGGCCCTGGAACAGGAATAATACACCCCCTGTCATTCGTAGGGGCGGACGACTCTGTCCGCCCCGGAAAATCCCTGCGTCTCAAGAGCCGGAGAAGCGGATTGCCGCGTCGCTTCGCTCCTCGCAATGACAGACCAGTCTCATTATGATTATATAGGATACAAGGAGGAACTCAGTCATGTCTACCCCCCACAACAGCGCCGCCCCCGGCGCATTCGCCAAAACCGTCCTGATGCCCGGCGATCCCCTGCGCTCTCAGTTCATTGCCGAAACCTTCCTGGAAAACCCCGTGCTGGTGAACAACGTCCGGGGTGTCCAGGCTACACCGGCACCTATAAGGGTGTGCCCGTGTCCGTGATGGCCTCCGGCATGGGAATGCCCTCCATCGGCATTTACTCCCACGAGCTGTACACCCAGTACGGCGTGGAGAACATCATCCGCGTGGCTCCGCCGGGGCCATGCGGGCGGACCTGGAGCTGGGCAGTGTGGTGGCCGGTCAGGCGCCTGCACCAACTCCAGCTTTGCCGACCAGTATGAGCTGGGCGTCCACTATGCCCCATCGCCGACTTCGACCTGCTGATGGCCGCCGTGGAGTCCGCCCGGGAGCTGGGCGTGAAGATGCCCGTGGGCAATCTGTACTCCTCCGACACGTTCTATGACGCCGCCGGCCGCAACGACCGGATGAGGAAGATGGGCGTCATGGCCGTGGAGATGGAGGCCGCCGCCCTGTACTGCACCGCCGCCTATCTGGGCAAGCGGGCCTTGGCCATCTGCTCCATCAGCGACAACCTGGTGCTGGGCACCGAGTTGACTCCCGAGGAGCGCCAGACCACCTTCACCAACATGATGAAGATCGGCATGGAGGCCGCCGTGAAGATGGCCCGGCAGGATTAAGTCCCGCAAAAGACAGAAATTAGCACAAAAAGGTTGCACTTTTTGGCCTGCTCTGCTATAATGTGCCATAGGGGTACTTTGTGCCCAAAAATAAAAAGGAAGGTAGATTCACCATGAAAAAGTTTCTGGCAATGATCCTTGCTCTGGCCATGGTTCTGTCTATGGTGCTTGCTCCAAGCAGCCCGCCAAAGACCCCAACCAGGGTAACACCGACAATCCTGGTCAGACCGAGACCATCACCGACCCCGACAAGATCAACGACGAGATGACCTCCGAGGACGGTAAGTACGAGATCGCTTTCATCACCGACGTGGGCCAGCTGAAGGATAAGTCCTTTAACCAGGGCACCTTTGACGGCGTGAAGCTGTACGCTGCCAACAACAAGCTGTCCTACAAGTATTATCAGCCCGCCAACAAGGACCAGGCCACCGATGACGACCGCTACGAGGCCATGAAGGCCGCCGTGGAGAACGGCGCCAAGGTGGTTGTCTGCGCCGGCTTCATGCAGGAAGGCGCTCTGCGCATGGCCGCCAAGGAGTTCCCCAATGTCTCCTTCGTGTTCGTTGATGGTTATCCCATCACCGAGGAAGCCGGCGTTGACGGCTCCCCCGTTCTGAAGAACGTTGCCGGTATCGCCTTCAAGGAAGAGCAGTGCGGCTATCTGGCCGGTTACGCTGTCGTCAAGGAAGGCTTCACCAAGCTGGGCTTCACCGGCGGTGGCGGCGGCACCAACCCCGCCTGCTGCCGTTACGGCTATGGCTTCGTGCAGGGCGCTGACGCCGCTGCCAAGGAGCTGGGCGTGAAGGTCGATATGAACTATTCCTGGCAGTATGGCGCCAGCTTCTCCGCTTCCCCCGAGCTGCAGACCATGGTTTCCGGCTGGTACGAGGCCGGCACTGAGGTCGTGTTCGCCTGCGGCGGCTCCATGTTCGCCTCCGTGGCCGCTGCTGCCGGCGCTGCCGACGGTAAGGTCGTGGGCGTGGACGTTGACCAGTCCACCGAGTCCGACACCGTCATTACCTCCGCTATGAAGGGCCTGGCCGACTCCGTGCAGTGGGCTCTGGGCAAGTTCTACAGCAACGAGTTTGCCTCCATCGGCGGTGTGGGCACCTCCCTGGGCGCCAACGAGAACGCTGTGGGTCTGCCCACCGCTACCTGGTCCCTGACCAAGTGGACTGTTGACGAGTACAACACCATGCTGAAGGATATCGTTGGCGGCAAGATCACCATCGACAGCGATTACAACAACCTGAAGTCCACCGACAACGTCACCCTGAACATCATCTGATCGTCAGATCAACGTATCGGTACATAAAAAGCAGGAGCGCTCCGGCGCTCCTGCTTTTTCCTGTCCATATCCGCCGGTTTCACCGCTTGTCCCCGGGGCGGAACAGCAGCGCCGCCAGAACGCCGAACACCACGGCGGCGGCAATGCCCCGGCAGCGGCCGTCAGGCCGCCGGTAAGGCCCCAGCAGCCCCTGCTCCGCCACGGCCTTCCGCACACCCTTGGCCAGGCAGTAGCCGAAGCCGTCAGGGGCACCGTGGCCCCGGCCCCGCCCCAGTTCACCAGGCTGATAGACTCCCACCGCCTGAAGAAGCACCCCGGCCACCACATAGCCTGTAAGGATCCGGGCAGGGGTCAGCCGGGTGCGGTCAATGAGGACCTGTCCCACGGCGCACAGCACCCCGCCGCAGAGAAATGCGTTGAGATATTCCATGGCTCATCCCTCCTTCTGGGCGGAAAATACCACCGCGTGGCAGATGCCGGGAATGCTCTCCCCCTGAAAGGAGGAGGTAGGGCTCAGCAGAGCTCCGGTGGGGGCAAACACCACCCGCTGCCACCTGCCCTGCTGCATACCGCCCAGCAGATACCCGTTCAGCACCGCTGCCGAGCAGCCGCACCCGGAGGCCCCGGCGTGCATGTCCTGCTTATCCAGGTCGTACAGCAGCATGCCGCAGTCCTGATACGTTCCCGGGGACAGGTCCACGCCCTCCCGGCCCAGCAGGTCCGTCGAGCGATGGCATGGCCCCAGGA
>ENA-OQEN01000962-OQEN01000962.1-human-gut-metagenome-genome-assembly--contig:-NODE-962-length-11458-cov-11.213750_pt1 | contig 11458 bp, 13 predicted proteins | sample MGYA00242791_ERZ504627 | MGnify/ENA primary metagenome ERZ504627 (study PRJEB26092, sample SAMD00036316) | human gut metagenome | host: Homo sapiens | study: EMG produced TPA metagenomics assembly of... | reverse complement strand
GCGGATCGCCCCGGCGAGCGCCTCGTTATCCCGCCGCGTCGGCGGGGAACTGGCGGGACAGGACCTTGCGGCCCCTCCAGTCGAGGACGCACAGCCAGTGCGAGTCGGCGTGGGTGTCGACCCCGCAGAAGACCGGCCCGCGGGCGCCGGGTGTCGATTCGGCTCTCATGTCTCGCTCCGTTCTTTCCGTGCTCGCCTGGACCGGGCAGACGGCACACTGACGGGGCGCGATAGAATGCGGTTGTTCGGGTCCGCGGTATCGCTCCATGCTCCTATTAGGTCATGCGGCGGTCTCGGCTCGCCGCGGCCCGCGCGGGACATGTCAGGAAACGAGGGCAGCCCTGTGGGCGCCAGCGGAATGTGGGGTCACCGCGCGGACCGCGTCTGATGGTGTCGACGTCAATGGTATACGGGCGCATCATCGACGTCTTCAATACAGAAAATATCAGTGCGGAATGTTTTGGGAGGTAGCCCAAACAGCCCCGGCGGGGTCCTGTGTAGTCACCCTTTAGGCGAAACTCTCCTAATTATTTGGATGAGTCGTTTACTTACTTGTACTGTTACCGTCTTCCCGCTGTTGTTGGGGTATGCTTTGTTTGTATGTAACGTATGACATGTTGATGGGGGAGGGTGCTATGGCTCGCGAGGGCGCTCGTTCTAAGGATTCTGCTAAGCCTGGCATCAAGGAAGTTGCAGCGGTGGCGGGGGTTTCGCCCACTACGGTATCTCGCGTGCTTAATAATCGCGGCTATATTAGCCAAGAAACCCGCGATAAGGTCCATGCCGCGATGGAGCGCATCAACTATACGCCCAACGATATCGCCCGTGCCATGCTCAACGGTCGCCTGAACCTTATCGGCATGATCGTTCCCTTTGTGAGCAGCCCGTTCCATGCTCAGGTTGTGCAGGCGGTCGAGCGCACGTTGGCGGAAAACGGCTTTAAGATGTTGCTGTGCAACAGCGCCAATCGACCCGATCTTGAGCGTTCCTATATTGACATGCTCCGCCGCAATATGGTCGACGGCGTCATCGTCAACTCCCTCAATATCGGTGCTGAGGCATATGCGAGATGGGCTTGAGCCTGGTTGGTATCGACTGCGACCTTGGCGAGGCCTCTGTTCAGATTGCGAGCGACAGCTATAGCATCGGCGAACTTGCCACGCGTCGCTTGATCGATGACGGGTGTTCACGCATCCTGTGCCTGCGCAGCAATAGCCGCATGCGCATGCCTGCCAATAAGCGTACCGATGCCTACCTCGATGTTGTTGAGCAGGCCGGTTTGCCCGCGCTTGTCCGTGAGGTCGAGTTCGTTAAGCCCGATGACGAAAAGAGCGCGGTCGTTGCGAAGATCCTCGATGAGAACCCCGATATTGACGGCATCTTTGCGGGAGACGACACGATGGCGGCCATCTGTCTCAACATTATGAAGCAGCGCGGCTTGAGCGCTCCGGACGATATTAAGGTCGTGGGCGCGGATGGTGCCCGCCGCACTATGACGTTTATGCCTGACTTAACAACCGTACGCCAAGATATCGATCGCATCGGAGAGCTCGCGGCGCAATCCATCATCGCTCTTGTTAACGGCGATAATCCTGAATCGAATATCAAGCTCCCCGTTGAACTCATTGAGGCAAAACCGCGTAGTTCATCCCGTGCCAAAAGAATTCCTCAAACGCCTCTGATGACCGTTCGCCGGCATATGTCAACCGTTTGCCGACGACTGGAACTGCGAAAAGACGTATTGATGTGAAAACGTTTGACATATGAAAACGATTGACATATCTTGCAGTTGTACCGAGTTAGTATCTTGTGGGAAAGGAAGTCTCGGATGCACAAGGTGTATTACCAGCCTGAGGGAATTTGGGTAGGCGACATCATGCCGTACGGCGAGGACGGCACGTTCTATCTCTATCATCAGCGTGACACGCGTAACCCCGGACCTTTCGGAGAGCCGTTTGGCTGGGCACTCGCGACGACCAAGGATTTCGTCAACTACAAGGACTTTGGCGAGAGCTTGAGCGTGGCGGCGACGAGGAAGTCGACCAGTATGTTTATGCCGGCACAGTGTTTAAGGTGGGCGACAAGTACCATGCGCTCTACACTGGTTGCAATCGCGATAAGGTCCGCGCGCGCTTGATGAAGCAGGTTCTTCTTCACGCAACGAGTGACGACGCCGTCAAGTGGGAGAAGAACATCGCCGAGACGCTGCTTCCGCCCCAGGAGGGTTACGATGACCGCAACTGGCGCGATCCCTTTGTTCTTTGGGATGAGGAGAACGAAGAGTACATGCTCATCCTCGGCACGCGTGTGGGCGAGGACAAGCGTCTGATGACCGGTCGTCTGGTCAAGTTCACCTCCAAGGACCTGGATACCTGGGAGTTCCAGGGCGACTGGTGGAATCCGGGCCTGTACACCATGTTCGAGATGCCTGATCTCTTTAAGATGGGCGACTGGTGGTATCTGGTGTTCTCTGAGTACAGTGATGGCAACAAGACCCGTTACCGCATGTCTCGCTCTATCAACGGTCCTTGGATCACTCCTGCGGACGATTCCTTCGATGGCCGCGCGTACTATGCTGCACGTACCGCATTTGACGGCGAGCGCCGCGTTCTCTTTGGTTGGGTTCCTACGCGCGACGAGGGCGGCGACCCCAGCTCTTACCTGTGGGGTGGCACTTTTATGCCTCTCGAGATCGTTCAGCGTGCCGACGGAACGCTCGGCACCAAGCTTCCCGACAGCATGCTTGGCGCCTTTGGCGAGGCTAAGGCAGTCGAGGCCTTTGAGCTTTCGTGCGAGTCGGGCAAGGTCGAGCAGGTGCTCGCCGCGGATGCCGGTTCTACCTATATGCTCGACGCCGACATCGAGCTCGCCGGTGACGCTGCCGGCTTCTCGGTGAAGCTTGCCGAGGACGCCGAGTCCGGTCTTGCCTATGAGTTCCGCGCCAACCTGCGTGAGGGCAAACTCGAGTTTACGGCGGCCCCCCAGTATCCGTGGTTCCAGGTCAACAACATGGGCCTCGAGCGTCCGTTGTTCTTTAAGGGCGAGGGCACTCACCATGTGCGTCTGGTCGTCGACGACGACATCGCGACCATCTTTGTCGATGATGTTGCGCTCAACGCTCGCTTCTGCAACAAGCAGGGCCAGGGTGTGGCGCTTACCGTCACCGACGGTGCGCTCAAGTGCGCAAACGCAACGATCGCGTCTCTGTAGCGGCAACGAACCGTTTTATGATTTAGAAAAGGAATGGAGAGGAACATGGACTACAAGGCAGTGTCCCAGCAAGTCGTCGACAACGTCGGCGGACTGGAGAACATCGAGGGCGCCACGCATTGCGTGACCCGTCTGCGTCTGGTGCTCAAGGATACGAGCAAATACAACAAGGCCGAGCTCGAGAACATCGATGGCGTCAAGGGCGTGCTGTACAACAGCGGCCAGCTCATGATCATCTTCGGTACCGGTACGTCAACAAGGTTTACGATGAGTTTATGGCTCTGACGGGCGTTAAGGAGATCAGTGCTTCCGAGGTCAAGGCGCCGAGGCGGACAAGAAGGGCAAGTTCTTCTCGGTCCTCAAGGTATTCTCGGATATCTTTATCCCCATCATTCCTGCCTTCGTCGGCGCTGCAATCATCATCGGCCTTAAGTCGCTGATCGTTGCCAACGGCCTCTTTGGCATGGAAGGCAGCCTCGCCGATCACAGCGAGTTCCTCAAGAACCTCGCAAGCTTCTTTGCCATTATCGCCACCACGTTCGACTACCTGCCTGTCCTGGTTATGTACAGCGCGGTCAAGCGTTTTGGCGGTAACCCGATCCTGGGCATCCTCGTCGGTATCGTCATGGTTCACCCGAGCCTTATGAACCGCAACACGTTCGTTATGGACCCGACGGGTGCTGAGTACTGGAACTTTGGTCCGCTATCCATTCCCATGGTTGCTTTCCAGGGCGGCGTGTTCCCTGCAATCCTGACTGCCTGGTTTATGGCCAAGGTCGAAAAGATTGCCCAGAAGTACATCCCCGAGGTCGTTTCGTTCGTCTTTGTCCCGACCGTTACCCTGATTCTTGCTAACGTCGCCCTGTTCACCGTGTTCGGCCCGCTCGGCAACCTGATCGGCGACGTCCTCGGCGGCGTAATCGATATCCTGTACAACAGGATGGGCGTCTTTGGTGCCTTTGTCTTCGCCGCGTTCCTGCAGCCGCTTGTCGTTACCGGTACGCATCAGTTCATCCAGGGTATCGAGGCAAACCTCGTCGCCACGACTGGCTTCAACTACATCCAGGCCATCTGGTCGGTTTCCATTATCGCCCAGGGCGGCGGCGCCATCGGCATGTACCTCATTCATAAGAAGCATTCCAAAGAGCGCAACATCTGCATGTCGTCCTTTATCCCGACGCTGGTCGGAATCTCCGAGCCCGCTATCTTCGCTGCAAACATGCGCTACTCGATCATCCCGTTCATCTGCGCTTGCATCGGTGCAGGCTGCGGCGGTGCCTTCGTGAAGCTCTTTGAGGTGCGCGCCATCGGTCAGGGTCTGACCGGCGTGCTTGGCCTGCTCATCGTCACGCCCGAGACGCTCATGTGGTATGTGGCTGGCAATCTCATCGCCTTTATCGTGCCGATCGTCTTGATCTTTGCCTACAACAAGGCAAAGGGCGTGCCGACCACTGATGAAGAGGGCGCTGGCGCTGGCTTCGATGTCAGCTTCTAGTTGAGCCGTTCAGCGTAATCTGAGGATAAGTCCATTTGAGGAAGGGCGTTCGGCTCGTGTGAGTCGAGCGTCCTTTCCCATAGACGAGAAGGTCAATGGCGATGTTTAATCAAAAAAACAAGGTGATGCGTGCGGACTATGAGCAGTGGCGAGCTGGACAGGATGAGACGGCGGCTCGCATCGCGTCCGACCCCGATAGGCTTTTGTTCCATGTGGAGCCTGAGCTTGGCTGGCTCAACGACCCCAACGGTTTGGTTCAGATTGGTGATACGTATCACATCTATCATCAATACGATCCGTTCGATGCTGCGCATGGCGGTCCAGTGCTTTGGAACCATCTGACGACAAAGGATTTTGTGACGTACGAGAATCGCGGCCCCGTGTTGTTCCCCGATTCCGATTTGGATTCGAGTGGAGCGTATTCTGGTTCTGCCTTTGTACGTGATGGCAAGATTCACTACTTCTATACCGGCAACGTTAAGCATTTTGACCGCGATGATTACGACTACGTGTTGACGGGCCGTGAGCAAAACCAGATTCATATGGTTGCCGAGAATCCCGACGAATTGGGCGAGAAGCGCATAGCTGTTGGGCCGGTCGATTACCCCGACGATATCGGTACGCACGTGCGCGACCCCAAGATCCTTGAACACGACGGTATCTACTACATGGTTCTCGGCGCTCGTACGAAAGACGATCGCGGGTGCGTGCTTGTCTATACCTCGCGCAATCTTGAGGACTGGAGCTATGCGACGCGCATTGAGTTGGACGAGAAGTTTGGCTTTATGTGGGAGTGCCCCGATCTGTTTGAGCTCGATGGCGAGCTTATTCTCGTTTGCTGTCCGCAGGGTGTGCCTGCCGATGGTTGGCATTACCGCAATCCGCATCAGTGCGTGTGGTTCTCCATCGAGGCCGATTGGGAGGCGCCGAGCTTTAAAATCGTCGGGCAGGGCATGCCCCCGATGGTCGATGCCGGTTTTGATTTCTATGCTCCGCAGTCCTTTGAGGATACTGCAGGCCGGCGTTTGATGATCGGATGGTCGGGTTGCCCCGACGCGACGGCAGAAAACCCGACGGTGGCGCGCGGGTGGCAGTGCGCGTTGACGGTGCCGCGAGAGCTGAGCATACGCGATGGTAAGCTCTGCCAGCGGCCGGCGCACGAGATTGAGAGGATGCGCGGTGACTGCGTTCGCGCGATAGGCGGTGAAACCGTTGAGGAGCCGGGCCGCCTGTTTGATCTTGTGGTTTCCTGCGAGGGCGCCAAGATGGTCGAGCTCGAAATCCGCAAGGGTGTCTTTGTGCGCTATGCAGACGGGATGCTTACCCTCGACATGGGTGACGAAGGCTATGGGCGCGACCAGAGGTCGATTGAGCTCAGCGAGCTTCGCGACCTGCGCGTGCTTTCGGACACTACGATGGTCGAGATTTTTGCAAATGGCGGCGAGGCGGCACTTACGAGCCGTACCTATTCGCCGGCGGTTCCGGCGATGGAGCTGCACGCCGAGGGCGCGGCATCGATGAATTTCTACCGCCTCGCGCATTAACCGTGTGTGGAGCACGATTGGACTTGCTGGGCGGAATGTGTCGCAGTTGCCGCAGCGAACTACCGTTTATCGCGTATAGCGACCGTTTGCGGAGTAAGTAACACTTAGTAATAAACCGTGTAGAATCTCAGATTAGCACGGAGTTTTTCCAGGGAGACGCTGTCCTTTGTTGTGTGCAAGGGGCGGCGTCTCTTTGGCGCTCTGCCGCCGTTGTGCAACAGTGCGGCGGCGCGTGCCATGTGTTGAAAAGCCAATGTTGAGATGGGTCGTGATGATAATGGGCAAGTACGTAATCGTGGTTGAGTCTGGTTCGGATGTGACGCCGGAGCTCTGCGAACGCTACGGTATCGTGCGCGTACCTATGCATGTCACGATTGGTGACGAGACCGTCGAGGACGGCTCGATCGATCCGCTCGAGATTTATTCGCGCTGCAACGAGTTTGGCGTGATGCCCAAGACCAGCGGCTGCGCGCCGGCAGATTTTGCGCACGTGTACGATCGCATCCATGCCGAGCAGCCCGATGCGATTATTCTGCACCTTGCGTATTCCGAGGCCACGACCTGCTCACACCAGTCTTCTAAGATTGCCGCCAAGGGTCGCGACTACGTCTACTCCATGGACACGCGTTTTGTCTCGGTGGGCCAGTCGCTTGTTGCCGTCGAGACGCCAAATACATCGAGGCTCACCCCGATGCCACCGTCGACGAAATCTTTGCATTTACGAATTCCGTCATGGACCGTGTGCTGCTGGGCTTTGTTCCTACCGACCTAGCCTTCCTTAAGGCGGGCGGTCGTCTATCCAACGTGGCATTCCTCGGTGCCCATCTGCTCAAGATTAAGCCCTGCATTGAGGTAACGGGCGGCAAGTTCGTGGCAACCAAGAAGTTCCGCGGCTCTATGCTCAAGTGCGCCCGCGCCTTTATTGACCACATGGTTGCGAAGGGCGAGATTGACTACTCGCATATTGGCCTGGCGTATTCGGTAGGCCTTTCCCAGGAGCTGCGCGACGACATGGAAGTCTATGCGCACGACCTGGGCTTTAAGGACGTTACCTGGACTCAGGTCGCGGTGTCATCTCGAGCCATTGCGGCCCGACCGCCTTCGGTGCGGTGCTCACGCTTAAGGCGTAAGGTCTGGCGTCTATCGATTTCTATTGCCTCAGCGGCGGGCGGGTTGCGATAACCTTCCCGCCGCTCTTGCGTAGGGCCAAATAGGACAACCCAATTGACCGCTAAACCGTTTCGCATCATGCGTATGGGCTAGAATGATTCTGGCATTTATGTAGCTAAAACCAATGAGAGGCAAGGTAGCGGGAATGGCTGAGATGACGCTCGAGGGTGTGGACGCTCGTCCCGAGGACTCTGCGTTTGCCCTGGGCCGCGTACATTCGATTGAGACGATGGGAACGGTCGATGGACCCGGCATCCGCTTTGTGGTGTTTGTTCAGGGCTGCCCCATGCGCTGTGCGTATTGCCACAACCCCGATACCTGGTCGGTTAGCGGCGGCACCATGGTGACCGTCGAGCACCTGATGGACGAGTTCCAGAGCAACCATGAGTTTTACCGCAGCGGCGGTATTACGGTGTCCGGCGGCGAGCCGCTCTTGCAGCCCGCGTTTTTAGCCGACCTGTTCCGTGCAATGCACAACAACCCCGATGGCCGCGTGCATACCTGCCTCGACAGCTGCGGCTATGCGTTTGACCCCAACCATCCCGAGAAGTTCGATACTGTTCTCAACGAGACCGACATGGTGCTGCTCGACATCAAGCATGCCGATCCCGTTGAGCATAAAAAGCTGACCGGTTGCGATCCCGCACGCATTCTGGCGTTTGGTGATGAGCTTGCCCGTCGCAAGATTAAGGTCGTTATCCGCCACGTGGTGGTGCCCGGCATTACCGATACGGTTGAGGAGTGCGAGGCGCTCGGCCGCCTCATCGCTCCATGGCACAACGTGGTGGGCCTGGAAATGCTGCCGTATCACACGATGGGTGTCGTCAAGTACGAGCAATTGGGCATTCCCTATAAGCTCGAGGGCGTTCCACAGATGGATACCGCGCGCATGCCCGAGCTGCGCAACGCCGTCATGACGGGCATGAAAAAGCGTCGCGCGGAACTCAAAAACGCTATCGGCTAGCGAGCCATTTTCGCTCCCCAAAGGCACTCATTGGGACAGACTTAAATGAGTGCCCCTGGCACCAAGTTGATTGCCAAAGAGCTCCGTCAAGTTGCGGTGGAATAGTTCTTGTTTTTCGGCTTATGCCGCCCAAATAGGAACTATTCACCGCAACTGCGTTTTGGGCGGAGATGCGCAACAGAATCGCGCCATTTGGATAAATACGCTTGTGGTTTCTTTAAAGACGCCTTAAACGCCGCTGAATATCTTTGGAAAGAAATGCCTGCTCGGTATTATGCTGCTCGTATATGAACGGTAGCAGTCAGGAGACCACGTGCGAAATAACGCATCGCGGGACGAGTATATGCCGCAGCATAGCAGCAGATATGAGACGAAGGGCACATCTTCGCGTGGCCTTGCCGACGCTCGCGTCCGCGTGACGAAGATTGCCGCCATTGGGATGCTAACGTTGGCGATTATTATCCTCGGAATTACCGCCAAAACCTACGCGTCGGAGCGAATGGCACACTCAGATGCGTCAACGGTACAGACGCAAAACGAGAAGGTTTCAAAGTCCAAAGCGTCGGCAGATCTCAAGACGAGACTTTCGAAGGCGGACTTCAACGATATCCCTTCGGGTGATACCGTTCAGGCCTTCTCGTTGGTGGATAACAAGACTCCTACCTTGGAGGATGAGAGCCTTGCCTTGCTCCAGGATGCCCTGAGTCGGGCGCAGGAGCTAGGCGATGTGGGCGTGGTGTTCTACGACCTGTCAAGCGGCAAGGGCGTGACGTATAACCCCGATGTCGAGGTTTACGGCGCGAGTAGCTACAAGGCGCTCTATGCGTTGTACATCTGCGAATTTCTGGTCGAGACGGGTCAGGTTTCACTCGATGATTCCCTTGGCACCTATGGTGGCTACAACATGGGTTGGCAGACGGTGCGCGACCTGATCGAGGCCGCGATCGTTAATTCGGACAACGATTCGTTTATTGCGTTACGCGCGACGTTTGACCGTGTCGGTTACGAGGATTGGATTGCCAGTCTTGGCATCGATTACGATACCGCACTCGATCCGATGAGTGATTTTCCCACCTATTGCCCGCGCACCTCGGCCAAGTTGTGGCGCGAGATGAGCGAGTATTTGAGCCGTGATACCGAGACGTCGCAATGGCTATCGGATCTTCTGGCCTCTACGACCCGGTCCTTTATCCGCGACGGCATTGCGGACGACCAAGCCCTGGTGCGCAACAAGGCCGGCTGGATTAGCGAGGATGGTTGCTATTCGACATGCGATGCGGGCCTCATCGATGTCGATGGCGACACCTACATTATGAGTATCATGACATCGATGCCATGGAGCGATCGCTCGAGCGAGCTGGTGGCTGCGATTGCTAAGACATTCTTTGATACCCGAGCTGCGCTGGCCTAACGTGTTCGTTTGACGAGGTCAAACAAAATGCTGGTACCATACCGTGGTTGAGAATTTCGTATAGGTTTGGGGAATGGCATGGCTACCATCGCGATTATCGGTGCGCTCGAAAAAGAGATCATGCAGATTAAGGAAGAGTTGAGCAACGTTTGCATGGTACAGGAGGCGGGCTTGAACGTTGTGACCGGCGGGCTCGACGGCCTGTCGATTGTCGCCACGACGGCGGGTATGGGCACGGTAAACGCTTCCGCCGCAACACAGCACCTCATTAGCAAGTATGCTCCACAGGCAGTTGTGTTTTCTGGTATCGCAGGTGGCCTGAATCCCAAGCTCCATATCGACGATGTCGTCATTGGCAAATGCCTGCGCTATCTAGATACCGATACCGCGCTTATCGCCGAGTCTGCACCGGGGCTCGAGGAGTTTGTCTCGACGCCCGCGCTGGTCGATATTGCCGCCGATGTGCTTGCTGAGCGTGGGTTTGTTGATGCTTCGACAAATGAGACCGCTTCGAACGAGGGTGCAAAGCAGTTCCTGGTCGGCACGATTGCCACGGGTAACCGCTTTGTGACGGGCGCCGCTATGCGCAATGATGCCATCGAGGCGACGCATGCCGATTGTGTCGGCATGGAGGGCGCGGCAATTGCCCATGTCGCAACCAAAAATGGTGTCGATTGCCTGGTGCTGCGTGCTATCAGCGATAATTGTGACGAGGCGTATGATGCGATTTGCGACCGCGAGTTCGATTTGTTCGAGTATGCGCGTGCCGCAAGCGATATCACGCTCGATATCGTTCGACGCATTGCCGCTGCGCAATAGCGCGTTTTTTGCAAGATCCTACGACCAAGGAGTGTCCATGGCCGATTCCATTAACTACCAGCTTGCCAAGTTCGTCGCCAGCTACGGCAAGGTTTCGCAGATCCCCGAGTCCACCTGTCCCGAGGTGAGCTTTGTTGGCCGCTCCAACGTGGGCAAGTCGTCCATTATGAACAAGCTCTTTGGCCGCAAGAACCTGGTGAAGGTTTCGAGCACGCCGGGCAAGACGAGCAACATCAATTTCTTCGAGGCCGACGACGTGCGCTTTGTGGACCTGCCGGGCTATGGTTTCGCCCGTCGTTCCAAGGCCGAGCGTGACCGCTGGGCAGAACTTATCGGCGACTTCTTTGACTCGGAGCGCAGCTTTAACCTGGTCGTGTCGCTGGTGGATATTCGTCACGACCCGAGCAAGCTCGACCATGACATGATCGACTATCTGCAGGGCAACGAGTTCAACTTTATCGTCTGCCTCACCAAGGCCGACAAGCTCAGCCGCACCCAGCAGGCCCGCCAGGCAGCTGCCATCAAAAAGCAACTCAACGTCCCGGCCGAAAACGTAATCATCACAAGCTCCCAAATCGGCACCGGCATCGACGAACTCAAGCGCCGCATCGCCGAAGCCTGCCTCTAATAAGTGCCCCAGCCTAGCAAGAGCCCTCCCCAATAAAGAGCCAAATTATCAGCCCGGCGCCCCTTCAAAGCGTGGGTCCCTGTAGACATCGCTCGCCACGTTGCCATAGGGCCACCCAGGGGCATCCCCTTAAAAACGTCCTCGCACTTGAGGCCCGCTTATCCTGCTCCTTCGGAGCTGCGGATAAGCGGGCCTCGTGCTGCGGAATATTTTTAAG
>ENA-OQEN01000961-OQEN01000961.1-human-gut-metagenome-genome-assembly--contig:-NODE-961-length-11461-cov-5.434004_pt1 | contig 11461 bp, 12 predicted proteins | sample MGYA00242791_ERZ504627 | MGnify/ENA primary metagenome ERZ504627 (study PRJEB26092, sample SAMD00036316) | human gut metagenome | host: Homo sapiens | study: EMG produced TPA metagenomics assembly of... | reverse complement strand
TCTTCCTCCTCTGCGATATCGGAGGCGTAGATAATTTCCGTCTTTCTCGCTTGCCGTATTTCCTGATAACTTCCTCAAGCTCGCTGATAATTATCGCGCCGACTCTGCCGCGCTTGCGAGGATATCCTCAAGATCGGCAATGAGCTTTTCAAGCTCTTCGATATCCTGCGTGCGCTTTAAGATATATTCGCGGTTTAAATGACGAAGCTTTATCTCCGCGACATACTCCGCCTGGATGCGGTCGATTCCGAAGCCTATCATGAGGTTCGGGACGACCTCCGCCTCCTCTTCGGTATTTCTGACGATCTTTATCGCCTTGTCGATATCGAGGAGGATTTTTTCAAGTCCGCGCAGCAGATGCAGCTTGTCCTTAGCCTTTTTGAGGTCGAAATAGGTTCTGCGTCTGACGCACTCCATGCGGAACGCAATCCACTCGTTGAGCAGCTCTTTGACGCCCATGACGCGGGGCGAACCGGCAATCAGGACATTGAAGTTGCAGGCGAACGAATCCGAGAGCGGAGTGAGCCTGTAGAGCTTCTGCATGAGCTTGTCGGGGTCAGTTCCCCTCTTTAAGTCTATGGTTATTTTAAGACCGCTCTTGTCCGTCTCGTCGCGGATATCGCTTATTTCTCTTATCGCGCCCGCCTTGACTCTGTCGATAACCTTTTCTATTATAGACTCGCTCGTTGCGGTCGAGGTCATCGGGATCTCCGTTATATCAATACAGTTGTTCGACTTGTCATAAGTATATTTGGCGTAGAGCTTGAACGAGCCGCGGCCTGTGCGGTAAATCTCCTCAATCTTCGCGCGGTCATAGAGTATCTTCGCGCCGCCCGCAAAGTCGGGTGCTTTGAGGGTATCCGCAACGCAGTGGTCGGGGTTTCTGATAAGCTCGATAGTCGTGCGGCAGACCTCTTCGAGGTTAAATGAGCATATGGAGCTCGCCATGCCGACAGCTATACCGGTGTTATTATTGACGAGCACGCTCGGGAAAGTGACCGGAAGAAGGGTCGGCTCTTTCATGGTGCTGTCGTAGTTATCGACAAAATCGACGGTGTCCTTGTCGATATCCTTGAAAAGCTCGGCGCTTATGGGGTCGAGCTTTGCCTCGGTGTATCTCGAAGCCGCCCACATCATATCGCGCGAATACGCTTTACCGAAGTTACCTTTGAATCGACATACGGGTGCAGCAGAGCTTCATAGCCGCGTGAGAGCCTGACCATAGTCTCGTATATGGCGGCGTCGCCGTGGGGGTTCAGCTGCATAGTGCGTCCGACTATATTAGCCGACTTTGAGCGCGCACCGGTGAGCAGACCCATTTTGTACATGGTATAGAGTATCTTTCTGTGCGAGGGCTTGAAGCCGTCTATCTCCGGGATGGCGCGCGACATAATGACGCTCATCGCATAAGGGAAATAGTTCGTTTCAATGGTATCGGTTATCGCTGTTCGACAACTTCGCCCGCGCCGATGATATGAACTCCGCTCTTGAGCGGATCGATTTCATTTTTCGGGGGTTCTTTTTTGCCTCTTTTTCCCGCCATTTATATCAAAATCCTTTCAATAGTTAAGCTGTTACGAAACATCCGCCATGTCGATATATGCCGCGCCGTCGCGTGCGATATGCTCTTTTCTGCCGGCGAGATTGTCACCGAGCCAGAGATCAAATATCTCGGCAGTTTTCTGGGCGTCGGTCGGGTCGACGCGGATAAGGCGGCGGGTCGCGGGATTCATCGTCGTCAGCGACATCATGTCCGCATCGTTTTCACCGAGTCCTTTCGAGCGCTGGATGGTGAACTTGCTGTTTTCAAGCTGGGAAAGGATATCCTGCTTCTCCTGCTCGTTATAGGCAAACCACGTCTCGTCCTTTGAGTTTATCTCATAGAGCGGCGACTCCGCGATATACACCTTGCCTTTTTCGATAAGCGTGGGCATGAGGCGATAGATCATCGCGAGGATAAGCGTGCGTATCTGGAATCCGTCAACGTCGCATCGGTGCAGATTATGACCTTGCTCCAGCGCAGCTGGTCGATATTGAACGCAACCATATCTTTCATCGACTTCGACTTGACCTCGACTCCGCAACCGAGAACCTTTATGAGGTCGGTTATGATATCGTTTGCAAATATTTTGTTATATTCCGCCTTGAGGCAGTTGAGTATCTTTCCGCGCACGGGGATTATCGCCTGGAAAGACGAGTCGCGTGCCTGCTTACAGGCGCCGAGAGCCGAGTCGCCCTCCACTATAAACAGCTCGCGCTCGGAGACATCCTTGCTGCGGCAGTCAACGAATTTCTGCACACGGCTGCCCATATCGTTGCTCGACTGGAGCTTGCCTTTTATATTGAGCTTCGTCGTCTCAGCACGGACACGCGCACGCATATTGACGAGCACCTGATCGCATATCTTGTCCGCATCGAGCTTGTTTTCGATGAAATACACCTCGAGCTGATGCTTGAAAAACTCGGTCATTGCCTCCTGAATGAACTTGTTCGTGATAGCTTTTTTCGTCTGGTTCTCATATGAAGCTATGGTCGAGAACGACGAGATGACAAGCACAAGGCAGTCTTCAATATCCTGAAAATTTATCTTTGAATCGGATTTGAGATATTTTCCGCTCTTTTTTATATAAGCGTCTATCTGCGACACGAAAGCGGAGCGGACAGCTTTGTCGGGTGCGCCGCCGTGTTCAAGGTAGCTCGAGTTGTGATAGAACTCCTTGAGCTGAACTTTGTTCGAGAAGCAGAGCGCGGCGTTTATCTTCAAAGTATAGTCGGGCTGATCAGCTCTGTCGCGGCCGACGCGCTCGCCGCTCCATGTGCAAATGGAAGAAAGCCCGTTTGAGCCGACGACCTCGCGGACATGGTCGGCGATACCGTTTTCGTAGAAATATTCAAAAGTATCGAACTTTGAGCCGTTCTGATTTTTGAGCACGAATTTGACGCCCGCGTTGACTATCGCCTGGCGGCGCATCATATCCTGAAAATACTCGAGTGGTATGTTGATATCGGTGAAAACTTTGAGATCCGGGCGCCACTTTATGCGCGTGCCGGTGTCTTTTTTATTATACGGCTCCTTTATCATGTCGCCGACGGGCTTGCCGCCCTTGAAATTCAGATGATAGCAAAAGCCATTTGAATGTATCTCCGCCTCCATATATTCCGAGGCATACTGGGTGGCGCAAAGACCGAGTCCGTTTGTGCGAGAGAATACTGATAGCTGCCGCCGTCGTTTGTCTTATACTTGCCGCCGGCATACAGCTCGCAGAAAGTCAGCTTCCAGTTATATTCCTTTTCTTTCTGGTTATACTCAACGGGTATTCCGCGTCCCTGATCCTGAACCTCAACGGACTTGTCCTCAAATCGGGTAACGGTTATTGTATTACCGAAGCCCTCACGCGCCTCGTCAACAGAGTTCGAGATGATCTCGAACACAGAGTGCTCGCAGCCCTCTATGCCGTCGGAGCCGAAGATGACCGCAGGTCTTTTGCGCACGCGGTCGGCGCCCTTGAGCACCTCTATGCTCTCCTGATTGTAGGTTGCCTTATTCGCCATTTAGCTGTCCCCCGTAAATCAAATGCTACGCATTATTTTGTATTATATATATTTAATTATACACCATATATTGGCTTTTTGTCAATGATATCAATGGGTATAGAAAAAGACAGACCATGCTGTAGCACACAGTCTGCCGGATAAAAATTATGATTTGTTACGCCCTTTGCTTTTTCTTGAACACATCTGCGGGAAGCTGGGCGAGAACTATTGCGACGAACATGATGATGCAGCCGCTGAGCTCCCTTACGGACATTTTCTGATCTATCAGCACCCATGCGAATATAACAGCGAACACAGATTCAAGCACAGCAGGAGCGAAGCGACCGTGGGGTCGGAATCGCGCTGGCCGAGGGTCTGGAAAGTGAACGCCACTCCGCAGGACAAAATACCTGTGTAGAGCAGATAGGGTGCTGCGTTCATTATGGCGTGGATACTCGGCTTTTCGAAGATAAACATGAGAATGACGGAAATTATGCCCGAGACAAAGAACTGCGCGCACGAGAGCTTGACTCCGTCGACTATCGCCGAATATTTGTCGATAACAAGAATATGTATCGCAAAGCCGACCGAGCACGCGAGAGCGAGCAATTCGCCCTTGCCGAAAGTCGCCTTGCCGCCCGCACACAGCAGATAGAGACCGCCGACTCCGAGAAAAAACGCTATCCAAACGGGCAGACTGACGCGCTTTTTGAAGAACACGAGGCTGATTATCGGCACCAGGAGCATATAGAGCGCGGTTATGAAGCCGACCTTGCCGACCGTTGTATAGCCGAACGCCGCCTGCTGAAGATTGCTCGACACGCAGAGAACCGTTCCGCAGAAAAGCCCGCCGACAATGAGACTTTTTCTGTCTTTTTTCTTCTCTTCGGGCGTTTTCTGTTCGGCCGAGCCGAGCTTTTTGTTTTTTGATTTTTGAACTCCCGACATTATTGCAATGACCGGCAGGAGCACCGTGCCGCCCATAATCATTCTTATGCCGTTGAAGGTCAGAGTCCCGATTACCTCAAGTCCCTCGCTCTGAGCCACAAACGACAGTCCCCATATAACGGCGGCGAGAATGAGAAAGATGCCGCCTTTAAGCTGTCCCTTTTTCGTTGTTATCACTCCACTGAAGTTTTCCGAAATATGATAGCACAAAGGCGAATAATAAAAATCGGATTTTGGAATAAAATGTAATTTCCAGAAAGATTTTCGGCTTATCTCTCTGCGAGCGGAAGTATTGAGCCGATATCGGTTAATTGAAAGTCCCCCGCCTCCTCCGCACGCACGCCGAATGAAGAGAGAAAGGCTCTGATTTTTTCGCTGTCCTTATGAGACGCGAGCGAGCCGTTGAAGAGCATTGTATCGGGCGCAATGAGTCCGCAGCAGCCGCCGATAAAGCCGTATTCGCGCCCTGGCAGAATGACATCGCCCTTTGAGACGAGCAGGACGGCAAGTCCGCTTTTTTGGGCCGCCGAGGCTATTGACACATCATGGTAATTATCGCGCTTTCAGTCACCGGCACTACCGAGCATTTTGTGTAGCCCTGGCGCACGGGTATTAAACTACGCCCGGAAAAGTCAATGTTTTTGCAGACGGTTTTGGGATTGAGTATCGCATAATTGCCGAAAAGCGCGGCATTGAGCGGCACATCGGCGGGATATTTATCGCCGAGCGGAGTGTCGAGAACCTGCACATCAAAGCCCATTTCAATAAGCTTTTCCGCGTTGTTACACTGCTCTCGGCTCAATATGATTTTTCGCCCGCCGAGATGCAACAAATGCAAATCGGCGTGGGCGGCTGTGCCGTCGGTTATCGCGGCGCACGGCAGGATATCAAAAACACTGATACCGCGCGAGAGAAGATATTCTTTTGCTTTTTCTGCGCCGACGCTTACCGCGGCGAGGGTGACTCCCCTCTTCGGCAGGTTCGGCGATTCTATAGGGGTCATAAAATTCATCAGTCAACGCAGTTCGCGAACGCCTCATAGACATTCTTGACGCCGATGACCTCTATCTCCTTTTTGAGCTTGTCCGGCACGGATTTGAAATTATGGCGCGGGATAATGCAGGTCTTGAAGCCGAGCCGAGCCGCCTCTTTTATGCGCTGTTCGCAGTGGTTGACGGAGCGAATCTCGCCGCCGAGACCTATCTCGCCGAAAGCGAGCACATCGTCCCTTATCGGGACATCCTTGAGGCTCGAAATAAGCGCAAGCGCGACGGAGAGGTCGGTCGCGGGTTCATCGAGCTTGAGTCCGCCGATGACATTTATATATGCATCCATATTGCCGAAGAAATAGCCCGCTCGCTTTTCGAGGACGGCTAAGAGCATAGCCATGCGGCTGTAATCAAAGCCGGTCGCCATACGGCGGGGATTGCCGAAGCTCGACGCGCTGACAAGAGCCTGAACCTCGGCGAGTATCGGGCGGGTACCCTCCATAGCGCAGGCGATGCAGGTGCCCGAAGTGTTCTTCGGTCTGCCTGAGATGAGCATAAGAGACGGATTCTCAACCTGAGAAAGTCCGCTGTCGAGCATCTCAAAAACGCCTATCTCATTCGTCGAGCCGTAGCGGTTCTTGACGGCGCGGAGGATTCTGTAAGACATATTGCGGTCGCCCTCGAAATAGAGCACCGCGTCAACTATATGTTCGAGCACCTTGGGACCCGCGATGTTGCCGTCCTTGTTGACATGACCGACGACTATAATCGGGATATTGCTGCTCTTCGCGGTGCGCATGAACATCGAAGTCGATTCGCGCACCTGCGTGACGCTGCCCGCAGAGGAGCTGAGGTCACTTATGACCATAGTCTGTATGGAGTCGATGATAACGAGCCCGGGCTTGTTGATATTTATATACTCACATATAGCCTGAACATCGGTTTGGCTCATGAGAGTTATGGTCGGGCTTGTGACCCCGAGCCTGTCCGCGCGGAGCTTTATCTGATAGACCGACTCCTCGCCCGAGACATAGAGAATATCGAGATCCCTGCCGATATACTGGCATATCTGAAGAAGAATCGTCGATTTGCCTATGCCGGGGTCGCCGCTCAGGAGCACCAGCGAGCCTTTGACTATTCCGCCGCCGAGGACGCGGTCGAGCTCTGTAAGCCCTGTCTGATAGCGTATCTCCTCATCGGCGGTTATCTCGCTGAGAGCATATGTCTTGACGCTGCGCGCACTCGCGCCGCTCTTGGACGCCGGAGCGGCGGGCGCTTTTATCTCCTCGTTCATGGTGTTCCACTCGCCGCAGCCCGGGCAGCAGCCGAACCATTTCGGGCTTTCATAGCCGCATTCGGAACAGATATAGACCGATTTTGCCTTGCCTGCCATTTTATGTTACCTCCGTCAGTTTTTCGTCTTGTTTTAAATAGTCTGTTATACCGCACATGACCGAAAATGCCATGGCGTTCTGATAATTATCGTCTTTTAGTTTCAGCGTCTCGGCGGCGTTCGAGAGAAAGCCGCACTCGACCATAACCGCCGGAGACTGCGCATGATAGAGCAGATATATCTCAGTGCCAGTGCGCTTGACGGCGCGCTGATTCTGAGGCTGGATAAGCGAGCGGATATCCTGCTGAATCGCCTTTGCCAGCTTTTCGCTCTCCGGATTGTTTTTGGAATAGAACACCTGTGCGCCGCTGTATGACGGGCCGCCGTAGTGGTTCTGATGTATGCTCACGAACAGGGCGTCGGGCGTCTGTTCGATGATCTTCATTCTGTTTTTTATATCCGAGACCTTTTGCTGGCGCACGGTTTTTGCGGAGTCGTCGGCTATATCGTCGTCCGTTTCGCGAGTCATGATGACATTGTAGCCCGCTGTATCGAGCATATCGCGCAGCTTCAGGGCTATGGACAGATTTATATCTTTTTCGACCGTTCCGTCCGCCGCAGTCGCGCCGCCGTCCATGCCGCCGTGACCTGCGTCAACGATAATTGTCACGGTGCGGAGCGCATTTGAAGAGACCCTGCGCGCATATCCGGAGCCGCGCGAGGATATCATCACGAAACATATAACCATTATTACAACAGCCGCCGCGATACCGAGAACGACGAGTCTTGAACGCTTTTTGAAATTTATCACCATACCGACACCCCCACAAAAGAATATGCGGAGAGTCGCGGCATTATTAGAACAGCGGCGGGCAAAATAGGAAAAAGGAGCTGAGAAAATGAAAGGAATAACAAAAATCATCGGCGGCCTCGCCATCGGGACGGTCAACTCCGCGCTCGGAGCCGGCGGCGGGATGATCGCCGTGCCGATGCTCAGAAAAAGCGGAATGGAGCAAAACAGGGCGCAGGCAAACGCGGTGGCGCTCATTATGCTGCTGACCGCGGCGAGCGCGGGGATATATATTTACACAGGGAAAGTAACCTTCGGCGACGCGCTCCCCTATCTCCCGGCGGGGCTTATAGGAAGCGTTCTCGGTTCTTTCATTCTGCCGAAGATACCGACGAAAATACTCGGCAAGATTTTTGCCCTTTTCATGCTCTGGGCGGGAGTGAGGATGCTGATGCGATGAAGACTATACTGGCAGCTTTTTTCTCGGGTCTCGCCGCAGTCTCGGACTCGGCGGAGGCGGAGTGCTGGTGCTCTATCTAGTGCTCGCGCTCGGCATGCCGCAGCTCAAGGCACAGGGCATAAATCTATTATTCTTCATCCCCTGCGCAGTGCTTTCGAGCATAGTTATTCATTCAAAAAGCTCATCGACTGGAAAAGCGTTCTGCTCTTTGCCGCAGGCGGTCTGCCGGGAGTTTTGCTCGGCAGTCTCGCGGTATCGCACATGAACAGCAATATTCCCGGGAAAATATTCGGCGGATTTCTGCTGCTCATGGGCATAAAAGAGCTGTTCAGGAAAGGTGATTGATGCGCCGATAGTCGAGATAATCCTGGAGAATCATCACAGCGCTGACGGCATCGACGACAGCCCTACGCTTCTTGCCGCGCGTGTTTGTAACATTCAGGGCATTATGCGCCGAGACCGTTGTCAGGCGTTCGTCGCGCATCACGGTCTCTATGCCCGAAAACTCGGTCAGAGCCGCCGCAAAATCCTCGCACCGCTGAGCGCGTTCGCCGTGGGTGCCGTCCATATTGACGGGCAGACCGACAACTATCAGCTCTGCCTTTTTCTCTTTCGCTATCTCTGTTATTTTTTCAATCAGCGGCTCGGATTCTTTTTCTGTTATAACGGTCACGGGAGACGCCAGAAATTCGGTCTTGTCGCAGACGGCTATGCCTGTTCGCGTATCTCCGTAATCTACCGACAGGATTATCATAAAATACCTCTTAATTAAAAAATTAGCCGCACCGTTATCGGGTGCGGCCGTTTATATATTTTTTCGCCGCAGGTTGAGTTTAATCGTCCGAACGCGGGCTTGTCGGAAGGATGGATTCGATAATATTGCTGACCGCCTCGCCGACTCCGCTGACAACCTCGCTGACGGATCCGCCGCCGCATGCGGTACACTCGGCGGGCATTGCGGACTTCTTATAATATCCCTTTGCGGTCTCCTTGCACGAGGGCGAAGCGAGAAGTCCGGTCTTCTTGCAATAGTCCTTCTCCTCGACCTTGCCGGTCTTGGGGAACTCCTTGACGGGCAGGTTCGCGTGGATGCGGTCGAGCAGTTCGATATAGACTCGTCCGGAAGCACTGTATCTGAACGGAATGACCTTGGGCTTATCGTAGCCGAGCCAGACTGCGCAGACATAATAAGGCGTGCCGCCGGCTATCCAGCTGTCCTTGGTGTCACTCGTGGTACCGGTCTTGCTCATCAGCTCGAACTTGCCGAGATTCTTGCTCTTGCGGAAATCTCTTGCCGGGACGGTCTTGAGCAGTTCGCGCATGACCTCTGCGGTATCCTCGCTGAGAACTCTCTCGGGCTCGGACTTCGTTTCGAGCAGGACTTCCGTGCCCGTGGCATTGGTGACTTTATAATAGCAATAGGCTCATAGTAATAGCCGTTGTTGCCGAACACGGCATATGCCGCCGCCATTTCGACAGTAGTGACTCCGTTTGTCAGAGCGCCGGTTGCAAGGGGCGCGATATTCGCATCCGCAGAATCATCAAGAGTTGTCAGATGGAACGTCTTTTTCATGAAGTTATAGGCCTCGTTGACTCCGAGCATCTCCGTAATTATTCTGACGGGCACGGTATTGAACGACTTCTGGATAGCATACTGGACGGTTATCTCTTTCTTGCTTCCGTTTGTGCCGTCCGCATTCTGCGGCCAGAGCTTGCCGTTTTGATAGATCGAGTAGTCGAGGATCATGCTCGACCAGTTGATATAGTTCTTCTCGAGCGCGAGAGAATAGGTCGAAAGGGGCTTTATGGACGAACCGGGCTGTCTCGGGGACTCGGACGCTCTGTTGAGGCAGAGGTTGCCGTTCTTTTCGCCCGCCTGTCCGACTATGCCGACGATTCTGCCTCATAGTCCATGACGGTTGCCGCAGACTGAGCGGCGGGATGCTCGGCGGTGTCTGTCTCCTTGTCGAAAGCGATTCTGTTTGAATATACGGTATTGAGAACCTTCTGAACATCGGGGTTTGCGGCAGAATATATCTTGAGTCCGCCGTAATTTATCTTCTCCATCGCCTGGCGGTAGGTGTAGCCGTATTTGCTCATCAGATCCTTGCAGACGGTCTTGATGACATAATCGACATAGAAATCCTGATATTCTTTCTCTGTGTTCTTGTCCTCGGTAGTGTTCTTGGTCTTGCCCGGCTTCGGGACATAGCCCTCGCTGTTTGTGAACACGAGTTTATAGTTGACCGCTTCCTCGTATTCCTCTTTGCTTATCGCCTTTTCTTCGAGCATATATTTGAGACAGAGTTCCTGACGCGTTTTGTTCGCCTCGGGGTTGAGCAGAGGGTTATACTTCGTCGGCGCTTTTGTTATGACCGCAAGGGTCGCGCACTCGGCGAGGTTCAGCTCGCTGACATCCTTGCCGAAATAAGTCTCGCTCGCGGTCTGGACGCCGTAGCATCCGTTGCCGAGATAAAGGGTGTTGAGATAAGCTTCAAGAATAGCGTCCTTGCTGTAGTGCTGCTCAAGGTTCAGAGCGCGCTCTATCTCCTTGAACTTTCGAACGACCGTTATCTCCTTGTCGTTGGTCACATTCTTGACGAGCTGCTGGGTTATTGTCGAGCCGCCGCCGGTCGAAAGTCCGGTTGCCGCGCCGAAAGTGCGCAGCCAGTCGACGCCGTGATGCTTCTCAAAACGCTTGTCCTCAAGGCAGACGAAAGCGTTTCTTAGATTTTTCGGCATCTTATCGAAATCGACCCATATTCTATTCTCCTCGCCGTGGAGCTGAGCCATTTCAACGAGCTCATTGTTGCTGTCATAGGCATAGACGAACGAGGTCTGGTTCTGATTCGCCTTGTAGTCGTCGAGATTTATCGCGATCTCGCCGTGGGCAAAAGACACGATATTGAAGAAAACATAACCTCCGATTATCGCCGCGGTGAGCATACCGACGACGAGCACGCAGAGGATAACCAGCAGAGCTATCCTGCCGGCCTTTTTATTTGGCTTTTTATTCTTCTTTTTGGAAGATGTTTTGGCTGTTCCCATCTTTTTCGATGCGTTTGCGGAGCTGTTTGCCATCCGTGCGCCTCCTTCACATTACAATCCAGTTGAAAATTATAGCATACTTTGCAAAAAGTTTAGCCTAAATCCAAATATTCTCACTATTTTGTAAAATCAAAACAATAGCAGTGTATAAAAAGGCGTATAAAAACGCCGAAAGGGGCAAAAATCACCACGAAAGCAGAAAAAGTAAGCCTGCGGAAAGGAAAAAGAAAAGATGAAAACCACGATAAAAAGCATCGCCGTTGCCTTGCGTTCTGCGCCGCGGCGTTTCTGACCGTCTCGTCTATAATCGAAAACACCGCGCCTAACGGGAGCGAAAAATACATCATGCGCGACTACAA
>ENA-OQEN01000960-OQEN01000960.1-human-gut-metagenome-genome-assembly--contig:-NODE-960-length-11463-cov-1.581863_pt1 | contig 11463 bp, 15 predicted proteins | sample MGYA00242791_ERZ504627 | MGnify/ENA primary metagenome ERZ504627 (study PRJEB26092, sample SAMD00036316) | human gut metagenome | host: Homo sapiens | study: EMG produced TPA metagenomics assembly of... | reverse complement strand
AGCTGGCCGGTTGTCGCCGAGGTCTGGCGCCGAGCGGCGGCAGGGCGAGTCTGCGAGGCGGCCAACATCAACTCGCCGAAGCAGATAGTCGTCTCCGGCCACGCGACCGCGGTCGCGCGCGCCGTCGCGATAATCGAGCAGAAATACACGGCGAAGGTCGTCCCGCTGCGCGTGAGCGCCCCTTTTCACTGCGCTCTCATGCGTCCCGTCGCCGACGAGCTCAAAGAAGAGTTCGCCAAAATCGAGTGGCACGACCCGAAATTCCCGATAATCGCCAACGCGACGGCTCTGCCGGTGCAGAAGGCGCAGGCGGTGCGCGAGGCGCTCTACGCGCAGACCTACTCGCCCGTCCTCTGGTCGCAGTCCGTCCTCGAGATGGAGAAGAACGGCGTCGACGGTTACATAGAGCTCGGCCCCGGCAGCGTCCTCTCGGGACTCGTCAGGAAGATATGCAACGGCAAGCGCCCCTACGCGGTTTCGAACTCGCAGGAGCTTCTCGCCGCGGCGGACTATCTGAGGAGCGGCGGAAATGCCAGATAAAAAAGTAGCGCTCGTAACGGGAGCCGGACGCGGCATCGGGCGCGCGATAGCGCTCGAGCTTGCGAAGCGCGGCTGCGCGGTCGCCGTCAACTACAGCCGTTCCGAAGGCCCCGCGAACGAGGTCGTCGAAGAGATAACGGCGGCGGGCGGCGAAGCCTTCGCCGTAAAGGCAGACGTCTCGAACGCCGAAGAGGTCAAGGCGATGTTCAAGGCCGCCGCCGAAAAGCTCGGCCCCGTCAACATCCTCGTCTGCAACGCCGGCGTGACGCGCGACAACCTTCTCATGCGCATGAAGGACGCCGACTGGGACGACGTTATAAAGACGGACCTCAGCTCGCTCTACTACTGCGCGAAGGAGGCCGTTCGCCCGATGCTCAAGGGCCGCTGGGGCCGCATCGTCGCGGTCTCGTCGATAAACGGGCTGCGCGGCAGCGCCGGGCAGTGCAACTACGCGGCGGCGAAGGCCGGAGTCATAGGCTTCGTCAAGAGCCTCGCGCGCGAGGTCGCCTCGCGCGGCGTGACGGTAAACGCGATAGCGCCGGGCTTCATAGAGACGGACATGACCGCCGTCCTGCCAGAGGACGTGAAGTCGCAGTTCATCGCCTCGATTCCCGCGGGACGCGCGGGAACGCCGCAGGACGTCGCGGGCGTCGTCGCCTTCCTCGTGTCGGACGACGCTGCGTATCTTCAGGGACAGGTCATCGCCGTCGACGGCGGCGTGACGATGCAGTAAAAAGGGAAAAAGTTCCTACGGGACTTTTTGTATAAACAAGAGACATAAATACCGCAAAGGAGAGATTTGCAATGAAAATGGAAGAAGTACAGCAGAAACTTAAGGAAATCGTAATGGACCGCCTCAACGCAGAAGAGGACCAGATCAAGCCGGAAGCTTCGTTCGTAGAGGACCTCGGCGCCGACTCCCTCGACATCGTCGAGCTCATCATGGGCATCGAGGAAGAGTTCGACATCGAAATCCCCGACGAGGACGCCGAGAAGCTCACCACCGTCGGCGAGGCCATGGCCTACGTCAAGACGAAGCTCGGAGTCGAGGACTAATTAACGACTGAGACAATTGGGGGACTGCCCGTCAGTCCCCCCTCTTCCAGGGAGGGAACCTATGACGCCGATGAATAACAGAAGAGTGGTAATCACAGGTTGCGGTGCCGTCACCCCAATCGGAATCGGAAAAGAAGAGTTCTGGAGCGCGCTTGAGCGCGGGGAGAACGGCGTAGACTACATCACGCTCTTCGACACGGAAAAGCACACCACGAAGATAGCCGCAGAGGTTAAAAATTTCAATCCTGAAAACTGGCTCGACAAAAAAGAGGTCCGCCGCACCGACCGCGTGCTTCACTTCGCGGCCGCCGGAGCCGACCTCGCCGTACAGGACGCCGGCCTCGACCTTGAAAAGCTCGACAAAGAGATGTTCGGCGTGTACGTCGGCAGCGGAGAGGGCGGAATCCACACGATAGAGGAAAACTTCCGCCTGCTCTACGAAAAAGGGCCGAGCCGCGTCAGCCCCTTCATGGTGCCGATGATGATCACGAACATGCCGCCGGATACATAGCGATACGCCTCGGCGCAAAGGGGCCGAACATGGCCGTCGTCACGGCCTGCGCCAGCTCGACCCACAGCATGGGCGAAGCTATAACTGCATCATGCGCGGAGACGCGACGTGATGATCACGGGCGGAGTCGAAGCTGCGATATCGCCGCTTGCGACCGCCGGCTTCAGCTCGCTCAAGGCGCTTTCGGGGCGCAACGACGACCCGAAGCACGCCTCGCGCCCCTTCGACGCGGACCGCGACGGCTTCGTAATCGGCGAAGGCGCGGGAATCCTCGTCTTTGAGGAATACGAGCACGCGAAGGCCCGCGGCGCGCACATCTACGCCGAGGTCAAGGCTACGGCCTCTCCTGCGACGCGCACCACATCACGCGCCCGCGCCCGACGGCGACGGAGCCTACCGCGCGATGGCCATGGCGGTACGCAAGGCCGGATGGAAGCCCGAGGAGATAGACCTCATCAACGCGCACGGAACCTCGACTCCGCTCAACGAAAAGATGGAGACGGCGGCGATAAAGCGCCTCATGGGCGACGCCGCGGACAAGGTCATGGTTCAGGCGACGAAGTCGATGATCGGACACGCGCTCGGCGCAGCGGCGCGATCGGCACGATAGCAGCCCTGCTCGCCTTCGAGCGCGGAATAGTCCATCCGACGATAAACTTCCAGACGCCGGATCCCGAGTGCGCCGTCAACGTAGTGCCGAACAAAGCCGTGAACGCGAAGGTCGAGAGAGCCCTCGTCAACAGCTTCGGCTTCGGCGGACACAACGGAGTCATCGCAATCGAGAGCTGCAAGTAACCCATCAATGAAAGACGACAAAAGGCGCGAAGAACAGCTTCGCGCCTTTCAATTAAAATTAGGCTACGAATTCAAGAACGCGGAGCTTCTGACCGAGGCTCTGACGCATTCCTCATACGCCAACGAAAACAACGCGGCCTACAACGAGCGGCTCGAGTTCCTCGGCGACGCCGTGCTCGAGCTCGTCACCTCGGCGCGCCTCTTCGCCGCCTATCCGGGTTTCAGCGAAGGCGAGCTCACGCGGCTGCGCGCGCGCCTCGTCTGCAAAAACAGCCTCAGCGACTGGGCCTCGGACAACGGCCTGAAGCCGCTCATACGCCTCGGCAAAAGCATAAAAAGCCCGACCGACTCGATGGCCGCCGACTGCGTCGAGGCGGTATTCGGCGCGGTATTCAGCGACGGCGGCTACGAAGCCGCGCGCGGCGTGATATCGCGTTTCCTCGACACGAAGGGCGAAGCGCCGCGCCCGTCATGGAGAAAGACCCCAAGACCGAGCTTCAGGAGCTTTTGCAGGGCGAAGGCAAAGCCGCGCCAGTCTACAAGCTTATAGAACGCCGCGGTCCCGAGCACGCGAGCAGCTTCAAGGTCGCGCTCTCCGCCGAGGGCGGCCTCGCCGCCGAAGCGTGGGGGCCTTCCATAAAAGAGGCGGAATTCAAAGCCGCTAAGGCCGCGCTTGAAAAGCTGCGCCGAAGCTGACGCCGCGCCGGAACAGAGGCAAAACCGCGCAGCGCCGGCACGACGCCGCGGTTTCGTGCTCATATACGTGCTTGCCGTATCGGCTGCGCTCGTCTCCCTGCTCGCGCTCGCTCTGAACAGCGCGCAGAAAACGGCGGAGGAAGATCTCGCCGCCGCGCGCGCCTCCGCATAGAAAACATAGCAGCGCAGGCCTCCGCCGCGGCAGAGGCGTGGTTTTACGACAGTGCCGCCGCGATAGCGGAGGAGGCGGGCTTCGAGGCTGATGCTGCGCCCGAGAGCGACCCGACGCCGGACGTGCCGGAGCATATTCGCCGCGCTGCGCGGACAGTTCCCGGACTACGTCATAAGTGCGTCTGCTACGACCTTCATTATCCAGATTCATTTTCCGAAACGCCTACGCCGCGCGCATCCCGCGCATACCGCCGCGCGCGGCCGACACGGGCGGCGCAGTCCGCGCCTATTACATAAGGACGACCGTGAGCGAAGCCAGGGACGAAAAATATAAAACGACCGTCACGCTCGGCATGCGCGTGGAAAAATCGCCCTCCGGCGTGATTTCCGTCCGCACCGCGGGCGTCACTGAATAAAAAATTTCCGTCCCGCCTGGCGCGCACGGCTCTTGCAATCGCGGCTGAAACAATATAGGATAGTAAAAGTTTTATATAAAATGGGGGATAGTCATGAAAATATCTCTTATCCAGCTCCAGATACTGCCGGGGGAGGAAAACGGCGGCGAGCCGCTCGTCGAGCGCGTCATGGGGCTGATAGATTCCTGCGCCGGCTCCGACCTCATCGTGCTGCCGGAGCTCTGGCACGTCGGCCTGCTCAGCTACCGGACGATATGGGACTTCGCCGAGGAAAAGGACGGCCCGCTCATGCGCCGCATCTCCGAAAAGGCGAAGCAGCTGAACGCTTCATCCACTGCGGCAGCTTCGCAGAAAAATGCGGAGACAAGCTCTACAACTCCTGCATACTCTTCGACCGCAAAGGCACCGACCTCGCGGTATATCATAAAATACACCTCTTCTCCTGCTACGGACACGAAGCCGACACCTTCACGCACGGAGACAAGGCCGTCGTAGTCGACACGGAGGAATTCGGCAGAGTCGGCCTCTCGATATGCTACGACATACGCTTCCCGGAGCTCTTCCGCCGCATGACCGCGGGCCTCGGCGCGGAGGTATTCATCGCGCCGACCGCGTGGCCTTACCCGCGCAAGGACGCCTTCACGATGTGCGCCCGCGTGCGCGCGCTCGAAAACTCCGCGCACTTCTTCGTCTGCAACCTCGCGGGACAGTACAAGCACCTGCGCATGCTCGGCAACAGCGCGATGATAGACACCTGGGGCGACCCCGTCTACCAGCTCGGCGAAGAACCCTGCATACTCCGCTGCGAGTTCGATATAGAGACGACGAGACGCCAGCGCCGCGACTTCCCGACGCTCAACGACCTGCGCCTCGGCATGTTCGACTAGCGCCGCGCCGTGCGGAGGCCCGCCGCGAAAAATATGCGGCCCGGCCCGCACCGTCGCCGCCGCAAATTATGCCCGCGCGCGCAAATTCAGCGCCGCGGCATGAAATTACGAAAATTCCGCAGAGCATACGAAAAGCGCGCCGCCTTGAGGGCGGCGCGCTGCGTTTACCCCTCCGGCGCAAAATCGCCGGACATTTCCCAAATTATTCCGCGAGCGCCCACTTGAGCAGCTCTTCCGAAATTTTGTCCTTCACGGCGTGCTCTATGCCGCGCGCGCCGTTTTCGCCGTCGAGCGTCCCAGCGAGCGAAGCCGCGACGGCTTCCTCGTCGACGTGCTTTCTCTCCTCCTCGGACAAAGCCGCGGTTGCCTCCCTTATCCGCTTCCGCAGTATCTCCCTCTGCGTCTCCTCCGAGAGCGGCTTGAACTCTATCACGGAGTCGAAGCGCGCGAAAATCGGAGCGCCGAGCCTCTCGCGCGCCTCCTCCGCCCGACGCGTAGTTCGACGTGCAGATTATCAGCGCGCGGCGCGCGTCGCGCGGTAGTTCCTGTCCTCGTATATCCCCTCGTCGAAGACCTGATAGAAGGCGCTGTGAAAGACCGGGTTCGGCTTGTCGAACTCGTCGAAGAGTATCACGTTCGACTCGCGCTCCATGAGGTCCTTCGCGAGGCAGTTGCCCGTGTGCCGTCCGCCGAAGAGGTACGACGAAAACTCGTTGCTGTGGAACATCGAGAACTGCCTGCGCAGCAGAGTCTGTCCCATAACGTCGCTGAGATACTTCGCCGTCTCCGACTTGCCGACGCCCGTCGGACCGTAGAAGAGAAGCACGGCTGGTTTCTCCGACGAGCCCGAGGCGAGCGGATATAGCGCCTTCAGCAGCTTCTCCTTGACCTCCGGCTGTCCGATGATGACGCGTCGTACTCGCGGTTGATTCTGCGCAGGCAGTCGAAGTCGAGCGTGCGGTAGTCGTAGCGTATCGTCTTGACGCGGCTGTGGAGGCTCTCGAACTGCGAGACGACGTGCATCGGCGGGTTCTGCAAGTATATCGAGCCGACGTCGAACTGGCCGATGAAGCTGAGGAATGAATTTATCGCGCTCTCGCTGATGGAGGCGTACTGCTCCGAAAAGGCGACGAGGCACGGCACCTGCAGCCGCTCGGCCTCTTTCTCCGGGGTTTCCGCGCCCCTGCGCGCGCTCTGTATCTTGAAGGTGTGCTCGCGCATCTTCCTGTCGCTGTAGATAGCGAGCTCGCTGATCGTCGTGATTGGCAGACGCTTCGGAAGGTGGCGTCTGAAACCGGACTTCGGGCCGTAGTAGAAAACTATCTTCTGAGTCATAACAGCATAACACTCCAAATATAAAATTTACATTTTTAAAATATTGTCGCTTTTGAACCGCTCTGCGCCTCAATCGTTCGCGGGTTACGCGCCGAGCCGCTTGATGAATAAAATCTCCATCGGCTGCGCGAAAGCGCCGAAGGGAATGGAAAGAGCCCCCGTCTCGCGGTAGCCCATCTTCCTGTAAAAATGCTGCGCGGCGTCGTCTGTCGGGATGGAGCAGAGCGCCGCGTCGAAGCCCGCCGCGGCCATCTTTTCCTCCCACAGCCGCAGCGCCTCCGCCGCGTATCCGCGCCCGCGGAGCTCCGGCCTGACGTGCATAAAATAAAGATAAGGTATGTAATCCCAGAGATACCCCCAGCGCAGGACGCCCGCAGTGCAGTCTCCGTCCTTTATCAGAAGCACCTCCTCCGGGCTTCGTTTCAGCTTTTCGCGCAGCCTCTCCGCCGGTATGTAGGAGTCGAACTCTTTTATCATATCCGCGTCGCAAGGTTCAGATATCTGCAAAGTCACCATAATATTTCTTCCCGCCCGTAAAATAAGGATTTTTTCAGTGCTGGCGCGGATTTCCGCCATTTTACCCTTACTGATTTGTCAGAAAATTGCATTGACATTATCACTAATTAGTGTTATTCCACAGCCAACAGGGCATAAGTCAATCTGTCGCAAGTTAAATGGGAAAGGGACTTTGAAATGAATTCTAGGGATCGTTTGAATGGGAAGCTAATTATAGCTTTAGGACGAACCTATAGAAACGCCCATCGCAAATCAAGTGAATTGTTTCGCGAGAAAGGATTGACGCTGGCCCAGTTCACCGTATTAGAACTTCTCTACAACAGGGGAGAGCAGACGGTGCAGAGCATAATCGACAAGGTGCTTTCGAGCAGCGGCAACATTACCGTCGTCGTAAGGAACCTTGAACAGATGGGGCTGGTCGGCCGGCGCGACAATCCTGAAGATGGTCGTTCCTATCTGATCGGTATAACGCCTAAAGGCAAAGCATTGATGGATGAGACCTTCGCCGCTCATATGGCGAATCTGGAGGAGGCTTTTTCAAAGCTGACGACGGAGGAAAAAGAAACGGTCGTCGCTCTTCTGAAAAAGCTGAAATAACAGAAAAAAGGAATTTCGTCCACTTTATATTTTTTGAAGAGATATCACTAATTAGCGATATCTTTACTGTTGTGTTGTTGTCTCGAAAAACTAACTGGAGAGTGATGCGTCGTCGGTGAAGTGTCAGTTTAGTGTTTAATGCCATCAACGGCTAAAACAAATTCCAAACTCACATAAAACTGAAAGGAATGATCTTATGCTGGAACATTGGACGCCTTATCGCCCGGAGCTCGCGAAGGAGTATGAGGAAAAGGGATACTGGAAGAAAGAGAACTTCTCTCAGGTATTCGACAACATAGCCGAACGCTTCTGGGAGCGCGAAGCCTTGGTCGGAGGCGATCAGAGGTACACTTACGGCGAACTGAAGAAGGGGACGGACCGCCTCGCGCTTCATTTCGTGAAGATGGGGCTGAAACACCAAGATCGGGTTGTGGTGCAGCTCATAAACATTCCGGAGTTTGTCTTCATCTACATCGCGCTTCAGAAAATCGGAGTTATCCCGGTAATGTGCCTGCCGCAGCACAGATACACGGAGATATCCCAGATCGCAGCCAAAGCGGAGGCGGTCGGTACATTATACCAGGTTTTGCCAAGAAGTATAATTATGTCGAGCTCGTCGAGCAGGTTGCCGCAGACCTTCCCTCGATGAAGCTCAAGATGATAGCCGGCGTGAACCAGGAAGTTCCCGAGGCTACTACTACATCAACGAACTTCTCAACACGCCCATCGAAGGCGAGGACGACGCGGAGCTTCTCAGAAGCTACCTGCCGACCCGCATGACTCTGCATCATCCTTCTCTCCGGCGGTACGACCGGAATTCCGAAGCTCATGCGCGCGAATACAACGCCTACCGCTACGTCGCGGAGGAGTCGAGCCGTGAGCTCGGGTACAACATGTACACCGTCCAGCTCGCAGTCGCCCCCGTCGCGCACAACATGGTGCTCGCGGCCCCCGGAATCCAGGGCGCGTTCTCGTTCGGCGGCAAGGTCGTAATGTCGACCTCCCCGAAGACCGAGGACATCTGCAAGCTCATCGAAAAAGAGCACATCACGCACGTCCCGATGGTCCCCGCTATGATCATCAACATGCTGAACTTCGAAGACCGTCAGAAGTACGACCTCTCATCCTGGGAGATCGTCATCAACGGCGGTTCGAAGATCGAGCCGGTCGTCGCGGCCCGCGTCTATCCTGAGCTCGGCTGCCGCCTCATCTCGCAGTTCGGTATGTCCGAAGGCACCATCACCCAGACGAGCCTCTTCGACAGTGAAGAAGTCACCTACAACACGATAGGCCTGCCGGTCTCGCCGGCCGACGAGTGGAAGATCGTCGACAAGGACGACGGCCACGTCATCGCCGAAAGCGTACACGACGGCACCGCGCGCTGGAAGGGCGAAGCCGAGAAGCCCGGAGAGATAATCTTCCGCGGCCCGTACACGATTCGCGCTACTACAACGCCCCCGACCACAACAAGAAGGCCTTCACGGAAGACGGATACTATCGTTCGGGCGACCTCGCGGCCATGCACGAAAGCGGGAAGGCTTCGTAATCATGGGACGCATCAAGGATGCCATCAACCGCGGCGGCGAAAAGTTCAGCTGCGAAGAGGTCGAGAACCTCGTCCTCAAGAACGAGAAGGTCCACGACGCGGCGCTCGTCCCGATGCCCGATCCGGTGCTCGGCGAGAAGGCCTGCCTCTTCGTCTCCCTCAGAGACCCGAACGAGACGATTACGCTCGAAGAGATAATCACCTTCCTCGACGGCAAGCTCGCGAAGTTCAAGCTCCCCGAGCGTCTTGAGATCCGCCCCGACCTGCCGCACACGAACATAGGCAAGGTCAAGAAAGAGGAGCTCCGCCAGGAAATCTACGCGATTATGGCGGAAGAGAGAAGAACAAGAAGTAAACAACAGTCGTTCGACTGTACGGCCACGGTGCGGAGACTGGGTGTTCTCCGCACCGATTATACAAATTGGAGGTAGCTTTTATGCAGATATTAGAGCCTGTAAAATTTAGGAATCTCGAACTCAGAAACCGTCTCGTGTGGCTCCCGGCAGTCACCTGCATGGCGGACGAAATCGGCTTCGTCACCGACGAGCTCATCGAGCGCCACGTTGCGCGCGCGAAGGGCGGCTTCGGACTTATCGACGTCGAAGCCTGCGGCGTCCTCGACAGAAAGAGCCCGCACCTTCTCCGTATATGCGACGACAAATTCATTCCCGGACTGAAAGAGATGACCGACGCGGTACACGCCGAAGGCTGCAAGATGACGCTCCAGCTCATCCACTATGTCAAGCAGTCCGTCCGCACAGGCTGGAAGCAGGCTATCGAAGATCTCAGCTATGAAGAAATCGACGAGATAAAGAAGCAGTTCGTCGACAGCACCATCAGAGCCCGCAAGGCCGGCTTCGACGGCGTCGAGCTCCACGTCGCTCACGGCTACACGCTCTCCTCGTTTATCTCGCTCCTCAACAAGCGCACCGACAAGTACGGACGCAACACCGAGGGCCGCTGCCGCATCGTCACCGAGATAATGGACGACATCCGCAAGGAAGTCGGCTACGACTACTGCGTCGGCTGCCGCATCTCCGGCGAAGAGTTCGTCATGGGCGGCAACACGCTGAAGCAGACGACCGAAATCGCGAAGATATTCGCGCAGGCCAGCATGGACTTCATCAGCGTATCGGCCGGCGGCAAGACCGAGGACGGCCCGTGGTACACCGGCTACAGCGGAAGCCGCTGCATGGCGACAGCGAACCTGCCCTACGGCTGCCACGTCTATCTCTCGAGAGGCATCAAGAACGCCCTCCGCGAGATCAACTCCGACATCCCCGTCATCGTCTCCGGCAAGGTCAAAGACCTCCAGCACGGCGAAGAAATCTTCCAGGCCGGCGACGCGGACCTCATCGGCGTCTGCCGTCCGGCGCTCGCCGACCCCGACTGGATCAAGAAGCAGGTCGAGGGCCGCGAGAAAGAAATGATTAAGTGCGTCTACTGCAACGGCTGCCTCGAGCGCGACCAGAGACACGAAAAGGTCAACTGCGTCATCGCCGACAAAATAGCCGAGCGCAAGGCCGCGCAGCAGGCTCAGCAGAACTAGTTGAAATTATCCGTCCGCGCGGGGGCGCATAAGCGCCTCCCCGCGCAGCGACGTACAGCGAACAGTTGGGCGTCTCCGCGGCGCCAGACTGGGAGGTATGCCAATGGATATTCTGGGTAAGGTAAACAAAGTCCCGGGCGGCATTATGGTCGTTCCGATGCTCATCACGGCGGTCATAAACACCTTCGCGCCCGGCGCGCTCAAGATAGGCGGCCCCGTGACCGGAGCTTTCAGCGGCTACGGCGCTATGGCCTTCATCGGAGCGCTGCTCTTTACTGCGGGAAGCCAGGCGAAATACAGCGACCTTCGCCTGATTTGCTCGCGCGGCGGCGTGCTTGTAGTCGTCCGCCTTCTCGTCGCCTACATCGGCTCGTGGCTCACGATTAAGTTCTTCGGCCTCGACGGCTTCTGCGGAGTCTCCGCGATGGCGATAACGATCCTCCTCGCGAACTGTAATCCCGGCGTCTACATGGGGCTTATGCAGTCCTACGGAGACAACGTCGACAAGGCCGCGATGGGCATCATCAACCTCATAGCGGTTCCCGCGACGCCGCTCGTCATCCTCGGCATAGCGACGCACGGGCTTCGACTATATGAGCGCGATATCCACGCTCGTCCCGTTCACGCTCGGCCTAGTGCTCGCCAACGCCGATGAAAAAATCCGCAAGATGTTCTCGACCGCTACGCCCGTCGTGCTCATGTTCGTCGGCGCGTGCCTCGGCGCGAGCATCAACATGAAGGCGATCGCCAACGTCGGCGTCGCCGAAGTTATCCTGATAGCGATACACATCTTCATCTTCCTGCCTATCATGATAGCCTCCGACAAGATTATACTGAGACTGCCAAGG